>Ga0210040_10000988_pt1 | contig 45026 bp, 40 predicted proteins | sample CryGeyCG12114_NA_FD_185462 | JGI IMG/M metagenome (GOLD analysis project Ga0210040, IMG submission 185462) | Groundwater microbial communities from aquifer - Crystal Geyser CG19_WC_8/21/14_NA (SPAdes) (version 2) | ecosystem: Environmental > Aquatic > Deep subsurface > Groundwater | place: USA...
TCCTCCGTCGTCGTCACGCACAGCCAGCGGCGCTCCTCCGACCCGAGCTGGGAGGTGTACGGCGCCTCGTCGCGCGAGACCTGCGCGTCGCGCGTGAGGACGGCGTTGCCGAAGACGCCCCGGCCCTCGGGCGTGCGGCAGGGCAGGGGCGCGCCGCGGTAGACGACGGTCGCGAACGCCACCTCGTACCCGGTGGCCTCGCCGATGCGCTCGGCGTCGCCGCTGCAGGCCTCGTTGAGCGAGACGGCGTCGGGCGCGTGCTCGCGCACCTGCTCGACGGCCTCGTCGACGACCGCCGGGTACTCCGTGCCTCCGAAGCACCCGGCGAGTCCGGACAGGCAGAGGTTCATCTGGAGCAGCGACACCTCCTCCCGGGGCTCGGCGGAGGCGGGGGGCGCCACCACGGCGCAGGCCGCGGCGAGCGGCACCAGGGCGGCGAGCAGCGACCAGGGGCGGCGGTGACGAGGAGTTGTCATGACTGCAGAGCGTGGGGCGGGCACGGCCACGCGCGGGCGAGCGGGCGCGGTCGGGGACGTGGCGGTCCGGTGACGAGCGCCCGTCGCAGGTCACAGCCGCCCGACAGCCCGACCACGGCGGGCACCGGGGACGCGGGGCGAGGCTCGCCCCGAGCCCGCCGCAGAGCGCGGGCGGTCGAGGGAGGACCACCATGGACGCACCACGAGGAGCAGGTCGGGCCCCGGACGAGCGGACGCGGGGGCGCCGCTGGGCGCGCCGGGCCACCGGCGGGCTGGTCGCCGCCGTCGTCGTCGGGGGCGCGGGAGCCGCGGTGGCCGCCGGCACGACCACCAGCAGCACGACCGCCAGCAGCACGGCCGCCTCCGGCACGACCGCCTCCGGGACGGCGACGGCGAGCGCGTCCCCGCAGACCACGACCACGGGCGGATCCGGCTCCTCGAGCACCTCCGGGAGCACGTCCTCGGGCACCTCGCGCAGCACCTCCTCGGGCACCGCGCTGGCGCCGGGCGGTGGCCACGGCGGCGGCGCCGGGGCCACCTCCGGGGGCTCGTGATGTCCCCGCTCGTGGAGCGCCTGCCGGTGACGTCGGCGGTGCGCCAGTGGTCGGTCTGGTCCACGACCGCCCGCGTCGTGCTGCGCGCGCAGGACGTCCGCGCCGACCCGGCGGCGCCCGACCGCGCGGCCGCCCTCGTCCGGGCGCGCCTGGACGCGGTGGGAGCGGCCTGCAGCCGCTTCCTGCCCACCAGCGAGCTGGCCCGGGCCGAGGCCGCCGGGGGTCCCGTGGAGGTCTCGCCCCTGCTCGCCGACCTCGTGGCGACCGCGCTGGACGCGGCCCGTCGCACCGACGGCGACCTCGACCCGCTCCTCGGCGACGACCTGCGCGCCCTGGGCTACGACCGCGACTGGCACCTCCTCGGCACCAGCGCGGGGGTGCCGGTGCACGTCGGCGCCCGCCCGCCCCGCCCGGACTGGCGCGAGGTCCGCCTCGACGGGCTCGTGCTCTCCCTGCCCCCGGGGGCTCGCGCCGACCTCGGCGGCACGGCCAAGGAGCGCGCGGCCGACCTCGCCGCGGCCGACGTCGCCGCGGCGCTCGGCGTCGGCGTCCTCGTGGCCCTGGGGGGTGACCTCGCCACCGCCGGGCCCGGCCCCGAGGGCGGCTGGCGCGTGCGCGTGGAGGACAGCGGTCCGGGCGGGCCCACCCCGGTGACCGAGGTGCGCCTGCCCGCGGGCGGCGCGCTCGCCACCTCGAGCACCCGATCCCGCGCCTGGACCGCCGGCACCCGGCGCCACCACCACCTGCTCGACCCCCGCAGCGGCCTGCCGGCGACGACCCCCTGGACGACGGCGTCGGTCGCCGCGGCCTCGTGCGTCGCGGCCGGGACCGCGGCCACGGCGGCGCTCGTGCGCGGGGAGACCGGCGCCGCGCGGCTGGCCGCGCTGGGCCTGCCGGCCCGCCTCGTGGACCCCGCGGGCCGCGTCGAGCTGCTCGGGGGCTGGCCGCCCGAGGTCGACGGCGCCGCGCGACCCGCACCGCTCGCCGCGGCCGCGTGAGGAGGAGCCGTGGACCTCCTGACCACCGCCCCCGCATGGGTGCTCGCCCGGGCCACCGGCGCCGTGCTCCTCGTGCTCCTCACCGTCGTGACGGCGCTGGGGGTCGCCACCGCCAGCGGTCTGCGCGCCGTCGGCGTCCCGCGCTTCGCCGTCCAGCTGCTGCACCGCGACGCGGCGCTGCTGGCGGTGGTGCTGCTCGCGCTGCACGTCGTCCTCGTCGTCACCGACCCCGCCGTCGACGTCGGCCCGCTCGCGGCGGTCCTGCCCCTCGCCTCCGGGTACGCGCCGGTGGCCGTGGGCCTGGGCGCCCTCGCCCTCGACGTGCTCCTCGCCGTCGTGGTCACCTCGCTGCTGCGGGTGCGCCTCGGGCTGCGCGCCTGGCGGGCCGTGCACCTGCTGGCCTACGCCGCCTGGCCCCTCGCCCTCGTCCACGGCCTCGCCGCGGGGACCGACGGGACCGCCCCCTGGATGCTCGCCGTCGACGCCGCCTGCGCGGTGCTCCTGACCGGCGCCCTGCTCGTCCGGCTGCGCACCCGCGCCGAGCGCGCCGTGACCCTCCCCCCGTCCCGGACGGCGCCGCGCGCCGCCCGTCCCGTCGCCTCCGCCGGAGCCCTCCGATGACCGCACCCACGACCGCACGCCCCGCCCCGGCGCCGTCGACCACCCTGCTCGACCGGGCGGCAGGCGCCGCCCGTCCCGCCGATCTGCGCGAGCACCTGCGCCGGTTCGGACCGGCGCCGGCGGCGCCGCCCGGTGCCGTGCTCGCGGCCGCGCGCGCCGCGGACCTGCGGGGGCGCGGCGGGGCCTGGCGCTCCGCCGCGGCCAAGATGGACGCCGTCGCGGCGTCCTCGCAGCGGCGCGGGCGCGCCGCGGTGGTCGCCGCCGACGCCGCCGAGGGAGAGCCCTGCAGCGCCAAGGACGCCGTGCTGCTGCGCTCGAACCCGCACCTGGTGCTGGACGGGCTCCAGCTCGCCGGCCGCGCGGTCGGCGCGGACCGGCTCCTCCTCCACGGCCACCCGGGCCCGGCGCTCGAGGCGCTGGCGGCCGCCGCCCACGAGCGCGCCGGGGCCGACCCGCTGCCCGTGGGCGTCGTGGCCGTCCCGCGCGCCTACGTCGCGGGCCAGGACACGGCCGTCGCCCGGGCCGCGGAGGGCGGCCCGGCGCTGCCGCGCTCCCGCCCCCGCGACGGGGTGCCCCTGGCCGGGGGCGCGCCGGTGCTCGTGCAGAACGTCGAGACGCTCGCCCGGCTCGCGCTGGCCGTGCGGGGCCTGCCCCAGCCCGGCCCCCTCGTGACGGTCACCGCCCCCGGGCTCCCCCCGACGGCGCGAGAGCTCCGCCCGGGCGCGACCGTCCTCGACGCGCTCGCCGCCGTCGACCCGGGGCTGCCGGCGCGCGCCGGTGCCGTGCTGGTCGGCGGGTACGCCGGCACCTGGCTGCCCGCGTCCGCCTGCCTGGACCGCACCCTCTCCCCCGAGGGGCTCGCACCGGTCGGGGCCTCCCCCGGCGCGGGCGTGCTCCTCGTCGCCCCCCGCGGCACCTGCGTGCTGGCCGCGACCGCCACCGTCGTCCGCTACCTGGCGGACTCCTCGGCCGGCCAGTGCGGTCCGTGCTGGCGCGGGCTCCCCCGGCTCGCCGACCTCGTCGAGGAGCTCGCGTCCGGCCGTCCGCGCGACGGCGGCCTCGCGGCGCTGGCCCGCGCCGTCGGGCTCGTCGAGGGGCGGGGCGCCTGCGCGCACCCCGACGGCACGGCCCGCACGGTCACCAGCGCCCTGCGGGCGGTGCCCGACGACATCGCCGCGCACCTCACCGGCTCCTGCGTCGAGGCGGCCCGCTCGTGAGCGGCGGGGGGCCCGGCGGCCGCGGAGCCGGGGGCGGCCCGAGCGCGGGCGCGCGCCTGCACGTGGACTGGACGGCGTGCGAGGGCCGCGGGGTGTGCTCGGAGCTGCTCCCCCACCTGCTCGAGGTCGACCCGTGGGGCTATCCCGTGCCCGCCCCCGAGCGCGACGGCGCCCCGCAGCGGTGGTCGCGGGAGGCCGGTCTCGCGGTGCCGCCCGAGGACGTCCCCGACGCGCGGCAGGCCGTCCGGCAGTGCCCGCGCCTGGCTCTGCACCTGGACGCAGCCGCGGCCCGCCGCCCGGGTCGGGGGACCGGCGGGCGCGGGTGAGGCGTCAGGGGCGGCGGGCGGGAGCGGGGCCGCGAGCGCCCGCGGGACGGCGATCGACCTGCTGCGGCAGGGCCAGCACGACCCGCGCCGCGGGCTCCTGCGCGAGCACCTGGCCGGGGGGCACGGGCCGGCCGAGCAGGTACCCCTGCGCCAGGTCGCAGCCCAGTGCGCGGAGGTCGGCGAGCTGCGCGACCTCCTCGACGCCCTCGGCGACGACGGCCAGGCCGGCCGAGTGCCCGGCCTGCACCATCAGCGCGAGCAGGTCGCGCCCGTCCCGGCCACGGCGGGAGGTGAAGGAGCGGTCGACCTTGAGGGTGTCGGCCGGCAGGTGCTGCAGCTGGGCGAGGGACGTGTAGCCGGTGCCGAAGTCGTCGATGCTGACGCGCACGCCCAGCCCGCGCAGGGCGGACAGGTGCTCGCCCGCCGTCGACGCGTCCACGAGCACGGTCTCGGTGATCTCCACGACCAGCTGGGCCGGGGGCAGCCCCGAGCGCTGCAGCGCCTCCGCGACGTGATCGACGACGGCGCGCCGCGCGAGGTGGCGCCCCGAGACGTTGACGGCGACGCTGCGCCCCGCGAAGCGGGCGGGGTCGGCGTCCGTCCAGGCGGCCATCTGGCGGGTCGCCTCGAGCAGCACCCACCGGTCGAGGTCGCACACGAGGTCCGAGCGCTCGGCCACCGGCACGAAGGCGTCCGGCGGCACGAGGCCGTGGCCGGGGCGCTCCCAGCGCACCAGCGCCTCGTAGCCGGTGACGGCGCCCGTGGCGATCTCGTGCACGGGCTGGTACCGCAGGACCAGCTCCCCGGCCGCCAGCCCCTCGCGCAGCGCGGACTCCAGCTGCGCCTGCTCGTCGAGCTCGCGCCGCAGCGCGGCGTCGGCGACGACCGCGCGGCCGCGGCCGCCCTCCTTGGCCCGGCCGAGCGCCACCCCCGCGTCGCCCAGCAGCGCCGCGGTGCTCCGGCGGTCCGGGCTCCCGAGGGTCGCGCCGACGCTCGCCCCGACGAGCACGTCGTGGCCCGCGGCGAGCAGCGGCACGGCCAGGGCGACGACGACCAGGTCCGCCGTCTCCCGCAGCTCCTCCTCGGTGCGGCGCCCGAGGACGACGACGAACTCGTCGGCGCCCAGACGACCCACGAGGTCGTCCGGGCGGGCGAGCGCCCGGAGGCGCTCGGCGGTCCCCCGGAGGACGGCGTCCCCCGCGCCGGGACCGAAGCGGTCGTTCACCTGCGTGAAGCGGTCGAGGTCGACGAGCAGGAGCCCCGCCGCCCGGCCGTCGTCGCCCCGCGCGCGGGCCTCGGCGTGCAGGGCCACCTCGAGCAGGGCGAGGGCGCGGGCCCGGTTGGGCAGGCCGGTGAGCGGGTCGTACGCCGCCCCGTGGGCCACCCGCGCCTGCAGCACTTCCCGCTCGCGCGCGGCCCTGGCGACGGCTCGCACGGCGGCCTCCATCCGCGCGACGACGAGCAGGACCATGACGACCGTCGCGACGACGACCGGCCACTCCGAGATGCCGTGGCCGAGCACCACCTGGACGGTGAGCAGCCCCGGGGCGACGAGGACCGCCGTCACGAGCGCCGCGGTCCGCCCGCGGGTGAGCGCGCTCGGTCCGCGCGGCGCCTCGCGCAGCTCCGCCCCCGCGAGGCGCATGGTGGGGTGCAGCGCGGCGGCCCCCATGAGCACGTACGACAGGAGGTACAGGACGTCGGCAGCTCCCGGGTCCACCGCCCGGACGACCTGCAGGTGCACGTACCCGACGTCCGCCAGCAACCTGGTCGCGAGCGAGGCGCCCAGCAGCTGCCCCGACGGGGTCCGGCCGCCGGGCAGCGCCAGGTGCGGGACGAGGAGCCCCAGCAGGAGCACGTCGGCCAGCGGGTAGGCCGTGCCGACGACCTGGGCGACGACCCCGGCGGGCGGCGCCGCGAGGACCGGTTCGACGACACCCGCCCAGGCCACCAGGAGCAGCCCGCAGACGACCACCGCGACGTCGAGCAGCGTCCCGCCCCGCGCCTGCCGCACGCGCTCGCGCAGCTGCACGGCGAGGCCGGCCGCGACGAGGGGGTAGGCCATCAGGTAGGCCGCGTCCGCCGGCGAGGGGAAGGGGTCGCGGCCCAGCAGGGCGAGGCAGCCGTAGACGACGTCCCCGACGCCCCAGGCCACCAGGCCGGCGCACAGCAGCCACCACCCGAGCGGACGCACCGGTCGGTGGCGTCGGATCCCGACGACGAGGGCTCCAGCGCTCCCCGAGATCACCAGGAGGAAGGCGGCGCTCTCGAGCACCCCCGGCGGGAGCACCACCTGGGCCGTGCACAGCAGCGCAGCGGTGGCCGCGTAGGGCACCAGCTCGGCCCTTCCGCCGGTCAGCACCCCCCGTCCCCCTGCACACCAGTCCATCGGCAGGCGGCGGAGGCCCTTGAGCGGCCCCCACCGTCCCGAGGACGGCTCCGCCCCGGGACGGTCGGGTCCCGGGGCGGAGGGGTTCAGAGCGCGGGCCGCTGGCCGGCGCCGACGGTCAGCGGCGCTCGGAGCGGCGGGCCGGCGGCGTGCGCGCGGCCGACGCGGCGACCGCACCGGCGGTGGACCCGTGTCGACGGGGCCCCGCCGCGCGGTGCGCCGCGGCGGCGCTGTGCAGGTCGAGGATCCGGGCGGCGGCGGCCGCGGTGGAGGGGTCGAGCATGGACGACACAGCGGAGAGCACAGGGACTTCCTGACGTTCGGTACGGCGCGCGGGCAGAGCGCCCGCTCACCAGGGACAAGGCCCCGGGCACGCCGGATGTTCCAGCGGCCCGGGCCCACGGCCCTGCCCGCTCGGCGGGTCACCCCGGTGGCGCAGTGCGTTCCACCGGGAGAGCGCCCTCCTCAGCCCCAGACGCTGCGGGCGACCTCCACGACGTGGGCGAGCTTGGCCCACTGCTGGTCCTCGTCGAGCGCGTTGCCCTCGTGCGTGGAGGAGAAGCCGCACTGCGGCGACAGCGCCAGCTGCTCGAGCGGGGCGTACCGCGCCGCCTCGTCGATCCGCCGGCGCAGGGCGTCGGGGTCCTCGAGCTCGGGGGTCTTGGAGGTCACCAGGCCGAGCACGACCGTCTTGCCCGGCGGCAGGTGGCGCAGCACCTCGAAGGAGCCCGAGCGCTCGTCGTCGAACTCGAGGAAGTAGGCGTCCACGTCCAGGTCGTTGAAGAGCTGCTCGGCGACGACGTCGTACCCGCCCGTCAGGGCCCAGGCCGAGCGGAAGTTCCCGCGGCACAGGTGCGTCGAGACCACGAGGTCGCGCGGGCGCCCCTGCAGCGCGGCGTTGAACTGGCCGACGAAGCCCGCCACGGCGTCCTGCAGCGGCGCCCCGGACAGGCCCATGCGCTGCTGGTGGTGCGGGTCACCGAGGAAGGTCAGGCTCACGTCGTCGAGCTGCAGGTAGCGCAGGCCGGCGGCGTGCACGCGGCGGACCTGCTCGCGGTAGGCCGCGGCGACGTCCGCCTGGAGCGCCTCCTCGTCGTCGTAGGCGCCGTCGAAGGCGATCGGCGTGAAGGCGTTGTGGACCATGTTCGGCGAGGGGATCGTCAGCTTGGGCGTCGCGCCGGTCCCCGCCTCCGCGACGGCCTCCTGCAGGGAGGCGAGCGCGTCGCCGAAGACGGTCTCGCCCAGGCGCACCGGCCCCGTGACGCGGCGCCCGGTGATCGGCGCCAGCACCTGCTGACCGTCCGCGCCCGTGAACGGGACCTCCCCGACGCCGTCGCGGTCCACCCCCTGCAGGGCGAAGATGAAGTCCTCGTGCCAGAACTCGCGGCGCACCTCGCCGTCGGTGGCCACCTGGAGGCCGACGTCGCCCTGGCGGCGGACGAGGTCGCGCACGGCCCGGTCCTCGGCGTCGGCGAGCTGCTCCGCCGAGATCTCCCCCGCCGCGCGCCGGGCGCGGGCCTCGGCGACCGCCGCGGGGCGCAGCAGGCTGCCGACGTGCTCGGCGCGGAAGGGCGGGCCGGCGACCGGGCCGGCGGAGGACGAGGTGCTCGTGGTGGTGGTCGTCATGGGACTCCCTGCGCAGGAGGACGACGCGCGGCGCCGTCCTCGGACGGGCACGGGACGACGGTCGTCTCCCGCGCTTGACGCCGCGGGGCCCGGTGGCTGGCGCTCCGGTGGTCCGCGCGGCATCCCGGTCATCACCCGGGGCACCCCACCGCGAGAGAGGGTTGCCGGCCAGCAACCCGGGGGTTCGCGCTGGCTCTCGTGACCTGGCGGGCACGCTACCGCGCTCCCCCACCGCTCCGGGGTCCCCTCGACCGCCGGGACGCGCGCACCCGGCGCCCGGCGTCCTCGTGCGGCACGCTGGCGCGCGTGAGCCAGCCCCCCGCCTCCTCCGACGCCGCCCTCCCCGACGCCGCCCGCACGGCCGCGGAGCCACGGGTCGCGGGCACCTCCGGCGGCAGCGACGGCCGGGGTGGGGGCCACGCCGCCGCGGCCGCGCCGCGCGGCGTCCACCTCGCCTACGCGGCGCTCACGTCGACTCGGGACGCCGTCGCCGCCGTGGCCGGCCGGCTGGGCTGGACGCCCGCGCTGCTCACCCACCCCGGCTACGCGGGCCCAGAGGGTGCCCGCGTGCTCGGCCGGGTGCTGCTCGCACCGCGGGGCACCGAGCCGTCCCAGCGCGTGGGGCTGCCCGGCTGGCGGCGCTTCCTCACCCTGGAGCTCCCCGACCAGGCGGTCGACGTCCACCTCGGCGGCGTGGTGGCGTCGGTGCGCAGCGACGACTCGGGCGTGCTCGACGCCGTCGTCGACGTCGAGCTGCCACCCGGCGAGTCCCCCGTCCTCCTGCGGTGCCGGGCCGGGAGGCGCTGCGGGGCGTCGTCCACGCAGCACCGCCCGGCCCGGTGCGCGGGGTCGTGTGCGACGTCGACGACACCGTCTGGATCACCGGGCTGAGCACCCCGCTGCTGGCCGCCTGGCGGACCGTCGCCCGCACCGCCGCCGAGCGGCACCCCGTGCCCGGCGTCGCGGAGCTGCTGCGGGCGCTCGTGCGCGACGTCCGGCACGCCCCCGTCGTCTACCTCTCCAACGGCGCCTGGAACCTCAACGGGCCGGTCGTGCGCTTCCTGCGCCGCCAGGGCTTCCCCGCCGGCCCGGTGCTGATGACCGACTGGGGCGTGACCCAGGAGCGCTGGTTCCGCGACGGCCGCGCGCACAAGCAGGAGACGCTGGAGCGGCTCGTGCGCGAGCTGCCGGACGTGCGGTGGGTGCTCGTCGGGGACGACGGCGAGCAGGACCCGGAGATCTACCGCGACCTCGCGCGCCGCCACCCGTCCTCGGTCGAGGCGGTGGCCATCCGCCAGGTCGCCCGCGGCAGCTCCCCCTCGGTCGACGCCGAGGGCGAGGTCCCCGTCGTCAGCGCCCCGGACGGGCGGGCGCTGCTCGAGGCGCTCGGGCCCCTGCTCGGGCGCGGGACCGCCCGGCGCGGGTAGCGCAGGAGCCCACCGGCCGCACCGACCGGCCGGGCGCGGGGCATCATCGTCCGGTGCGCCCGCTCCCCTCCGTCCTCGCCCTGGGGGTCGCCACCGCCGTCGCGGCGCCCCTGGCCGCCGCGGCCTCGAGCCCGACCCCGTCGGCCCCGACCTCCACCGCGGCCCTCGAGCCGACGTCACCGGCCACGGCCGGCCGGCTCGACGTCGCGCCCCTGCAGGCCCTCGTGGACGAGGCCGCCGCCGACGACGTGCGCCTGTCGATCGGGGTGCAGTCGCTCGACGGCGCGACGCTCACCGGGGGACCGGTCGTCGTCGGCTCGGCGGAGCCGTACTCCTCGGCGAGCCTGGTGAAGCTGGCGCTCGTGACCGCCGCCCTGCGCGCCGTCGACCGCGGCGACGTGGCGCTCGACCAGGTGGTCACGGTGACGAACAGCGACGACGTGGGGGGCACCGGGGTCCTCGCCGGCTACTCCTCCCCCTACGACGCGACGGTCGCCGAGCTCTGCGAGCTGGCGATCACGGTCAGCGACAACACCGCGAGCAACGTGCTGGCCGAGACCGTGGGCCTGGCCGAGGTCGACCGCCTCGTCGACGACCTCGGCCTCCAGCCCACGCACATGGGGCGGCTCTTCTTCTCCTCGGGGCCGGAGGACAAGAGCAACGACCTCGACACGGCCAGCACCCTCGAGCTGCTGCGCGCCGTCGAGGAGGGGGAGGCGCTGAGCCCGGCCCCCCGCGACCTGCTCGTCGGCTGGATGCGCGACCAGCAGCTCGACACCAAGGTCGCCCCCCACCTGCCCGGGGTGCCGGTGGCCAGCAAGACGGGGGACACCTCCGAGGTCAGCCACGTGGGCGCCTACCTGCTCGCCGAGGGCCGCGAGACCGCCCTGGTCGTCCTCAGCGAGACCGAGGACGGGCGCTCGCCGACCGCCGCCGCCGACCCCTACATCGCCGAGGTCGCCGAGCTGGTGGGGGCGCAGGTCGCGGCCGCGCCCCCCGCGCCGACCCCGACGGCCACCCCGGACGATGAGGTCGCCGACGCCGTCCGAGCCGCCCTCGGGGAGCCCGCGGACGAGGGCGGCCCGGCGCTGCCCGCCCTCGCCGTCGTCGGGCTGGGGCTGCTCGGGGGACTCGCGCTCGCCGTGGTGGCCCTGCGGGCGCGGGTGCTGCTGCGCCGGCGGAGCGCTTCCCGGGGCTGAGACGCCGCCGGTCCGGGCCAGGACGTCGCGAGCCCGCCACCTCCGCGGGTGGCGGGCTCACGTGCTCTCGTCCGGCCGGGCTCAGCCGGCGGCGTGCTGCTCGGGATCCGGCTCGAGCCCCTCGACCTCGTCCGGGATCTCCCGGGTGCTGAGGACCACCAGCCGGCCGGAGCTGATCTCCGAGGCGGAGGCGCGCATCCAGGGAGCCGGCTGGTCGGGCAGGTGGGCGACCACCAGAGCCCGCTCGAGGGCGTCCATCGCCTCACCGTGGCGGGCGCCGCGGTGGGTCGCCGTGGTGGCGTTGACGACCTCCTGCAGCCGGTGCTGGAGCGAGGCGAGCGACTCCGGTGCCGTCTCGGTCATCGGTTCCCCCTCGACAGGAGGGTGCGCGCGAGGCCCCGCGAGACCTGCGCGGGCTTCTGCAGCTCGCCCTGCTGGGCAGTCAGGGCGACCAGCGCGCCGGTGAGGGCGGGCACGGCCCACTGCCAGACCCGCAGCTGCTGCAGCACGGTGGCGACGTCACCGGGGGTGGAGGCCAGGGGGACCACGCCGTTGCGCGTGGGAACCGGGCCGGCAGCAGCCGTCTTCGCGCCCAGGGCGCCCGTGCGGGCGGCGGCGACCAGAGCGGCCGCGGTGACCACGAGCTTGGCGGTGGTGTTCCCCCGCACGCCCGCCTGCGCGACGGCCCGGCCGCGCTCGCGGTGCAGGAGCACCGCGCCGCCGACGAGGTGGGCGCCGATGGCCAGGCCCTGCACGGGCGCCCAGCGGGCCCAGCCGGCGGTCGCGACGGGGAGCCTGTCGGTGGGGTCGCCGACGGTCCCGGAGGCGCCGTTCAGGCCGACCGCCCCCATCAGGGAGCCGCCGAACCAGGCGGCCAGCCCGGCGTCGTGCAGGGTGCGCACAACGGTGCTGCGGTGGTCTCTCGAGCTGCTGCGAGCCATGACTCTCCTTGGTGCCGCGGTGCCGGGAGGGCCCGCGGGTGCGCTCCGAGCAGCTGCCGGCGGGAGGGGCGGCGCGCGTCCCCCGCGCGACGGCCGACGACGTCGGAGGTCTGGCGGGAGGGCCGCGGCCCGGCGGTCGTCGTGACCGCGCGCACCAGCCGAGGTCAGGGGCTGGGCACCGACGGAGATCGCTCGGAGCAGGGGTGGGCGGCCGGGACGACGACCGAGGTGGGTGGCGTAGGGAGGACCCCGGGACCACGAGCAGGTCGCCCTGCCGGGCGTCCGCGCCGAGGTGTCGGCAGCGGGGTCCCCTCCCGGTGACCCTCCTCCTGCGGCGGCCGCGCCGCACCTCCTGGCGCGGACGCCCGCCCGTCGGCTCACACCGCCCGGGCGTCCTCGCGGCGACGGGACCCGCTCGCCCGGGCGAGGACCGCGACGGAGACGACCACGGCGAGCACGCCGACCACCAGCGCCCACCCCCAGCCGGGGCGCACGGCGTCGCCGAGCAGCACGAGGCCCGCCGAGCCGGGGACGACCACCTCCGTGACCGACAGGACCGCCGTCACCGGCCCGGGCGCACCGTCGCGCAGGGCCGCGGCCACGAGCGCCACGCCGACGACGCCGAAGACGACGACCGCCCACACGAGCGGGCGGGCCAGCAGCGCCACGTCGGCGGTGACGTCGGGGGTCAGGTGCAGCGCCCGCACCCCCAGGGCGGCGCCGCCGTAGGCGACCCCGGCGACGGCCGCCACGAGGAAGGGGCGGCCGCAGCGCGAGAGCGGGACGGCGAGCAGGGCCAGGAGGACCGCGGTGGCCAGGAGCACGGGCGAGGCCCCGGCGGGCAGTGCCGCGGGCCGGTCGCTCGCCGAGGCCCCCGCGACGAGCACGAGCCCGACGACCACCCCCAGCACGCCCGCCAGCTGGCCCCCCGGCAGGTCGCGCACCCGGAACCGGTGGGAGGCCAGCGTCGTGAGCGCGACGGAGGACGTCAGCACGGACTGGACGGTGATGACGGGCAGGCTGCGCAGCGCCACCACCGACAGGGCCCAGCCGAGCCCGTCCAGCGCCAGGCCCAGGAGGTAGGCGGGCTGGCGCCACACGGGGGCGCCCCTCCTCGCCCGACGGCTGCCGCGGGCCTCCAGGAGGGTGGCCGCGGTGTTGGCCAGCATCGCCGCCACGGCGGCCAGGAGCGCGAGGGTCATCGGACGGCGTCCCGGCCGCGCGAGGGGTCCGCGTGGACGGGCGGGGGGACCATCCGGGCCACCTCGGGGTGCTCCCCGGACGCCGACGTCCACGCGGCCGCGTGGCGGCGGACCTCGCGCCAGCCGAGCCGCTCGTAGGCGGCCACGGCGCCGCTGCTGGCCGCGACGACCTGCAGGTCCACGACCAGCCCGAGCTCGTCCGCCCGGTCCACCGCGGCGGCCAGCAGGAGGCGGCCGACGCCGCAGCGGCGCCGGGCCGGGTCGACGAACAGGCGCACGACCTCCAGGGGCGCGTCCGACTCCAGGCCCCGTCCCGGCGCGCGGTCCACGAGGGCGACGTGGCCGAGGACCGCCCCGCCCGGGGACCCCTCGGGCCCGTCCAGGACCACCCACGCCCCGCGCACCCCGCCGGGGCGCAGCCACGCGCCGGGGTCCGGCGGCCAGCGCGAGGGGTAGCCGTCCGCGGCGTGCACCTGCTCCAGCAGCCGCACGGCTCCCGCGAGGTCCTCGTCCCGACGCTCGCGCAGCTCCACGGGGGACCAGCCTGCCGCACGGCGGCGGGGGGGCGACACCGCGCTCGGGAAGCCGGCAGCCCAGGGCGCCGTTGGCCGGGCATGCGCGCGATGAGCTACGACGCCTACGGCGACCTCGACGTCCTGCACGCCTCCGAGCTGCCCGAGCCCAGGCTCGCGCCCGGTGCCGTCCTCGTCGAGGTGCGCTCCGCCTCGGTCAACCCCGTCGACTGGAAGCTCATGGCCGGCGGCCTGGACGCCCTGCTGGACGTCGTCTTCCCCGTGGTGCCGGGCTGGGACGCCGCCGGCGTCGTCGTCCGCACGGGCCCCGACGCGCCCGAGCTGCAGGTCGGCGACGAGGTCCTCACCTACGCCCGCAAGGACGTCGTCTCCGGGGGCACGTACGGCGAGCTCGTGGCGGTCCCGGCGACCAGCGTCGCCCGCAAGCCGGCCCTGATGTCCTGGGACGAGGCGGGCAGCCTGCCGCTCGCCGGCCTGACCGCGCTGCGGATGGTCGAGCTGCTCGACGTCGGCTCCGACGACGTCGTCCTCGTCCACGGCGCGTCGGGCGGCGTCGGCCACCTCGCCGTCCAGGTCGCGGCGTCGCGCGGCGCCCGCGTCCTCGGCACCGCGAGCGAGCGCAACCACGACTTCCTGCGCGACCTCGGCGCCGAGCCGCTCGTCTACGGCGAGGGCCTGGTGGAGCGGGTGCGGGCCCTCGCCCCCGAGGGCGCGACCGCGGTGCTCGACGCCGTCGGCGGCGTGCTGGAGCAGACGCTCGCGGTGCTCGCCGAGGAGGGCCGGCACGCCTCGACCACCGACCCGGGCGTCGAGGAGCACGGCGGGCTCCTGGTCTGGGTGCGCCCCGACGGGGCGGCTCTGGAGCGGCTGACCGCTCTCGTCGAGCGCGGGCAGCTGCGCGTGGAGGTCCAGCGGGTCTTCCCCCTGGCGGAGGTCGCCGACGCGGTGCGCCTGTCGCAGGGCGGCCACGTGCGCGGCAAGGTCGCCCTGCGCGTCAGCGAGGGCTGACCGCCGTCACCCGGGCGCCGCTCCGGCGGACGACGCCCTGCGGTCGCGGGAGCGCCGCGACGGCCGCGGCGAGCGCGGCGAGCGCGGCGTCGTGGGCGACCAGCCGGCCCTTGCCCGCGCGCTTGGCCGCGTACATGGCGACGTCGGCCCGGTGGAGGAGCACCTCGGCGGTCGGCGTCGGGTCGTGCGGGCCGACGTGGGCCAGCCCCACGCTGGCGCCGACGCGCAGGTCCGTGGAGGTGAGCGCGTACGTCCCGGCCAGGTCGCGGACGGCGTGGGCGACGCCGTCGGCGCTGGTGCTGCGCTCGACGAGGACGGCGAACTCGTCACCGCCCAGGCGGGCGAGGGTGTCCCCCGGGCGCAGGCGGCGCAGCCACTCCTGCGTCAGGTGCACGAGCAGGTCGTCACCCGCGGCGTGGCCGAGGGTGTCGTTGACGAGCTTGAAGTCGTCCAGGTCGACGAGCAGCACGGTCACGCCCGTGCCGTCGCGCCCGTGCAGGGCGAGCGCGTGCTCGAGCCGGTCGGTGACGACGGCTCGCGTGGCCAGCCCCGTGAGGTCGTCCGTGCCCGCGCGCCGACGCAGCTCCACCTCCCGCTCGCGGGCCTGCTCCTGCAGCGCCTCGGCCAGCAGGATCTGGCTCAGCAGCCCCGCCAGCAGGTCCACCAGCGGGCGGTGGCGCTCGACGTCGGGCACGACCTGCGGGGAGGCGCCCGAGATCATCTGCCGGCACAGCGAGGCGTCCCACGGCACGGCCGACCCCGCTCGGACCGGGTGGGCGTCACCGCGGACGTGCACGAAGACCTGGCTCGCCCCGTCCAGGCGCGTCACCGCCCACAGCCCCATCGGCAGCACGCCCTGCAGGTGCTGCAGCACCGCCGAGGCCGCCTCGTCGAAGGACAGGGGTGCGTGCGCGAGACCGCCGTGCACGAGCACCTCCGGGTCTGGACGGAGCCGGGTCGGCCCCCTTCCTGGGTCCTCGGCCTCGTCGACGCCCGGCTCGAGCGCCCGCGCGGACCCGGTCGCACGACCGCCGGGCTACAGGTAGCTGCCGGTCAGCGGCTCGGCCTGCCAGCGGCCGTCGGCGACCACGCGCAGGAGCCGCTCGGTGGTGAGCTCCCGCCCGTGGTCCAGGACGGCCCGGCGCACGACCTCGCGCAGGTCCGCGCCGGTGACGCCGGCGGGCAGGACGCCGGCGACGGCGGCCGTGTCGACGTCGGGGTCCTCCGCCAGCCGCCCGAGGTAGCGCTCGAGGATGCGCGCGCAGGCCACCCGGTCCGGCGGGTCGAGCGTGATGACGCTGTCGAAGCGCGCCGAGCGGGTGACCGCCGCGTCGAGAGCGGCGGGGTCGTTCGTGGAGGCCAGGGTGAGGACGTCGGTGTAGACCTCGGTGCCGTCGAGCACGGCGAGGAAGTCGGCCAGCGCCGTCCCGCGGGCACCGGCACGGCGGTCGCCGAGGTAGAGGTCGACGTCCTCGAGGACGACGACGCACGGCCCCAGGTCGGCCGTCTCCCGGTACACCTGGCGCAGGACGCTGCTGGCCGCGGCGGCGTCCACGACGATGACGGTGAAGTCCCCCGCCATCTCGCGCGCCACCACCCGGCTGAGGGCGCTCTTGCCCACGCCGGGCGGACCCGCGAGCAGGACCCCGCGGTTGGTGCCCAGCCCCATCTCGCGCAGCACGTCGGCCCGCGTCGTCAGCGCCGACGTGGCGGCGTCCACCTCGGCCCACACGGCGCTGGGCAGCACGAGGTCCTCGCGCCCGCCGGGGCCGAGCGAGGTGGGCTCCAGCTCCAGCGGGAGGCGGGAGCCGGCGTGCAGGACCCGGCCGCGGAAGAAGCCCTTGTCGCGCCGCGCCGTCGCGAGCACCTCGTCGACGAGGGCGCGCGCCGCCGCGTGGTCCGCGGGGCGGGCGAGCACGCGCAGGGACGCCGGGTCGGGGTCGAACTCGTTGCGCGAGAGCTGCACCACCACGTCGACGGCCGTGGCGGTGCCCGCGGGCAGGGCGACGGCGGCGGACGACGGCACGGACACGTGCTCGCCGTCGAGGTCGATGCGCGTCCACGTCGGCGCCTCGCCGTCCTCGACCGGCCCGAGCACGGCGGCGGGGTGGGCGGCCAGGAGGTCGGCGACCACGGCGCCGACGGAGACCGACTGCGTGTGCGTGAGCTCCACCCGCTCCAGGACGAGCGAGGTGTGCGGCTGCCCCAGGTGGGCCTCGACGAACCCGCCGGCCGTGCCGCTGCCCGCCTGGGCGCCGGTCAGCAGCTCGCCGAGCACCTGCAGGGCGCGGCGCACCAGCGGCGGCTCGCCGTCGAGCGGCGAGCCGCCCGCGGGCCGGTCGTCGGGCGGGAGGGGGTCGTCGCGGCTCACGCCCCCAGTCTGCGCGTGTCCACCCCGGCCGCCGCGACCGACCAGCCGCAGACGGGGAGGACGAACCCGTGGCCGGGCAGCGTCGCCGCAGGTCACGGCCCGGCCGCTCGGCCGCGCCGGGACTTCGTCCTCCCCGTCTGCGGAGCCGGGCGGCGGCGCGGCGCCCGGGACTCGGAGGGCCGACCCGCGCACCACGCCGGTGCAGCAGGATGCGCGGCGTGGACGTGCGCCGGGAGGACGGGATGCTGCTGCGCTCGGTGCGCCTGGCCGGCGCGCCCGACCCCCGGCGCCCGCGGGACGTGCTCGTGGAGCGCGGGCGCGTCGTCGCGGTGGCCGACGCCGGGACGCTGGCGCCCCGGGCCGCCTCCGGAGCGGCCCTGCCCGTGGTCGACGCCGCGGGGGCGGCCCTGCTGCCCGGTCTGGTGGACGCGCACGTGCACCTGGCGGACTGGGCGGCCGACGGCCGACGGCCCGACGTCTCCGCCGCCACCAGCCCGCAGGAGGCCGCGCAGATGCTGGCCGCCGCCGACGCCGGGCGGGGGCGGCGCGACGACGTCCTCGTCGGCCGCGGCTTCCGCGACGGCCTGTGGGCGCAGGCCCCGCGGGCGGAGCACCTGGACGCGGCCCTGCCCGGGCGCGCCGTCGTCGTGGCGAGCCAGGACCTGCACAGCGCGTGGTGCAGCACCGAGGCCGCCCGGCGCTTCCGGGTGGCCGAGCGCTCCGGCGCCGCCGGGCCGACGGGGCTCGTCGTCGAGGGCGCCGCCATGGCGCTGCTCGGCGACGCGGGGGCCGTGCCCCCCGAGGTCGGCGACGCCTGGACGCTCGGCGCGACGCAGGAGGCCGCCGCCCGCGGCACCACCGCGGTGGTCGACCTGCAGCGCGCCCCCGTCGAGGACTGGGTGCGGCGGGCCGGCGTCGCGCGCCCGTCCGCCGACGGCGCCGAGCCCGGCACCGGGCCCGCGCTGCGCGTGGCCGTCGGCGTCTGGCGCGAGCACCTCGAGGGGGTGCTCGCGGCGGGGCTGCGCAGCGGGGACCGGCTGCCCGGGGTCACCGACCCGGTGGCGGCCGACCGGGTGCGCCTGGGGCCGCTCAAGGTCTTCGTCGACGGGTCGCTCGGGACGCGGACCGCGTACTGCTCCAGCGCCTACGCCGGGGCGACCCCGGGGGCGGGGACCCACGGGATGCTGCTGCTGCCCGCCGGGGAGCTCGAAGGGCTGCTGCGCCGGGCGACGTCCGCGGGGCTGACGACGGCGGTGCACGCCATCGGCGACGTGGGCGTGCGCACGGCCCTCGACGCCCACGAGGCCGCGGGGTGCGGCGGCCGGGTGGAGCACGCCCAGCAGGTGCTGCCCGAGGACCTGCCGCGGTTCGCCGCCCTCGGCGTCACGGCGAGCGTGCAGCCGCGGCACGCCGTCGACGACCGCGACCTCGCCGACCTCCACTGGGCCGGAGCGACCTCCCGCGCCTTCCCGTACGCCGCCCTGCTGGCGGCGGGGGCGGACGTCGTCCTCGGCTCCGACGCGCCCGTCGCCCCGCTGGACCCGTGGGACGCCGTCGCGAGCGCCGTCCACCGCACGCTCGACGACCGCGGCGCCTGGCACCCCGAGCAGCACCTGACGCTGGCGCAGGCCCTCGCGGCGTCTTGCGGCGGGCGCTCGCACGTGCGCGTCGGCGACGTCGCCGACCTCGCGCTGCTGGCCGAGGACCCCGCCGACCTCCTGGCCCGCGGGGGTCCCGGGGCGCTGCGCTCCCCCGACGTCCTCGGCACGCTCGTCGGCGGCCGGTGGACCCACCGCAGCGCGAAGCTGCGCCGCTGAGCGCGAGCCGGCGGACCGCCGACGCGGCGGTCCGCGTCTTGGCGTCCACGCGCTCGGCCGCACCGGGTCCCAGCCCGCGAGCAGGGCGACCCCCGTCCAGGCCGCGGTGGACGCCGCCGCCACGAGCAGCGACCGCGTCCGGCCGGCGCCGCGGCTGCGCGACCACGCGAGCGCGCCGACCGCCGTGAGCGCTCCCGCGGCGAGCAGCCACGCGACCCGGACGGCCTGGTAGAGCCCGGCCTCGGAGCGCCCCGCGCCGTCGTCGTCGAGCAGCAGCCCGGTCACCAGGCAGGCCGCGGCCGCGAAGCCGACAGCCAGCACGAGCACGACCCCGCCGACCCCTGACCGCCGCTCCGGCACGCGCACCACGCCCCCGGCTCAGCCCCCGGCGCGCTCGGCGAGCGGCTGCCAGGCGCGCCAGGTCTCCAGGCGCGAGGCGTAGTCCTGCTCGGCGATGGCGAGCGGTGCCCCGCCGAGGAACACCCGCAGGGGCGGCTCGTCGGCGTCGACGACCTCCAGCACCGCGGCGGCGGACGCGCGGGGGTCGCCCGGGGCGGACGTGCGGCTCAGCCGCGCCTTCGCCGCGGCCTCGCGGACGCCCTCGTAGGCGTCGAGCTCCGTGGCGTGCCGGGCGGAGGAGCCGCCCCAGTCGGTGGCGAAGCCTCCGGGCTCCACCAGCGTCACGGAGATGCCGAAGCCCGCGACCTCCAGGGCGAGCGCCTGGCTCAGACCCTCCAGCGCCCACTTGCTCGCGTGGTACATGCCCACGTTCTGGAAGGCGCTGATGCCGCCGATCGAGGACACCTGCAGGACGTGCCCGCTGCCCTGCGCCCGCAGCTGCGGCAGCACCGCCTGGGTGACCCACAGCGCGCCGAAGAGGTTGACCTCCATCTGCGCGCGCGCCTCCTGCTCGCTGAGCTCCTCGACCATGCCGAACTGGCCGTAGCCCGCGTTGTTGACGACGACGTCGAGACGGCCGAAGCGCTCGACGGCCGCGTCGACCGCCGGCTGGACCGCGCTGCGGTCGGTGACGTCGAGGTCGAGGGGCAGGACGCGGTCGCCGAAGCGCTCGACGAGGTCGCCGAGCGTCGAGGAGTCGCGCGCCGTCGCGGCCACCGAGTCCCCGCGCTCGAGGGCTGCGGTCGCCCACTCGCGCCCGAAGCCGCGGGAGGTGCCGGTGATGAACCAGGTCTTCGCCATGGTCGTCCCAGCGCCCGGGCGCCGTCGGCTCTTCCCGGGCGGCGCGACCCGGCGTCCGGGACGGGACGTGCGCTCCGCCGCGGGACCCCTCGCCGAACCCGGCCGACCTGCCGATGCACCCGGGGTGACCACCCAGATCACCGCCGCGGAGCTGCGCGGCACCCCCCTGCCCGTCCACCGGTCCGGCGACGGCTACGACGCCGCCGAGGTCGACGCCTTCCTCGCCCGAGCCGCGGAGGCGCTCGAGGACGACGGGTCGCTCACGCTCGACGACGTCCACGCCGCGCTGTTCACCACGGTGCGGCGCCGCGGGTACGACGTCGACGTCGTCGACGACCTCCTCGACCGCCTGGCCGACGCGCTGCGACGCCCGCCGCACGTCCCCCGGCACGCGGCCGCGCCCGTCCTGACGGCGGCGGACCTGCGCGCCGTCCACCTGCCGGGCGCACCGCTGCTGGCGGCCGGCTACGTGCGCGAGGACGTCGACGCGCTGCTGCGCGGGGCCGCGTGCGCCCTGGCCCCGTGCGGCGCCGGCGGTCCGGGCCTGACGGCGCAGGACGTCCGCGCCGCGACGCTCCGCTCGACGCGGCGCGGCGGCTACGACGTCGAGGCCGCCGACGACCTGCTCGACCGCGCCGCCCGCGCGCTGGCCGAGCTCGGCGGCTGAGGCGGCGCGACCTACGCTCGGGGCTCCACCGCCCCGGGAGGACGCATGACCAGCTCGACGACGGCGCCGACGGACCCGCCGGAGGACGACCTCCTCGCACGGCACCGGCGGGTCGCGCCGGCGTGGATGGGGCTCTACTACGACGAGCCGATCGAGATCGTCAGCGGGTCGGGCAACCGCGTCACCGACAGCCGCGGGCGGACCTACCTCGACTTCTTCGGCGGCATCCTCGTCAACATGGTCGGCTACGACCTCCCCGAGCTGCGGGAGGCCGTGACCGAGCAGATCAGCCGCGGCGTCGTGCACACCTCCACGCTGTACCTGCTGCGCAGCCAGGTCGAGCTCGCCGAGAAGATCGCCCGGCTCTCGCGCATCCCCGACGCCAAGGTCTTCTTCACGAGCTCGGGCACCGAGGCCAACGAGGCGGCCCTGCTGCTGGCGATGACGCACCGCCGCTCCAACCAGGTGCTGGCGCTGCGCAACAGCTACCACGGGCGCAGCTTCGCGACGGTCGGCGTCACGGGGAACCGCTCGTGGTCGGCGTCGAGCTTCTCCCCGCTGCAGACGACGTACCTGCAGGGCGGCTACCGGTTCCGCAGCAGCTTCCGCCACCTCGACGACGACGCCTACGTCGACGCGTGCGTCGCCGACCTGCGCGAGCTGCTCGACGTGGCGACGACGGGCGACGTCGCGTGCCTCATCGCCGAGCCGGTGCAGGGCGTCGGCGGCTTCGCCGTCCCGCCGCCGCGGCTGCTCGCGGCGTACAAGGAGGTGCTCGACGAGACGGGCGTCCTGTTCATCAGCGACGAGGTGCAGACCGCCTGGGGGCGCACGGGCCGCAGCTTCTTCGGCATCGAGGCCTCGGGCGTGGTGCCGGACGTGATGACCTTCGCCAAGGGGCTGGCGGGGGGCTTCGCCATCGGCGGCGTCGTCGCGCGCGGCGACGTCATGGACGTGCTCGACGCCAAGGGCATCTCCACCTTCGGCGGCAACCCGGTCGCGACAGCCGCGGCGAACGCGGTGCTCGACCACGTGCTCGCCCACGACCTGCAGGGCAACGCCGCTCGCCTGGGCGCCGTGCTCCTGGACGGGCTGCGGCGCGCCGCCGACCGGCTGCCGGTGGTCGGCGAGGTGCGCGGCACCGGCCTCATGGTGGGCGTCGAGCTCGTGGGCGCCGACGGCTACGCACCCCACCCCGAGGCCGCGGCGGCCGTGCTCGAGGAGACCAGGGCGCGGGGCCTGCTCGTCGGCGGAGGCGGCCTGCACGGCAACGTCCTGCGCGTCGCCCCGCCGCTGACCCTCACCGCCGAGGAGGCCGAGGAGGGCCTCGGCCTGCTCGTCGACGCCCTCGAGGCCGTGGACGCCGCCCAGCGCTCCTGACCCCCGCTCCCCCTCTCCCGACTTCGTGCGCTGAAGCGCTCCCCGACGCCCCTCCCCAAGGACTTCGTGCGCTGAAGCGCTCCCCGACGCCCCTTTTCAACGACTTCGTGCGCGAGAGCGCTCCCGCTCCGGCGGAGGGCTGCTGGCTGGGGCACGGTGGTGCGCATGGACGACGTCGACGCGCCCCGAGCCCTGCCGCCCCTGGCCGCCGCGAGAGCCGAGCACCCCGTGCCCGTGGTCCTGGACTGCGACCCGGGCGTGGACGACGCCGTGGCGCTGCTGCTCGCGCTCGCCGCGCCCGAGCTCGACGTGCGCGCGGTGACGACGGTGGCGGGCAACGCCTCGCTGGACGTCGTCACGGCCAACGCCGCCCGGGTGCTCGACCTGGCCGGCGCGCGCCCGGACCTCCCGCTCGCCCGCGGTGCCGCCGGCCCCCTTGGTCGTGCGCGGCGCGAGCGCGACGAGCCCGTCCACGGCGTCGGCGCCCTCGGCGGGCTCGACCTGCCGCCCTCGCAGCGTCCCGTGGTCGAGGCGTCCGCGGTCGAGGTCATCGCGCGGGCCGCCGCGCAGCGGCCCGGCGAGCTCGTGCTCGTGGCGCTGGGCCCGCTGACGACGGTCGCGGCGCTGCTGGCCCTCCACCCCGAGACCGCCGACGACCTGCGGGAGGTCGTCCTCATGGGCGGCGCGGCGTTCTGCGAGGGCAACCTCACGCCCACGGGCGAGTTCAACCTGCGCTGCGACCCCGACGCCGCCCGCCGGGTGACCGAGTCCGGCGTCCCGCTCCGGGTCGTCCCGCTCGACGCGACCCAGCGCGCGCTCGTCGGACCCGGGACGACGGAGCCGCTGCTCGCCTCGGACGACGCGCGGGGCCGGGCGGTCGGCCTGCTGCTGCAGCACCTCTCGTCGCGCCAGCGCGACGCCGACGGCCTGGAGGCCGCTGCCGTCCACGACGCCCTCGCCGTGGCCGCCGTCCTCGACCCGTCGCTGTGCACCTGGGTCGAGGGCGGCGTCCGGGTCGAGACGAGCGGCGAGCTCACCCGCGGCGAGCTGGTCGTGGACACCTCGGCCGGCACCGGGCGCGCCCGGACGGACTGGGCGCGCACGGCGCGCGTCGCCGTGGACGCCGACGCGAGCGGCCTCAGCCGCCTCCTGCTCGACCGCCTCGGCGCCTGAGTGCCACCGTGCGACGGCAAGAGCTCACGAAGTCCCCCCGGAAGGCACCCCCCAACCGCAAGAGCTCACGAAGTCCCCCCAGAAGGCACCCCCCAACCGCAAGAGTTCACGAAGTCGCGTCGGGAGCGGGTCAGCGGGCGGGCAGCGCGTTGTCCGCGGCGACGCGCGAGTACCAGCGGGCGCTGTCCTTGGGCGTGCGGACCTGGGTGCCGTAGTCGACGTGCACGACGCCGAACCGCTTGCTGTAGCCGTAGGCCCACTCGAAGTTGTCGAGGAGCGACCACACGTAGTAGCCCCTCACCGGCGCCCCGCCCGAGACGGCCTCGTGCACGGCGGCGAGGTGGTCGTGCAGGTAGGCGATGCGGTCGTCGTCGTGGACGACCCCGTCCTCCCCGACGACGTCGGGGGCGGCCATCCCGTTCTCCGTGACGTACAGGTCCGTGCCGGGGGCCTCGGCCGCCAGGCGCAGCAGCAGCTCGGTCATGCCGCGCGGGTCGATCGGCCAGCCCATCTCGGTGCGCGGTCCGGGCAGCTCGACGAACTCGACGTCGTCGCAGGCCACCCAGGGCGACGCCCCGTCGCCGTGCCCGTCGTCGCTCTCCTTGACGCCCTCCCCGCTCCAGCGGCGCACGACCGTCGGCGAGTAGTAGTTGAGCCCCACGGCGTCCAGCGACTGCTGGATGATCGCCGTGTCGCCGTCCTGCACGAAGGACCAGTCGGTGACGGCGGCGGTGTCCTCGAGCACGTCCGCGGGGTACTCACCGCGGAGCATCGGGCCGAGGAAGACCCGGTTCTGCAGCCCGTCCACCCGGCGCGCGGCGTCCACGTCCCCCTCGGAGGAGGCGTCCTCGGGCCGGAACCAGCCCAGGTTCAGGGTGACGGCGACCTCGGCCCCGGGCGCCTGCTCCCGCACGGCCCTCGCCGCCAGGCCGTGGGCCAGGTTGAGGTGGTGGACGGCGGCCAGCGCGGCGGCGGGCTCGGTGCGCCCGGGCGCGTGGACGCCGGCCGCGTAGCCGAGGTAGGCCGCGCACCAGGGCTCGTTGAGCGTGATGAAGGTCCGCACACGGTCCCCCAGCGCGCCCGCCACGACGGCGGCGTACTCCCCGAAGCGCTCCGCGGTGCGCCGGTCCGTCCAGCCCCCGGCGTCCTCGAGCGCCTGCGGCAGGTCCCAGTGGTACAGCGTGACCGCCGGCGTGATGCCGGCGGCGACGAGCTCGTCCACGAGCGCGGAGTAGAAGTCCAGCCCCCGCTGCTCCACCTCGCCGAGCCCGTCCGCGGTGACGTGCGGGGTGATGCGCGGCCACGCCACCGAGAACCGGTAGGACTGCAGGCCGAGCTCCTTCATGAGCGCGACGTCCTCGCGGAACCGGTGGAAGTGGTCGTCCGCGACGTCCCCCGTGTCGCCGTCGAGGGTCTTGCCGGGCGTGCGCGAGAAGGTGTCCCAGATCGACGGCGTCCGGCCGCCCTCCTCGACCGCCCCCTCGATCTGGTAGCTCGCGGTCGCCGACCCCCACAGGAAGCCGTCGGGGAAGCGCGTGGTGTCGGACGTGGTGGGCACGAGGCTCCTTCGTCGGGCTGCGGGTCGCCGTCCAGCGGTCGCGGGTCGATCGAGCGGGGCGCCTCAGGTGGGGCGCTGCTGCGGGGCGCCCGCGGCGGTGAGCGACGCGTCGCGCTCGACGACGTCGCCGAGCACGTCGTCGATGCGCGCCATCACGTCGGCGTCGAGCCGCACGCCCGCGGCCGCCGCCGTGTCCGTGACCTGCTCGGGCCGGGACGCACCGACGATGGCCGCGGCGACGTCCTCGTTCTGCAGCACCCAGGCGACGGCGAGCTGCGCCGGCGTCAGGCCGCAGTCGGAGGCCAGCGGGCCGAGCTGCTGGACCCGCTCCAGGACGTCGTCGCGCAGGAACCTCTTGACCATGTCCGCGCCGCCCTTCTCGTCCGTGGCGCGGGACCCCGCGGGCGGCTGCTCGCCCGGGCGGTACTTGCCCGTCAGCACGCCCTGCGCGATGGGCGACCACACGATCTGCGAGACGCCCAGCTCGCGGGAGGCGGGGACGACCTCGTCCTCGATGACGCGCCAGAGCATGGAGTACTGGGGCTGGGAGGACACGAGCTGGACACCCAGCTCCTGCGCCAGGGCGTGCCCGGCCCGGAGCTGGTCGGCGGTCCACTCGCTCACGCCGATGTAGAGCGCCTTCCCGGCCCGGACGACGTCGGCGAACGCCTGCATCGTCTCCTCGAGCGGGGTCTCGGTGTCGTACCGGTGCGCCTGGTAGAGGTCCACGTAGTCCGTGCGCAGCCGGCGCAGGCTCGCGTCCACGGACTCCATCACGTGCTTGCGGGAGAGCCCGGAGTCGTTGGGGCCGCCGGGACCGGTCGGCCAGTAGACCTTGGTGAGGATCTCCAGCGACTCCCGCCGCTGGCCCTGCAGGGCCGCGCCCAGCACCGTCTCCGCCGCGCCGTTCGCGTAGGCGTCCGCCGTGTCGAAGGTCGTCACCCCGGCGTCCAGCGCCGCGCGCACGCACGCGGTCGCGGTCTCGTCCTCGACCTGGGAGCCGTGGGTGAGCCAGTTGCCGTAGGTGATCTCGGAGATCTTCAGGCCTGAGCGACCGAGGTGTCGGAAGTGCATGACCGCGACCCTAGGCACACGCCCGGGTCGGAGCAATACCGGTTCAGCGCGACGCGTCGCGGCGCTCGCGCAGGGCGGTGGCGAAGGACGGGTGCAGGGGCAGCTCGGCCACCAGGCACGCCTGCAGCGCGTGGTAGACGTCGGGCTTGCCGTCCCAGGTCGCGCTGCACGGGCGGTTCGCCGGGTCCAGCTCGTGGTGCCAGGAACCGCCCTCGTGGTCGGCGACGACGTCGTCGACGTAGGCCCACCACCGGTCCGCCCGGCGCCGCCACACCGGGTCGCCGGTGGCGCGCTCGAGCGCGGACGCCGCTCCCAGCGCCTCCGCCACGACCCAGTGCATCCGGTTCCGCACGACGGCCGCGCCCTGCCAGTCGGTGGTGTAGACGAAGCCCGGGGCGCCGTCCACCTCCCAGCCGTCGGCCACGGCGCGCTCCGCCAGGGCGGTGGCCGACTCGACGGCCCGGTGCAGGCCCTCCTCGCCGGCGGCGCGCTGGGCGGCGTCCACGGACAGGACCAGGCGGGCCCACTCCAGGCCGTGCCCGACCGTCGCGCCGTAGGGGCGGAACGCGTCGGCCGGGACGTCGGCGTGGTGCTCGAGCAGCGGCTGCCAGCCGGCCGTGAAGTGCTCCGGCACCCGCCAGTCGTTCCCGCGCGCCCAGTCGTCGACGACCCGCCCGGCGATGCGCGCCGCCCGCCGGCGCCACCGGGGGTCGCCCGTCGCGTCGCTGGCGGCGAGGTAGGCCTCGACCGTGTGCATCGCCGCGTTGACGCCCCGGTAGTCCTCGCACACGGCGAAGGACCGGTCCCACGACTCGCGCACCAGCCCCGGCCCCTCCTCCCAGAACCAGCGCTCCTGGACGTCGAGGGCCTCCTCGAGCAGCGCACCCGCCCGCTCGTGGCCCGCGACGAGGGCGCTCGAGGCGGCGAGCACGACGAACGCGTGGCCGTACCCCTCCTTCCGGTCGGCGGTGGGCGCCCCGGTCGACCGCGAGAGGGCGGCGAACCACCCCCCGTGCTCGACGTCGTGGAAGGGACCGAGGAGCGCCTCCAGGCCGTGCTCGACGAGCGGCGCGCACGTGGTGTCGCCCCTCAGCTCCCCGAGCGCGAAGCAGTGCGTCATGCGGCAGGTGATCCACAGCTGCAGGTCGCGCGCGGTCGGCCGGCCGGCCGCGTCGAGCCACGCGCTGCCGCCCGGGACGGCGGACGCGCGGGCGAAGCGCAGCAGCGCGGCGGCGTGGTCGCCGACGGTCCCGCCGCCGACCAGGGGCCCGGGGACCGCGCGGCTCACGGCTGCTCCGCCAGGTCCGCAGCGCTCGGGCGCACCGGTTCCCGGGGCGGCGGGCCGGAGCTGCCGCGGACCCGGAGGTCGGGCGTGCGCACCCGCCCCGGACTGGGCGCACTGCCCTCGAGCACCTCGAAGGCGTGCTCGGCGACGGCGGCCCCGTAGGCGACGACGTCGTACCCCATCGCCGTCAGCGTCGGGTGGGTGACGCGGCACAGCGACGAGTCGTCCCAGGCCACGAGCGTCACCTCCTCCGGGACGCGGACGCCCGCCCCGGTGAGGGCGGACAGCCCCGCGACGGCCATGAGGTCGTTGTCGAAGAGCACCGCCGTCGGGGCGTCGTCCCCGGCGAGGAGCGCCTTGGTCATCTCCCCCCCGCGCTCCGCGGAGAAGTCCGTGTGCAGGACCAGGGCGCTGGCACCGGCCGCCGCAGCAGCCGCGGAGAACGCGAGGTCCCGGATCTGGACGTGCCCCAGGTCCGCGCTGCCCGCGACGCGGGCCAGCCGCTGGTGCCCCAGCCCCACGAGGTGCCGGACCGCCTCCTCGACGGCGGCGGCGTCGTCGGTCCCCACGCTGGGCAGGCTCCCGGCCAGGGACGGGTCGCCGACCACGACCGCGGGCATCCCCAGCTCCTCCAGCAGGGGCACCCGCGGGTCCCCGACGCGCAGGTCCACGACGACGACGGCGTCGACCCGCCTCTCGGACGCCCATGTGCGCAGCGTCGTCATCTCGACCTCGAGGTCGTCGGCGACCTGCAGCAGCAGGCCGTGGCCGCGGGGCCCGAGCACCCGCTCCAGGCCCGCGACGAAGTGCATGAAGAAGGGCTCGTTCCCCAGCGTCTCGGGCTTGCGGGTGAGCACCAGGCCGAAGGTCCTCGTGCGGGCGCCGGAGAGCATCCGCGCAGCGCTGTTGGGCCTCCACTCGAGCTCGGCGGCGACCTCGAGCACGCGCGCCCGGGTGGCCTCGGAGACCCCCGGACGCCCGTTCAGGGCGTAGGAGACGGCCCCCTTGGAGACGCCGGCCCGCCGGGCGATCTCCTTGATGGTCACTCGTGGCACAGGACTCCCTCGTCCGGACGGGCTGGGCTGGGCAGAGATGGGATCGCCAGGACTGGCTCACGACGCTAGTGAACCGGTCAAGCACTCGGTGGCGCCGACCCGCTCACCACTTCACGCCCAGCCCGGCCGGTCCACCGGGACCCGCTCCTCAGAGCAGGTCGTTGGCGCAGCGCAGCACCGGCGCGCTCGCCAGGGCCCGCTCGTCCAGCTCCTCCGACGCCACGCGGAACACGTGCTGCTCCCCCGCGAGGAGGGTGACCATCCCGGTGTCCACCCGGGCGGCGGCGTCGAGGCGGTCGGGGAAGAGGCAGAGGTCCTTGACCAGCGCCGACGCCGCGACCGTCACCTCGTAGCCGTCCGGCGTCCGCGTCGTCGTGGCCGACAGCGCCTGCTCCGGGGCGACGACGTCGAGCCGGGTGTCCTCGACGAAGTACCAGAACGCCGGGTCGGCGGTGCCGTCGGAGACCACCTGGAGGAGCTCGGAGGTCTGGTCCTGCGGTCGGCGCACGTCCTCCGAGAGCGGGAGGGCGACCGAGCCGCGCGCCGGCACGTCCAGCGCCAGCACCTGGCGGGCCCGCTCCGGCGACCCCGCGCCGGCGCCGCGGCGGGTCACCACGAGCTCGCCCGTCCACGCCTGGGCGGAGTCGTTGTGCACCACCACCGCCGGGACCCCGTCCCGGGGCTGCACCGTGATCAACCGGTCCGCGAAGACGCGTCGCAGGGTGTGCCACAGCGGCTTCCGGATCCCGCAGCCGTCGACCGCCGCCCACGACACCACGGGCCAGTTGTCGTTGAGCTGCCACACGACCGCGCCCGTGTTGAGCGGGTGCAGGCTCCGGAAGTGCTCGATGCCGAAGGCGAGGGCGCGCGCCTGGTTGAGCTGGGTCGACCAGTGCCAGCCGTCCACGTCCCGCCAGCGCGGGAGGTGCTCGCCGAGCCCGCGCTCGAGCTTGACGTTGCCGTCCGCCGCCTTCTGGTGGACGAGCATCTGCGGCCCGTACGGGTCGAGCGGCTCGTCGTGCACGACCGACGTGAGCGTCGACCACGCGGGCGGGCCCTGGAAGCCGAACTCGGCGACGAAGCGGGAGCGGTAGTCGCGGTAGTGGGAGTAGTCGACCTCGTTCCACACGTCCCAGACGTGCGTCGTCCCGTGCCGCGGGTCGTTGGGGTGGATGAAGTCCCCGTAGGAGAAGGGGCTGCCCGCCGAGTACGGCGTCCGCGGGTCCAGCTCCGCGACGACCGCCGGGAGGAGCTCGGTGTAGTAGCCGGCCCCCCAGGTGCGCCCGGCCAGCGGGGCCCGCCAGCCCCACTCGACGTAGCCCCAGATGTTCTCGTTGCAGCCGTTCCACAGCGCCAGGCTCGCGTGCTGCGAGAGGCGCGCCACCGCCTCCCGGGCCTCCGCCTCCACCTCGCTGCGCAGCGGCTCCTCCTCGGAGTAGGCGGCGCAGGCGAAGAGGAAGTCCTGCCAGACCAGCACCCCGCGCTCGTCGCAGGCGCGGTAGAAGTCCTCGGACTCGAAGATCCCCCCGCCCCAGACGCGCAGCAGGTTCATCCCGGCGTCCACGGCGTCGTCCACGCCGGCGGCGTACCGCTCCGGCGTCACCCGCGTCAGCAGGGCGTCGTCGGGGATCCAGTTGGCGCCGCGGACGAACACGTCCTCGCCGTTGACCCGCAGCACGAAGGGCGTGCCGTGCTCGTCCGGCGTCGTGTCCAGCTCGACCGTGCGGAAGCCGACGCGCCCGTTCCACGCGGCGAGCGGCTCCGGGGACGACGCCAGCCCGAGGGTGACGGCGACGTCGTGCAGGGGCTGGTCCCCGTGCCCGCGCGGCCACCAGAGCGCGACGTCCGGCACGCGCACCGCCACGACGGCGGACGGCGCGCCCGCGGGCACGGAGACCTCCTCCCGGCGCCCGGCCACCTCGACCGCGACGACGGCCCCCTCGGCCGCGCCCTCGTCCCAGACCAGGTCGACGTGCGCCTCGAGGACGCCGTCGGCGCCGTCGACCAGCGCCAGCGGCCGGACGGCGCCGAGCCGCACCCCGCTCCACGACTCCAGGGACACCGGTCGCCACAGACCGGCCCCCGCGACGTCGATGCCCCAGTCCCAGCCGTAGCTGCTGGCCATCTTGCGCAGCGCGTTGAAGGGGTGCGGGTTCACGTGCGGGCGGTGGCCGGTCTCCTCGTCGAGGCGCTCGGCGGCGTCCACGGGCGCCTCCACCTCGACGACGAGCTCGTTGTCGCCGTCGGCGAGGACGTCGGTGACGTCGAAGCGGTGCGTGCGGTGCTGGTTCGCCGTCCGCCCGAGCTCGACGCCGTTGAGGCGCACCACCGCCACCGTGTCGACGCCCTCGGCCACCAGCTCGGTGCGGGCGGAGCCGTCGGGTCGCCACGCGAACGTCGTCGAGAAGGCCCAGCCCGTGCGGCCGATCCAGGACAGCAGGCCCTCGTTGTCCCCGTCGAAGGGGTCGGGCACCAGACCGGCCTCGAGCAGGTCGGTGTGCACCTGGCCCGGCACCTGCGCCGGCACCCCGCTCTGGAGGCGCTGCGCCAGCTCCGGCGGCACCGGCCCCCCGGTCGCGCGCACCGTCCACGCCGCGCCCGCGGCGCTCGTCAGCGGTGACGAGCGGAGCGGGGCCGGGGCGACCGACGGGGAGCGGTGGTCCTGCATGGTCACGAGGCCTTCTCTCGGAGACGGGCGCAGGCCGGCGAGCAGGGCGAGCACCCCGAGCCGGTGGAGCGACGAGCACGAGGGGCGCACCCGCCGGCGACGACGGCCGACGGCCTCGGCGCGAGGACTCAGCCGGTGACTGCCACTGACGAACTGTACCGGTTCAGTGACGTCCTCTCCACACCTCCGGCCCCGGAGCTGAGCGTCCCCGCGGGCTTCGGTCTCGTGCTGGAGCCCCACCCCGCGTCCGCCCCGGGAGGAGCGGACGGGAGAGGCGCGGCAGCGGACGGTCAGCCCTTGACGGAACCCGCGAGCAGTCCGCGGACGAAGAAGCGCTGGAGCCCGATGAACACGACCAGCGGGACGAGCATCGTGAGGAACGCACCGGCCGAGAGCAGGTACCAGGCGTTGCCGCGCGTGCCGGCGAGGTCGGCCACCCGGGCGGTCAGCGGCGTCGCGTCGTTGGAGGCGAACGTGAGGGCCACGAGCAGGTCGTTCCACACCCAGAGGAACTGGAAGACCCCGAAGGCGGCGATCGCCGGCACGAGCAGCGGCAGGAGCACCTTGAAGAAGATCGTCACGTGCCCGGCGCCGTCCATCCGCGCCGCCTCGATGAGCGACGGCGGCACGTCCTTCATGAAGTTGTGCAGCAGGAAGATGGCCAGCGGCAGGGCGAACATCGAGTGCGAGAGCCAGACCGTCCAGAAGGACCCGGCGACGCCCGCGTCGACGTAGAGGTTGAGCAGCGGCACGAGCGTCACCTGGATCGGGACGATCTGCAGGGCGAAGACGGCGACGAACAGGGTGCTGCGACCCCGGAAGGGGATCCAGGCGAAGGCGTACGCGGCCAGCAGCGCCAGCGTGATGGGGATCAGGACGGCCGGTAGCGTGATGACGAGGGTGTTGACGAAGTTCGACGCCAGGCCGCTGTCGACCAGGGCCGCCTGGTAGTTGTACGGCGAGAAGAGCGGGCTCGTGAGCGCCGTCCACCAGCCCGAGCCCTGGATGTCGTCGACGGTGCGGAAGGACGTCACGAACAGCCCGAGCGTGGGGATGCTCCACAGGACCGCGATGACGATCGCGATCGTGGACGCCGCCGGCGAGGACAGGCGCCCCGCCGCCACCTCCGCGCGCTCGCGCCGCCGTCGCGAGCGCCGCGACTCCCCGACCGGCGCCTCGATCATCCCCGTCGGGTTCGTGACGGTCCGCTGGCTGACGTCGCTCGCGGTCACCGGATCTCCTCGGACAGGCGCAGCTGGCGGACGTTGTAGGCGATGATGGGGATGACCAGCACGAAGAGCAGCACCGCGAGCGCGGCCCCCAGGCCCTGGTTCCCCTGGCGGAAGGTCTGCGAGTAGAACTCGTTGGCGATCACCGAGGTGCCGAACTGGCCCCCGGTCATCGTGTAGACGATGTCGAAGACCTTGAGCGTCGAGATGGCCACGGTCGTCAGGACCACGACGAGCGCCGGCCGGATGCTCGGCACCGTGACGTGCCGGAACATCTCGACGCCGGAGACGCCGTCGAGGCGCGCGGCCTCGGTGATGTCATCGGGGATCGCCTTGATCGAGGCCGAGAGCACCGTCATGGCGAAGCCGGCGTTGATCCAGATCATCACCGCGATGATGAAGAAGGTGTTCTGCGGCTGGTCGAGCAGGAGCTGGCGCGGCTCGAGCCCGAGCCACACGAGCAGCTGGTTGAGCAGCCCGATCTGGTTGATGCCCTCCTGGTCGGGGCGGTACTCGTAGACGAACTTCCAGATGATGCCCGCCGCGACGCCGGAGATGGCCATCGGCAGGAACACGAGCGCCTTGGCGAGGTTCTCGAAGCGCGTGCGGTCCACGAGGTAGGCGTAGACGAGGCCGAAGGTGGTGGCCACGAGGGGGACCAGGACGACCCACAGCACCGTGTTGCGCAGCACGAGCAGGAGCTCGGGGTTGGTGAAGATGGCCGTGTAGTTGGCGGCGCCGACGAAGCCGTCGCCGCTGCGGTCCTGGAAGCTGCTGACGAGCGTGCGCAGGGCCGGGTACACGAGGCCGACCAGCAGCAGGAGCAGCGGCGGGCCGAGGAAGCCGAGCACGACGACCCACTGCGGGACGCGCTTCGGCTTGTCCACCGCGAACAGGATGCCGCCCATCACGACGGCGAACAGCGCGATGGCCAGGACCATCAGGGCGAGCTTGTGCGCGGTCGTCTCCGCGTCGAGCAACCAGTCCACGAGGTCTCCTCCGACCGTCCGGAGCCTGGCCCAGCGAGCACCTGCGCCGCGCCCGGCGCCGACCTGCTCGGTCGGCGCCGGGCGCGGCGTCAGCGGGAGCTCACTGGGGCCAGGCTGCCTCGATGTTGGCGAGCGTCACGTCGTCCGGCTGGTCGCTGGCGATCCAGTCGGTGAGCTGCTGCCACTCGGCGTCGGAGCCCACCTCGGCGGGCATGAGGTCGGAGGCGTCGAAGCGGAACGTCGCCTCCGGGTCCTGCAGCTGCTCGACGGCGAGCTGGTCGATCGGGCTCTGCAGGTTGCTCGGGTCCAGGTCGAGGTTCGCCGAGAACCAGCCGGGCTGGGACGCCTGCGCCTTGAGGTTCGCCCAGTCGCCCGTGGACAGCCAGTACTGCACCGCCTGGACCGCGGGCTCGTCGCTGAAGGCGGCCACGAACTCGCCGCCGCCGACGATCGCGCTGCCGACCGCCTCGTCGATCACCGGCGTCGGGAAGGCGAAGACGTCGCCGTCCTCGGAGACGTCGGTGCCCGCCGGCCAGTTGGCCTGGTAGAAGCTGGCCTGGCGGTGCATCCAGCAGTTCCCGTCGAGGATGGGCAGGCCGCCGTCCTGGAACTCCGTCGACGCGATCGAGCGGACGTCGCCCAGACCGCCGTTGACGTAGTCGGGGTTCTTGAGGATGCCGCCGGCCGCGGCCAGCGACTCGGCGATGGCCGGGTCGTCGAAGGGGATCTCGTGGGCGACCCACTGGTCGTAGACGTCCGGGCCCTGCTGGTGCAGGACGACGTCCTCGAGGAAGTCGGTGGCCGGCCAGCCGGTGGCCTCGCCCGAGCCGATGCCCGCGCACCACGGCTTGCTGTCGGGGTGGTCGGCGACGATCTGGTCGGTGAGGGCCAGCATGTCGTCCCAGGTCTCCGGGACCTCGTACCCGGCCTCGGCGAACGCCGTGGGCGAGTACCAGACGAAGGACTTCACGTTGGCGCCCAGCGGCGCGGCGTAGAACGTGCCGTCCACCGTGCCGTAGTTCTTCCAGTCCTCGGTCCAGAACTCGTCGACGTTGTCGGTGACGGCCTGCGGCGGCTCGACGACCTGCCCCGTCGCGACCATGCGCTGCAGCAGGCCGGGCTGGGGCAGGAAGGCGATGTCCGGCGCGTTGCCGCCGTCCACGCGCACGGGCAGCTGGGCCTCGAACTGGCGCGAGCCGTTGTAGTTGATCTCGACGTCGGTGCAGTCGGTGAAGGGGCCGAAGGCGTCGATGAACGACTGGGACTCGGGGTCGACGATGGTCGTGTAGATCTCGACCTCGGAGCCGCCGATGTCGCCGAACTGCTCGAACTGCTCGCAGTCGATCTCCGAGCTGGCGACCTCGGAGCCCGCCGTGCTGCCGCCGCCGCCGGTGCTGACGCCGGACTCCTCCTGCGAGGCGCAGCCGGCCAGGGCGACGAGGACGCCGAGCCCGCCGGCCACGGCCGCCGTGCTCTTCTTCCGCGAACGGGGGGACATGCTTCTCCTCTCGGGGCGGCGTCGTCGCCGCGCGCGAGTGGATGACAACATCCGCGCGGCCCGCGGAGCAAGAGTCTCGGATAACGATCGGGCACACCGCGAGACGGCCGGCGGCGCAGGCGCCCCGACCCGCCGCGCGAGCACCGCGCCCGACCCCGCGCAGGTGCGCACCGCGCCCGGCGGCACGTCGGGCGGCCCCGTCAGGCGCGGGGCGCGGCCTCGCCGACCGCCATCCCCCGACCGTCCGGCCCCGAGGAGCCGACGGCCCGCCGGTCTCGCTTGACGCCGTACATGCGCTGGTCGGCCTGGTGCAGCAGCTCGCCGAACGACGAGCCGTCCCCGGGGTGCACGCCGATCCCGACGCTGGCGCCCACCGCGATCCTCCCGCTCCCGAGGTCGACGGGCTGCGAGAGCACCTCGGCGATGCCGTCGGCGACGCGGCGCGCGTCCTCCACGGCCCGCTCGGGGTCGAGCCCCGGGAGCGCCACGAGGAACTCGTCCCCGCCGAGGCGGGCCAGCAGGTCGGTGCGCCGCACCTGCTCGCGCAGCCGCTGCGCCAGGACCACGAGCAGCTCGTCGCCGACCGCGTGGCCGTGGGCGTCGTTGACGGCCTTGAAGCCGTCGAGGTCGCAGAAGAGCAGCGCGAGGGAGTGCCCGCCGAGGCGCGCCTCCCACAGGGCGGCCTCCACCCGCTCCTCCAGGCGCCGGCGGTTGCCGAGGCCCGTCAGGGGGTCGGTGTAGGCCAGGCGCTCGATGCGCTCGAGGTAGGTCTGGGCGCGGTCGCGCTCCTGCTCCAGCTGCCGCTGGGCGTCGACGCGCGCCGTCACGTCGTTCTGGACGCCGATGTACTGCAGCACCGCGCCGTCCGCGCCGACGACGGGCGCGAGGTAGATCTCGTTCCACCACGGCGTCCGGTCGGGCCCGCGGTGGTTGAGCAGGGTCGCCCGGAACTCGCGGCCCTCGCGGATCGCCGCCCTGATGCCGTCGACGACACCCGGGTCGGTGTCCTGCCCCTGGAGGAAGCGGCAGTTGCGGCCGAGCACGTCCTCCAGGGCCATGCCGGACAGCTGCTCGAAGGCGCGGTTGGCGTAGACCAGCGGCTGGTCGGGGCGCCGCATGTCGGCGATCGTCACCCCGCTCGTCGTGGCCGCGAGGGCGCGGTGCAGGAGCGCCTCGCCGGCCGGCGTCGTGCGCACCTCGGCCGTCGAGCGCGCCGGCACTCCGGCGACGTGCTCGACCCCACCGCCCGCGACCTGGCCGGCGCCGGCCACGGCCGGCAGTCCCGCGCGGGGCGCCACGCGCGAGAGCAGGCACCGCGCGGCGTCCACCACCGTGGCGCGCTCGTACGTCAGCGCGAACTCGAACGTGCGCTCGGCGTCGGGGCCGGTGTCGCCGAGGTCGCGGGCCAGCAGCGCGGCGCTGAAGTGCGGCCCCAGGACGACGACGTCCCACTCCCCGCGCACGGCGTCGTCCGGTGCGAGCGTCGTGCCGCGCAGGCCGGGCAGCGGCTCGGCGGGCAGGCCCTCGCCGAGCGCGCACACGAAGCCGGTGCGCTCGACGAGGTCCCGGTAGCGGGCCGCCGTCGACGGGGTGAAGTGCCTGGCCTCCTGGAAGGTGGCGGCGACGACGGCGGTCTCGCCGAGGCGCAGCGCCTCCCGCTCGAGCTGCTTGCTCAGCTCGATGAGCAGCTGCTTGGGCGAGCGGCGCAGCTCGTGGTGCGGCTGCAGGAGCGCGAAGGGGGACGTGCGCGCCGGGTCCCCGGCCGCGGGCGCCGGCAGCACGAGCTCCCCGACCTCGTAGCCGGGAGCGGCCCCGGTCCCCGGGCGACCGAACATCCACCCCTGGCCCAGCCGCGCGCCGAGCGCGCGACCGATCTTGAGGTGGCGCTCGTCCTCGATCCCCTCGGCGAGCACGAGCGCCCCGGAGGACTCGGCGTAGGCGTTGACCGCGTTCATGATCTGCGCCACGGCCGGGCCGGGCCGCTCCTGCACGAGGCTCAGGTCGAGCTTGACGACGTCCGGGCGCAGCAGCGGCATGAACGCCAGCGAGAGCGCGTCGGCGCCGACGTCGTCGATCGCGACGCCCCAGCCGATCTCGCGCACGCGGTCCACGGTGCGCAGGAGCTCGGCGGGGCGGTGCGCGAGCGCGCGCTCGGTGATCTCCACGACGACGCGCAGGTCGCCCGACGCGCTGCCGGCGATGGCGAGCAGGTCGTCGAGCGGGGCGCTGTCCAGCACCTCGGGCTCGACGTTGACGAAGAGGGTGAGCGGCGCCATCAGCTCCTGCTCGAGGGCTCCGCGGAAGGCGGCGGCCCGGCACGCGGCGTCGAGCTCGGCGAGCAGGCCGGCCGAGCGGGCGGCGGCGAACAGGTGGTCGGGGCGCTCCAGCGCGCTGCCGAGGGGGCCGCGGGCGAGCGCCTCGTAGGCCACGACCTTCCCGCTGTCGAGGTCGACGATCGGCTGGAAGACGCTGCGCACGCCCCTCGACACCACGTCGCGGACCTGCGCCGCACCCGTCACCCCGACCACCATGCCGTCTCCTCCTGCTCCGCCCGTGCCCGCGCCCCCGGACGGACGCCTCTCCCCGCCTCCCTGTCGGACGGAGGGCTCCCGCTCCGCGGCCATCGTGGCCGACGTCACCCGTGCGCCGCAGGGCTGCCTCAGCGCGGCACTCCCCACCGCGCCCTCGCCGCCTCGTCGTCCCGCTGCGGAGGGTGACGGAGGACGTCACAGCCGCTTCCCGACTGGTCGACCTCTCACTGTCCGCGAGTGCGCTGCCCCGAGCGGCTCGTGACGCCCCGGCGTCGTGACGGCGACGTCGTGCGGTGCGGTCGGTGGACGTCCACGCCCCGGGCAGCGCGCAACACGCCCCCTCCCACCCCGGCGACCACGTCATGGACCGGGTGGGGCTCGACGGGCACCACGCCGGCGACGCCCTGCCGTGGGGCGGGTGGTGCCGTCCCGAGGAGCTCCTCGGCCCGAGCCCGGACGACTCGCGGACCTCACGGACCTCACGGACCACCGCGTCCGCACACCGAGGTGGCCATCGCCGAGGAGGGCGGGGACGAGGAGGGCGGGGACGAGGAGGGCGGGGACGAGCCCACCTGTCGGCGACCTGCTCGACCTGGCCTGCGACCGCGGGCTCGCCGGCGTGCTCCGGTTCGACCCCGGCCGGCGCGTCGCGAGCTCTCCGGCGGCGCAGGGCGCCGTCGACGAAGCGGTCGAGGCCGTCGGCACCGCACGTGCGCCCGTCCACCACCGCCCGGGGGGGCGCCCTCGTCCGTCAGGCCGGCGCCACGTAGGACCAGCGACCGCCCTCGCGGACGAACGTGCTGCGCTCGTGCTGCACGTGCCGCCGTCCCTCGGCGCGGGCGACGGCCTCGAACTCCACCACGCCCTCGTCGTCGAAGGGGCCGCCGCGCTCGACTCCCGTGACGGCGAGGTGCAGCCAGCGCACGTCGTCTGCGAGGTCGAGCACCTCGGGCCGGGTGCTCGGGTGCCAGGTGCGCACCAGGTGCCCGGCGTCCCCGACGGCGAAGGCGGTGTACCGCGAGCGCATCAGCGCCTCGGCCGTGGCGGCCTCCACCTCCTGCCGGTGCAGGGGGCGGCAGCACGCGGCGTAGGGCTCGCCCCAGCCGCAGGGGCAGGGCGCGGAGCCGTCGTAGGCGGGCACGGCGCCATCGTCGCGCACCCCGCGCTCGCGGGCGCGACAGCGGGACCGCCGGTCGGACGCCGTGCGCCGCCGGGCGCCGTCGTCAGCCGAAGCGGGCGAGGCTGCGCTGGCGGACCTTCTCGGCCTCGACCTCGCGGTCGCGCGGCGGGGCGCTCGTCACCAGGTCCTGGAGCAGGCGCGCCGTGGCCGCCTCGACCTCGGCGACGGCTCGCGCGAAGGCGTCCGCGTTGGCGCGCGACGGGCTCGCCGTCCCCGCGATCTTGCGCACGTACTGCAGGGCGGCCTCATGGACCTCGACGGGTGTCGCCGGCGGCGCGAGGTTCTGCAGCGGGCGGATGTTGCGGCACATGGCGCCTCCTCGACCGGTCCGGGGCGCCAGGCTCCGCCCGCCGCACGCCGGTGGTCAAGACCCGCCGGCGCTCACGCACCCCCATCTCACGCACTTCGGCGACGAAAGAGGCCGTCGGGCCCCATGTCACGGACTTCGGCGACGAAGGACGCTCCGAGGGGGCCGACCTCCACGCGTCGGCCACGTGGCGCGGCTCCCGGGCCCGCCACCTCGTCCTCGCGGCACGGCGAGGGCGGCGCCCAGCCGCCGGAGCGGCCGGGCGCCGAGGGCGGCTCGCGGCGGTCAGCGCCGCCGAGAGATCTCAGTGCTCGTCGTAGTGCCCGTCGTGCGCGGCGTGGCGGTGGACGCCGTGCACGTAGTCGACGTGGTCGCCGTGCTCGACGCTGTCGTGGCCGCAGCCCTGCCCGTGCTGGTGGTCGTGGCCGCCGTCGACGACGTGGGCCTCGACGGGGTGCTCGTCGTAGTGGCCCTCGTGGTCGCTGTGGGCGTGCCCGTCGTGCAGGTAGTCCACGTGGTCGCCGTGCGGGACGACGGCGTGGCCGCAGTCGGGGGCGTGCGCGTGGTCGTGGGCGTCGTGGATCTCGTGGGTCAGGGTGCTCATGGGATGTCCTTCCGTCGGTGCGCGGGGCCGCGGGACGCGGCTCCGGTGGGGTCGTGGGTGGTGCGCGTGGTGCCGCTCAGGCGGTGTCGGACTCCCGCTCGTGCTCGAGGGCGTCGGCGACGACGTGGGCGACGTGCTCGTCGACCACCTCGTAGGTGATCGACCGCCCGTCGCGCCGTCCGCGGACCAGCCGGGCCTGCCGCAGCACCCGCAGGTGCTGGGACACCAGCGGCTGCGGCACGCCGAGGTCCTCGGCGAGCTCCCCGACGCTGGCGGGCGAGCGCGCCAGGCGCTGCACGAGCGCCAGGCGGCGGGGCGAGGCCAGCGTCGCGAACAGCTCGGCCGTCCGCTCGTAGACCTCGTCCTCGACCACGTGCCCGACCATACGTGCGCACGTGCGCATGCGTCCACCTGGGGTCGTGCGCCCGCACCACCGGCCCTCCGGTCTCGACCCGCTGGGCGCGCGGTCCCGCCCTAGGGTCGAGCGACCGCCCACCCCGCCGAGAGGACGACGACGTGCCCCGCCTGACCGACCCCTCCGACCGCTACCGGCCCGCGGCAGACCGGTACGACTCCATGACCTACCGGCGCACGGGTCGCAGCGGCCTGGACCTGCCGCTGCTCTCGCTCGGCCTGTGGCACAACTTCGGCGACGACGTGCCGCTGGCGACCCAGCGCGCCGTGCTGCGCCGGGCCTTCGACCTGGGCATCACGCACTTCGACCTGGCCAACAACTACGGCCCGCCCTACGGCAGCGCCGAGGCCAACTTCGGCCGCGTCCTCGCCGAGGACCTCGCCCCCTACCGCGACGAGCTCGTCATCTCCTCGAAGGCCGGCTACGACATGTGGCCGGGCCCGTACGGGCAGGGCGGCGGCGGGCGCAAGTACGTCCTCGCCAGCCTCGACCAGTCGCTGGAGCGGATGGGCCTGGACCACGTCGACATCTTCTACAGCCACCGCTTCGACCCCACGACGCCGCTCGAGGAGACGATGGGGGCGCTGGACACCGCCGTCCGCTCCGGGCGCGCGCTCTACGCGGGCATCTCCTCCTACAGCCCCGAGGACACGCGCCGCGCCGCAGCCATCCTGGCCGACCTCGGCACGCCGCTGCTCATCCACCAGCCGTCGTACTCGATGCTCAACCGCTGGGTGGAGACCGAGGGCCTGCTCGACGCGCTCGCCGACGTCGGCGCGGGCTGCATCGCCTTCTCCCCGCTCGCGCAGGGAATGCTCACGAGCAAGTACCTCGACGGCGTCCCGGAGGGCTCGCGGGCGTCGCAGGGCAAGTCGCTATCGCCCGACCTGCTCACCGAGGAGGCGCTCACCCACATCCGGGCGCTGAACGGCATGGCGGAGGAGCGCGGGCAGTCCCTCGCGCAGATGGCCCTGGCCTGGGCCCTGCGCGACGAGCGCGTCACCTCGCTCGTCCTCGGGGCCAGCAGCGTGCAGCAGCTCGAGCAGAACGTCGCGGCGCTGCAGGACCTCTCGTTCACCGAGGACGAGCTGCAGCGCATCGACCAGCACGCGGTCGACGCAGGGATCGACCTGTGGAAGGGCTCGCGCCGCAGCTGAGCCCACCTCCGGGCGCCCGGCCCTCGATCGCCGGCCCCTCGTCGCCGACCGCCCGTGGCGGGTCGGTGGCGGGGGCGGCCGAGGTCGGTCCTCCTCCGGACGTGCTGCCTCCACGACCACGTGCCCACGTCGCGTCGTCCTCTCCTGCGACCCGTCGGCAGAGGCACGCTCGGCTGACGGGTCATCGACCGACGCCTCCCTGCGCCGGTGCCGGCCGCCTGCCGGCGCGTCCGCCGACGCTCGAGGGCGTCGTCGACGACGGCGCGACGTCGTCTCACCCGTAGCCGGCTCGCTCGAGCCCGGCGGGCCGGGTCATCGAGTCGGTGGTCTTCCCGCCGGGGGGTCCTCTACCGGGGCGAGGGCGAGGGCGCGACCCCGGGTGGCAACTGCCCGTGCAGCCCTCTCGTGCTGCTCCTGCCGGACGGGACGAGCGTCCGGTGGTGGGGTGCCGAAGACGGCCAGGTCTCGGTGCGAGACGGCCTCGTCGGTGAGGCGAGCGGCGCGGATCCGGTCGAGGCGGAACCAGCGCGGGGCCTCCCGCCGGCGGCACCAGCCGACGAGGTACCAGTGGTCGCCGGTACGGGCGAGCAGGTGGGGCTCCACGCGGCGCCTCGTGCACCGGCCGGCGGCGTCCTCGTACTCCAGGGCGAGCACCCTGCGGGTGGCCAGCGCCTCCCCCACCGGGCCGGTGGCAGACGCGTCCAGAGGTGGCGCCTCCTGGCCACGGAGCCAGACGCGTGCGCCGAGCTCCTCCGCCCGCCGGCGGTCAGCCGGGTGCATGACGTCGAGCACCTTCTCCAGCGCCGCCCGGCCCTCGGCGGCGTACGGGGCACCGCGCTGGGCGGCCAGGGCGGTGGCGACCGCGACGGCCTGGGCGGGCGTGAGGTTGACCGGCGGCAAGGTGGCCCGGGCGTCGAGGACGTAGCCGCCACCGGGGCCCGCCTGCGCCCAGATCGGCAGACCCGCCTGCTGCAGAGCGGCGACGTCGCGCTTGATCGTCCTGGTGCTGACCTCCAACCAGCTGGCCAGGCGAGCCGCCGTCCGCCCGGCCGAGCCGGCGCGACGCAGCTCCTCGCCCAGCGCGTGCAGCCGGTCCGTGCGGTTCACGACCAGAACAGTGACAGGGACGGTGACACGCTGCTGTCACCGAGCACCCCCCACGGTGGAGGCATGGCTGAGATCGCGCTGTTCCACTCCGTGCTCGGAGTCCGCCCCGGCATCCACGCCGCCGCGCAGCGCCTGCGCGGCGCAGGGCACGAGGTGCTGGTCGTCGACCAGTACGACGGGCAGGTCTTCGACGACTACGAGCAGGCCGGCCGCCACGTCGAGGGCGTCGGCTACCCCGAGCTGATGCGCAGGGCGCTCGAGGCCGTCGAGCCGCTGCGGGATGGATTCGTCGCGGCCGGGTTCTCCCAGGGCGCCGGTATGGCCGAGCACGTCGCCACCCAGCGGACCTGCGGCGGTGCGCTGCTGCTGTCCGGAGCACTCCCCCTGGCGATGTTCGGAGGCGTGGCATGGCGCGCCGACACCCCAGCCCAGATCCACTACACCCGCGAGGACCCCTTCCGCCGGCAGGAGTGGGTCGAGGCCCTCGTCGCCGACATCAGCGCCAGCGGCAGCCGCGTCGAGACCTTCGACTACCCCGGTACTGGGCACCTGTTCACCGACCACAGCCTGCCCTCCGAGCACGACGAGCAGGCTGCCGCGCTGCTGTGGTCCCGAGCCGAGGCCTTCTGCCGCAGCGCCGCACGCGACGACAGCGACAGCTGGAGCAGGACGCGTGCGCGCGGGGGCGACGTCTGACCAGCGGTCTCGCACGACGACCACCAGTTGGCGCACCTGCGCCCGCGACGAAGGTCCGCGGCGAGGGGCGCACCCGATCCCGCAAGGGTTCGTCGTCGTGGACGGGGTGGGCTCGGTGGGATGCTGCCGGGCATGAGCGAGCAGTCGGTGGTGCGCGCTCTGGGCGCCTTGGTGCACGGCGACGTCGACCTCGCCCGTCGCGAGGTGGCCGGTGGCGGCTCGCGGCTCGCGGCTCGCGGCTGGAGAGGGCCCTGGCCGAGCACCTGAGCGACGACGGCCACGGGTCGGTCTACGACCAGCCCGCAGCCTTCGAGGCGTTCGTCCGCGGCGGTGGCAACGTGGCGCTGTACGCAGCGGTCAGCACCGCTCTGGCCGACCTCTACGACCGTCACCAGCCCGCCGCGCTGCTGGACATCGGCTGCGGAGACGGAACGGCACTGCTGCCGGCGCTGCAGGCCGCGCAGCACCACCCCGCCCGCCTCGACCTGCTGGAGCCCTCGCCCCCACTGCTCGGCGCCGCCCTGCAGCAGCTCCGGCAGTGGCAGCAGGGTGGCGGGTCCGGCCCTCAGGCCCAGGTGGACAGCTGGCCGGTCACCATCCAGGCCCTCGCTCCCAGCCTCGCCGCCGACCCCGGCGGGGGACGGACCTGGGCCGTGGTGCAGTCCACCTTCGCCCTGCACGCCATCGACCACGCCCAGCGCACCGGAGTGCTGCGCGACCTGCGCCCCCACGTGGACCTGCTGGCCGTCGTGGAGTTCGACGTCCCCGACGTCGCGGTGGGCAGCCTGGACCACCTGCGCTTCCTGCACCGGACCTCCGAGCAGGGCCTCGCCGAGCACACGGACGACCGGGACCTGGTAGCCCAGGGCTTCCTGATGCCCGTGCTGACCGGACAGCTGCGCCCCGGTGCGGTGCGTGCCACGTTCGAGCAGCCCGCCACCGCCTGGGCCCAGCAGCTGGAGGACACCGGCTGCACCGACGTGACCGTCCAGACGCTGCACGACTACTGGTCCTCCCCGGCCTTCCTGCTCACTGCCCGTGGGGCGGGCGGCACCTCCTGACCCACCGACCACCCGTGGCTCTCGACATCAGGAGCCCACCCTCCACCGGCGGCACCAGCGGTTCCGAGGACGTCGACCTCCGCCTTGCCGCAGGTCGCACCCGGCACGGTGGTCGAGGGCGTCCGAGCACTGATCTCGACGAGACCGTGAGACGCCGGCGCTGGAACGACGGTGGGACGGGGCAGGTCGGCCGTCCGCGGCGACGACCGGATCAGCGAGCTCCTGCACGAGGTCGGCGGAGCGGCGGGTCAGGTCAGGCGCACCGGCGCCGGCAGCGACCCCAGGCTCGGCCGGCGGCGGGGCGGCGCTTCCACCGCATCGCCCGCGCGCGCCCCGGGTGCGGGGGGGGTGCGGACGTCAGGGCCGGGCCTCGTCCGTGCGGGGGCGGGGCGCCGCGGCGCGGCGGACCGGCCGCAGCGCCGAGGCGGTGACGGCCAGGACGGACAGCGCCATGAGCGAGGCCACCGGCGCGACGACGACCCAGGGCGCCGGCTCCACGTAGGGCAGGCCCCCGGCGAGGATCAGGCCCCAGTCCGGCGCGGGCGGCTGCGGCCCGAGCCCCAGGAAGCCGAGCGCCGCGAGGGCCAGCGCGATCCCCGGCAGGCGCACGAGCGCGTTGCGCACCACGGGCGCGACGACGCCCGGCAGGACGTGCGCGAAGAGCCTCCGCGCGCGCCCCACGCCGAGCACCTCGAGCACGGCGACGTGGGGCTGCGCCCCGGCCTCCACGACGAGCGCCGCGGTGTGGGAGGCGAGCGGCGCCCAGCTGACGAGCAGGACGGCGAGCGCCGCGCCCGTCCCCGAGGGACCCAGCACCGCCACGACGACGATGCCCGCGACGACGGGCGGCGTGGCGTTCGTGACCTCCACGAGCCCGGCGCTGGCGCGCGGCACCAGGCCCAGCAGGACCCCGAGCACGACGCTGCCGGCGGTCAGCAGGAGCGCCACGGCGATGGTGGCGCCGGCGCCCTGGCCCAGGCGCGCCAGCAGGTCGCGCCCGGAGGAGTCCGCACCGAGCAGCAGGTCGGCGCTCGGCGGACTCAGGCGCCCGCGGTCGGCGCCGTAGGCGTCGCCGAGCAGGCCCAGGACGACGAGGGCCGCGAGCGCGAGGGCCGCGACGACGGGCACGACCCACGGGGCGCGGCCGGCCGGCGCCGCCACCGCGCCGACGGGCAGCGAGGACGTGCGCAGCGCGGGCCCGAGCACGCCTCGACGCGCGACCTCGGCGGCGAGGCCGAGGGCGGCCGCGACTCCCAGCAGGAGCAGGACGCCCACCTGCAGCGCCGGCAGGTCCTGAGCCTGGGCGGCGCCGAGGGTCTGGCGCCCCAGCCCGGGGATGGCGAAGACCTGCTCGACGGCCACCGCCCCGCCCGTCACGCCCACGAGCACCAGGCCCACCTGCGGCAGCAGCCCCGGGGCCGCCCGCAGCAGGAGGCCGCCGGCGAGGCGGCGGCCGGAGGCGCCCGCCGACGTCCACGTCGCCAGCC
>Ga0210040_10000989_pt1 | contig 44989 bp, 39 predicted proteins | sample CryGeyCG12114_NA_FD_185462 | JGI IMG/M metagenome (GOLD analysis project Ga0210040, IMG submission 185462) | Groundwater microbial communities from aquifer - Crystal Geyser CG19_WC_8/21/14_NA (SPAdes) (version 2) | ecosystem: Environmental > Aquatic > Deep subsurface > Groundwater | place: USA...
GATGCGCGTCGTCGCGACCTGCGGCGGCGCCCTGGTGGAGGTCCGCGGCGAGATCGACGTGCGCTGCCAGCCCTGGGACGGGGCGCGCTGGTCCGGCTCCCGCTGGAGCAGCGACGCGTGGACCGGCGTCGCGTGGAAGGGCGCCGCGTGGACCGGCGTCGCGTGGAAGGGCGTCGCGTGGTCCGACGCCACCTGGGACGGGGTCGCCTGGAAGGGCGGCACGTGGACGTCCGGCAGCTGGCACGGCAGCAGCTGGACCGGCGACGCGACCGTGAGCTCGCCCTGGACCGGGGTGGCCTGGAAGGACTCGACCTGGAGCGGCGTGGCCTGGAAGGAGTCCGGTTGGACGGCCGGCGGGTGGACCGGCGCCGAGTACGACGAGTTCCTCACCGCCTTCTGGGGCTCGACGCCACCGGCCGGCAAGAAGGTCAAGGGCGAGCCGTACACCAAGCCGGAGGGCACGCGACCGTGACCGACAGCCTCTCGCGGGAACGGGCGCTGGTCGCCCTGGTCAGCGTCATGGGCGTGCTGGGCGCCGCCGTGCTGGCGTGGAGCGGCTGGCTCACCGCGTTCTCCGCACCCTCGTTGGGGCGGTGGTTCGTGCTCGTCGCGATGCTGACGCTGCTCACCGACGTGACGGCGATCGACCTGCGGGTCGGGCGGCACACCGAGTCCCACACGTGGTCCGAGCTCACCGTCGTCCTGGGGCTCGCGCTGCTGCCCGTGCCCCACCTGGTCCTGAGCACCCTCGCGCTCGGTCTCGCCTACCTCGTCACCGGCCAGGCGCTCGTGAAGTGGGTGCTCAACGTCGGCTCGTACGCCGTCGGACTGGCGCTCGCGGCAGCCGCCTGCCACGCCGTGGGCACCCCGGACTGGGAGCACCCGCAGCGCTCGGGCCCTGCGCTGCTGGCCGGAGCGGCGGTCTGGGCGGTGTGGAACAAGCTGACCACCGACACGGCCATCTCGCTGGCGCAGGACCGGCCCCTGACGACGGTGCTCAGGTCGGAGCTGCGCTCGACCGTGTTCGTCTTCCTGTGCAACGTCGGGCTGGCCTTCGGCTGTCTCGGGCTCGCCAAGGAGCACACGGACCTGCTGTGGTTGGCGCCGGTGTGCATCGTGCTCGCCGCGACGCTCAACCGCTGCTACCTCAAGCTGGCGCAGGACCGGGAGGCCTGGCGGGCGCTCGAGACCGCCAGCCGCGACCTCAACGCCCTCGACGAGCAGGTGCTCGTCGACGTCGCCCTGACGAGGGCGACGGCGCTCATGCAGGCTGACGGCGCTGCGCTGCGCCTGGCGACCGGGCCGCAGGAGGTCGTGCACCGCCTGTCCGGTCGCGCCGTGGCGCCGGTCCCCCCGGCAGGGACGCCGACCGTCGTCGTGTCCCATGGCCAGGGACGAGCCGGGCTGCCCGTGGAGACCACCGAGGCCAGCGTCCCGCTCGCTGCGGCAGGCGAGCAGCTCGGCTCGCTCGTCGTCACCTACGAGGGCGCGGTCCGCCTCACCCGGCGCGAGCGCAGCCAGCTCACGGCGTACGCCGGTGCGCTGTCGGTGGCCCTGTGCAACGCTCGGCTGCACGCCCAGGTCCGCGGCCAGGCGGAGCGCAGCGCGCACGCGGCCCTGCACGATCCGCTGACCGGACTGCCCAACCGCAGTCTGCTGCGCTCGCACCTCGACGTCGCCCGCGGCGAGCGCCCGGACTTCGCCGTGCTGCTGCTCGACCTCGACCTGTTCAAGCCGGTGAACGACACCCACGGCCACGGGGCCGGCGACGAGGTCCTGCGGGTCACCGCCGCCCGGCTGCGCGGGGCGGTCCGGCCGGCCGACGTCGTGGCCCGCATCGGCGGCGACGAGTTCGCCGTCCTGGTGCACGACGCCGCCGACGTGCGGGGGCTCGCCCAGCGGCTCGAGGCCGTCGTGTCAGCGCCCATCGCGGTCGGGACGGTGACCGTCGCCGTCGGTGCGAGCATCGGACAGGCCGTCCACGCGGCGGACGGCGACTCGTTCGAGGAGCTCCTGCGGGCAGCCGACGCCGACATGTACCGCGTCAAGCGGTTGCGGGCCGGCCGACCGCGTGGCGAGGCGCCGCTGCTCGTCGACCGGGCGCCGAGCTCGCTGCGCCTGGTCGCTCAGGGCCACCGGCCGTAGGCCCGCCGCCCGGCACGTCGCCTTGACCGGACGCCGCCTGCGGGCGACGGTGCGGCGGTGACGGACACCGCCGCGCCGCTGCCGCCGGCGCTCGCGGGCGCCCTCGACGCCTTCCGCCGCCACCTCGAGCTGGAGCTGTCGCGCTCGCCGCACACGGTCCGGGCGTACGCGGGCGACGTCGCCTCGCTGCTCGACCACGCGGCCCGGCGGGGCGTGACCGAGCCGGCGGGCCTGGACCTCGCCGTGCTGCGCAGCTGGCTGGCGCGGCTGCGCAGCACCGGCGCCGCCCGGACGACGCTGGCCCGGCGTGGGTCGAGCGCCCGGGTCTTCACCGCCTGGGCCTGCCGTCGGGGGCTGCTGGCGAGCGACCCGGGGGCGCTGCTCGCGACGCCCAAGGGAGCACGTCCGCTGCCCGAGGTGCTGCGGGCGGACGAGGCGCACGCCCTCGTCGACCGGGTCGACGGCGCCGACGCGCAGGACCTGCGCGACCGCGTCGTGCTCGAGCTGCTCTACGCCACCGGGGTGCGCGTCGGGGAGTTGTGCGGGCTCGACGTCGACGACGTCGACGACGGACGGCGGGTGCTCCGGGTGCTCGGCAAGGGCGCCCGCGAGCGCAGCGTGCCGTTCGGCGAACCGGCTGCCCGGGCCCTCGGCGCCTGGCGCGAGACGGGCCGTCCCGAGTGGGTCACCGCCCGCAGCGGCCCGGCCCTGCTGCTGGGGCGGCGCGGCGGGCGGCTCGACCCCCGGGCTGCGCGCGCGCTCGTGCACCGTCGGCTGGGGGACGTGCCCGGCGCCCCCGACCTCGGCCCGCACGGCCTGCGCCACAGCGCGGCCACCCACCTGCTCGAGGCGGGGGCCGACCTGCGCAGCGTGCAGGAGCTGCTCGGTCACGCCAGCCTGGCGACGACGCAGATCTACACCCACGTGAGCGTCGAGCGCCTGCGGACCAGCTACGCGAGGGCCCATCCCAGGGCATAGCGCACGAACCTGCACCGATGCCTGCCGTAGCGAGGTCGTCACGCTAGGCTTCTACCAGGGGCGACCGGCCCCGTGCTGCCGGGAAGGACGGACCATGGGCGTGCGTACGCCGTGCCTCGAGGGGACGGGCTGCTCATGACCGCCGTGGAGCCGGAGGAGCCCACCACCGACGTGGACGGCGCTGTCGAGCCGGCGGTGGCCGAGGCGCCGAAGGCGCCGCCCCGGCGCGGACGCTACGCCGGGGTCAGCGACGAGGAGCGCGCCGAGATCGAGTCGGCGATCGCCCAGCTCTGGCGCGACTACAAGTCGACGGGCGAGGAGCGGCTGCGCGAGCGGCTGATCCTGCACTACTCGCCGCTGGTGAAGTACGTCGCCGGCCGCGTCGGCGTGGGGCTGCCGCCCAACATCGAGCAGGCCGACCTGGTGTCGTACGGCATCTTCGGGCTCATCGACGCCATCCAGAAGTTCGACCTCGAGCGCGCGATCAAGTTCGAGACGTACGCCATCAGCCGCATCAAGGGCGCGATCATCGACGAGCTCCGCTCGATCGACTGGATCCCCCGCTCGGTCCGCTACAAGGCCCGTGAGGTCGAGAAGGCCTACGCCGCCCTCGAGGGGCGGCTGCACCGCACCCCGACCGAGGCCGAGGTCGCCGCCGAGCTCGGCATCGCGCTGGAGGACCTGCACACGATCTTCAGCCAGGTCAGCTTCGTCAACGTCGTCGCGCTCGACGAGCTGCTCACCTCCGGTGGCGAGAAGGGCGACAAGCTCTCGCTCGTCGACACCCTCGAGGACACCAAGGCCGAGGACCCGGTCTCGGCCTTCGAGTCCGAGGAGACGAAGTACCTGCTCGCCAAGGCGATCAACACCCTGCCCGAGCGCGAGAAGATCGTCGTGACGCTCTACTACTACGAGGGCCTGACACTCGCCGAGATCGGCCAGGTGCTGGGCGTCACCGAGAGTCGGATCTGCCAGATGCACACCAAGGCGGTCCTGCAGCTGCGCGGGAAGCTGTCCGACAGCGACGACTGACCTCGTCGCGGGCGGCGGGGCGGCGTCGCTGTCCCCCGCTGTCGACCGCCGGGTCAGCCCGACGCGGCGTCCGTAGCATGGGAGCACCCCGGCGCGACCGGTCCGGTCCGTCGTCGGAGGTGCAGCCGTGGCAGGTCCGCTGACCTCCGCAGGCCCCGGGACGGTCGCCGCTGCGAGCCCGGCGCGGCGCTGGTCGCTGGTCGTCGCGGTGGTCCTCACGGCGCTCAACCTGCGCACCGCCGTCACGAGCGTCGGACCGCTGCTGAGCGAGGTGCAGAGCGGCATCGGGCTCAGCAGCGCGTCCGCCGGTGTCCTCACCACGCTGCCCGTCGTCTGCTTCGCGCTCGTCGGGTGGTACGCCCCCGCGCTCGCCTCCCGGCTGGGTGAGCACCGGGCGGTGACCGGCGCGCTCGCGCTCATGACGGCCGGCCTGCTCGGCCGCGCGCTCGTCAGCTCGCCCGGACCGTTCCTGCTGCTCAGCGCGGTCGCGCTGCTTGGCGGCGCGGTCGGCAACGTCCTGCTGCCCTCGCTGGTCAAGCGGCACTTCCCCGACCGGATCGGGCTCATGACGGCGGTCTACACGACGTCGCTCGCGATCGGCCTGACCGGGGCGGCGGCAGCCGCCGTCCCGCTGGCCGCCGTCGCCGGGGACGGCGGCTGGCGCGTCGGCCTCGGGGCGTGGGCGCTGCTGTCGGCGCTCGCCGTCGTGCCGTGGCTGTGGCACCTGTCCGACCGCGGACGCGCGGGCGGCGTCAGCCGCGACCGCAGCGGCGCCCGGATGCTGCGCAGCCCCACCGCCTGGGCACTGGCGCTGTTCTTCGCCGCGCAGTCGCTGCACGCCTACGTGTCGTTCGGCTGGTTCCCCCTGTTCTTCCAGGAGGAGGGCGGCTTCTCGGCCGCGCACGCCGGCTTCCTCATCGCCGTCGTCGCCGGCCTGTCGATCCCGGTGTCGGCGGCGGTGCCGGCCCTCGCCGCGCGCCGGTCGTCGCAGCGGCAGCTGGTCGTCCTGCACGCCACCTGCTACCTCGTCGCCTACACCGGGATGCTCACCGCGACCTCGTTCGCCGGTGGCGTGCTGTGGGCGGCGCTGGTCGGCATCGGCTCCGGCGCCTTCCCGTTGGCCCTCACGATGATCGCGCTGCGCACGCGCACCGCCGACGCGACCGCGTCCCTGTCGGCGTTCGCGCAGAGCGTGGGCTACGTCCTCGCTGGCGGGGGTCCGCTGCTCGTGGGGGTGCTGCACGGCCGCAGCGGCGGCTGGACGGGGGCGTTCGTCCTGCTCTTCGCCGCCCTGGCCGTCCTCGTCGTCGCCGGCTGGTACGCCGCACGCCCGCACTTCGTCGACGACGAGGTCGCGGCCGCCTGACGGGCCGTCAGAGCGGGGGAGCGGCCTCGGCCAGCGCCTCCAGCGCCTGCGCGAAGCACTCCGGCGGCGGGGTCACGAGTCCCGCACCGACCTGGCCGGTGCCCGCGACCCGGCCGGCCATGCCGGTGTTGATCTGCGGCAGGATGCCGGTGCGGGCCACCTGCAGGACGTCGATGCCGGTCGGCGTCCCGCGGAAGTCGAGCACCGGGACGGTGTAGGCCCGGCTCTCCGCCAGCGTGATCTCGTACATCCGCGCCGTCGTGCGCAGCGCGTACGCCGCGTCACCGCCGACCAGGCGCACGATCGCGGGCGCCGCCGCCATCGCGAAGCCGCCCACCCCGCCGGTCTCGGTGATCGCCGAGTCACCGATGTCGGGGTTGGCGTCGTCCGGGCCGAAGTCGCCGAGGAACAGCCCCTCGGCCGTTCGCGCGGGTGCGGTGAACCACCGGTCGCCGGTGCCGGACGTCTGGATGCCGAAGTCGGTGCCGTTGCGCGCCATCGTCACGACCAGCGACGAGCCGGGGACGTCGCGCGCGGCGTCGGTCGCCAGCTTGCACGCCGGCATGACGAGGTTGAGGAAGAAGTGGTCGTTGCCGCCGACGAAGCGGGTCACCTCGGCCAGCTCGCTGCCCGGCGCGTCGAGCGACAGCAGGTCGGGGAGCAGCTCGCGCAGCAGCATGAGCGTGCCGGCGCGGTTGCGGTTGTGGCCCTCGTCGCCCATCTGCAGCATCTGCGCGATCAGCGCGGTGATGTCGACCGGTCCGTGCCGGCGCACGGCCGAGCCCAGCAGCGGGCCGAGCACCGCCGACATCCACCGCAGCCGGTCGAGCACCTCCGGGCCGTAGGCGCCGTAGCGCAGGACCTTGCCGAGGCCCTCGTTGAGCGAGCACCACGCCCGCCCGCCGTGCACCGGGTCCTCGAGCTCGAAGACCCACATCGACGGGCTCACCACCCCGGCCATCGGGCCGACGGCGCCCGCCGCGTGGCAGGGCCGCAGCTCGATGCCGTCGCCGCGCTCGAGCACCTCCTGCGCGCGCTCCGGCGTGCCGGCCAGGCCCTCGAGCAGCACGCCGCCGATCAGCGCGCCGCGCAGCGGGCCCGAGGCGCGGTCCCAGGTGATCGGCGGGCCGGCGTGCAGGAACTGCCCGGGCGCGAGCCCCAGCGCCTCGCCGGCGGGCCGCACGTCGACGAGCCGGGCGCCGGCGCCGAGCAGCCGCTCGACCGCCGTCGCGTTCGCCGACTCGCGGCGGGGATCGGCGGCGACACGGGCCAGCGCCTGCGGCGTGCCGTGCGCCGGGGGCCGCCAGTCGACCTGCTCCACGGGCGCCGCCTGCGCGGACAGCGCGTCGGCGAGCAGGGACGCGCCGGCCGTGACGAACGACGGCTCGGCGCCCAGCAGGCCGGACAGGGGAGCGGTCACGGGGCCTCCAGCAGCGAGACGGCGAGGCGGGCGGCGGCGGCGTTCGACAGCAGCACCGTGGCGCCGGCGTCGCGCAGGGCGCTCGCCTGCCGGTCGCGGCCCTGCGGGTCGCCGGCCGTGCCGCACAGCGACACCACGACCGCGAGGCCCCGGCCGTCCGCAGCCGCGGTCGCCCGCGCCGCGCGGACGGCGGGAGCCAGGCTCGCGGCCGGGTCGGGGTCGGCGCCGTGGCCGAGCACGACGTCGAGCAGCACGACGCCGACGGACGGGTCGGCGGCCTCGCCGGCGAGCCGCTCCAGCCGCAGCGTCGGGTCGATCATCGGGTGCGGCCGGCCGGCGGTGAGCCGGTCGTCGCCGAAGTCGACCATCGCGTGACCGTCGGCGGCGAGGTCGGCCGGCAGCGCCCACTCCGGTCGCAGCGGGATGTTGGAGGCGACCGGCCCCAGCGCTGCGACGGCGATCGCCATGGCCTCGTCGCACAGCGTGCCGCCGGAGAACAGGCCGCGCAGCGCGCCGCCGCGCGGTGCGGGCGGCTCGTCGGGCGCCCACGTCGGCCACTCGGGCACCGTGCCGCCGAGCGCCCGGACCACCTGCTCGGCGACGCCCGTGAGGTCGGCGGCGCCTTCGCCGAGCAGGGCCAGGTGGACGGGGGTCGCCATCCCCGCGGTGAGCGCACGCACCTCGTCGGCCACCTCCGGGGCCGGGGGCTTGGAGACCACGACGACGAGATCGGTGCCGGGGTCGGCGTCGAGGGCGGCGAGGGCCGAGCGGGTCGAGCGGCCGCCCACTGCAGCCGACAGGTCCCTGCCGCCCACGCCCAGGCAGGCGCTCACGCCGACGCCGGCCTCGTCGAGCAGGCACATGAGCTGCTGCGCCCCGGTGCCGGACGCGGCCACCAGGCCGACCCGCCCGGGCCGCACGACGTTGGCGAAGCCGATGCCGACGCCGCCGACGGCCGCCGTGCCGCAGTCGGGGCCCATGACCAGCAGGCCCCGCCGGGCGGCCTCGTCCTTGAGCCGGACCTCCTGCTCCACCGGGACGTTGTCGCTGAACACGACGACCGACAGCCCGGCCCGCAGCGCGTCCATCGCCTCGAGGAAGGCGTACGGGCCGGGGACCGAGACGAGGGCGAGGCCCGCCTCGGCGCGGGCCGCGGCGGAGGCGGTGGTGCGCGCCGGCTCCGGACCGGCGCCGCCGGCGGACGGGCGCGCGGTCGACGCCCCCAGGGCCGCCTCCAGGGCGGTGAGGGCCGCGGCGAGCGCGGCATCGTCGTCCGCCCGCACGCCGACGAGCAGGTCGTTCGGTCCGGCGCCGTCCGGTGCCGACAGGCCGAGGCCCGCGAGCAGCTCGAGGTTGAGCCCGGTGGCCATGGCGACCAGGGCGGCGCTCACCCCGGGGGTCGAGCGGACCGCCCGGGTGACCTGCATGAGCGCCACGGAGTCGAGGTAGGTCCCGCCGCGCGCCTCGACGTGGTCCGTCACGCGTCCTCCCGTCGGTCGAGCAGGGTCCGAGCGGCGAGCAGCACGCCGGTGGCCGTGTCGGAGCCCGACGTCGAGCCCACGGCCAGCAGGGCGTCGAGGGCGGGCCCGAGGGGGCGTGCGCCGACCAGGGCGTCGAGCACCCCGAGGACGGGTGCGGACGTCCGCCCCTCGGCGCAGTGCTGGAGCAGGTCGGCGGACAGGGCCGTCGTCGCGTGCGCCCGCTGCCGCACGCGCACGGCCAGCGCCGGCACGCCGGTGCCGAGGTGGACGCAGGTGACGAGCGCCCCGGCGAGCACGTCGTCGCCGGCCGGCGTGAGGCCCGGGCCGAGTCCGAGCAGCGCGTCCGCGGCGCCGGCGAGCCCGGCGCCGGTGCGCAGCGCCTGCCCGAGCGCGGCGGCCCCGGCGCGCAGCCGGGCCGCCACCTCACCGGCGTGGGCGGGCGGCGCGGCGGTCAGCCGCGCGTCGAGCGCCGCGACGGCGTGCGCCTGCAGCGTGCCGCCGGTCGACGCCCGAGGGGTCCAGGTGCGCACCGGCCGGTAGCGGACGCCGTCGAGCACGAGGGCTCCGCCGGTGACCGCGGCGCGACCGCCGGGCGCGTGCCGGGCGAAGGGCGCGTCGGTGCGCGCAGCGGCGACCACGAGGGCGTTGGGCAGCCGGAGGCCGTCGCTCGTGACGACCGCGACCACGGCTCCCGAGGCGAGCCGGACGTACACCGCCGCAGGGAAGACGGCGAGCACGGACCCGGTCGCGGAGGTCCGCAGCAGCGGACCGACGGCCGTGCTGGCCGCGACGGGCACCTGCGGACCCGCGACGGTCCGCACGGCGCACGGAGTCGGCACCTCCGGACCGTATGCGGGGGCTAGCCTCCCGCCGCATGGGAGATGTTGCCAACGATCTGGCCTGCGCTTCGGGACAGGTGCCAGCGCAGCCGGCGGGGAGCCGGCGGGCAGCGGCGGCCGCCCGGTCCGAGGAGGTGCACCGGGCGCTCGTGCAGGTCGTGGTCGACGGCGGCGGCCTGCAGGAGGTGACCGACGAGCTGGTCGGCGTCCTCGGCGGGGTCGTGGCGGCCACGACGCCCGACGGCCGCGTGCAGGCGGTGTCCGGCGCCGCCGCCGACGTGGCCCGCGTGCTGGCGTCGAGCCACGTCGACGGCAGCGGGCGGTGGCGCGTCGAGCGGGTGCCCGCCGGGGTGGTGCCCGATCCCGAGTCGCCCGGCGGGGCCGGCAGCCTCGCGGCCGTGCCCGTGGTCGCCGGCGGCGTGCACCTCGGCCGCATCATCGCCTTCTCCGAGGGCCGGCTGCACGCCGCGGAGGTCACGGCCCTGTCGGCGGCGGCCACCGTCGCCGCGCTCGTGGTCACCAAGGCCCTGGCCGTGCGGGCGGTGGAGGCCAAGCACTCGGGCGACTTCCTGCACGACCTCGTCAGCGGCCGTCCCGGCAGTGCCGAGCACGCCGTCACGCACGCCGCGTCGCTCGGCTGGGACCTCGACCGGCCGCTCGTCGTGGTGGTCGCCGAGCTCGACCCGGTCCCGCCGGCCGTGCGCCCGACGGCGGAGGTGCTGCGCCCCGCGCAGGAGCGCTTCGCCGCCGCGTGGACGTCGGTGGTGGGCGCCCGCGACCAGCGAGCGGCGGTCGCCGGCTTCACCGCCGAGGTCGTCGCGCTGCTCGGCGTGCCGGCGAACGGCGACGTCGAGCGCTCGGTGGCCGAGGTGGTCTCGGCGGTGTCCGGCGACGGCGGCGGCGGACGGCGGTCGTTCTCCTGCGGCGTCTCGCGGGTCGTCACGACGCCGTGCGGGCTGCCGGCGGCCTACGAGCAGGCCCGCAAGGCGGTGCACGTCGGCCGTCAGCTGCACGGGACGGGCGCGGTCGCGCACTTCGACCGGCTGGGCGTGTTCCGCCTGCTGAGCCTGATCCCCGACAGCAGCGAGCTGCGCGGCTTCGTGACCGAGACGCTCGGCGAGCTCGCGGGCGACGACCCCGACGCGGTCGACCTCCGGCGCACGCTCGAGGTGCTGCTCGAGACCAACCTCAACGTGGCGGAGACCGCGCGCACGCTGCACTTCCACTACAACACCCTGCGCTACCGGATCGGCAAGCTCGAGCGGATGCTCGGCACCTTCACGCGCGAGCCCGCGCTGCGGCTCGACCTCGCCCTCGCGCTGCAGGTGTTGCGGATGCGTGGCGTCTGAGGTCACCGCAGCGAGGTGCTGCGCGCACCTGCCGACGACACGCCGCAGACGTCGTCGACAGTTGTGCCTCAGGGACCCCGTCGCAGGTCCTACGGTCCTGTGCGTCGCACCGGCCGGGCACAGGGACTGCGAGGAGGACGGCACATGCAGCTGGGTCTCGGGTGGAAGCTGCACGGCGACGGGTCGACGCCGCGCGCCGGCGAGGTCGTCCGGCCGGACGAGCGGCTGTCGTGGGGCCGCACGGTGGGCCTGGGCGCCCAGCACATCGTCGCGATGTTCGGCGCGACCTTCGTCTTCCCGTTGATCATGGGGCTGAGCCCCCAGCTCGCGATCATGATGAGCGGCGTCGCGACGATGCTGTTCCTGCTGCTGGTGCAGGGCCGGGTGCCGAGCTACCTCGGCACGAGCGCGTCGTTCGTCGGCGGTGTCGCGGCGATCCGCGACCAGCAGGGCACGAGCGCCGAGGTCACCGGCGCCATCCTCGTGGCGGGGGCCGTCCTCGCGCTCGTCGGCCTGGTCATCCACTTCCTGGGTGCCCGCGTCATCTTCGCCGTGCTGCCGCCGGTCGTCACCGGCGCCGTCGTCATGCTCATCGGCTTCAACCTCGCGCCCGTGGTCGCGGACACGTACTGGCCGCAGGACCAGTGGGTCGCGCTCATCGTCATGTTCGCGGTCATCGTCATGAGCCTGGCGCTGCGCGGGTTCCTCGGCCGCATCTCGATCTTCCTGGGCCTGCTGTTCGGCTACGCGCTGTCCTGGGTGTTCGACCGGGTCTTCGGGCAGATCACGTCCTTCGACGCCGGTGCGAACGACGTCACGACCCGCTTCCGCGTCAACTGGGACGGCGTGCGCGCGGCCGACTGGTTCGGCTTCCCGCCGGAGACGGGCTCGATCGGCCCGGACGGCGCCGAGCTGGTCGGCTGGCACGCGCCGGACTTCCGCCTGGCGTTCGTGCTGCTGGTGCTGCCGGCCGTCATCGCGCTGGTCGCCGAGAACGTCGGCCACGTCAAGGCCGTCGCCGAGATGACCGGCACCGACCTCGACCCGGTCATGGGCCGCGCGGTCGCCGCGGACGGCCTCGCGACCGTGGTCACGAGCAGCGTGGGCGGCTCGCCCACCACGACCTACGCCGAGAACATCGGCGTCATGGCGGCCACCCGCGTCTACTCCACCGCTGCCTACTGGGTCGCGGCGGTCGTCGCGATCCTGTTCGGCCTGTCGCCGAAGTTCGGCGCGCTCATCTCCGCGACCCCCGGCGGCGTGCTCGGCGGCATCACCGTCGTGCTGTACGGGATGATCGGCCTGCTCGGGGCGAAGATCTGGATCGAGAACCGCGTCGACTTCGGCAACCCCGTCAACCTGGTGCCGGTCGCCGCCGGCATCATCCTCGCGATCGGCAACACCGAGCTGCAGGTCACCGACGACTTCTCGCTCGGCGGCATCGCGCTCGGCACGGTCGTCACCGTCGTCGGCTTCCACCTGGCGCGCGCCCTCGCCCCGTCCCACCTGCGGGGCGCCGCCGACTCGTCGACGTCGCTGGTCCTGGGCGAGCCCGGCATGTACGACGAGCCGGACCCGCTCGGCACGGATCGCGACCGGACGCGCCGGTCGTCACACTGAGCCCATGAAGCCGGCCCCCTTCACGCTCCACACGCCCTCGACGGTCGACGAGGCACTGGACGTGCTGGCCGAGCACGGGTCGGACGCGAAGGTCCTGGCCGGCGGGCAGAGCCTCATCCCGCTGCTCACGATGCGCCTCGCGGCCCCCGCCCACCTGGTCGACGTCAACGGCCTGGGCGCTCTGGCGACCGTCGCGCCGTCGGCCGGCGGTGTCCGCGTCGGGGCGCTGGCCCGGCACACGCAGGTCCTGCGCGACGCGGGGGCGGCCGCAGCGGTGCCGCTGCTGGGCCAGGGGCTGGCGCTCGTCGCCCACCCGGTCATCCGCAACCGCGGGACGACGGTCGGCAGTCTCGTGCACGCCGACCCGTCGGGCGAGATGACGGCCGTGCTCGCCCTGCTCGACGGCGAGGTGGAGCTGCGCAGCCGCGCGGGCACGCGCACCGTCGGGGCCGCCGACTTCTTCCTCGGCCCGCTCGAGTCCGACCTCGGCGCGGGTGAGCTCGCCACGAGCGCGTGGTTCCCGGCGCTGCCGCGATGCACCGGGACGGCGTTCCGCGAGGTGGCCCGCCGGCACGGCGACTACGCGATGTGCGGGGTCGCGACCGCGGTCACCCTCGACGCGGTCGGCCGGGTCGAGCGCGCGCGGGCGGCGTACATCTCGATGAGCCCCACGCCGGTCGTGCTCGACCTCACCGACGCGGTCGTCGGCCGGGTCTGGGACGCGGCCGACTGGGCCGGCGCCGCCCGGCTGGCGGCCGGGGCGCTCGACCCCGATCCTGACATCCACGCGACGGCGGCGTACCGCCTCTCGCTCGCCGAGGCGCTCACGCGGCAGGCGCTGGCCGAGGCGGCGGGCGGCGCCCGGACGGCCGCCGACGCTCCCCTCATCCCCGCCGGAGGTGCGTCCGCATGACCGAGCAGTCGATCGACGTCGCGCTCACCGTGAACGGCGTCCCCCGCACCGCGACCGTGCCGTCGCGGCGGCTGCTGTCGGACGTCCTGCGGCACGACCTGCGGCTGACCGGCACCCACGTCGGCTGCGAGCACGGCGTCTGCGGCGCGTGCACGGTGCTGCTCGACGGCGAGCCCGTCCGGGCGTGCCTCGTGCTCGGCGCGTCCGTCGACGGGCACGAGATCACCACCGTGGAAGGGCTCGCCGAGCCCGACGGTCGCCTGTCGCCGGTGCAGCAGGCGTTCCGCGAGTGCCACGGCCTGCAGTGCGGCTTCTGCACGTCGGGCTTCCTGACGACCGTCACGGCCTACCTCGACGACACCCCCGACCCGACCAGGGAGCAGGCCCGCGAGGCGATCAGCGGCAACCTGTGCCGCTGCACCGGCTACCAGAACATCGTCGCGTCGGTGCTGCGGGCGGCCGAGCTGCGGCGGGAGCGGGCGTCATGACGACCAAGCTGTTCGGCACCTCGGTGCCCCGGTCGGAGGACGCCCGGCTGCTCGTCGGCGGCGGCCGCTACCTCGACGACCTCGGCCACGACGCGCTCGCCGTCGCCTTCGTCCGCAGCCCGCACGCGCACGCGCGGGTGGTCGACGTCGACGTGACGGGCGCGCTCGAGGTCGACGGCCTCGTCGCCATCTACACCCACGAGGACCTCGAAGGGCCGCTGGCCGAGCCGCTGCCGCTGCTCATCCCGCACCCGAGCATCCTCGCCGGCCGCACCGCGCACGCCCTCGCCAACGGCGTCGTGCACCACGTCGGCGAGGCGGTCGTGATGGTCGTCGCCCGCGACCGCTACGTCGCCGAGGACGTCTGCGACCGGATCGCCGTCGACTACGACGTCCTGCCGGCGGTCGTCGGCGTGCGCGCCGCGCGCGAGGCCGAGCACCTGGTGCACCCGGACGTGCCGGGCAACGTCGCCGCGCACCTGGTGCAGGAGGTCGGCGACGCGCGCGCCGCGATCGCGCAGGCGCCGCACGTCCTCGAGCTCGACCTCGAGGTCGAGCGCAGCGCGTGCATGCCGCTCGAGGGGCGCGGGGTGTACGCGCGGTGGGAGGCCGACGAGTCGCGGCTGCGGCTGTGGAGCTCGACGCAGACCGCGACCGGCGTGCGCGCGGCGGTGGCCGCCAAGCTGGAGCTGCCGCTGAGCGCCGTCGACTGCGTGGCGCCCGACGTCGGCGGCGGCTTCGGCGTCAAGATCATGCACCCGTGGCCGGAGGAGGTGCTCGTGCCGTGGGCGGCGCGGCGGCTCGGCGCCGAGGTGAAGTGGACCGAGGACCGCCGCGAGCACTTCGTCTCCTCGGCGCACGAGCGCGCGCAGCTCCAGCACGTCCGCGTCGGGTTCGACGACGACGGGCGGCTGCTCGGGCTCGACGTGCGGTTCTGGCACGACAACGGCGCCTACCTGCCCTACGGCGTCATCGTCCCGATCATCACCTCGACGCAGCTGCTCGGGCCGTACAAGCCGGGGGCGTACCGCGTCGAGTTCGACAGCCTCTACACGACCACCGTCATCGTCACGCCCTACCGCGGCGCCGGCCGGCCGCAGGGCGTCTACGCCATGGAGCGGACGATGGACGCCATCGCCGACCACCTCGGGCTCGACCGGGTCGCGGTGCGCGAGGCCAACTTCATCTCGCCGTCGGAGATGCCGTACGACCAGTCGATGACGTTCCAGGACGGGCGTCCGCTGGTGTACGACTCCGGCGACTTCCCGGCGTCGATGGCCAAGCTCAAGGCGCTCGTCGGCTGGGACGACTTCGAGGCGGTGCGGGCGCAGGCGCGGGCCGAGGGCCGCCGCGTCGGGATCGGGGTCGCCTGCTACGTCGAGGGGACGGGCGTCGGGCCGTACGAGGGCGGTCACGTGCAGGTCGAGACCAGCGGCAAGGTCGTCGTCGCGACCGGCCTGACCACGCAGGGCCAAGGGCACGAGACGGTGTTCGCGCAGATCGTCGCCGACGAGCTCGGCGTGCCGTTCGAGGACGTCACGGTCACGACCGGCGACACCCGCCGGATGCCCTACTCCGTCGGCACGTTCGCCTCGCGCGCGGCGGTGATGAGCGGCAACGCGGTCGGGCTGGCGGCGCGCAACGTGCGGACCAAGGCGCTGCGCATCGCGGCCGACGCGCTGGAGGCCGACCCCGGCGACCTGGAGATCGTCGACGGGCAGGTGCGGGTGCGCGGGAACCCGTCCGTCGGGATGCCCCTGTCGACGGTGGCGGTGCTGTCGAACCCGCTGCGCTACGCCTTCGACAAGGCCTCGCAGGCAGCGACGCAGTTCGTCGTCGGCGACCCGGACAAGGCGCCGGTCGACGAGGACGACGAGCCCGGCCTCGAGGGCCGCGACTTCTACTCGCCGGCCCAGTCGACGTACGCCAACGGGATGCACGCCGTCGTCGTCGAGACCGACCCCGACACCGCCGAGATCCGCATCCTGCGCTACTGCGTCGTGCACGACTGCGGCAACGTCATCAACCCGATGATCGTCGAGGGCCAGGTGCACGGCGGCGTGGCGCAGGGCGTCGGCGGCGCGCTGTACGAGCGGATGGCGTACGACTCGGACGGCCAGCTGCTCAACGCCTCGTTCATGGACTTCCTCATGCCCTACGCCACCGAGGTGCCCGACACGATCGAGATCGACCACCTCGAGACGCCGTCGCCGCTCAACCCGCTCGGCATCAAGGGCGCGGGGGAGGCGGGCGTCATCCCCGGCATGGCGGCGTTCGCGTCGGCGATCGAGGACGCCGAGGGGTTCCGCATCTCCAGCATGCCCATCTCGCCGAGCGAGCTGTTCGAGCTGCGGCGGCGCTTCGCCGCGGGTGAGGTCCCCGCCGTCTCGAGAGGTGTCTCGTGAAGATCGCCGGCACTGCCGTCCTGCACGCCCCTCCCGACCGGGTGTGGGCGGCGCTCAACGACCCAGCGGTCCTGCAGCGCACGATCCCGGGCTGCTCCTCGCTGGAGCCCAACGGCCCGGACAGCTACCGGATGACGGTCACCGCCGGGGTCGCGTCGATCAAGGGCGTCTACGCCGGCGAGGTGGCGCTGCACGACCAGCAGCCGCCGGGGTCGTTCCGGCTGCGCGCGTCCGGCGCCGGCGCTCCCGGCACGGTGCGCGCCGACGTGCTGGTCTGGCTCGAGGACGCGTCCGACGGCACGACCCGGCTGGCGTACGACGCCGACGCCGTCGTGGGCGGCATGGTCGGCGGCGTCGGGCAGCGGATGCTCACCGGCGTCGCGAAGAAGACCGCCGGGGAGTTCTTCAAGGCGGTGGACGGCGTGCTGACCGGGGCTGCGGAGGTCGCGCCGGCGGAGGTCCCGCCGGCGGAGGGCGCGGCGAAGCCGGTGGCGCAGACCGTGCCGGGAGCGCCGGCGCCCGCCCGGGCCCTCGCCCCGGTCCCGGTCGGCGCCGACGGCTTCGTGAAGGGCGCTGTCGTGGGTGCCGCCGCCGCACTGCTCGGCGTCCTCGTGGGAGCCGTGGTCGCTCGGCGCCGCTGACGTCCGAGTCCGGCGAGCGCACTTCCCCTGCGTTCCGGTACGCCGCGAGGGCTCCAGGCGTGCCCGAACGCAGGGGAGGTGGACGACGTGCGCTGCTTCCCCTGCGTTGCGGTACGCCGCGAGGGCCTTCGGCGTGCTCGAACGCAGGGGAAGTGGTGCGCTTCGGCGGCGGGCGTCGCCGCACCCCAGGACCGGCCGGGCCTCAGAGCTCCTGGACCATGTCCGCGCGCATGACCTCGTCCGGCGGGAGCGGCGCCGGCAGCTCGCAGTGGTCGCGGAAGACCTGCCCGATGGAGGCGAAGTCGCCGCGGTCCGGCCAGCGCTCCGGCTCCCACAGCCCGGACCGCATGAGCGACTTGGCGCACTGGAAGAACGCCCGCTGCACGTCGAGCACGAGCACCGACCTCGGCGGCCGGCCGAACTCCGTGAGGTCCACCGCGAGGTCACCGGGCTCGACGACGGACGCCGTCCCGTAGACCCGGAGGGTCTCCTCGATGCCGGGGACGACGAACATCAGGGCGACCCGCGGGTTGACCAGCACGTTGCGCAGGCTGTCGATGCGGTTGTTGCCCGGGCGGTCCGGCAGCGCCAGCCGGTGCTCGTCGAGCACCTCCACGAAGCCGGGGCGGCCGCCGCGGGGCGACACGTCCGGGAAGCCGTCGGCGTCGGCGGTGGCGAGCGTGGCCCACGGCGACAGGCCGATGAACGCCCGGCAGTGCCGGTCGATGCGGTCGATCTCCTTGTCCCACACGACCTGCGGCGGGGTGCGGTAGCCGGCGGGGCGCGCGCTCACGTGCGCTCACCCAGCGCACCGGCCGGTGCCGCCATGTGGTGACGGCCGATCGGCAGCATCAGGGGCTTGTCCGAGGTCGGGTCGACGACCACCCGGCTCTCGAGGCCGAACACGGCCCGCACGCACTCCTGCGTGAGCACGTCGGCCGGGTCGCCGGCGGAGTGCACCCTGCCGCCGGCCAGCGCGACGAGGTGGTCGGCGTAGCGGGCGGCCATGTTGAGGTCGTGCAGGACCATGACGATGGTCGTCCCCCTGGTGCGGTTGAGGTCGGTCAGCAGGTCGAGGACCTCGATCTGGTGGCTCACGTCGAGGAAGGTCGTCGGCTCGTCGAGCAGGAGCAGGTCGGTCTGCTGCGCCAGCGCCATCGCGATCCACACCCGCTGGCGCTGCCCGCCCGACAGCTCGTCGACGGCGCGGTCGGCGAGGGTCGTCGTCGACGTCGCCTCGAGGGCCGCTGCCACCGCGGCGTCGTCGTCCCGGCTCCAGCGGGAGAACATCCCCTGGTGCGGGTGGCGACCGCGGCCGACGAGGTCGGCGACGGTGATGCCCTCGGGGGCGATCGGCGACTGCGGCAGCAGGCCGAGCGTGCGGGCCAGCTCCTTGGCGGGCAGCCGGTGCACCGACCTGCCGTCGAGCACCACCTGGCCGCGGCGCGGCGGAAGCAGGCGCGACATGGAGCGCAGCAGCGTCGACTTGCCGGACGCGTTGGCCCCGACGATCGCGGTGATCCGCCCGGGAGGCACGACGAGGTCGAGGTCCTCGATGACGGCGCGCTCGCCGTAGGCCAGCGTGAGGGCCTGCGCCGCGAGCGAGTGGTCGGTGGTCACAGCGAGCCTCCCGCGCGGTGCGTGCGCACGATCAGGAACAGCAGGTACGGCGCGCCGAGGACGCCGGTGACCACGCCGACCGGGAAGCGGGTGCCCAGGGCGAACTGGCCGACGAGGTCGGCGACGAGCACGAGCAGCGCCCCGACGAGCGCAGCGGGGACGAGCAGCGAGCCGTGCGGCCCCACGACCCGCGCGGCGATCGGCCCGGCGAGGAACGACACGAAGGCGATCGGACCGCACGCGGCCGTGGCGAAGGCGAGCAGGCCGACCGCCGCGACGATCGCCAGGACACGGGTCCGCTCGACACGGACGCCCAGGGCGGAGGCGGTGTCGTCCCCGAGCAGGAGCGCGGAGAGCTGGCGGCCTTGCGCCAGCAGCACCGGCGCGAGCACGAGCAGCGCGAGCAGCGCGGGCACGGTCGCGTCCCACGAGGTGCCGTTCAGGCTGCCGGTCAGCCAGCGCAGCGCCTCTGCGAAGTCCCACGCCCCGGCCCTCGACAGGACGTAGGAGGTCAGACTCCTCGACATGGCGGCGACCCCGATCCCGATGAGGATCAGGCGGGTGCCCGCGACCCCGTCCTTGAAGGCGAGCGCGTAGACCAGCAGGGCGATGCCCAGCGCGGCGACGATCGCGGTGACCGACACCGCGGTCCCGTCCCAGCCCAGGAACACGATGGCGAAGGCCGCCGCCGCGCTCGCACCCGACGTGATGCCGATGACGTCCGGGCTGGCCAGGGGGTTGCGCAGCATCGTCTGGAACGTGACGCCGGCCAGGCCGAAGCTGAGCCCGGCCACGACCGCGAGGACCGCCCGCGGCAGCCGCAGCCGGCCGACCGTGAAGGAGGCGCCCGGCACGTCCTCGCCCAGCACGACCCGCAGGACGTCCAGCGGCGGGTAGGACGTCCGCCCGATCATCAGGCTCGCCGCGAAGGCGACCACGACGAGCGCCGCGAGGACCAGGACGACCCAGCGGCGTCGGGAGGCTCGGTGCAGCCGGCCCTGCGCCACGGCGTCGACCACCGCGGGGCTCGGGAGCAGACCTGCGGTCACAGCTCGCGCACCTTCTGCCGGCGGACGACGTACAGGAAGAACGGCGCGCCGATCAGCGCGGTGACGATGCCGACGTCGAGCTCGGCGGGACGGGCCACGATGCGGCCGAGCACGTCCGCCCCGGTCAGCAGGCAGCCACCGGCGAGGGCCGAGAACGGCAGCAGCCAGCGGTGGTCGACGCCGACCAGCAACCGGCACAGGTGGGGGACCACCAGCCCGACGAAGCCGATGGGTCCGGCGACCGCGGTGGCGGCGCCGCAGAGCACGATCGAGCCGAGCGCTGCCACGCCCCGGACGACGGCGACGCGCTCGCCGAGACCGGCAGCGAGCTCGTCGCCGAGCGCCAGCGAGTTCAGCGCACGGGCCGACAGCAGGCTGAGGGCGGTCCCCGCGAGCAGGAACGGCGCCACCGTCGTGATGCCGGCGGAGGTGGCGCCGCCGACGCCGCCGATCTCCCACGACTGGATGCTCTGGGTGATGTCGCCGCGCGGGAGGGCGACGGCGGTGATGAACGAGGTCAGCGCGGCCGACGTGGCAGCGCCGGCCAGGGCCAGCTTGAGCGGGGTGGCCCCACCGCGGCCCGCCGAGCCGACGCCGTAGACGAACGCGGCCGAGACGGCGGCGCCGCTGATCGCCGTCCAGACGATGCTGGTCGCCGAGAACAGGCCGAACCAGGCGATCCCGGCGACCACTGCCAGTGACGCGCCCATGTTGACCCCGAGGACGCCGGGATCGGCGAGCGGGTTGCGGGTCACCCCCTGCATGACCGCCCCGGACAGCCCGAGCGCCGCGCCGACGACCACGGCGAGCACCGTGCGCGGGATCCGCTTGGTCACGGCGGCCTGGCCGATGGTGTCCGAGGACCCGCCGAGGCCGGCCACGATGTCGGACCAGCCCACGTCGCGGGAGCCCACCGCGACCGAGGCCGCCATGAGCGCGGCCAGCACCGCGACGACGGCGAGCAGCCACAGCACGCGCGGCGGCCCCGGACGCCGCGCGGGGGCGGTGTCCGGGGCCGGCGGCGCAGTGGCGAGCGCGTCGACCGGCGTCACTGGACCTTGTCAGCTGCCTCGGCGAGCAGGCTGACGTAGTCCTCGAGCACCCAGGAGATGGCCAGCGGCGTGGGGTTCGCGGCCGTGCCGAGCGGGGTGTCGGGCAGCAGGACGATCGAGCCGTTCGCGACGGCGGGGATCTGCGACAGCAGCGGGTCGGCGTTCAGGGCGTCCACCAGCGCCTGGTCGCCGTACGTCACGATGACGTCCACGTCGTCGAACACGTCGACCCGCTCGGCGCTCACCGTGCCCGAGAACTGCTCGGGGTCGGTGGACGCCGCCGCGATGCTCGCCGGGGTCGACAGGCCCAGGTCCTCGAAGAAGGCGCTGCGGGTGTCGTACGGCGTGTAGAAGCTGACCTCGCTCAGGTCGGTCGTGTCGACGTGGGTCAGGAACATGGCCGCCTTGCCCTCGAGCTGCGGGTGCTCGGCGACGGTGTCGGCGATGTCCTGCTCGATGCTGGCGACGAGCTCCTCGCCCTCCTCGGCCATGCCCATGCCGGCGGCGTTGACCTCGATGACCTCGCGCCACGGGGTGGCCCACGGCCCCTCCGGGTAGGCGACGACCGGCGCGATCTCGCTCAGGGTGTCGTAGTCCTCCTGCGTCAGCCCCGAGTAGCCGGCCAGGATGACGTCGGGGTCGGTGTCCGCGACCGCCTCGAAGTCGATGCCGTCGGTCTCGTCGAACAGCACCGGGACCTCGGCGTCGAGCTCCTCGAGCCGCTCGCTGACCCAGGGCAGCAGCCCGTCGCCGTCGTCGTCGCCGAAGTTGGCGGCGGCCATGCCGACCGGGACGACGCCGAGCGCCAGCGGGACCTCGTGGTTGGCCCAGGCCACCGTGGCCACCCGCTCGGGCCGCGACTCGACGGTCGTCCGGCCGAGCGCGTGCTCGACGGTGACCGGCGTCCAGTCCGAGGAGCTGACCGCCCCGGCGTCGGTGTCGGCGTCGGCGCCGGCGTCGGTGGAGCCGCAGGCGGCCAGTCCGCCGGCGAGCAGCGATGCGGTGACCAGCGCAGCCAGTCCGGATGTGCGAGGCATGTCGTCCTTCTCTGTGCGACTGTCGTGAGGTGAACCTCACCTTAGTAGCACGGCGACGCGGGTGACCACCTGCCGGAAGTGCTCCTGCCCCCGTTGTCAGGTCCTGCCGGGGAAGCCGCGACCCCGCGGCGCTTGACTGCTCGCATGACGACCGCTGCACGTCGGCGCATCCGGATCGGCATCGACACCGGCGGCACGTTCACCGACGTCGTCGCGCTCGACGAGGCGACCGGCGAGCTCGTCACGACCAAGACGCCGTCCACGCCGGCCGACCCGGCCGACGGGTTCCTCGCCGGCGTCGACAAGGTCCTCGCCCTGCTGGGCGCGACGGGGGCCGACGTGGCGGCCGTCAGCCACGGCACGACCGTGGCCACCAACCAGCTGCTCGAGGGCCGGCTGGACCGGATCGGCTTCATCACCAACGAGGGCTACGAGCACGTCCTCGAGATCGCCCGGCAGTCCGTCCCGGACGGCTACGGCAACAGCTACTTCTGGGTCAAGCCCGACCGCATCGTGCCCGCCGACCTGGTCAGGACCGTCGGCGGCCGGATGGACTTCCGCGGTCACGAGCTGCGTCCCTTCGACGAGGACGCCGCCGTGCGCGTCGCGCGGGAGTTCCGCGACGAGGGCGTCACCACGCTCGGCGTCTGCTTCCTGCACGCCTACGCCGATCCGAGCCACGAGCGGGCCATGCGCGAGGTGCTGCGCCGCGAGCATCCCGACGCCGTCGTGTCGCTGTCCTGCGACGTGCTGCGCGAGTACCGCGAGTACGAGCGCAGCATCACCACCCTCGTCGACGCGGCGGTCAAGCCGCGGGTCTCCCGCTACGTCGCCGGCATCCGCCGGCGCCTCGACGAGTCGACGTCGCCGGGTGTCCCGTTCTGGGTGATGAAGTCGAACGGCGGCGTGCTGTCGGCGGAGGAGGTCGTGCACCAGCCGATCACGACGGTCCTGTCGGGGCCGGCCGCCGGCGCGCTCGGGGCCGCCACGGTCGGGCTGCGCGCGGGGATCGACCGGCTGCTGACCTGCGACGGCGGCGGCACGTCGACCGACGTCTCCGTCGTCCTGGGCGGTGAGCCGACGCTGACCACGGAGGGCAGCGTCGGGCCGTACCCGTCGAAGATCCCGATGATCGACGTCGTCACGGTCGGCGCCGGCGGCGGCTCGATCGCCTGGGTCTCGCCCGAGGGCACCCTCAAGGTCGGCCCGCGGTCGGCGGGCGCCGATCCGGGGCCGTGCTGCTACGGCCGGGGCGGCACCGAGCCGACGGTCACCGACGCCCACCTGGTGCTCGGCCGCATCCCGCCGCACCTGCTCGCCGGCGAGGTGCCGCTCGACGTCGACGCCGCCCGCGACGCCATCGGGCGCCTGGCCGCGACGTTCGGCCTCGACCCGGTCGCCTGCGCCAAGGGCGTGCTCGAGATCAGCGCCTGGAACCAGGCCAACGCCCTGCGCCAGATCACCGTGCGGCGCGGCCTCGACGTCCGCGAGTTCACGATGGCGACCTTCGGCGGCTCCGGCTCGCTGCTGCTGTGCCGGCTGGTCGACGTGCTCGGGCTGACCGGCGTGCTCGTGCCGCGCGACCCGGGCAACCTCTCGGCCTTCGGCCTGCTCACCGTCGACGTCCGCAACGACTACGTGCAGACCGCCGTGCGCCGCCACCGCGACCTCGACCCGGCCGCCGTCACCGGCGCCTACGACGAGCTGCAGGCCCGCGCCGCCGCCGCCCTCGTCGGCGAGGGCTTCCTGCCCGCCGACCACCGCTTCGTGCGTACGGCCGACCTGCGCTACTTCGGCCAGGCCTTCGAGGTGCGGGTCCCCGTGGCCGACGGCCCGCTCGACGCGCACGCGGTCGCGGAGGCGTTCCACGACGCGCACGCCTCGCTGTACGGCTACAGCTTCCGCGGCGACGAGCGCCAGTCGGTCGAGTGGGTCAACCTGCGGGTGACCGGCATCGGCCCGATCCCGCGCCCCGAGCTGCCGCGGCTGCCGGTGCGCGAGGGCGACGTCGAGCGGGCCCGCACGGGCATCCGCACCGTCGTCTTCGACGACGCGCGGGAGACGCCGGTCTACTGGCGGCCCGACCTCTCGCCCGGCGACGTGCTGCACGGCCCGGCGGTGGTCGAGGAGTTCGGGTCGACCATTCCGCTGCACCCCGGCTTCCGCGCCGAGGTCGACGGCTTCGGCAACGTCCACGTCACCCGGGAGGTGTCGTGACCTCCGGCACGACTGGGATCGACCCCGTCGTCCTCGAGATCGTCGAGGGCAGCCTCGCCTCGATCGAGAAGGAGGTGGAGACCGCCATCGGCCGCACCTCCCGGTCGCCGATGATCCGCGACGCCCACGACTACCGGGCCGGCATCCACGACCGTCGGCTGCGCAAGCTCACCGGCCGGTCGTACTCCGCGCTCGTCCACCCGGTGGTGCGCGACTTCCCGCTCGAGACGATGCGACCCGGCGACGTCTTCTTCCACAACGACGTCTACCTGTCGGAGGGCGGCATCGGCCACCTGCCCGACCTCTGCGTCACCGTGCCGGTCTTCGTCGACGGCGAGGTCGTCGCGTTCGTGCAGGCCTTCGGCCACCACGACGACATCGGCGGCGCCTGCCCGGGGTCCATGCCGAGCGGCGCGACCGAGATCTACCAGGAGGGGCTGATGGTCCCGCCGATCCGGCTGTGGGACCAGGGCGTCCCCAACGCGGCTGCGCTGACGATCATGACGCGCAACTCCCGGATGCCCGACTCGCTGGCCGCCGACCTCGACGCCGAGTGCTCCGCCTGCCTCATGGGCGCGCGGCGGCTGACCGAGCTGTTCGAGCGGTACGGCCGCGCGACCGTCGAGGCGTGCTTCGACGCGCTGATCGACAAGACGACCGAGACCTTCCGGCGGGAGGTGCTGGCGAAGATCCCGGACGGCGAGTGGGTCTGGGAGGACTACGCCGAGCACGACGGCGTCGACGAGCCGCAGCTGCACACCCAGCGGATCACGCTCACCAAGACGCCCGACCGGCTGGTCGTCGACTTCACCGGCACCAGTCGGCAGGCGCGGGGGCCGATCAACCACTGCGGCGACTACGCCGACGGCAACTTCCTCAAGAAGTGGCTGGCGCCGATCCTGCGCAACCTGGCCGACACCCCCGAGCGGATGGCCGAGCTCGACGTCAACGAGGGCGTCGTCCCGCTGATCGAGATGCGCTTCCCGCAGAAGGGGACCCTGCTGACGCCGGTGTTCCCGGCACCCGTCAACGCCCGGACCTTCGTCATCCTGCGCCTGCTCGGCGTGCTGGCGGGCGTGCTCGCCAAGGCCGTCGACGGCCGGATGCCGGCCGACCAGGAGACGATCCGCTACACCGGCGTCCACGGCACCGACGACGCGGGCGAGCCCTACCTCATGCGCGAGGTGCTCGGCGGCGGCTCCGGCGGTCGCTGGTACGCCGACGGCGAGGACACGATCCACGTCGTCCCCGACTCGCGGAACCTGCCGACCGAGTTCACCGAGTCGCGCTTCCCCTTCCTCGTCGAGCGGCTCGGGCTGGCGCAGGACTCCGGCGGGGCGGGGCAGTTCCGGGGCGGCCTCGGCTACGAGAAGCACATCCGGATGCTGCGCGACGCGTCGTTCATGTCGATCGCCGACCGCTCGATCCTGTCCTGCTGGGGTGTGAAGGGCGGCCGGGCCGGACGGTCGTTCTCGGTCGTCGTCGACCCCGGCGGCCCGCGCGAGCGCGAGCTGGAGGGCCTCGTCGACGACGCGCCCGTGCGTGCCGGCGAGGTGATCCGCATCCGGACGACCGGCGGGGGCGGCTGGGGCGACCCGCTCGAGCGGGCGACCGACGCCGTCGCCCGTGACGTCCGCTGGGGCAAGGTCTCCTCCGCCGCGGCGCGGGACGACTACGGCGTGGTGCTCACCGGTCCCAGCACGGCGCCGGTGGTCGACGAGGACGCGACCCGGGCGCTGCGAGAGCGGCTGCGCGCCGAGCGGCCCGAGCAGCCGTTCTTCGACCGCGGTCCCGGCTACGCCCGGCTGGCCGGCGGCCGGACGAGCTCCGAGCTCGACTGGCTGGCCTGACGGCTTCGCGCCTCGCCCGGCTGGGCAGGTGGAGATCGTCCACGCCGACGCGCAGGAGGAACCCGTGCCCGCACACCCGCCGCCCGGACCGCTCTCCGGAGTCGTGGTCGTCGACCTGTCGCGGGCCCTGGCCGGCCCGCACGCCGCCATGATGCTGGGCGACCTCGGCGCCCGGGTCGTCAAGGTCGAGACGCCCGGCACCGGCGACGACACCCGCGGCTGGGGCCCGCCGTTCGTCGGGCCGGAGGACGACCCGGAGTCGACGTACTTCCTGTCCTGCAACCGCAACAAGGAGTCCATCGCGCTCGACCTCAAGAGCGACGACGGCCGCGAGACGCTCACCCGCCTGGTGCGCCACGGCGACGTGCTGGTCGAGAACTTCCGCACCGGCGTGCTCGACCGGCTCGGCTTCCCGGTCGAGCGGCTGCACGAGCTCAACCCGCGCCTCGTCGTCCTGTCGATCACCGGGTTCGGCCACGACGGCCCCGAGGGCGGGCGCGCCGGCTACGACCAGATCGCCCAGGGCGAGGCGGGCCTGATGTCGCTCACCGGCCCGGACGCCGACTCGCCCACCCGCGTCGGCGTGCCGATCGGCGACCTGCTGGCCGGGATGTACGGCGCGTACGGCGTCGCGGCGGCCCTCGCCGAGCGCGCGCGCACCGGACGCGGGACGGTCGTGCGCACCTCGCTGCTCGCCGCCATCGTCGGCGTGCACGCCTTCCAGGGCACCCGCTGCACGGTCGCGGGCGAGGTGCCGCGCGCGCAGGGCAACCACCACCCGTCGCTGTCGCCGTACGGCTCGTTCCGCTGCAGCGACGCGATCGTGCAGGTGGCGGTGGGCAGCGAGGGGCTGTGGCGCAAGTTCGCGCCGGTCGTCGGGCTCGACGCCGACGACCCGCGCTTCGCGCAGAACCGGGCCCGCGTCGAGCGCCGCGAGGAGCTCATCGAGCTCGTCGACGCGGCGTTCGCCGACCGGCTCGTCGACGACGTGCTCGCCGACCTCGAGCGGGCCGGCGTCCCCGCGGGCGAGGTGCGCACCCTCGACCGCGTCTACGACTGGGACCAGACCCGCTCGCAGGGGCTGCTCGTCGACGTCGAGCACAGCAGTCTCGGCACGATCACGCTGCCCGGTCCGCCGTTGCGCTTCGACGGGGCCGACGGCGTGCAGCACCGGCCGCCGCCGCGGCTCGACGAGCACTCGGCGCAGGTCCGAGCCTGGCTGGACGAGCGCGACCGCTCGGCATGAGCGGGCTGGACCGGCCCGGCGCGCGGGAGCTGCTCGACCGGGTCCTCGACCCGGGCAGCTGGACGTCGTGGGACACCCCGGTCCGCCAGCCCGAGCCGCGGACCGAGGCGTACGACGCCGAGCTGGAGCGGGCGCGCTCGCGCACCGGGCTGGACGAGTCCGTGGTCACCGGCGCCGGCACGATCGGCGGTCGTCCGGTCGCGGTGATCGCCTGCGAGTTCGCCTTCCTCGCCGGCTCGATCGGCGTCGCCGCCGCCGAGCGGCTGGTCGTCGCGGTCGAGCGGGCCACCGCCGAGCGCCTCCCGCTCGTCGCCTCGCCGACCTCCGGCGGCACCCGCATGCAGGAGGGCGCGATGGCGTTCCTGCAGATGGTGAAGATCTCCGCGGCCATCGAGGCCCACCGGCGGGCGCGGCTGCCCTACCTGGTCTACCTGCGCCACCCGACGACCGGCGGGGTCTTCGCCTCCTGGGGGTCGCTCGGCCACATCACGGCGGCCGAGCCCGGCGCGCTCGTCGGCTTCCTCGGCCCGCGCGTGTACGAGGCGCTCTACGGCGGGCCGTTCCCGACCGGGGTGCAGCTGTCGGAGAACCTGTACGAGCACGGGATCGTCGACGCCGTCGTCGCCCCCGAGGACCTGCGTGCGGTCGCGATCGACGTCCTCGACGTGGTCACCCGCCCGCGCGAGGGACTGCCCGAGGTGCAGGAGCTGCCCGACGAGCCGCTGGCGGACGTGCCGGCGTGGGACTCGATCACCCGGTCGCGGCGGGACGAGCGGCCGGGTGTGCGCCGGCTGCTGCGCACGGCGGCGAGCTCCGTCACGCCGCTGCAGGGCACCGGCGAGGGGGAGACGGGACCGGCGCTGCTGCTGGCGCTCGCCCGCTTCGGCGGCGCGCCGTGCGTCGTGCTGGGCCAGGACCGGCGCGGTCAGCAGACCGCGCTGCTCGGACCGGCCGACCTGCGCGAGGCGCGTCGCGGCATGCGCCTGGCCACCGAGCTCGACCTGCCGCTCGTCACGGTCATCGACACGGCCGGCGCGGCGCTGTCCAAGGAGGCGGAGGAGGGCGGCCTCGCGGGCGAGATCGCCCGGTGCCTGGCCGAGCTGGTGCTGCTGCGCGCGCCGACGCTGTGCCTGCTGCTCGGGCAGGGCGGCGGCGGTGGCGCCCTCGCGCTGCTGCCCGCCGACCGCGTCGTCGCGGCGCAGCACGCCTGGCTGTCGCCGCTGCCGCCCGAGGGGGCGAGCGTCATCGTGCACCGGACCGTCGACCGGGCGCCCGAGGTCGCGCAGGCCCAGGGGGTGCGCTCGCTCGACCTGCTGCGCAGCGGCATCGTCGACCGGGTCGTCGCCGAGCGGCCGGACGCCGCCGACGAGCCCGACGCCTTCCTCGGGCGGCTGCGGCAGGTCCTCGAGGTCGAGCTGGTGGGCCTGCTCGAGCAGCCGGACGAGGAGCGGCTCGCCGCCCGGCTGCAGCGCTACCGGGCCCTCGGTCTGGCCTGACCGCCCGCCTGCGCACGCCCCTGGCGAGAGGTGCCACAGCACCGAGCGGCCTTCGGCAGGGCTCGCCCGTGCTGGCGTGCCCGTCCGGCCCCTACGCTGCCGCGACGACGCTGGACGGGGAGGGCAGGTGCGCGCGCTCATCGCCCCGGGCGGCAACGCCATGACCGGCCCCGACGGCTCGGCGACGGTCGAGGCGCAGGAGCGGGCGATCGGCACGGCGGTGCGCCACGTGGCCGAGGTCGTCGCAGCAGGCGTCGAGGTCGTCCTGACGCACGGCGGACGGCCGGGTGCCCCCGCCGAGCTGCGGTCGTACGCCGCTGCCGGGCAGTTCGCGAGCGGCAGCATGGGGCCGGTCGAGGCCGTGGCCCGCTTCGTCGAGCAGGGCGGCCGGCGGGCGGTCATCACCGACCTCGACCGGATCGCCCGGGCGGTGACCGGCCCCGGCACGACCGCTGGGACCGTGGTGGAGCAGGGCTGACGGCGAGCGCCGCCAGGACGACCGGCGCAGAGGACCGGTGCAGACCCGTACAGACGACCCGTACAGACGAGAGGTGCGACCAGTGGCACAGGGCCCCCAGCCGATCGAGGTCCGCAAGGTCATGCTCGAGAGCGTCAGCGACGCGTCCGGCCTGACGCGGCTGCTCGACGAGGGCGTCGTCGAGGCCGACCGCGTCGTCGCCGTCATCGGCAAGACCGAGGGCAACGGCGGCGTCAACGACTACACCCGGATCATCGCCGACCGGGCCTTCCGCGACGTGCTCATGGCGCGGGGGACCCGGTCGCTCGAGGAGGTCAAGCAGATCCCGATCGTCTGGTCGGGCGGCACCGACGGCGTGCTGTCGCCGCACGCGACGATCTTCGCGACGCTCCCGGAGGGTGCCGTCGAGCCCAGCGACGAGCCGCGGCTGTCGGTCGGCTACGCCATGAGCGACACGATCTACCCCGAGGACATCGGGCGGGTCGCCATGGTCGAGAAGGTCGCCGCCGGCGTGCGCGTCGCGATGGAGCAGGCCGGCATCCACGACCCGGCGGACGTCCACTACGTGCAGACGAAGACGCCGCTGCTGACCCTCGACACGATCAACGACGCCAAGCGGCGGGGGCACGACGTCTGGACCGAGGACACGCTGGCGTCGATGGACGTCTCGAACTCGACGACCGCGCTCGGCATCGCCGTGGCGCTCGGCGAGATCGAGCCGCCGACGTCGGAGCAGATCCACAAGGACCTGTCGCTGTACTCCTCCGTCGCCTCCTGCTCGTCCGGCGTCGAGCTCGACCAGGCGCAGATCGTCGTCGTGGGCAACGTCCGCGGCCACGGCGGGCGCTACCAGGTCGGGCACAGCGTCATGCAGGACGCCCTCGACGCCGACGGGGTCTGGGACGCGATCCGCAGCGCCGGCGTCGAGCTGCCGGAGCGGCCACGCTCCTCGGACCTCGGCGAGCGCGTCGTCAACGTCTTCTGCAAGTGCGAGGCCGACCCGACCGGCCGGGTGCGCGACCGGCGCAACATCATGCTCGACGACTCCGACGTCCACTGGCACCGGCAGATCAAGGCCTGCGTCGGCGGCGTCGTCGCGTCGGTGACGGGCGACCCGGCGGTCTTCGTCTCGGTCGCGGCGGTGCACCAGGGACCTGCCGGCGGCGGGCCGGTCATCGCCATCGTCGACCACGGGGCGTAGGCCGCCCGGGCCCGGCGGCGTGCGCAGCCCGCGGCTGTGCAGCTGACGTCGGACACGCCGGCGTGTCCGACGTCAGCTGCACGACGGGCAGCTCCGCGGACCCCGCACGGCCGTCGGCCCGCTCACCGCCGCCGCCGTCGGGCGGCGGCGGCTGCGCCGAGCGCGGACGCGGCAGCCGTCGCGGCCAGCCCGGCCTGCGTGGCCCGGTCCGCGGCAGGCGCCGGCGCCCGCGCCAGGCTCGGGGCCGGCACGGCCGGCTCCGGGTCGACCGCGCGAGCGCGGGCGGACGGCAGGGCCGCAGGAGCAGGCGCAGGGCCCGCCAGCGGCAGCAGCCGGACCGGCCCGGGACGCACGAGCCGCACCGGGTCGAGGTAGTCCTCCCCGCGCCGCAGGCCCCAGTGCAGGCAGGCGCGCACCGGGCAGCCCGCGTGCCCCGGCTCGAGCACCCCGATCACGTCGCCGGCCGACACCGGCGAGCCGGGACCGACCCGCGCGCTCACCGGCTCGTACGTCGTGCGCAGGGCGCCGTGCACGACGACGACGACGCCCCGTCCCGCGACCAGCCCGGCGTACGACACCCGGCCGTCGCCGGCGGCGAGGACCGCAGCCCCGGGCGCCGACGGCAGGTCGGCCCCGCGGTGGCCGGCGGCGTACCGGTGGGCGGGCGCGGTGAACGGCCGCGACACCTGCGGGGGACCGTCCACCGGCCACCGCCACTCGGCGGCGCCCGCGGGCGCGGCAGGACCGCAGACGACGAGCAGGACCAGCAGCACGAGGAGCCTCACCGGTCGCACGGTGCGCCGGAGCGGACGCCGGCGCCAGTGCCCGGGACGTCCCTGTGGAGAAGCCGTACACTCGCGGACAGCACCTCGGTCCGCCGAGGTGACTTCGCGTGCCCATCACGGCACCGGCCCCCGCGGTCTCCGGCAGACGTCGGAGCGGGGTCGGGCCCGGGCACCAGGGCCGACCGCCACCCGGTGCGAGGCAGACCAACCCGACCGCCACCCGGCCGGCCCGCCTGATCAGCGGGTCGGTGCGACCGTGGCACGCAACGAGAGGTCCCACCATGGCCGTCGTCACCATGCGACAGCTCATCGAGAGCGGCACGCACTTCGGGCACCAGACCAAGCGCTGGAACCCGAAGATGAAGCGCTTCATCTTCACCGAGCGCAACGGCATCTACATCATCGACCTGACCCAGACCCTGGGCTACATCGACCGCGCCTACGACTTCGTCAAGGAGACGGTCGCCCACGGCGGGACGGTCATGTTCGTCGGCACCAAGCGCCAGGCGCAGGAGCCGATCGCCGAGCAGGCGACCCGGGTCGGGATGCCGTACGTCACCGAGCGCTGGCTCGGCGGCATGCTCACCAACTTCCAGACCGTCTACAAGCGCCTGCAGCGCCTCAAGGAGCTCGAGCTCATCGAGGCGACCGGTGGCCAGACGGTGCTCACGAAGAAGGAGGCGCTCGTGCTGTCGCGCGAGCGCATCAAGCTCCAGCGCACCCTCGGCGGCATCCGCGAGATGACCCGCACCCCGAGCGCGATCTGGGTCGTGGACACCAACAAGGAGCACCTCGCGGTCAACGAGGCGCGCAAGCTCGGCATCCCGGTCGTCGCGATCCTCGACACGAACTGCGACCCCGACGTCGTGGACTACAAGATCCCGGGCAACGACGACGCGATCCGCTCGATCGGCACGCTGACCCGCGTCATCGCCGACGCCGTCGCCGAGGGCCTCATGGCCCGCGCCGGCGCGAACGCGCAGGCCGACAGCAAGCCCGAGGCCGGCCAGCTCGCCGGCGACGAGCCGCTGCCCGAGTGGGAGGCCGAGCTGCTCGCGCCGACCACCACGGACGCGGCCCCCGCGGCCGACACGGCCCCGGCCCCCGCGGCCGACACGGCCCCCGCCGCCGAGACCGCCGCTCCGGCCGCCGCCGTCCAGCAGTAGCCCCCGTACGACCGGGCGGTGCCGGAGGAGACCCCTCCGGCACCGCCCGTCGCACGCCAACCTCACAGGAGAAGACATGGCTTCCATCCCCGTCGCGGACATCAAGAGGCTCCGCGAGGCCACCGGCGCGGGCATGACCGACTGCAAGAACGCCCTCGTCGAGGCCGACGGCGACTACGACAAGGCCGTCGAGCAGCTGCGCATCAAGGGACTCAAGGGCGTCGCCAAGCGCGAGGGCCGCGCGGCCAGCAACGGCCTGGTCATCGCCAAGCTCGAGGGCACCGGCAAGGGCACCCTGCTCGAGCTCAACTGCGAGACCGACTTCGTGGCCAAGAGCTCGAAGTTCACCGAGCTGGCGCAGTCCGTCGCCGACGCCGCGTTCGGCAGCAACGACGCCACGGCGCTGCAGTCGGTCCAGGTCGACGGGCGTGCCCTGAGCGAGGTCCTCGACGACGCGAACGCGTCGATGGGCGAGAAGATCGAGGTCCGCCGCGTCGCGACCTTCGAGGGCGCCTTCGTCGCCAGCTACCTCCACCGCACCAACCCCGACCTGCCGCCGCAGCTCGGGGTGCTCGTCGAGCTCACCGGCGAGAACGCCGAGATCGCCAAGGACGTCGCGCAGCACATCGCGGCGTTCGCCCCGACCTACGTCTCCCGCGCCGAGGTGCCCGAGGACGTCGTGGCCAAGGAGCGCGAGATCGCCGAGGCGACGGCCAAGCAGGAGGGCAAGCCCGAGGCCGCCCTGCCCAGGATCGTCGAGGGCCGCGTCAACGGCTTCTTCAAGGAGTCGGTGCTGCTCGAGCAGGCGTTCGCCAAGGACAGCAAGAAGACCGTCGGCAAGGTGCTCGAGGAGGCGGGCGTGCAGCTGACCGGCTTCGTCCGCTTCAAGGTCGGGCAGGCCTGACCCGCTAGGTTCTCCCCGCACCGACGACGACGACCGCAGGAGGCCGCCACCCGTGAGCACCGACAGGGAGGCGGCCTCCTCGCCGTCGCAGGGGCTGGTCGAGCAGCCGACCGACGCCGGGTACCGGCGCGTGCTGCTGAAGCTGTCCGGTGAGGTGTTCGGCGGCGGCGCGGTCGGGCTCGACCTCGACGTCGTGTCCGACATCGCCCGGCAGGTGCGCGACGTCGTCGCCAGCGGCGTGCAGGTCGCGATCGTCGTCGGCGGCGGCAACTTCTTCCGCGGCGCGGAGATCGCCCAGCGGGGCATGGACCGGGCGCGTGCCGACTACATGGGCATGCTCGGCACCGTCATGAACTGCCTGGCGCTGCAGGACCTGCTCGAGCAGGTCGGCGTCGACACGCGCGTGCAGACGGCGATCACCATGGGGCAGGTCGCCGAGCCCTACATCCCGCGCCGCGCGATGCGCCACCTCGACAAGGGGCGCGTCGTGATCTTCGGCGCCGGCGCCGGGATGCCGTTCTTCTCGACCGACACGGTCGCGGCGCAGCGCGCCCTCGAGATCGGGTGCCAGGCGCTGCTCATGGCCAAGTCCATCGACGGCGTCTACGACAGCGACCCGCACCAGAACCCCGACGCGGTCAAGTTCGACACGGTGACCTACGCGGAGGTCCTCTCGCGCGGGCTGAAGGTGGCCGACGCCGCGGCGTTCAGCCTGTGCATGGAGAACAGCCTGCCGATCGTGGTGTTCGCGCTGCAGGAGGACGGCAACATCGGACGCGCGGTGCGCGGTGACAAGATCGGCACCCTGGTGAGCGGCACGACAGGAGCAGCGCAGTGATCGACGAGACCCTCCTCGACGCCGAGGAGAAGATGGAGAAGGCCGTCAGCGTCGCCAAGGACGACTTCGGCGGCATCCGCACCGGCCGGGCCACGCCGCAGATGTTCAACAAGATCGTCATCGACTACTACGGCGCGATGACGCCGATCAACCAGCTGTCGTCGCTGACGGTCCCCGAACCCCGGATGGCGGTGGTCAGCCCCTACGACAAGAGCTCGCTCGGGGTCATCGAGCGGGCCATCCGCGACTCCGACCTGGGCGTCAACCCGTCCAACGACGGCAGCATCATCCGCATCGTGTTCCCGCAGCTCACCGAGGAGCGGCGCCGCGAGTTCATCAAGGTCGCACGCGGCAAGGCCGAGGACGCGCGGGTCTCGATCCGCAACATCCGGCGCAAGGCCAAGGAGGAGCTCGACCGCCTGGTCAAGGACGGCGAGACCGGCGAGGACGAGGTCACCCGCGCCGAGAAGGAGCTGGAGAAGACGACGGCGCAGTACGTCCACAGCGTCGACGAGCTGCTCAAGCACAAGGAAGCGGAGCTGCTCGAGGTGTGAGCGAGGACCTCGTGTCGGCGATCGACACGGCGCCGTCCCCGCCGGAGGGAGCCCCGGGCACGCGGACGCCGGGCCGGGCGGGGCGCGACCTGCCCGCCGCCATCGGCGTCGGCGTCGGGCTCGGCGGCCTCGTCCTCGCGACGCTCTACGCACCGCAGCGGTGGGGCTTCGTCGTCGTGGTCGTCGCCGCGGTGGCCCTCGGGGTCCACGAGGTGGTGTCGGCGCTGCGCCGCCTCGGCGCCCGCCCACCGAAGTCGCCGCTGGTCGTCGGCGGCGCCGCCATGGTGGCGCTGGCCTTCACCTCGGGCGCCGACGCACTCGTGCTCGCCCTCGTGCTGACCGTGCTGGCGTGCCTGGCCTGGCGGCTCGCCGACCCGGCGGAGGGCTTCCTGCGCGACGTGGCGGCCTCGGCGTTCACGGCGACCTACGTGCCGTTCCTCGCCGGGTTCGCCACGCTGCTGGCCGTCCCCGACGACGGAGCGCGGCGGGTCACCGCCTTCATCGTCCTCGTGGTGTGCAGCGACACCGGCGGCTACGTCGCCGGGGTGCTGCTCGGTCGGCACCCGATGGCGCCGACCGTCTCACCGAAGAAGTCCTGGGAGGGCTTCGGCGGCTCGCTGCTCGCGGCCGGCGCCGGCGGGGCGATCGCGTTCCCGACGATGTTCGACGCCTCGTCCCTGCTGGGGGCCGTCTTCGGCCTGGCGGTCGTGTGCACGGCGACCCTCGGCGACCTCGGGGAGTCGATGGTCAAGCGCGACATCGGCATCAAGGACATGGGCACCCTGCTCCCCGGCCACGGCGGGGTGATGGACCGGCTCGACTCGCTGCTCCCGACGGCGCCGGTGGCGTACGTCCTGCTCGCCGCCTTCGTCTGACACCTCGGCTCCGGGCGGGACTAGTCCGGGGCTCCTGCGCGCTGCACTGTGACGTGCCCACGCCGCTGCCCCTCGTCTTCGACGCGCCCCGGCGCTCCCTGCCGCCCCGCCACCTCGCCGACCTCGACGCGGCCGGGCTGCGCGCCGCCGTGGTCGAGCTGGGCGAGAAGGCGTTCCGCGCCGAGCAGCTCTCGCGCCACTACTTCGCGGGCCGCCGGCCGGAGCAGATGACCGACCTCGGACCGGCGGTCCGCGAGCGGCTGCGGCCGCTGCTGCCGCCGCTGCTGACCTCCGTCCGCACGATCGACTGCGACGAGGGCGCCACCGAGAAGACGCTGTGGCGGGGGCACGACGGCACGCTGGTGGAGTCGGTGCTCATGCGCTACGCCGACCGCACGACCGTCTGCGTGAGCAGCCAGGCCGGCTGCGGCATGGCGTGCCCGTTCTGCGCGACCGGGCAGGCCGGGCTCACCCGCAACCTGTCGACCGCCGAGATCGTCGACCAGGTCGTCGCCGCCCAGCGCACCGAGTCGGCCCGCGGCGGACGGGTCAGCAACGTCGTCTTCATGGGCATGGGCGAGCCGCTCGCCAACTACAGGCGCGTCGTCGACGCCGTCCGCCGCATCACCGAGCCGGCGCCGCGGGGCATCGGCATCGGCCAGCGCGGCGTCGTCGTCTCCACCGTCGGCCTCGTCCCGGCGATCGAGAGGCTGACCGACGAGGGGCTGCAGGTCACCCTGGCCCTGTCGCTGCACGCGCCCGACGACGAGCTGCGCGACACGCTCGTGCCCGTCAACACCCGCTGGCCGGTGCGCGAGGTGCTCGACGCGGCGCTCGGCTACACCCGGCGGACCGGGCGCCGGCTGTCCATCGAGTACGCCCTGATCCGCGACGTGAACGACCAGCCGTGGCGGGCCGACCTGCTGGCCAAGCGGCTCGCGGGCAAGCTGGTGCACGTCAACCTCATCCCGCTCAACCCCACGCCGGGCTCGCAGTGGGACGCCTCGCCGAAGGCGGCCGAGCGCGAGTTCGTCCGCCGCCTGCGCGCCGGGGGCGTCAACGCCACCGTTCGCGACACGCGGGGCCGCGAGATCGCCGGCGCCTGCGGGCAGCTGTCCGCCGCGCAGGCCTGACGGCAGGTCGGCGCAGGTCTGCCGCGTCAGCCCTCGGACCGGGGGTCCGGGCCGGTGCCCGTCACCTGCAGCACGACGTCCGGGCGCACGCCGGCCGTGCGCCGCAGCAGGCCGCCGGGTCCGTAGCTCACCCTCACCCTGAGCGTCCCGGCCTCCAGCCGCCCCTGCCGGTCGGGGGTGACCAGCAGCCGCACGGTGCAGTCGAGCTCGCCGGCCGGCACGACCAGACCCTCGACCCCCTCCTGAGCCGACGGGTCCACGGGGAAGCCGATCGTGGGTGGTCCCTCGGGAGCGCGGACGAGCTCGGTCGTCGTCCCGGGGGCCTGCTCCACCTCGACGCCCTCGACCGTGGAGCCCGCGACCTGGGAGCCCACGCAGACGACGCCGTCGAAGGCGTACGTCGTGCCGACGTAGGCCGGCTCTGCCACGACCGAGCCGCCCAGCTCGGCGGTCGGACGGGCCCCGAGCGCGAGGACGAGCAGGCCGCTGACGACGGCGACTCCCAGCACGCCGAGCAGCAGCGGACGGCGGCGGAACCGCCCTCGTACGCGTCCCGCCACGCCCGCAGTCTCCCGCACCGCGGCCGGGCGGTCGACCTGGGACACTGGAGGCCATGACGACGTCCGGGGCCGACGGGAGCGCGGGGGGCGTGCGCGACCTCGTGCTCCTCGGCTCGACGGGGTCGATCGGCACGCAGGCGGTCGACGTCGTCCGGGCCGCGCCCGACCGCTTCCGCGTGGTGGGCCTCGCGGCCGGCGGCGGGCGGGTCGACGTGCTGGCCGCGCAGGCCCTCGACCTCGGTGTCGAGGTCGTCGCGGTGGCGCAGGCGACCGCCGCCCAGGACCTGCAGCTCGCCTTCTACGCCGCGGCGCAGGCCCGCGGCTTCAGCCGCGGCGACTTCAGCGTGCCGAAGATCCTGGCCGGCCCGGACGCCGCCACCGAGCTCGCCGCCTGGCCGTGCGACACCGTGCTGAACGGCATGACCGGCTCGGTCGGCCTGGCGCCGACGCTCGCGGCGCTGGGCGCGGGGCGCACGCTCGCGCTCGCCAACAAGGAGTCGCTGGTCGCCGGCGGCCCGCTGGTGCAGGCCGCGGTGCAGCGCCCCGACCAGCTGGTGCCGGTCGACTCCGAGCACAGCGCGCTCGCGCAGTGCCTGCGCGGCGGGCGGGCCGCCGAGGTCCGCCGCCTGGTGCTGACCGCGAGCGGCGGGCCGTTCCGCGGCCGCACGCGCGCCGAGCTCGCCGACGTGACCCCCGCGCAGGCGATGGCCCATCCCACGTGGGACATGGGGCCGGTCATCACCATCAACTCCGCGACGCTGGTCAACAAGGGACTGGAGGTCGTCGAGGCCCACCTGCTGTTCGGGACGCCCTTCGACGACCTCGACGTGGTGGTCCACCCGCAGTCGGTCGTCCACTCGATGGTGGAGTTCGTCGACGGCTCGACCCTCGCCCAGGCGAGCCCGCCCGACATGCGGCTGCCGATCGGCCTCGCGCTGGGCTGGCCCGACCGGCTGCCCCGTCCGGCGTACGGCCTGGACTGGACGACGGCGGCGCACTGGGACTTCGAGCCGCTCGACGACGACGCGTTCCCGGCGGTCGAGCTGTGCAAGTCGGCCGGGCGGCGGGGCGGCACGGCGCCCGCCGTGCTCAACGCGGCCAACGAGGTGTGCGTCCAGGCCTTCGTCGAGGGCCGGCTGCCGTTCCTCGGCATCGTCGACACGGTCGCTGCGGTCGTCGACGAAGCCCCGCTGCGGGAACGCGCGACCCTTGCCGACGTGTTGACGTCAGAACAGTGGGCGCGCACGCGCGCGTCCGAGCTCGTCGCGAGCAGCGGCGGCTGAGGGAGGCAGATCGCATGACGGACCTGGTCGCTCGTCGACCGACGGCCGGAGCGGGTGCCCCCGCGCCCGGACCGGCCTCCCGCGGCCTGCTGGTGGGCATCGCCGGGGCGCTCGTCCTCGTGTTCGGCCTGGCCGTCGCCACGGGCAACGGCGTCTACCTGCTCGGCGCGGTCGGCTTCGTCCTGGCGCTGCTCGTCTCGGTCACCCTCCACGAGGCCGGCCACTTCGTCACCGCCCGGCACTACGGCATGAAGGCCACGCAGTTCTTCGCCGGCTTCGGCCCGACGATCTGGTCCCGGCAGCGGGGCGAGACCGAGTACGGCGTCAAGGCGATCCCGGCCGGTGGGTTCGTCAAGATCGTCGGGATGACGCAGCTCGAGGACGTCGACCCGGCCGACGAGCCGCGCGCCTTCTGGCGCCAGCGGGCCGGCCAGCGGGCCGTCGTGCTGGCCGCCGGCTCGACGGTGCACTTCATCCTCGCGGTGCTGCTGGTGCTGCTGGCGTCGTTCGCCATCGGGCGGGTCGCCGAGCGCGCGCCGGGCATCGGGGCGGTGTCCGACTGCGTCCCGACGTCGGTCGCTGCGGTGGAGGCGGCCGCGCGCGGGACCGGCCCCGAGTGCCCCGAGGGCAGCTCCGTCCCGTCACCGGCGCAGGCGGCCGGGCTGCGTGCCGGTGACGTCGTCGTCTCGGTCGACGGCGAGCCGACGGAGGGGGTCCTCGAGTTCCTGGAGCAGGTGCGTGACCGCGCGGACAGCCCGATGTCCGTGCTGGTCGACCGCGACGGCACCCGGTCCACGCTGACGCTGACGCCGGTGGCCGCCGAGCGCCCGACCCTCTCGACGACCGACGGCGACGCGGTCGAGACCGTCGGAGCCATCGGGGTCATCCCGCAGCAGCGGGTCACGACCGAGCGGCTGGGGCCGGTCGAGGCGCTGCAGCAGAGCGGCACGGTCGCCGTCCAGATGCTCGAGGGCATCCAGCGCACCGTCACCGAGAAGCTGCCGACGATCACCCGGGTCTACAGCGACGACCGTGATCCCGAGGGCTTCATCGGCATCGTCGGCGCCGGCCGCATCAGCGGCGAGGTGCTGGCCAGCGAGGAGACGCTGTCGTTCAAGGCGCTCAACTTCCTCGTCCTCGTCGCCGGCCTCAACCTGTTCGTCGGCCTGTTCAACCTGCTCCCGCTGCTGCCGCTCGACGGCGGTCACCTCGCGGTCCTCGCCTTCGAGCAGGCCCGCGACAAGGTCAAGCGGATGCGCGGCTACACCGGGGAGCTGCTGCGCGTCGACCTCACCAAGCTGCTGCCGCTCACCTACCTGGTGGTGCTCTTCTTCGCCGGGTTCACCATCTGGCTGCTCGGCGCCGACATCGTCAACCCGATCAGGATCTCCCAGTGACCTCGAACGTGCCGACCGCAGTCCCCGTCCCGCTCGGCATGCCGGCGCTCCCGCCGGCCCGGCTCGCGGAGCGGCGGCCCACCCGCTCGCTCGACGTCGGCGGCGTCCTCGTGGGCGGCGGCGCGCCGATCAGCGTCCAGTCGATGACGACGACGGTCACCGCCGACGTCAACGCGACGCTGCAGCAGATCGCCGCCCTGACCGCCACCGGCTGCCAGATCGTCCGCGTCGCGGTCCCCGACCCGGTCGACGCCGAGGCGCTGCCGCGCGTGGTGAAGCAGTCGCAGATCCCGGTGATCGCCGACATCCACTTCCAGAGCAAGTACATCTTCGCGGCGATCGACGCCGGCTGCGCCGCGGTGCGCGTCAACCCCGGCAACATCCGTGAGTTCGACGGCAAGGTCGGCGAGGTGGCGCGGGCCGCGAAGGACAGCGGCACGCCGATCCGGATCGGCGTCAACGCCGGCAGCCTCGACAAGCGGATCATGGCCAAGTACGGCAAGGCGACGCCGGAGGCGCTGGTCGAGTCGGCGCTGTGGGAGTGCTCGCTGTTCGAGGAGCACGACTTCCGCGACATCAAGATCTCGGTGAAGCACAACGACCCGGTCGTGATGGTGCAGGCCTACCGGCTGCTGTCGCAGCGCTGCGACTACCCGCTCCACCTCGGCGTGACCGAGGCAGGGCCGGCCTTCCAGGGCACGATCAAGTCGGCCGTCGCCTTCGGGGCGCTGCTGTCGGAGGGCATCGGCGACACGATCCGCGTCTCGCTGAGCGCGCCGCCGGTCGAGGAGGTGAAGGTCGGCCTCGCGATCCTCGAGTCGCTCAACCTCAAGCAGCGCGGCCTCGAGATCGTGTCCTGCCCGTCCTGCGGCCGCGCCCAGGTCGACGTCTACACCCTCGCCGAGCAGGTGACCGCCGGCCTCGACGGGCTCACCGTGCCGCTGCGGGTGGCCGTCATGGGCTGCGTCGTCAACGGCCCCGGCGAGGCGCGCGAGGCCGATCTCGGCGTCGCGTCGGGCAACGGCAAGGGCCAGATCTTCGTCAAGGGCCAGGTCATCAAGACCGTCCCCGAGGCGCAGATCGTCGAGACGCTCATCGAGGAGGCGCTGCGCCTCGCCGACGACTACGACGGCGCGAGCGGGGAGCCCACCGTCGGCGTCTCCTGAGCGGTCTACGCTCCTGGGTCGTGGGAAGTCGGGCGCCCGTGCGCAGGCGGGGGCGCGGGTGCTGAGGACGTCGTCGCCCGTGCGCCTGCTCGAGCGTCGTGACCTCGACGAGGTCCTCGACCTGCTCGACCGCGACCCGGTCGCCGACGTCTTCGTCGCCTCCCGCATCCGGGGGGCCGGCCTCGGCGAGGACCGGCTCGGCGCCCAGGTCTGGGGCTACGGCGAGCGCGGCCGGCTCGAGTCGCTGTGCTACTCCGGCGCCAACCTCGTGCCGGTGCAGGCCGGGCCCGACGCCGTCCGGGCCTTCGCCGAGCGGGCCCGCACGCAGGGTCGCCGGTGCTCGTCGGTCGTCGGCGAGTCGGTCGCCGTGCAGCACCTGTGGTCGCTGCTGACGCCGTCCTGGGGGCGCGCGCGGGCCGTGCGCGACGCCCAGCCGGTGCTGGTCCTCGACGGGCCGCCGGCCGTCGCGCCCGACCCGGCCGTGCGACGGGTGCGCCGCGACGAGGTCGAGACCCTGCTGCCGGCCTGCATCGCGATGTTCACCGAGGAGATCGGCGTCTCGCCGCTCGACGGCGACGGCGGTGCGCTCTACCGCGCCCGGGTGGCCGAGCTGGTGACGCAGGGCCGGGCGTACGCCCGCATCGAGGACGGGACCGTGCTGTTCAAGGCGGAGGTCGGCGCGGCGACCTCGGCGGTGTGCCAGGTGCAGGGCGTGTGGGTGCACCCCTCGCACCGCGGCCGCGGGCTGTCGGCGGCGGGGACCGCCGGGGCCGCCGAGCTCGCCCGGTCGCAGGTGGCCCCCGTGGTGAGCCTCTACGTCAACGACTTCAACACCCCGGCCCGCCGGGCGTACGCGCGCGTGGGGTTCCGCCAGGTGGCCACCTTCACCAGCGTCCTGTTCTGACCGGCAGGGCACATCCGTCCCGGGCCGTGGGACCGGGGTGGCCAGGCCGGACCGGTCTCGACCGGCCTGCCCCGAGGGGGTCCCGGGCCGTCGGCCCCTGGGCAGGCCGCGCACGACCAGGGCGTACGACTGCGCGACGCGCTCGCGCAGCTCGTCGTCGGGGACGGTGCCGTCCAGCACGATGCGCACCCAGTGCCGCTTCGACAGGTACGGCGCGTCACCCACCGCGTCCGGGTAGGCGGCGCGCAGCTCGGCGCCGTCCTCGGGCGCCAGCCTGAGCGCCACGGCGCCGCGCCTCGGGCACAGCAGCGACCCGCTGTGCGCCGCGGGAGCAGTGCCGTGGGCGGACCGGCCCGCACACATCGAGGTCCGCTCGTCCCGCCGCGCGCGCTCGCGCAGACCGGTCCGGCGACCGGAGACGATCGCGACGTGTGCAGGAGGTCCGCCCCACTGGGCGCCTGGATCAGGACCGCTGCCGCGCCAGCCCGAACAGCACCAGGTCCACCCGCCGCCCGTCGACCTCGACGAGGTCGGACACCGCCCGGCCGGCCTCGGCGACGTCGGCCACCGAGCGCGCACCGCCCTCGCAGAGCGCCCGGGCGAGCCGGCCCTTGGTCCACTTGTTGTCGTGGCTGACGACCGTGCGCGTGCCGCCGGTGTCCCGCAGCACCCGCACCGGGACGGCGTGCGGCACGCGCGCGAGGGCGGCGTACGGCCCGGACCGCAGGTCGACGACCAGCCGGTGCGCGGCCAGCTCGGGCTCGAGGACCGGCCGCCAGGCGGCGGCCAGCGAGCCGACGCCGGGCAGCGACGTGCCGGCCGACAGGCGGTAGGCCGGGACCGGGTCGTGCGGTGACAGCAGCCCGAACAGCGCGCTCGCGACCCGCAGCGAGGCGCGCGCCCGGCGGCGTCCGGCCGGCGACAGGGTGTCGTGCGACAGCGCCTCGTACACGACGCCGGTGTAGCGGCGCAGCGCCGGCACGGTCGGCGAGCTCGTCAGCACCGCGTCCTTGGCCACCTCGCCGGCCGAGCAGCCGAGCGCCGCCTGCAGCGCCGCCGGGTCGGACCGGGCGGCGGTCTCCAGCGCCGCGACGAGCCGCTCCCGCACCGGCGTCAGGGCCGGGTGCGAGAGCCGGGCCAGCTCGAGCGGGGCGCCGCGGCCGCCGACGGACTTGCCCTCGGACGGCGGCAGCAGGACGAGCACGCGCTGCACGGTAGGCCGAACCCGCGTGCGCCCGCCGATAGCCTGAGCCGTCCGCCCACGGCCCGACGAGAGGACCTCCCGTGCTCCGCATGTCCACCCTGTTCCTGCGCACCCTGCGTGAGGACCCGGCGGACGCGGAGGTCCCGAGCCACCGGCTGCTCGTGCGCGCCGGCTACGTCCGCCGCGTGGCGCCCGGCATCTACTCCTGGCTGCCGCTCGGCGTGCGGATGCTCGCCAACGTCAGCCGCGTCGTGCGCGAGGAGATGGACGCCATCGGCGGGCAGGAGGTGCTCTTCCCGGCGCTGCTGCCCCGTGAGCCCTACGAGACGAGCGGCCGCTGGACCGAGTACGGCGACCTGCTGATGCGCCTCAAGGACCGCCGCGGCAACGACTACCTGCTCGGCCCGACCCACGAGGAGCTGTTCACCCTCACGGTGAAGGGCGAGTACAGCTCGTACAAGGACCTGCCGGTCGTCCTCTACCAGGTCCAGACCAAGTACCGCGACGAGGCGCGGCCCCGCGCCGGCATCCTGCGCGGCCGCGAGTTCGTCATGAAGGACAGCTACAGCTTCGACCTCGACGACGAGGGGCTGCAGCGGTCGTACGACCTGCACCGCGAGGCCTACGTCCGCATCTTCGACCGCCTGGGCATGGACTACCGCATCGTCTCGGCGGTGAGCGGCGCCATGGGCGGCAGCGCGTCCGAGGAGTTCCTCGCGCCGGCGCCCACGGGCGAGGACACGTTCGTGCAGTGCACGTCGTGCGACTACGCCGCCAACACCGAGGCGGTCGAGCTGCGCGCGGCCGAGCCCCGCGATCCCGCGGCGCAGCCCCCGCTGCAGGTGCTCGACACCCCGGACACGCCGACGATCGAGACGCTGGTGACGGCGCTGGCCGACCTCGGCCACCCGGTCGACGCGAGCGGCACGCTGAAGAACGTCGTCGTCACGCTGCGCTGGCCGGACGGCCGCACCGAGCCGCTGGTCGTCGGGGTGCCCGGCGACCGGGAGGTCGACGTGAAGCGCCTCGAGGCCAACGTCTCGCCCGCCGAGGTGCTGCCGTTCGAGGCGTTCGACGCGCACCCCCAGCTGGTGAAGGGCTACATCGGGCCGCAGGGGCTCGAGGGCCTGCGCCACGTCGTCGACCCGCTCGTGGTGCGCGGCAGCTCGTGGGCGACCGGTGCCAACGAGCAGGGCCGGCACGCCGTCGACGTCGTGATGGGCCGCGACTTCGAGCCGGCCGACGTCGTGCCCGCGGCCGAGGTGCGCGACGGCGACCCCTGCGGGCGGTGCGGCGCACCGCTCGAGATCGGCCGGGGCATCGAGATCGGCCACATCTTCCAGCTCGGCCGCAAGTACACCGACGCCTTCGGCCTCGACGTGCTCGGTCCCGACAGCAAGCCGGTCCGCGTGACGATGGGGTCGTACGGCATCGGGGTCTCGCGGGCCATCGCGGCCATCGCCGAGCAGTCCCACGACGAGAAGGGCCTGGCCTGGCCGCGGTCGGTCGCGCCCGTCGACGTGCACGTCGTCGGCATCGGCAAGGGCGACCAGCCGGCGGTCGCCGAGCGGATCGCCACCGAGCTCGAGGGACGTGGGCTGAGCGTGCTGCTCGACGACCGGCGCAAGGTCTCGCCCGGCGTGGCGTTCAAGGACGCCGAGCTGCTCGGCGTCCCGACCTCCGTCGTCGTCGGCAAGGGCCTGGCCGACGGGCAGGTCGAGCTCAAGGACCGGCGCAGCGGCGACGTCCGCTCCGTGCCGGTCGACGAGGTCGTCGAGGCGGTCGTGCGCGAGGTCCGCAGCAGGTGAGCGGCAGGGGCACGCCGGCCACGCTGCTGCTCGAGCGCGAGGGCGTGCCCCACACCGTCCACGCCTACGAGCTCGACGCGCACGCCGGCTCGTACGGCGGGGCGGTCGCCGAGGCGCTGGGCGTCGAGCCGGAACGCATGCTCAAGACGCTGCTGGCGACCGTCGACGGCCGCCTGGTGTGCGCCGTCGTGCCGGTCGCCGGGTCGCTCGACCTCAAGGCGCTGGCCGGGGCGGTCGGCGGCAAGCGCGGCGTCATGGCCGAGTCGGCCGTCGCCGAGCGCTCGAGCGGCTACGTCGTCGGCGGCATCAGCCCGCTCGGGCAGCGCACCCGCCTGCCGACCGTCGTCGACGAGACCGCCGGGCTGTGGGCCACGGTGGTGGTGAGCGGCGGGCGCCGGGGGCTGTCGGTCGAGCTCGCGCCCGCCGACCTCGTACGGCTGACCGGCGCCGTGGTCGCGGACGTCTCGCGGTGAGCAGCGAGCGGGGGGC
>Ga0210040_10000990_pt1 | contig 44984 bp, 42 predicted proteins | sample CryGeyCG12114_NA_FD_185462 | JGI IMG/M metagenome (GOLD analysis project Ga0210040, IMG submission 185462) | Groundwater microbial communities from aquifer - Crystal Geyser CG19_WC_8/21/14_NA (SPAdes) (version 2) | ecosystem: Environmental > Aquatic > Deep subsurface > Groundwater | place: USA...
TGCCGCCGTCCGCGACGAAGGACGCGCCCGTCACGTAGGACGCCTCGTCGCTGCAGAGGAAGGCCACGACGGCGGCCATCTCGTCGGCGCTGCCCACCCGGCCGAGGGGCACGCCCGGCCGGGGCTGCCTCGCGGGGTCGACGTCCTCGGCACCCGTGAGCGGCGTGGCGATCTCGCCGGGCCCCACGCTGTTCACCGTGATGCCGTGGCGGCCCAGCTCGATCGCCGCCGTCTTCACCAGCCCGCCCAGGCCGTGCTTGGCCGCGACGTAGTCCGACGCGCCGACCCGCGGCTGGTGCTCGTGGACGCTGGTCACGGCCACGATCCGCCCGCCGGTGCCCGCGGCGACCATGCGGCGCGCGGCGCGCTGCATCCCGAGGAAGGCGCCGTCGAGGTTGACGCGCATGCGCGAGCGCCACTCCTCGTACGGCAGGTCGAGGAAGGGCCCGCCGCCCCCGCCGCCCGCGTTGCTGACGAAGGCCCGCAGCTCGCCGCCGAGCGCGTCCGCGAGCTCGTCGACGACGTCGACGGCGCCCGGCAGCTGCTCGAGGTCCAGGCGGCGGACCTCGGCGCGTCGACCGGCGGCGCGGACCTCCTCGGCGGTGCCCAGGGCGCCCTGCTCGTCGGAGTGCCAGGTGATGCCGACGTCGAAGCCCGCCCGCGCGAGCGCCACGGCGCTCGCCTTGCCGATGCCCGAGTCCGATGCCGTGACGATCGCTGTGCGGCTCATGCGGCGACGCTAGGCGCGTCCTCGGCCGACCGCCCCCCCGGGACCGCTCCCCGCGCCGTCGGACGCCGCCGGGGAGCTGCGACCGGCGCCCTTGAGCGCGTACATGGCGGCGTCGGCCGCGCGGACCAGGCCGGGCCCGTCGGCGCCGTCGGGGACGTCCTGGGCGGAGGCGGTGCCGATGGTGGCGCTGACGACCAGCGAGCGCCCGGCCACGGACATCGGCAGGGCCAACGCCTCCCGCAGGCGCTCGGCGATCCCCTCCGCCTGCCCGGGGCCGGTCCCCTCGCACAGCACCGTGAACTCGTCCCCGCCCCAGCGCGCGGCGGTGTCCCCCGGCCGCAGGAGCCCCTGCACGCGGTGCGCGGCCTCCACGAGCACCAGGTCGCCGACGTGGTGGCCGTGGGTGTCGTTGACGGCCTTGAAGCCGTCCAGGTCCAGGAACAGCACCGTGGTGTCGTGGGCCCGCCGCGCGGCCCGCGCCAGCGCGTGCTCCAGCCGGTCGGCGAAGAGCCCCCGGTTCGGCAGCCCCGTCAGCGCGTCGTGCAGGGCGCGGTGGGTCAGCTCGGCCTCGAGGGCCCGCTGCGCGGCGGCGTCCTCGATGTGCATGACCAGGTGGGCCGGTGAGCCCTCGCTCCCCTCCACCCGCGACGTCGTGACCGTGGCGGGCACGACGCCGCCGTCCGCGTGCACGAACCGCACGGCGATCTGGACCGTCTCGGCCCCCTCCGCCGACAGCGACCGGCACGCGGCCTCGGCGCGGGCGCGGTCCGCGACGTGGGTGACCCCGAACAGGTCGCCCCCGAGCACCTGGTCGGCCGGGCGGCCCAGCAGGCGCTCCAGCGCGGTGTTGCACCGCACGACCACCCCCCGGGTGTCCAGGACGGCCATCCCGATCGGCGCGTTGTCGAAGGCGCTGCGGAAGTACAGGTCCGGCGCGCCGCTGGCACCGAGCGCGGGCGCAGGGACGGCGACGGGCTCGTCCGGCGGCGCGGCGGCGCCCTGCACGCCGGGGGCGCCCGGGTCGCCCGTGACGAGCCGGCCCAGCAGCGCCGCGGCCGCGCGCAGGACCAGCTCGCGGTCGTAGGTCAGCACGTAGTCGAAGCGGCGCTCCTCGGCCGTGCCGCGGTCGCGCAGGTCCCGGGCCACCAGGGCGCCGGTGAAGTGGGGGCTGACCACGACCACGGCCCACTCGGGGCAGATCGGGTCCTGGGGGTCGAGGAGCCCGCCCCGCACCCCCTGCACCGGCTGGACCGGCATCCCCTTGCCCAGCACCGCGACAAGCGCGGCGCGGGCGGCCACCTGCTGGTAGCGCGCCGCCGTCCTCGGGCTGAAGAACCTGGCGTCCTCGATCGAGGACAGCAGCAGCGTCATGGGACCGCAGGCCAGCGCCTGCACCTCCAGGTGCTGGCTCATGGCCTGCAGCAGCGGCTTCGTCGACCGCTGGACCCCCTGGCCGACGGCCACGTCGTCGAAGACGCTGCCGCGCGCCGCCACCGGCGGTCGCGGGCGGACGAGGACGACCGGGCGCTCCGGCGGGGGCGGGGGCTGCGCCAGGTCCCCGGGGCGCCCGAACAGCCAGCCCTGCCCGAGCGTGGCTCCCATCGCCAGCGCGGTGCGCAGGTGCTCCTCGGTCTCGATGCCCTCGGCCAGCACGGTCGCGCCCGTCCGTTCGGCGTGCGCGCTCACCGCCGCGACGACCTGCGCGAGCGGGGCGTCGGGACGGCGCCGCAGCAGCCCGAGGTCGAGCTTGACGACGTCCGGCTCCAGCAGCGGCATCAGGGCCAGGGACAGCGGGTCCGCGCCGACGTCGTCCACGGCGACGCCCCAGCCCTGGCGGCGGACCCACGCCACGGTCCGCAGCAGCTCGGCGGGCCGCCACGCCAGCGACCGCTCCGTCAGCTCCACGACGACGCGCAGCTCCCGGCCCGCGCGGGCGACCAGCTCACGCAGGGACTGCGGGGCGCGGGTCACCACCTCGGGCTCCAGGTTGACGAAGACGGTCAGCGGGGGCGCGAGACGGGCCCGCAGGGCCCCCTCCAGGGCGGCCGCCCGGCACGCCCACTCCACCTCCGGAAGGCGCCCCTGCTCGCCGGCGGCGCGCAGCAGCGCCACCGGGGACTCGTGCTCGGAGCCGGCCGCCCCCCGCGCGAGCGCCTCGTAGCCGACCACGGCGCGCGTCCCCAGGGCCACGACGGGCTGGTACACGGACCTGATGGCCGCTGTCTCGACCTGGGTCACCGACGTTCCCCTCACCACGGCCCGCGATGGACGCGGTGCTCGCTTTACACCCTAAGCCGCTCGAGCCGCCCCGAGCAGGGCGAACGCGTCGCCGGGCCGGGTCAGAGGAGGTACTGGAAGACCTGGCTGCCGGGCTCGAGCCGCTCGACGTCGAGCCCCGAGGCCGCCATCCGCTGCACCAGCGGCGGCAGGTCCCCGGGGCGCGCGACCTCGACGCCGATGAGGGCGGGCCCCGTCTCCCGGCTGTTGCGCTTGACGTACTCGAAGCGCGTGATGTCGTCGTCCGGCCCGAGCACCTCGTCGAGGAAGCGCCGCAGCGCACCGGGCTCCTGGGCGAGCTGGACGAGGAAGTAGTGCTTGAGGCCCTCGTGCACCAGGGAGCGCTCGAGCACCTCGCCGTAGCGGCTGACGTCGTTGTTGCCCCCGGACAGGACGCACACGACGTCCTGCCCCGGCTCGACGGAGACGACAGACCCGAGGGCCGCGCTCGCCAGCGCCCCGGCGGGCTCGGCGATGACGCCGTCCACCTGGTACAGCCGGAGCATCTCGGTGCAGACGCGGCCCTCGGGGACGGCGACGAGCTCGGCGCCGCTGGCGCGCACGAGCGGCAGCGTCACGGCCCCGGCGGTGCGCACCGCCGCCCCGTCCACGAAGGTCTCGACGTCGACCAGGGGCACCGGCCGCCCCGCCGCCACCGCCGCGGCCATGGACGCGGCACCGGCCGGCTCGACGCCGACGAGCCGGGTGCCGGGGTGCCGCTCCCGCATCCAGGTGCCCGTCCCGGCGAGCAGGCCGCCCCCGCCGACCGGCACGACGAGGACGTCGGGGGCGCGGCCGAGCTGCTCGACGACCTCGCACGCGACCGTGCCCTGGCCGGCGGCCGTGCGCGGGTCGTCGAAGGCGGGGACGACCACCGCACCGGTGCGCGCCGCCTCCTCGCGGGCGGCGGTGACGGCGTCGTCGTAGACGTCCCCGACCACCACGACCTCGACGCCGGCGCCGCCGAGGGCCGCGATGCGCTCGCGCTTCTGCCGCGGCGTCGTGCGCGGCACCATCACGCGTCCGCGGACCCCGAGCTCGCGGCAGGCGGCGGCGACGCCCTGGCCGTGGTTGCCCGCGCTCGCGCACACGACGCCGCGGGCGAGCTCGGCCTCCGAGAGCTGGGCGATGAGGTTGTGGGCGCCGCGGACCTTGTAGGAGCGCACGGCCTGCAGGTCCTCGCGCTTGAGGTGCACGCGCGCGCCCGTCGCCTCCGACAGGCGCCTCGAGAGCTGCAGCGGGGTGCGCTGCACCGCCCCCGCCAGGCGGCGCGCGGCCTCCTCGACGGCGTCGGCCGTCACGGGCGGGAGGGCCGCGCGGGGCTCGGTCGAGGACGCCCCGTGGGGGACGGGCGTCATGGGTGTCGCGGCGTCGATGAGCTCACTCCTGCGCTCGCGGCCGCAGCCCGCCGGCGGCCTCGTGGGGGCGTCGAGCCCGCGCGCGGGATGCTAGACGGACGCGCGCGCCGGCCCACCGGGCGTCCGCCGAGCGGTCGCCGCGCCGCCGGCTCACTCGACGACGGCGGTCGGGGGTCGGGTCCCGGCCTCGACGGGGCGGCGCGCCCACCAGGCGGCCACGGCCGAGCCCGAGAGGTTGTGCCACACCGAGAACAGGGCCGCGGGCAGCGCCGCGAGCGGGGCGAAGTGGACCGTCGCCAGGGCCGCGGCCAGCCCCGAGTTCTGCATGCCGACCTCGATGCTCACGGCCCGGGACGCCGCCTCGCCCACCCCGGTCACCCGGCCCACGAGGCGGCCGACGGCCAGGCCCAGGAGGTTGTGCACCACCACGGCCAGCAGCACGAGCGGCCCGGCGGACCGGACGGCATCGGCGTTCGCGCCGACGACGGCGGCGACGACCACGACGATCCCCAGCACCGACACCAGCGGCAGCAGCGGGAGGGCGCGCTCGACGGCGGCGGGGGCCAGGCGGCGCACCAGCGCTCCCGCGACGACCGGGACGAGGACGACCTGGAGGATGGACACGACGAGGGAGGACGCCTGCACCTCCAGCGTCGAGCCCGCCAGCCACAGCACCAGCAGCGGCGTCAGGACCGTTGCGAGGAGCGTCGAGACCGTCGTCATGGCCACCGAGAGGGCCACGTCGCCGCGCGCGAGGTGGACGACGACGTTGGACGCCGTGCCGCCCGGCGAGGCGCCGACGAGGACCATGCCCACCGCGAGGAGGGGGTCGAGGTCCAGCACCTCGGCCACCCCCCAGCCGAGGAGCGGCATCACCGAGTACTGGGCGAGGACCCCCACCACGACGGCCCGGGGCCGACGGCCGAGGACGGCGAAGTCCGCGGGCCGCAGCGTCAGCCCCATCCCGAACATGATGACGCCGAGCAGCAGCGGCACCTGCGGCGCCAGGGAGGCCGTGGTGCCGGGGACGAGCAGCCCCACCACGAGGCCCCCGACGACCAGCAGGCCGAACCACGTGCCCACCACCGAGGCCACGCGCACCAGGACGCCCATCAGCTCCCCCTCCTCCGGCGACCAGGCCCCCGGTCGCGCCACCGGCGGACGCTAGACGCGGGGCCCGCCGCCCCGCGGCGGCGCCCGCCCGGCGAGACGACCCAGCCCGACGAGGCACCCGGCCGACGAGGCACCCGGCCGACGAGGCACCCGGCCGACGAGGCACCCGGCCGACGAGGCACCCGGCCGACGAGGCACCCGGCCGACGAGCCGCTCAGCCGGCGTCGCCGAGGCCGACGGCCTCGGCCCCGGTGCGGTCGAGCCGACGGGGCGCCCCGCCGCCGTGCCCGTCGGAGCCGCCGCGCCCGGGCAGCCGGCCCAGGTGGCGGCGGCTGGAGGCCAGGACGAGGACGCCCAGCAGCACGGCGACGGCGCCGACCCAGAAGGGGGCGTGGGGGCTGAGGCTCTCCCCGAGGCGCCCGGCCATCCAGGGCGCCACCGCGGCGCCGCCGAAGCGGACGAAGCCGTAGGCGGCCGAGGCCGTCGAGCGCTCCACCGGGGCGACGAGCATGACGCCCTCGGTGACGAGCGTGTTGTTGATGCCGAGCGGGACGCCGGCGAGCACCACGCACGTCGCGAGGGCGGCGCGCGAGTCCGTGAGCACGGCCATGACGACGAGGTCGGCGGCGAAGAGGAGCAGCGCCGCGGCGATGCCGGGGAGCGTGCCGATGCGGCGCTGCAGCCGCGGGGCGACGACCACCGAGCTGACGGCGAGGCACGCGCCCCAGCCGAAGAAGATCGCGCCGACGGCGTAGATGCCCAGGTCCAGCGGGAACGGCGTGTAGGCGAGCAGCGTGAAGAAGCCGACGTTGTAGAGCAGGGCCGTGACGGCCATGGCCAGCAGGCCGGGGTGGCGCAGCGCCCGGAAGGGGTCGAGCGGCGTGGACGCCCGGGCGGGGCGGGGCACCTCGGGCAGGAAGACCGCGATGGCGACGAGGGCCAGGGTCATGAGGACGGCGACACCGAAGAACGGCCCGCGCCAGGACACGCCGCCCAGGAGCCCGCCGACGAGCGGCCCCGCCGCGATGCCGACGCCGAGGGCCGCCTCGTACAGGATGATCGCGCCGGCCACCCCGCCGCTGGCGGCGCCGACGATGGTGCTGAGCGCCGTCGCGATGAACAGGGCGTTGCCGAGGCCCCAGCCCGCGCGGAAGCCGACGATCTCCCCGATCGTGCCCGACGAGCCCGCGAGGGCGCTGAAGACGACGACGAGCGCCAGCCCGCCCAGGAGGGTCCGCTTCGGACCCAGCCGGCTGGAGATGGCACCGGTGACGAGCATGGCGACGCCCGTGACGGCCATGTAGCTCGTGAACAGCAGCGAGACCTGGGACGGCGAGGCGTCCAGCTCCTCGCCGATCGGCTTCAGGATCGGGTCGACGAGCCCGATGCCCATGAACGCGATGACGCACGCCGCGGCGACGGCCCACACCGCCCGCGGCTGCCGGAAGGGGCTCGGCCGCTGCCGTCGGCCGCGCTCGCGCCGCCGGTCGCGACGCCGTCGCGGGGCGGGCTCGTCGGGTCGGTGCGGTCGCCGGCGGTGCCGGTCCTCGAACGGGCGTCCTGGGCCACGGAGGGCTCCTTCGCGGGAGGCGCGCGAGCGGGCGACGGGCTCGTCGACGGACGCTCGGACGCGCGGTGGGTCGGGTCCCGGCGTGCGCCGGGAGGGCGGGGCTCAGCCGCCCGGCGGCGCGTGCGCCACGAGGTCGCGCAGCACGCCCAGCCCCCGGGCGAGGTCCTCGCGCTGCTGCGGCGAGAGGGCGACGAGCCCCGGGGCCAGGGCCCGGCCCGCGGCGGCCCGCTGCTCGGCGAGCTGCTGCCTCCCCTCCCCCGTGGTGGAGACGAGGCTCGCGCGCGCGTCGCCCGGGTCGGGCGTGCGCTCGACCCAGCCGTGCCGCTCGAGGCGCTGGACCAGGGCGGTGGCGGTGGGCTGGGAGGTGCGGTCCAGCGCCGCGAGCGCGCTCACGCGCACCGGGCCCAGCTCCTCGACCTGGGACAGGGCGCGCCACAGCGCCTGCGGCATGGTGCCGCCGGCCGCGCGCCCGGCCCACCGCGTGAAGCGCGCGGCGCTGACGAGCAGCTCGACGGCCAGCGCGGAGGCCGCGTCGGCGTCGACGTCGCCTCCCCCGGCCGGGTCGGGGGCGGGCGTCGCCGCCAGCGGCGCGACGTCGATGGCCTCGGGCACCCGACGAGGATACATAGGCTGGCTATGCAGCAGCACCGGGGGCCGTGGCGCACCAGGGGCGGCCGGCTGGACCGCCGACCGCCCCTGGTGGTGGGAGCCTCGCAGCCCCGGTCGCTCAGCGCTGGCCGGCGACCGCGGCGCGGCGGGAGTCGTCGCGGATCTGCCCGACGAGCTCGGAGAGGACGTCCTCCAGCGTGACGATGCCGACGACCTCGCCCCCGGCGTCCCGGACGGCGGCGAGGTGCGCCCCGTCGCTCTGCATGGTCCCGAGCACCGAGCGCAGCGCGGCGTCGGCGGGCACCTCGGGCAGCGGGCGCACCCGCGCCGGGTCGATCGGCTGCTCGCGCCGGTCGGCGTCCGTCTCGAGCAGGTCCTTGACGTGCACGTACCCGTGCAGCGCGCCGTCGCGCCCGCGCAGGGGGAAGCGGGAGAAGCCGCGGACCGCGGTCTCCTCCGCCTGCGCCGGCGTCACGCCCACGGGCAGGGACGTGACCCGCTCGAGGGGGATCATCACGGAGGACACGTCGTGCTCGTCGAACTCGAGCGCCTCGAGCAGGAGCGCGCCCTCCCGCTCGTCGAGGAGGCCGCCCTCGCGCGACTCCGTGACCAGCCCGGCCACCTCGTCGCGCGTGAACACGCTCGTCACCTCGTCCTTGGGCGTGACGCCGAGGGCCCGCAGCACCAGGTTCGCGCTCCGGTTGAGCAGCCAGATGAGCGGGTGCAGCACGCGCACCACCAGGACCAGCGGCGGGGCCAGGACGAGCGCCGCCCGGTCCGGCCCGGCCAGCGCGATGTTCTTCGGGACCATCTCGCCCAGCACCACGTGCAGCAGCGTGACGATCGTCAGCGCGATGGCGAACGCGACCGGGTGCAGCAGCGACTCGGGCAGCCCCGCGGCCTCGAAGGGCACCTCGATGAGGTGGGCGATCGCGGGCTCGGAGAGCGCGCCGAGCAGGAGCGAGCAGATGGTGATGCCGAGCTGGGCGCCCGCCATCATCAGCGACACGTGCTCCATGGCGTGCAGCGTCGTGCGCGCCGCGCGCGAGCCCTCGGCCGCGCGCGGCTCGATCATCGTGCGCCGCGCGGAGATCAGCGCGAACTCCGCGCCGACGAAGAACGCGTTGAGCGCGAGCAGCAGCGCGGTCAGCGCGAGACCCAGCCAGTCGCTCATCGCGCGTCCCGCCCGTCGTCGTCGGCGCCCGTCCGCGAGGCGCCGACCGGCGCCCCCGCCGCGGGCCGGTCCGGCTCCTCGCGGTGCCGGTCCTCGTCGTGGGCGTCGTGCGCGCCGTGCGCGCCGTCCTCGTCGGAGCCCTCCGGCACGAGCAGCTCGACGACCACCTGCTCGATGCGGTGGCCGTCCAGCGCCGCGACCTCCAGGGCGATGTCCTTGGGCGGGCGCCCCGGTGCCTCGTCGGCGGGCACGACGACCCGGTCGCCGACCACGGGCAGGCGCTCGAGGTGCAGGGTCACGAGGCCGCCGAGCGTGTCGTAGTCCTCGTGCTCGGGCACCACGGCGCCGAGCAGCTCGGTGGCCTCGTCGGGGCGCAGGCTCCCCGGCAGCTGCCAGCGGCCCTCCGCGTCGGGCGGCGTGGGCTCCTCGTCCGGGTCGTGCTCGTCGCGGACCTCCCCGACCAGCTCCTCGACGAGGTCCTCGAGCGTGACGAGCCCCGCGACGTCGCCGAACTCGTCGACGACGACGGCCATCTGCAGCCCGCCCTCGCGCAGCCGGTCCAGCAGCGCGTCCAGCGGCACCGTGTCGGGCACGTGCACCGCCTCGGCCATGACGTCGCGCACCGTCGTCGTCGCCCGCTGCGCGAACGGGACGCCCAGGGCGTGGCGGACGTGGACGGTGCCGATCGCCTCGTCGTGCTCCTCGTCCAGGACGGGGAAGCGGGAGTGGCCGCTCTCGGCGGCCGCGTGCAGGACCTCCGCGACGGTGTCGTCGAGGTCGGCGGTGTCCATCAGGCCCCGCGGGGTCATGACGTCGCGGGCGCGGCGGTCCCCGAAGGCGAGGGACCGGGTCAGCAGGTCGGCCGTGTCCGCCCGCAGGGTGCCCTGGTCGGCGGAGTGGCGCACGAGCCCGGCGAGCTCCTCGGGGGAGCGCGCGGACGCGAGCTCCTCCTGCGGCTCGAAGCCGAGCAGCCGCAGTATCCGGTTCGCCGAGCCGTTGCACAGCCGGATCACCGGGCCGGTGGCCCGCGTGAAGGCCCGCATGGGGCCGTTCACCAGGCGGGCCGTGCGCATCGGCTGCGAGATGGCGAGGTTCTTGGGGACGAGCTCGCCGAACAGCATCGTCAGCACCGTCGCGACGGCCAGCGCCACGGCGGTGGCCACGCCGTTCGTGGCGGACTCGCCGAGGCCGAGGGCGGCCAGGGGGCCGTCGACGATCTCGGCGATGGCCGGCTGCGACAGGAAGCCGATGGCGAGGTTGGTCACGGTGATGCCCAGCTGGGCGCCGGACAGCTGCGTGGACAGCGTGCGCAGCGAGCGCAGGACCCCGCCGGCGCCGGGCTCGCCGGCTCGGGCGGCCTGCTCGACGGCGCTGCGGTTCACGGTGACGAAGGCGAACTCGGCGGCCACGAAGGCGCCGCAGGCCAGGACGAGCCCGGCGGCGAGGACCAGGAGGAGGACGTCGACGATCACGCGGACCCCCCGGTGCGGGTCGGGTGGGTGGCGGCGTGCGTCGACGGGCAGTGCGAGCGGCGGGCTGCGGCCCGCGGGGAGGTCGCCCGTCGCGCGAGCGTCGCGCGTCTGGAGCCCTCCCCGTCCGTACTGTCCCGAGCGTCGGATGGTGCGGCGCTCATGGTCTCCTCTCCTCGCGATCGGCGGCCCGCGGGGCGGGACCGGCGCGCGGGACGCCCCGCGCGCGCACCCAGTGTGGGGCCTGCTGCGCGCGGGCGGCGCGGTGCGTGCGAGGTCGGCGTCCGCGACGGCGGGGACGGGCGGTCCCGCGGGAGGTCGCCGGGCGGGGCGGGCGCTCAGCCCAGGAGGTCGTGCCGGACGACCGACTGCTCCCGGCCGGGCCCGACGCCGACGACGGAGATCCGCGCGCCGGACATCTCCTCGAGCGCCTCGACGTACCGCTGCGCCGCCGGGGGCAGGTCGTCCCACTCCCGCGCGCCGGAGATGTCCTCCGACCAGCCCTCGAGCTCGGTGAGCACGGGGCGCGCGTGGTGCAGGTCGGTCTGCGTGGCGGGGAGCTCCTCCAGCGTGCGCCCGTCCACCTCGTAGCCCGTGCAGACCGGGATGCGCTCCAGGCCGCCCAGCACGTCGAGCTTGGTGAGGACGAAGTCCGTGACGCCGTTGATGCGCGCCGCGTACCGGGCCACCGGGGCGTCGTACCAGCCGCAGCGGCGCGGGCGGCCCGTCGTCGTCCCGAACTCCGCACCGGCCTCCCGCAGCGCGTCGCCCTCGGCGCCGAGCAGCTCGGTCGGGAAGGGTCCCTCGCCGACGCGGGTCGTGTACGCCTTGACCACGGCGACCACGCGGGAGACCCGCGTCGGGGGGATGCCGGAGCCGGTGCACGCCCCGCCGGCGGTGGCGTTCGAGGACGTCACGAACGGGTAGGTCCCGTGGTCGACGTCGAGCATGGTCGCCTGGCCGGCCTCGAGGAGGACCGTGCGACCGGCCTCGAGCGCCTCGTGCAGGAGCAGCCCGGTGTCGGCGACGAGCGGTCGCAGGCGCTCGGCGTGCTCCAGCAGCTCGTCGACGACCTCGTCCACCTCGATGGCGCGGCGGTTGTAGACCTTCACGAGCAGGTGGTTCTTCAGGTCGAGGGCCGCCTCGACCTTCTGGCGCAGGATGCTGTCGTCGAAGACGTCCTGCACCCGCAGGCCGACGCGCGACATCTTGTCGGCGTAGGTCGGCCCGATGCCGCGACCGGTGGTGCCGATCCTGCGCGAGCCCAGGAATCGCTCGGTGACCTTGTCGAGCACCCGGTTGTACGGCGGGATGAGGTGCGCGCTCGAGCTGACGACGAGCTTCCCGACGTCGATGCCGCGCGCCTGGAGGGCGTCGAGCTCCTCGAAGAGCACCGAGAGGTCGACGACCACCCCGTTGCCGATCACGGGGGTGACGCCCGGGGTGAGGATCCCGCTGGGCAGCAGGTGCAGCGCGTACTTCTCGTCCCCGATGACGACCGTGTGGCCGGCGTTGTTCCCGCCGTTGAACTTCACGACGTAGTCGAGGCGCTCGCCCAGCTGGTCGGTGGCCTTGCCCTTCCCCTCGTCACCCCACTGGGCTCCGACGAGCACGATGGCGGGCATGGAGAAGCACCTGCTTCCGGAGGGGGTCGGGCACGGGGCGGGACGAGCGGGTGGCTCCGCTCGGAGCCGACCGGGGCGCGAGGCTACCGCGCAGCGGCGCAGGCCCGGTGCTGCACGCCCCGGGCCCGGCGCTGAGCGCCGGGGGTGCGGACGTCAGCGCTGCGGCAGCAGCTCGACGGGGGCCTGGGCGTCGCAGTCGGCGAGGAGGCCGGCGCACCGGTCGGCCTCCTCGACCTCCCCCACCGCGGCGGTGGCGCGCGCCAGGGCGGCGAGCGCGCGCAGGAAGCCGCGGTTGGGGACGTGGGCGTACGGGACGGGGCCCGCGCCGCGCCAGCCGGCCCGGCGGAGGGCGTCCAGCCCGCGGTGGTAGCCGGTGCGGGCGTAGGCGTAGGCCTGCACGACCTGGCCGTCGGCCAGGGCGTCCTCCGCCAGCACCGCCCACGGCAGGCTGGCCGCCGGCGTCCGCGCCGCCACCTCGGAGGCGTCCTGGCCCTGGTCCAGGGCGCGGGCCGCGGGCTCCTCGAGGTCGCCGGGGAGCAGCGTCGCCGGCGGGCCGCCGAGCAGGTCGCGGCCGTCGCGCGAGGGGGGCGTGGGTGCGGTCATGGCCGCAGTGTGACCGACCGCACGGGTGGCGCGCGCCCCCGAGCGACCCGGCGGCGGGCCGCCGGCGGGCAGCCCGTCCCGGCGCGCGGTTACCGTGCCGGGGTGGAAGCGACCGCCGGGACCCCGGCCAGCACGCCCGTCGTCCTCGGCACCGGGGCCGCGCGGTGATCGAGCTGTCGTCCACGGCGACCGCGGTCGTCCTCGTCGTCTCCGGCGACCTCGACCTCTCGGCGCGCCACGAGTTCCCCGAGATCGTCGCCCGCGTGAGCGGGCTCCGCCGCCAGCTCCTGCTGGTGGACCTCTGCCGGGCGACGTTCCTCGACTCGACGGGCGCCGCGTTCCTCATCTCGCTCGCCGACGCGACCTCGCGCCGCGGCGGCGTCACGTCCCTGCGAGGCGGGGACGACCGCACCCTGTACGTGCTGGAGGTCTGCGGCGCTCTCGACATGTTCCGCGTCGTCGACGACCACCGCTGCGAGGCGGACGAGGCCCCGAGCCCCTGGGCGGGCGCCCGGCGCTGACGCCGCCCGAGGGGCGGGCCGGGCAGGGGCAGCGCGCCTCAGGGGGCGTCGGGCAGTCGCGCCCAGACCGTCTTGCCGGTGCCCGAGTGGCGCCAGCCCCAGTCCGACAGCCGCGCGACGACGTGCAGGCCGAAGCCCCCCGGCCCCTCGCGACGCTCGGCGACGACGCCGGGCGGAGAGGGGTTGGCGTCGTCGACCTCCACGAGCAGGCCCTGCCCGTCGTGCGCGAGGCGCAGCCCCACCGGTCCCCACCCGTGCAGGACGGCGTTGCCGACGAGCTCGGAGACCACGAGCTCCGCCTGGGCCGTGGTGGCCAGCCCCCACAGCCGGCCGACCTGGGCGACCTTCCGACGCGCCCTGGCGACCGAGCCGGGGTCGCCGGGCAGCTGCCAGCGCCGACGGCGGGGGCCGGGCCGGGCGGCCGCGCGCCCCGGCACGCGGACGACGACGACGGCGAGGTCGTCCTCGGGCGCGTCCCCGAGGACCTCCAGCAGGTGCTCGCCGGTGCCGGCGGCGTCGGTGCCCCAGGCGTCCTCGCTGGCGGCCACGAGCGCGGCCACCCCGTCCCGCAGCGAGCGGGACCGTCGCTCGACGAGCCCGTCGGTGCACAGGACGAGGACGTCGCCCGGCCCCACCTCGGCGACAGCGGTGGTGCGGGGGCGGTCACCGGCGCCGACGCCGACGAGCACGCCCTCGCCGCCCTGCAGCGCGCGGGCGCGGCCGGCCTGCACCAGGACGGGCGGCAGGTGGCCGGCGCGCGACCACGAGACCTCCCACGAGCCGTCCCCGAGGTCCTCGAGCCGGGCGTAGAGCAGGCTCGCCGAGCGGCGGATGCGCATGCCGGCGACGAGCTGGTCCACGCGCATGAGGACGGTGCCGGGCTCCTCCTGCTCGTGCGCGTAGGCGCGCACCACCGAGCGCAGCTGCCCCATCGCGGCCGCCGCCTCGATGTCGTGGCCCACCACGTCGCCCACGACCAGCCCGACCGCGTGGGGGCCGGGCGCGTGGGGGCCGGGCGCCATGACGTCGAACCAGTCCCCGCCCACCTGGGCGTGGTCGCTGCTCGGCACGTAGTAGGACCAGACGTCGAGGCCGGGCACCGCGGGCTGCTCCGGCAGCATGCTGCGCTGCAGCGCCTCGGCGAGCAGGTGCTGCTGCTCGTACAGGCGCGCGCTGTCGAGGGAGAGCCCCAGCCGGCGGGCCACCTCGGCGAGCAGGTCCACGTCCTCGTCGGCCAGGGCGTGCGCGCCCTCGCCGACGAGCAGGAGGCCGAGCACCCCTTCGCGACCCGGCACGGGCAGGGAGACGGCCGGTCGGCCCGGTCCGCCGCCACCGGGACCGACCCCGACGGCGCCCCGGTCGAGCAGCGCGGCCAGCCACCGGGCCACCGGGGGCTGCGCCCCCGGGGACGCTGGGTCGGGCAGCGGCTCCGCAGGGTCGTCCAGCCGCAGGCGGACCGGCGCCGCCCCCCGCTCCACCACCTGGGCGGCCAGGGGGTCCTGCCCGCGGCGGTCCCCGGGCAGCGGGAGCGGTCGCGACGGCGGCAGCACCTCGACGCCGGAGACGGCCGCCAGGCGCAGCCCGTCCTGCACCAGGACGACCGCAGACCACGGGACGAGCCGGTCGAGGACGCGCCCGAGGCGCACCAGCGCCGCCCGGGTGTCGAGCTCGCCGACGGCCTCGGCGACGTCGGCCAGCAGGGCGAGCCGGCCGCGGGCAGCGGCGGCCGAGCGCTCGGCCTCCACGCGCGCCGTCACGTCCACCTGGACGCCGACGCGGTGCACCAGCTCGCCGCGCTCGTCGAGGACGGGGGAGACCGACACCTCGTTCCAGAACGGCGTCCCGTCCCGGCGGACGTTGCGCAGGACCACGGTGACCGGCTCCTGCGCGGCCATGCCCCGGCGCAGGCGCGCGAGCTCCGCCGGGTCCGTGCCGTCGTCCTGGAGGAAGCGGCAGTTGCGCCCGAGGGCCTCGTCGGCCGGGTACCCGGTGACGCGGGTGAACGCCTCGTTGACCCAGACGAGCGGCTCGTCCTCCCGGCGCGGGTCGCTGACCACGACGGGCACGTCCGTGGCGAGGGCCGCGAGTGCGGCGAAGGACGTCCCGGACCCCTCCGGGAGCCCTCCGGCGGCACCTGCTGCGCCGCTCCGGGCCACCGGGTTGACCACGCGCTGCTCCGATCGTCTAGCGTGACCGTCGTTCCGCGGCATGGCCTGCGGCACCACCGGGGAGAGCGGGTCGGAGGTCTCGATGTCAGGCGACGGTAGCACCGGGGCACCCCCGCGAGCGGGCGTGACGACGGCGGGCGGCGAGGACGCCGACGCGGGGTCGGTCCACGTCATCATGGGTCGGGCGAAGACGCGCATCGTCCTGTCCGGCGAGGTCGACGCACTGGTCAGCCCCGACCTCGTCGAGGCCGCGGCGGAGGCCGAGGACGCCGGACGCCCGGTCGAGGTCGACGCCCACCACGTCACGTTCATGGACTCCACGGGCGTCGCCTTCCTGGCGAGGCTGGCCTCGCGGTCGTCCACGCGGCTGGTGCTCATCCGTCCCCCTGACGTCGTGCGCTTCCTCATCGAGGTCACCTCGATCAACGACCTGCTCGACGTCGTCGACGACGACCCCGGCGTGGACGACTCGGTGCCCGAGGAGTCCCCGGACGACGACCCGGACGACACCGCCGCCTGAGGCCAGCCCGCCCGACGACCTCGGGGGCTGAGGACGTCAGAGGCTGAGGACGACCGCACCCAGCACGGCGACGGGCAGGCCCACGAGCAGGAAGGCGCCGAGACCGGTCAGCGGGCTCGGTCCGCGCTCGCGGTGCCGGTCGGGGCCGATCGGCAGACCGCCCCCGAAGACGGTGCCGAGGTCGATGCTCACCCCGCGGGTGACCTGGTCGTTCGCCGTCAGGCCGACCAGCGCGCCGACGACGATCGCGCAGAGCCCCCACGCCCTGGGGAACGCCGAGACGTCGAGCAGGGCGAGCACGCCGGCCACGGCGGTGACGAGCACGAGGGCGACCACCAGGCGCACCAGGACGGCCCCCCACGGCGACCTCCCGGAGGATGCGGCCTCCTCTGCGGACGAGGGCTCCTCGGCTGACGTGGCCATGACAGCACCGTAGGCGCCGGCACCGCCGTGGCGCAGCGCGCGAGAGCCCCGGCCGCCGCAGCGGCCGGGGCTCTCGTCGGGTCGGGCGGCGTCAGGAGAGCGAGGTCCCGGCGCTGCGCAGGCCCTGGCACGCCTCGACGACGCGGGCGGTCAGGCCGGCCTCCGCCGCCTTGCCCCACACCCGCGGGTCGTAGGTCTTCTTGTTCCCGACCTCGCCGTCGACCTTGAGCACGCCGTCGTAGTTCTTCAGCATGTGGTCGGCCACCGGGCGGGTGAAGGCGTACTGGGTGTCGGTGTCGATGTTCATCTTGACGACGCCGTGGTCGACGGCCGCGCTGATCTCCTCGGGCAGCGAGCCGGAGCCGCCGTGGAAGACGAGCAGGAACGGCTTGCCGTCGCCCTCCGGCTGGTGCTTCTCGGCCACCGCGCGCTGGGCGTCGGCGAGGATCTCGGGGCGCAGCTTGACGTTGCCGGGCTTGTAGACGCCGTGCACGTTGCCGAAGGTGAGGGCGGCCATGTACGCGCCCTTCTCCCCCAGGCCGAGCGCCTCGGCGGTGGCCAGCGCGTCGTCCGTCGTCGTGTAGAGGTGCTCGTTGATGTCGTTGGCGACGCCGTCCTCCTCGCCGCCGACGACGCCGATCTCGACCTCCAGGACGATCTTCGCGGCCGCCGCCCGCTCGAGGAGCTCCTGGCCGATGCGCAAGTTCTCGTCGAGGAGCACGGCCGAGCCGTCCCACATGTGCGACTGGAACAGCGGCTCCTGCCCCTTGTCGACCCGCTCCTGGCTGATCGCGAGGAGCGGCCGCACGAAGCCGTCGAGCTTGTCCTTCGGGCAGTGGTCGGTGTGCAGGGCGATGTTCACGCCGTGCTTCGCCGCGACGACGTGCGCGAACTCCGCGAGCGCCGTCGCGCCGGTGACCATGTCCTTCACGCCCTGGCCGGAGGCGTACTCGGCGCCGCCGGTGCTCACCTGGATGATGCCGTCGCTGCCCGCCTCCGCGAACCCCTTGATGGCGGCGTTGACCGTCTGGCTGCTGGTGACGTTGATGGCCGGGTACGCGAAGGAGCGCTCCTTCGCGCGCTGCAGCATCTGCGCGTAGACCTCGGGGGTGGCGATGGGCATCTGGGGGCCTCCTCGGGCGTGGTGCGGCGTCGTGGTGCGTGCTCGGGCCCGTCGCCGGACCCGTCGTCCACCGGCCCGCGCGCGGGCCGGAGGGTGCTCGGCGCGATCCTTCCACGCCGCAGGGGCGCCTCACCCGCCCGGCACCTGCCCGAAGACGTGGCGCCGGACCCACGCGTGCAGGGCGATCGCCGCGGCGGCGCCCGCGTTGACCGAGCGCGTCGAGCCGGCCTGGTGGATGGCGAGGACGGCGTCGCAGACCGCGAGCGCCCCGTCCGTCAGGCCCGCGCCCTCCTGCCCCAGCAGGAGCACCACCCGCTCCGGGAGGTCGCAGGTCTCCAGCGGCACCGCGCCCGGCACGTTGTCGACCCCGAGGACCGGCAGGCTCTGCGACGCCGCCCAGGCCGCCAGCGCCGCGGCGTCGGCGTGGTGGTGCACGTGCAGGTAGCGGTCGGTGACCATGGCCCCGCGACGGTTCCAGCGCCGGTGGCCGACCACGTGCACGCCGCCGGCGTTGACGGCGTTCGCGGAGCGGACCACCGACCCGATGTTCAGGTCGTGGCGCCAGTTCTCCACGGCGACGTGGACGCCGGCGCGCGAGCGGTCCAGGTCCTCCCGCACGGCCTCCACGCGCCAGTAGCGGTAGCGGTCCACGACGTTGCGGCGGTCGCCGTGCGCGAGGAGCTCGGGGTCGTAGCGGTCGTCGGCGGGCCACGCCGCCGGCCCCCCGGGCCAGGGGCCGACGCCGACGACGCGCTCGTCGTCCGCGCCGGCCCCCCGGTCAGCTGAAGAGGCTGACGCCACCCGGTCCGACCAGCAGCCCGACGACGATGAGGACGACGCCCCACAGGACCTGGCGGCGGACGAGGGCGACGACGCCGGCGATGACGAGGACGACGGCGAGGATCCAGAGCAGGGTGGCCACGGGGGGACCTCCGGGGTCGGGGGGCGGTCGGTCTCCGCCGGGTGCGGCGGCGACCGCGACGGTAGGGGTGCCCCGCCGCACGCGCCCGCCGGGGCGCCACCAGGCCCTGGCGCCCCGGCACCCGCACCGGGAGGATCACCCCATGAGCAGCGACGAGGGGCACGAGATCGAGTGCTGGCTGACGGACATGGACGGCGTCCTCGTCCACGAGGGCCACGCCCTGCCCGGCGCCGCGGACTTCCTGCAGCGGCTCGTCGACCGCGAGCGCCGCTTCCTCGTGCTGACGAACAACTCGATGTTCACGCCGCGCGACCTGCGCGCGCGGCTGGCGGCCTCGGGCCTGCACGTGCCCGAGGAGTCCCTGTGGACCTCGGCGCTGGCGACGGCGCTCTTCCTGTCCCAGCAGCTGCCGGGCGGGTCCGCCTACGTCGTCGGCGAGGCGGGGCTCACCACGGCGGTCCACGAGGCCGGGTACACGATGACGACCTCCTCCCCGGACTACGTCGTCCTGGGCGAGACCCGCACGTACTCCTTCGAGGCGATCACGACCGCGATCCGGCTCATCGAGGGCGGCGCGCGGTTCATCGCGACCAACCCCGACCCGACCGGCCCCTCCGCGGAGGGGCCGCTGCCGGCCACGGGCGCGGTCGCGGCGCTCATCACGCGGGCGACGCAGCGGGAGCCCTACGTCGTCGGCAAGCCGAACCCGATGATGTTCCGCAGCGCGATGAACCGCATCGAGGCGCACTCGGAGACCACCGCGATGGTCGGCGACCGGATGGACACCGACGTCGTCGCCGGCATCGAGGCCGGGCTCTCGACGACGCTCGTGCTGACCGGCTCCACGCGGCGCGAGGACGTCGAGTCCTTCCCGTACCGCCCGACGCGCGTGTGCGAGTCCATCGCGGACGTCGTCGACCTCGTCTGAGCGGTCGCGAGCGGGCTACGCCGACGGGCGGTCGGCCTCCCCGGAGTCCCCGAGCCCGAGGTCGTCCTTGGTGAAGACGGCGAGGTAGTCCAGGCCCTCGGCCTCGATGCGCTCGCGGGCGCCGGTGTCCCGGTCGACGAGCACGGCGACGGCGAGGACGTTCGCCCCGTGCGCCCGCAGCGCCTCCACCGCGGTCATCACCGACCCGCCCGTCGTCATCGTGTCCTCGACGGCCACGACGTCGCGCCCCTCCACCCCCGGACCCTCGATCTGGCGCTGCAGGCCGTGGGCCTTGCCCTGCTTGCGCACGACGAAGGCGTCGAGGTCGCGGCCCCGCGCGGCGGCGGCGTGGAGCATGGCGCCCGCGACCGGGTCGGCGCCCATCGTGAGGCCGCCGACGGCGTCGGGCGCCAGTCCGCGGCCGTCGAGCAGCTCGAGCATGGCGCGCCCGACGAGGGGCGCTGCCTCGTGGTGGAGCGTGATGCGCCGCAGGTCGACGTAGTAGTCGGCCTCGGCACCGCTGGAGAGCACCACGCGCCCGTGGACCACCGCGGTGGCGCGCACGAGGGCGAGGAGGCGCTCGCGGTCGTCCCCCGCCTCGTCGACGAGCGCCGCCGGCGCCGTCCGCTCGGAGGTGCTCGGTGCCTGTGCTGACCCACCCGCGTCCACAGGCGCCCACGCTAGCCCGTGCGTCCACAGGTCCGGCTCGGCCCGGCGAGGGAGGGCTCGCCGCGGGTCAGCCTCGTCCCGTGCTCCCCGACACCGCACCCGCCGGTCCACCGGATCCCCTGCTCGCGTCCTGCCGGGAGGTGCTCGCGGGGCGAGGGCGGTCGCGGCCCCCCGACGGCCACCCCGGCTCGCTGGGCCTGTGCGTCCTCGAGGCGGTGCTGGCTCCCCGGGTGGGGACCACGACGACGACCGCCGCGGTGGAGCGGTACCGCGCGCTGCGGAGCGAGGCCCTCGCCGACCCGGACGCGGACGGGGCGGACGCGCTGCTGGCCGTGCTCGAGGAGCTCGGCGACGAGGGGTGGTCCGCTCGCGTCGGGACCCGGCACCGCGCCTGGCCGGCACCCACCGCCCCGCTCAAGGCGACCGCGACCCGGCTCGCCGCCCGCGCGCTGGTCGGGGCCGGCGTGCGCACGACGACCGACCTCCTGCGGCTCCTCGACGCGGCGCTCGAGCCCGTGGTGCTCGGGCCCGTGCTGCTCGAGCCCGTGGCGGAGGAGCCGGCCGGGAGCCCGCCGACCGCGGGCGGGTGGCACCGGCTGCGCAGGGCCTGGACCGCCGTGCCCGGTCAGGGCTCGGGGTCCTCGTGGCACTGGCTGCACCAGCTCGCCGGCAGCCGGCGGGTCGTGCCCGACCTCGCGGCGCGCCGGCTCGTCGCCCGCGCGCTCGGCCCGCCCCTGCGCTCCGTGGACGGGTCCGCAGCGGCGGCAGCGCTCGAGGGGGCGGCGGCAGCGCTCGGCGTCCCGGCCCGGGAGCTCGACCACGCCGCGTGGCGCGCGGCCGCCCGGAGCGGGCGGGCTCCCCTCCAGCCGCTGCCGGCACCGTGACGACCGCGACGGACCGGCCGACCTCGACGGACCGGCCGACCTCGACCACCCACCGCTCCCCCGGGCACGCAGCGGGCGCCCGGGCACCTCACCCCAGGTCGACCACCACGGGCGCGTGGTCGCTGGCGCCCTTGCCCTTGCGCTCCTGGCGGTCGATCACGGCGCCGGTGACCCGGTCGGCCAGCGCGGGCGAGCAGAGGGCGAAGTCGATGCGCATGCCCTCGCGGCGGGGGAAGCGCAGCTGGGTGTAGTCCCAGTAGGTGTAGGTGCCCGGGCCGGGGGCGTGCGGACGGACGACGTCGGAGAAGCCGGCGTCGACGACGGCCCGGAAGGCGACCCGCTCGGGCTCGGACGTGTGCGTGCTGGTCGCGAAGAGGGCGGGGTCCCAGACGTCCTCGTCGGTCGGGGCCACGTTCCAGTCCCCGCAGAGGGCGACCTGAGCCCGCGCGTCCTCGGCCAGCCACGCCGCCCCGGCGTCGCGCAGCCGGGCCAGCCAGTCCAGCTTGTAGGCGTAGTGGGGGTCGTCGAGCGCACGGCCGTTCGGCACGTACAGGCTCCAGACGTCCACGCCACCGCACCGGGCGCCGATGGCGCGCGCCTCGGCCTCCGCGCCCTCGCCCCACCCCGGCTGACCGGGGAACCCGACCCGCACGTCCTCCAGGCCCACGCGCGAGAGCAGCGCGACGCCGTTCCACTGGTTCAGCCCGTGGTGCGCCACCTCGTAGCCGGCGTCGCGCAGGCGCTGCTCGGGGAACTGCTCGTCCTTGCACTTGGTCTCCTGCAGCGCCACGACGTCCACGTCGCTGCGCTCGAGCCAGGCGACCAGGCGGTCGACGCGGGCGCGGACGGAGTTGACGTTCCAGGTCGCGATGCGCACGGACGGCGACGCTACCCGGGACGTCCGACCGGTCGCCGAGCCGCGTCCGGGCGCCACCACCGCGGCCGCCCACCCGGGCCGCCACCCGGGCCGCCACCGGGGCCGCCACCGGGGCCGCCACCGGGAGCCTCGGTACGGTGCCGCCATGGCGACGGCACTGGTCACGGGCGGCACCTCGGGGATCGGGGCGGCCTTCGCCCAGGAGCTGGCGCGCCGCGGCCACGACCTCGTGCTGGTGGCCCGCGACGCCGCCCGGCTCGAGGACGTCGCCGCCGAGCTGCGCCGCGGCGGCACCCGGGTGGAGGTGCTGCGCGCCGACCTCGCCGACCGCGGCGACGTGCAGCGCGTCGCCGACCGGCTCGAGGACGCCGAGCGCCCCGTCGACCTGCTGGTCAACAACGCCGGCTTCGGCCTCTCCTCGAGGCTCCTGGACCCCGACACGTCCGAGCAGGAGCGCGCCCTCGACGTCATGTGCCGAGCCGTCCTCGTGCTCGGCGGAGCCGCGGGGCGAGCCATGCGCGCTCGCGGCCGGGGCGCCGTGCTGAACGTCTCCAGCGTCGCCGGCTTCGTCGCGATGGGCGGCTACTCCGCCGTGAAGGCGTGGGTGACGTGCTACTCCGAGAGCCTGGCGAACGAGCTGGGGGGCACCGGCGTCACCGTCACGGCGCTCTGCCCGGGCTTCGTGCGCACGGAGTTCCACGAGCGCGCCGACCTGCGCATGAGCAGCATGCCGGAGGTCGGCTGGGTGGACGTCGACGAGCTGGTGCTCACCGCGCTCGACGACGTCGCGCGAGGCCGTGTGATCTCCGTGCCCACCGCGCGCTACGCCGCCGTGGTGCAGCTGGCGCGGCACGCCCCCCGGCGCCTGGTGCGCTGGGGGTCGCGCGCGGTGGTCTCCGCCCGCAGCTGACCGACCTGGCCGGCGGGGCACCCGTCGGCGCGACCGGTGCGTCGACGGCCGTGGACCCCCCCGCGGGCCACGGCCGTCGACGACTCCCCGGCGCCCCCCCCGGAGCACCGCGCGACCGAGAGTAGGACGCCACTGCTCAGGGCAACCACCCCCGGAGGCCCCGGCGATGTCCACACTTGTGTGGACGCACCGGCGCCCGCCCGTCCTCGCCGGCCGGCCGCGGCCGGCACCCGGGGGTCCGCCACCTCACCGGTCGGCGGGCCGCTCCCGACGTCGCAGCACGAGCCCCGAGCGGTCGCGGCGACCCGAGCCCGCGCCGCCGAGCGGCTCCGCGTCCGCCCCGCCCGCCGACGGCCGCCCCTCGCCGGGGGCGCCCTCGGCCGCGGCGCGCTCGCCCTCGTCCGTCGGTGCGGCGGGCAGCGCCAGCGGTCCGGTCGAGCCGCCCGGCTCGGGACCGTCCACGTCCACGACCACGACGTCCCCGTCCCCGACCTCGCCCGCGAGCAGGGCCCGGGCGAGGCGGTCGCCGATCTCCCGCTGCACCAGCCGTCGCAGCGGCCGGGCCCCGTACGCGGGGTCGTAGGCCTCGAGCGCCAGCCAGTCGCGAGCAGCGGGCGTCACCTCGAGGCCGAGCCGGCGGTCGGCCAGGCGGGCGGCCAGCCTCTCGACCGCCAGCTCGACGATGCTGCTCAGCTCCTCGGTGCCCAGCGGGTCGAAGACGACCACCTCGTCGAGCCGGTTGAGGAACTCGGGCTTGAAGGCCCGCTGCACCTCGGCCATCACGGCGGCGCGCTGGTCCTCGCTCGAGCGCGAGGTGTCCGCCAGGTGCTGGCTGCCGAGGTTGCTCGTCAGCACGAGGATGGTCGAGCGGAAGTCGACCGTCCGCCCCTGGCCGTCGGTGAGGCGGCCGTCGTCGAGCACCTGCAGCAGCACGTCGAAGACGTCGGGGTGGGCCTTCTCCACCTCGTCCAGGAGGACGACGCCGTACGGGCGACGGCGCACGGCCTCGGTGAGCTGGCCGCCCTGGTCGTACCCGACGTACCCGGGGGGCGCTCCGACGAGCCGTGCGACCGAGTGCTTCTCCCCGTACTCGCTCATGTCGATGCGGACCATGGCGCGCTCGTCGTCGAAGAGGAAGTCCGCGAGCGACTTCGCGAGCTCCGTCTTCCCGACGCCGGTGGGCCCGAGGAACAGGAAGGAGCCCGTGGGCCGGTCGGGGTCGCTGACGCCGGCGCGGCTGCGCCGCACGGCGTCGGAGACGGCCTCGACCGCGCGCCGCTGGCCGACCAGGCGACGGCCCAGCACCTCCTCCATCCTCAGCAGCTTGTCCTGCTCGCCCTCGAGGAGCCGCCCGGCGGGGATGCCCGTCCAGGCGGCGACGACGTCGGCGATGTCGTCGGCGCCCACGCGCTGGGCGACCATCGGCTCCTCCGCGCCCGCGTCGGACTCGTCGGCCTCGGCCTCGGCCAGCTCCCGCTCGACCGCGGGGACGTCGGAGAAGCGCAGGCGCGAGGCCGTCTCCCAGTCCGTGTCGCGGACGGCGCGGTCGGCGTCCGAGCGCAGGGCGTCGAGCCGCGCGCGCAGGTCGCCGACGCGGTTCACCCCGCTCTTCTCCCGCTCCCACCTCGCGGACAGCCCCGCCAGCTTCTCGCGCCGGTCGGCGAGGTCGGCGCGCAGCCGCTCCAGGCGCTCGGCCGCCGCCGGGTCGTCCTCCGCCGCCCTGGACAGCGCCATCTCCTCCATCACGAGGCGGTCGACGGCGCGGCTGAGCTCGTCGACCTCGACGGGCGAGGAGTCCAGCTCCATCCGCAGGCGGGAGGCCGCCTCGTCGACGAGGTCGATCGCCTTGTCGGGCAGCTGGCGACCGGTGATGTAGCGGTCGGACAGCTGGGCGGCGGCGACGAGCGCGCCGTCGGTGATGGTGACCTTGTGGTGCGCCTCGTAGCGCTCCTTGAGACCGCGCAGGATCGTCACGGTGTCGGCCACGTCGGGCTCGCCCACGAAGACCTGCTGGAAGCGTCGCTCGAGCGCCGGGTCCTTCTCGACGCGCTCGCGGTACTCGTCGAGCGTCGTGGCGCCGACGAGGCGCAGCTCCCCGCGGGCGAGCATCGGCTTGAGCATGTTGCCGGCGTCCAGAGCACCCTCGGATCCGCCCGCGCCGACGACCGTGTGGAGCTCGTCGATGAACGTGACGACCTGGCCGGCGGAGCCTTGGATCTCGGCGAGCACCGCCTTGAGGCGCTCCTCGAACTCCCCGCGGTACTTGGCCCCCGCGACCATCGCGGCGAGGTCGAGGGACACGAGGCGCTTGCCGCGCAGGGACTCGGGCACGTCGCCGTCCACGATGCGCTGGGCCAGGCCCTCCACGACGGCGGTCTTGCCGACGCCGGGCTCGCCGATGAGCACGGGGTTGTTCTTGGTGCGCCGCGACAGCACCTGGACGACGCGGCGGATCTCGGCGTCGCGGCCGACGACCGGGTCGAGGCGCCCGTCACGGGCGGCCTGCGTCAGGTCCGTGCCGTACTTCTCCAGGGCGGCGTACGTTCCCTCCGGGTCGGGCGAGGTGACCTTCGCCGACCCCCGGACGCGCGGCAGCCCGTCGAGCAGCGCCTCCCGGGTGGCGCCGGCCGAGCGCAGCAGCCCACCCGTGCCGCCGGCGTCGGCGGCCAGGGCCAGGAGCAGGTGCTCGGTGGAGACGTAGGAGTCCCCGAGCGCGCGCATCTCCTGCTGCGCCACCGGGACGGCCGCGAGGGCGCCGCGCGAGAGCTGCGGCTGGACCACGGTCGCGCCCGCCGTGCGCGGCAGGGCGGCGACCAGGCCCTGCGCCTGCTGTCGGACGCGCGCGGGCTGCGCGCCGACGGCCTCGAGCAGGCCGCTGACGACGCCCGCGCCGTCCTCGGTGAGGGCGACGAGGAGGTGCGCGGGCTCCACCTGCGGGTTCCCGGCTGCCGCTGCCGCCTGGACCGCGGCGGTCACCGCCTCGCGGGTCTTCGTCGTGAACTCGGCGTCCACCGTCCACCTCCTGTGCGCGCCGGGGTCCTCCCGGCGCTCTGCCTGGGCGACGTTCAGCCGTCCGGCTGCGTCGAGACTTGAGTCTGTGTCGCTCAACCCTCCGCGGCCCGAGATCCTTCCACGGCGGGGAGGCAGCTGCAGAGTCCTCCCTCTGCAGGGATCCCAGATCCGTGTCGGCGTCCCACTTTCGTGTCGGTCGCGTGTCGGTGCGTCCCAGATTCGTGTCGGTCGAGTCGTCGCTGGAGTGCGGGGCCGGGTCGCCCCATGAGTGCTCGGCCGCGGGAGGGTCAGCCGGTGCGGTGCTCGGGGCGGGCGCTGCACCACATCGCTGGGGCGGCGGCAAGGGCGCCCAGGGCCAGGCACGTGACGACGGCCTGGCCGATGCGCCCCGCGGTGATGCCGGTGGTGGGGTCGTAGGTGCAGTCGGCCAGGGCGTTGGCGATGGCGTCGGTGACCAGGACCGCCACCGTGAGCACGACGCCGGCGCGGTGGCGTCATGCGAGCAGGACCGCGGCGAGCGGGTCCAGCACGGTCAACGAGACGAAGTAGCTGCTGAGCCAGGTGGGCAGCCCCGGATACGGGGCGCCGCCGCTGGGCAGCAGCTGTCCCAGGTGGACGACGGTGCCGTAGGCCAGGGCCACGACGAGGAGCAGCACCATGGCGCGCAGCGGTGCGGGCTGCCCACGCCAGCGGCGGACCACCGACTCAGCGTGTCAGCAGAGGATCCTCATCCGGTCACGTCGCCTGGACCTCGAGAGCCGCGGGAGCTGCCTTGGCAGACACCTCCTGCCGTCGGGCCCATGAGCACTGTTACGTTAGCGCTGTGACGTTCCCCGACCCGACCGAGCTCAACGCCCTCGGGCCCCTGCGGTCCCTGCTGCAGGCGATGGACGACGACATCGCCCGGCTCTACGCCGACAGCGGCATCGAGGGCGTGCGTCCGCGTTTCAGCAAGGCGCTGATCCGGCTGCACCGTCGGGGCGCGATGACCGTGCGCGACCTGGCGGCCCAGGTCGAGGTGACGCACTCGGCGATGAGCCAGACCGTCACCGCGATGCGCACGGCGGGGCTGGTCGTCAGCGCACCGGGTCCTGACGCGCGCACCCGGCTGGTCGAGCTGACCGAGCGGGGCCGAGCCCTGGTGCCCTTCCTCGAGGCGGAGTGGGCCGCGACCGAGGCCGTGTGGGACGAGCTCGACGCCGAGGTGCCCTACAGCCTGCGCCGGGTCGTCGCCGACCTCGAGGCCGCGCTCGAGCGACGCCCGTTCCGCGACCGGATCCGCGCCCGCATCGACCCCGGCGCCCCTCCCCCGACCGCGCCGTGAAGGGACTGGTCGACACCCGACCGCTGCGCACGAGCCCGGCGTTCCGCCGGGTATGGATCGGGGCGACCGCCGCCGGCGTCGGCGGGCAGATCGCCGTGGTCGCCGTCCTGGTGCAGGTCTGGGAGGCGACGGCCAGCTCGGTGTGGGTCGGAGCCGTAGGGCTGGCCACCGCTGCCCCCACCATCGTCGCCGGCCTGGTCGGGGGCACCCTCGCCGACTCCGTCGACCGACGACGCCTGGCCCTGGTGACCTCCGGGGTGGCTGTCGTCGCGGCGACCGGGCTGGCCGCCCAGGCCGCCCTCGCGCCCGGCGGCATCGCCCTCGTGCTCGCCCTGGTGGTCGCCCAGACCGGCGCCACGGCCCTGGGCTCCCCGGCCCGCCGGACGTTCATCCCCCGCCTGCTCCCCCGCGAGCAGGTCCCGGCCGGGGTGGCGCTGAACCACCTGTCCTTCCAGGTCGCCATGCTCGTCGGCCCGGCCCTGGGCGGCGTCGTCGTCGCCGGCCTCGGGCTGCGTGGCGCCTACGCCCTGGACGCCCTCGCCATCGCGCTGTCCCTGTACGGCGCGGCTCGGCTGCCTGCGATGCCACCGCACCGCGCGCCAGGGGCGCCAGCCCGCCCCGGCGTCGGCGCCGGGCTGCGGGCCACCGCCGCGGGGTGGGCCTTCGTCGCCCGCCGACCCGTCCTGCGCGGCGCCCTGCTGACCGACCTCGCGGCGACCGTCCTCGCGATGCCCGTCGCGCTCTTCCCCGCCCTGGACGAGGGGCGCTTCGACGGCGACCCTCAGACCCTGGGCCTGTTCCTGACCGCGATCGCCGCCGGTGGCATCACCGCCGGCGCCCTGTCCGGGGCCGTCACCGGACTCCACCGCCCCGGCGCGGCGATGCTGGTCGGCGCCGCCGTCTGGGGCCTGGCCCTGACCGGCTTCGCCCTCGTCGAGGACCTGCCCGCCACCCTGGCCTTCCTCGCCGTCGCCGGAGCCGCCGACACCGTCTCGGTCATCTCCCGCGGCACCCGCGTCCAGCTCGCCACTCCCGACGACCACCTCGGCCGCGTCAGCGCCCTCGAAGGAGTCATCGGCGCCGCCGGACCAGGCCTGGGCAACGCCCGCGCCGGCGCCCTTGCCGGACTGACCTCAGCAACCGCCTCCGCGACCATCGGCGCCATCACCAGTCTCGCCGCCATCGCCCTGATCGCCGCCCTCACCCCCGCCCTCCGCCACTGGCGAGACCGCGACGCGGGACCCAGCAGCTAGGCATCTACCCGTCCCGCTGACGATCGACCACCGACGTCATGGCCGAGCAGGCGGACCGCTGCAGGAGCCGAGGTGGGTGGAGGATCCACGGGTGGAGCCGACCGGGGACGTGTTCGGCAGGGCGCCCGTGGAGGCGCCGGGCGTGGCGCAGGACGCCGCGGCAGCGGTGTACGCGGAGACCTGCGCCGCGAGGGTGGCCGACCTCGGCCCGCCCGTCACGGGGGTGCCCGGGCTGCACGGAGTCCGCTCGGCGCAAGACCCCGCATCGGTGCGGCTGCTGGTCGTCGACGACCGGGCCCTCGACGGGCTGGTCGACCTGCTCTCGTCAGTGCGGACCGGGCGGATCGCCGTCTTCGAGCAGGCCGCGCGGTGTGCCGAGGCGGTCGAGGACCGGCTGGGGTGGACGTCGGCGATGACCACGTCGATGGCCCTGCCCCACCTGGCCGCCCGCCCCGTCAACGCACTGCCCCGCGGGCTGGCGCTGCGAGCGGTCGACGAGCACGTCGAGGACCCCCGCGACGGGGTGTCGATGGAGCAGGCCGTCGATGTCGCAGCGCTGGCGGACTCGACGGGCGTCGGCAACCCGGACGTCCTGATCCGGGATCTGCGGGCGTCGATGCCCGCCTTCCGCTTCTTCGTGGTCGTCGACGCCGACGGTGTGCCGCGGGCGACGTCGGGCGTGGGCGTGTTCGGATCACGGGCCGTGGTGATCTTCGTGAACACCGACCCGGGGTGGCGCCGGCGTGGCTTGGGCCGGGCGATGACGGCTGTGGCGATCGCCGACGCCCGAGCCCGCGGCGCGGTCACCGCCTGCCTCGACGCCAGTGGTTCCGGCCTGTCGATCTACCAGCAGCTCGGCTTCGGCGTCGTCGCGCACAACAGGCGCTTCTCGAGGAGCACCTGAGGAGGCGGCGCGGACGCCGCTCCTCTGAGGACGGCGTCTCCTCTCCCCGCCCGACCGCGGTGCTCGCGCGCCTGCTGCTGGAGGACGTCGGGTCAGGCGGTGTCCGTCGCGGCCAGCGGACCGCGTCGCCAGGCCTCGGCCTCGGCGTGCGAGCGCAGCCGCACCACCGACAGCGCCGGGACCGTCGTCGCCAACGCCTCGACCCGCTCCCCCAGCCGCGCGCAGGAGGACCACGCCCACCGCACGATGTGCTCCTCGTCGGTGAAGAAGGTCCGCAGCGGCGGCTCGACGTTGCCGTTCCACAGCACCTCCCGGCGCAGCCGGCGGCGCAACGTCCGCCGCACCACCTGACGCATCACCACCGCCCGCGGCAGGTCCAACCGCACCAGCAGGTCAGCCCGAGCCGCCAGCACGTCCCGGACCGGGCCGTAGCCCCACTCCGTCACCCACCCCGGCCCCGCGGTGAAGGCGTCGACGTCCGCCGCGAACGACGGCCGCGGCACCGGCGTCAGCTACCGCCCACCGGCGTGGCGAGCCCGTGACCGCCCCGGAGCGGTCGAGGTGCCCGCCGGCACCCGGTGGCTGTCCGTCGAAGGCGTCGGCGCCTCTCGCCGCGAGCTCGCAGAGCACCTCGACGCGAGCGTGCGGGTGCAGTCCGACCTCGAGGTGGCGGAGCGGCTCGGGCTCGCTCGTGACCTGGCCGAGGGGCACCACGGGGACCTCGAGGCGACGACGCGGTGCTGGCACGAGTGGCAGCCCGAGGAACGGCCGTTCCTCGTCCGGGCAGGAGCCGTGGGCACGGGCCGATGCCGCCGTCGCCGGCGTCGGGCTGCCCGGCGCCCACGACGGCGGCGTCCTGGTCGCCGGAGCCTGACCGGCGCGCCCACCGTCCGACCTCCGTCGGACGTCGGCCGGCGCGGGCGTGGTCGCGCCGGCGGCGCGCTCAGACGGCGGTGCGCCTACTGTGTCCCCATCGGTGGACCACCGGACGACGCCCTCGAGGCGTCTTCCGACGGCCCGGGTTGAGACGAGCAGCTCCCACTGGTCCGCGCGGCGCCCGCCTGGGCGTCCCGCGGCGAAGTGCTGCCGCCGAGACCGTGCGGTGGCTTCTGGCAGGGAGCCTCGCCATGTCCACCGGACCCACCCCCTCCGTGCACGACTCCTCCCCCGGGCCCGACTCCTCCCCCGGGCCCGACTCCTCCCCCGGGCCCGGGACGGACCCGGCTGGGGGGCACCACCCCGACGTCCAGCGCGCCTTCGCCGAGCTGGGGCGCCTGATGCTGGACCAGCCCATCGGCCAGTTCCTCTCCCGCGTCGCCGAGCTCGCCACCCAGACCCTGCCCGGAGTCGACGGCCTCTCGGTCACCCTGGTCGAGGACGGCAGGGCCCGGTCCGCGGCCTTCACCTCGTCGGTGGCCGCGCTGCTGGACGAGCGCCAGTACGAGACGGGCTTCGGCCCCTGCCTGGACGCCGCGGCCTCCGGCGAGATCATCCGCGTGGACCTGGACGCCGAGGAGCAGGCCTACCCCGCCTTCGCGGCCGTCGCCCGCCGCCACGGCGTGCACGCCAGCGCCTCGGTGGGGATGCCCGTCCCCCAGCGCGTCGTCGGCGCCCTGAACATGTACAGCACCACCGCGGGCGGCATCGACGACGAGACCGTGGACCTGGCGCGCACCTTCGCCTCGTACGCCGCCGTCGCCCTCGCCAACGCCTCCCTCTACGGCGCGACCACCCGCCTCGCCGACCAGCTCCAGGACGCCATGCGCTCCCGGGCGGTCATCGAGCAGGCCAAGGGCATCCTCATCGCCCGCCTCGCCGTCGACCCCGACGAGGCCTTCGCCCACCTGTCCAGGACCAGCCAGCAGACCAACACCAAGCTGCGCGACATGGCCGCCGAGATCGTGGCCCGCGCCCAGCGCGGCGAGACGCCCTGACGTTCCCCGCGCGATCGGCCCGGCCGGTCGGGGCGGCTGGTCCGGGCTGCCGACGAGCGTCGCAACAGCCCCCGGCGGAACGCGGACTGCTTTATCGTCCCGAGGCGGAGCAGCGCTCCAGGACGGCCCCGGACCCCGGCCCGCCCACCCCTCCCGGCGACTCGAGGACGTCGATGCCAGGTCACCACGACGCGACGCCGGGCTCCTCGCGGGACTCCTCGAGCCTCGGAGCAGCGCCGGTCGCGCAGGCCGGGCCCGCTCGCGAGGTCGACGAGGCCGCGCTGACCAGGGCGCTCGACGAGCTCTCGACGATCCTCGCCGGCTCCTTCTCCGTGCCGGAGATCCTCGCCCAGCTCACCGCGGCCGCCGTGCGGATCCTCGACGTGGACGGCGCCGGCACGATGGTGGCCGAGCAGGGGCTGCTCCTGCGCTTCGCGTACGCCCACGGCCCCCGGCGGGACGGCGTGGCCGACCTCGAGGCGCTGCAGGAGGCCACGCGGACGGGGCCGTGCACCGACGTCGCGGGCAGCGGGGAGCTCGTCGACATCCCGGACCTGTCGGCCGACGGCGCCTGGCCGGAGTACCAGGTGCGCGCGGTCCAGCTCGGGCTGGTCGGGATCACCGCGATCCCGCTGGTCGCGCGGGGCCGCACCTGGGGGGTCCTGGACCTGTACCGCGCCGCTCGTCGTCGCCTGTCCCCCCGTGAGCTCGACGTCGTCAGGACGCTGGCGAACCTCGCGACGTCGTGCCTCGTCGTCACGGCGGACCGCGCGGCCGCCGAGACGGCGCGCACCGAGCTCACCCGCCGCGCCATGCACGACCCGCTGACCGACCTGCCGGTCCGCTGGGTGCTGCTGGAGCAGCTGGGTCACGCCCTCGCCCGCCTCGCCCGCCACCCCGGCCGGCTCGGCGTGCTCTTCCTCGACCTCGACGGGCTCAAGTACGTCAACGACACGTACGGCCACGCGACCGGTGACGAGCTGCTGCTCACCTGCGCGCACCGGGTGCGGGCGGCGCTGCGGCCGAGCGACCTGGTGGCCAGGGTCGGCGGCGACGAGTTCGTCGTCGTGCTCGAGGACCTCACCGGCCCCAGCGCCGCCTGCGACGTCGCCCAGCGCGTCCTGACCGCCCTGGCCGTCCCGCACCCCGTCGACGGCCGCGCTGTCCAGCCCTCGGCCAGCATCGGCGTCGCGGTCACCGACGACCCCGCCGAGACCCCCGAGTCGCTGATCGCGCACGCGGACTCCGCCATGTACCGGGCCAAGCGCAGCGGCCGCGGGCGCGTAGCCGTCTTCGACGCCGCCGGCTACGAGGCCCACCGCGCCGAGGCGACCGACACGGCGCAGATGCTCCCCGCCCTGCGCTCGGCCCTGTCGTCGGACCAGCTCGTGCTGCACTACCAGCCCGTCCTCGACATCGGCGCACCGCGCCCCGGCGGCCCCGGCAGCCCGGCCGCCCCGGGCGGCACCGGGCCCGGGCTGCCCGGCCGCGTCCACGCGGTCGAGGCCCTGCTGCGCTGGCACCGGCCCGGGCACGGCCTCGTGCCCGCGGCCGACTTCATCGAGCTCGCCGAGCGCACCGGGGTCGTCGTCGAGCTCGGGGCCTGGGTGCTCCGCACGGCCTGCCGCCAGCTCGCGGCCTGGGACGAGCTCCTCGGCGCGCGGTCGCCGCGGCAGGTCTTCGTCAACGTCGCCGCCGCCGAGCTCGTGCGCCCCGAGCTGGCCGAGCGGACCGGCGCGGTCCTGGCGGAGACCGGCGTGGACCCCGGCCGCGTGACGCTCGAGGTCACCGAGGGCGGGCTGCTCAGCGACCCGGGGGCCGCAGCGGACACCGTCGCAGCGCTCCTCGAGCTCGGCTGCCACCTCGCGATCGACGACTTCGGCACCGGCTGGTCCTCCCTGAGCCGGCTCGTGGAGCTGCCGGCGCGCACGCTCAAGGTCGACCGCTCCTTCGCCCGCGACCTCTCGAGCAGCCCCGCCGCCCGGGCCGTCATCACCGCCGTCCTCGGGCTCGGCGCCAGCCTCGACCGGGTCGTGGTCGTCGAGGGCGTCGAGGACGGCGCCACGCTCGAGGCCCTGCGGGAGCTCGGGGCCACCCACGCGCAGGGATACCACCTCGCCGCGCCGCAGCCGGCGGAGCAGCTCAGCGCGCTCCTGGCCGCGCAGCCCTGACGCTCCGGCACCCGTCGCAGGGGCCGTGAGCGCCTGTCACGGAACTGCCACATCTACGGCGAGGGTCCTTGCGCACCTGGGAAGGTGCCGTCAATCTGCTCCGAGCACCCGGTCGGACGCCGTCCGACCGGCGCCACCGCCCGCCGGCGACCCGCCGGTCGGCCAGGACCACGTGCGCGAGCACGTCCACCGCCCTGGAGGCGCGCCCGTGACAGGCATCGAGGACTTCGTCAACCGGTGGTTCACCCCCGTCAGCGACTGGATCGTGGGGGTGGTCTTCTTCGCCCCCAGCATCGGCGGCCTCACGGTGCCGCTGGTCGTCGTGTGGCTCATCCTCGCGGGCATCATCTTCACCATCGCCTTCGGCGCCCCGCAGGTGCGCCACATCCCGCTGGCGCTGAAGATCGTGCGCGGGAAGTTCACCCGGGGGGACGAGCCGGGCGAGGTCACCCACTTCCAGGCGCTGACGTCCGCCGTCTCCGGCACCGTCGGCCTCGGCAACATCGCCGGCGTCGGCGTCGCGGTGGCCCTCGGCGGCCCCGGCGCGACCTTCTGGATGGTCGTCGCGGGCTTCATCTCGATGTGCACGAAGTTCGTCGAGTGCACGCTCGGGGTGAAGTACCGCGAGATCCACGAGGACGGCTCCGTGACCGGTGGCCCCTTCCGCTACCTGCGCGCCGCCTTCGCCCGGTTCGGCGAGGGGCCGCTCGCCCGGGGGATCTCCAAGGTCCTGGTCGGCTTCTTCGCCGCCGCGATCCTGCTGTTCGGCATGGGCGGCGGCAACATGTTCCAGGCCAACCAGACCTTCGCCCAGGTGCGCAACGTCACCGGTGGCGCCGACGGCCTGTTCTCGAGCAGCTTCGCGACCCTGCTGTTCGGGCTCGGCCTGGCCGCCCTGGTGGGCGTCGTCATCATCGGCGGCATCAAGTCGATCGGCGCCGTGACCAGCCGCCTCGTCCCGGCGATGGCCATCTTCTACGTGCTCTCCTGCCTGGTCGTCATCGCCCTCAACATCGGCCAGGTCCCCACCGCGATCGGGGAGATCTTCGGCGGCGCCTTCTCCCCCGAGGGCGTCTCGGGCGGCGTGCTCGGCGCGCTCGTCGTCGGGTTCCAGCGGGCGGCCTTCTCCAACGAGGCCGGCATCGGCTCGGCGCCCACGGCGCACTCGGCGGTCAAGACCGACCGACCCGTCACCGAGGGCTTCGTGGCCATGCTCGAGCCGTTCGTCGACACCGTCGTCATCTGCACCATGACGGCCCTGACCATCATCATCGCCAACCCCGCCTCCTACGTGGCCTCCCGCGAGGCCGTGGCAGCGGGCGAGGCCCCGACGGACGGCGTCATCATCACCTCGGACGCCTTCGCGGAGGTGGCGTCCTGGTTCCCGTACCTGCTCTCCATCGCCGTGATCCTCTTCGCCTACTCGACCCTGGTGACGTGGAGCTACTACAGCCTCAAGGCGTGGACGACGCTGTTCGGGCGCAGCAGGCTCTCGGAGACGATCTTCAAGATCGGCTACCTGTTCTTCACGGTGCTGGGCACCCTGCTCACGCTCCAGGCGGTCCTGGACTTCGCGGACGCGATGCTCTTCGCCTGCGCATTCGTCAACATCCTGGGCCTCTACCTGCTCATGCCGGTGGTCAAGCGGGAGGTCGCGAGCTTCCTCGACGACCTCAGGACCGGCCGCCTCAAGGAGGTCGAGCAGCCGCAGTCGCTGCTCCACCCGGGCGAGTCCAGCCACTGAAGCCCCGGACCGCCGGCCGGAGTCGACGCCGGAGTCACGCAGGAGCGCCCCGCGAGCACTGCTCGCGGGGCGCTCCTGCGTGTCAGGAGGTCACGACCCGTCGACGCACGACCAGCCGCAGCACCACCCCGGCGACGAGCACCGCAGCGCCGGCGACGACGGAAGCCGGCGGCAGCGACAGGGCCAGGACCACGCAGCCCACCGCCCCCAGGACGCCCACCGCGCGCGGTGCGAGCCGGTGCTCACGGGTCTGGGTCAGCGCGGACAGGTTCGCCACGAGGTAGTAGGCCAGCACCCCGAAGGACGAGAAGCCGATGACCTCGCGCAGGTCGCCCACCAGGACGGCGACGGCGACGACGGCCGCGACGGCCAGCTCCGCGCGGTGCGGCACCCCGTGACGCGGGTGCACCGCTGCCAGCCAGCGAGGCAGGTCGCCCTCGCGGGCCATCGCGAGCGCCGTCCGGCTCACCCCGGCCAGCAGCGCCAGGAGCGCCCCGAGGCAGGCCGCCACGGCCCCCGCGCGCACCACCCCGCCGCCCGCGGGCCACGGGCCCGCGGCCACGACCTCCTCGAGCGGGGCCGCGGCCGACGCCAGCGCGCCGGGCCCGAGCACGGTCAGCACCGCGACGGCGACGACGGCGTAGAGGACCAGCACGGCAGCCAGCGACAGCAGGACCGCGCGCGGGATGGTGCGCCGGGGCGCGCGCACCTCTTCCGCGAGCGTCGTCACGCGCGCGTAGCCGGCGAAGGCGAAGAACAGCAGCCCGGCCGCCTGCAGGACGCCGCGCCGGCCGCCGTCCCCGACGGCGAGCAGCTGCCCGGGGGCGACCTCGCCGGGCGGCCCCGCGACCGCCGAGGCGACGACGACGGCGAGGGCGACGAGGACGACGACGAGCAGCACCCGCGCCGCACGAGCGGTGCGGGTGATGCCGCGGTAGCCCAGCGCGGCGAGGGCGACCACCGCGAGCGCCGCGACCGGCCGCTGCCACGGCCCCGGCACGGCGTAGGCGGCCGCCGTCAGCGCCATCGCCGCGCAGCTCGCCGTCTTCCCGACGACGAAGCCCCAGCCGGCGACGAAGCCCCACCACGGGCCGAGCTGGCGGCGCCCGAAGAGGTACGTGCCGCCGGAGGAGGGGTGCTGCACGGCGAGCTGGGCCGACGACGTCGCGTTGCAGGCGGCGACGACCGCGGCGACCGCGAGAGCCACGAGCAGCCCGGCCCCGGCGGCCGCAGCCGCCGGCGCGAAGGCCGCGAAGATGCCGGCCCCGAGCATCGACGACATGCCGACGACGACGGCGTCCCCGGTCCCGAGGCGCCGCTGCAGGCTCGGGAGGGGCTCGGGCCCCGAGGACCGCTCAGAGGTCACGCCGCCTGTCCTTCCCCGGACTTCGCAGCCGTCGTCCGCCGGGGCCCCGGCGTGTCGCGGCACGAGGCTACGAAGTCCGGGTGGAGAGGCGGTGAAGGGCACGTGGACGGCCGGTGCGGGCCAGGATGGCGGCATGGACGAGGTGCGCATCGCGAGTGACCAGCTGTCCGTCGTCGTCGCCCGGCACGGGGCCGAGCCGCAGTCGCTGCGCTGGCGCCCGGGGGGCTCCCCGGACGCCGGTGCGGGGACGGGGAGCGACCCCGCCGAGGAGCACGAGCTGCTGTGGCAGGCGGGGCCGCAGTGGCGCCGCCACGCCCCCGTGCTCTTCCCGACCATCGGCCGCGTCGTCGACGACGAGGTCGTCGTCGACGGGGAGCGCTTCCCGATGGGCCAGCACGGCTTCGCCCGCGACCTCGACTTCGAGCTGCTCGAGACCTCCCCGTCGCGCGTCGTCCTGCGGCTGCAGGAGTCCGAGGAGACGCGCCGGCACTGGCCCTTCCCGTTCTCCCTCGTCGTCACCCACGAGGTGAGCGGCGCGTCGCTGTCGGTGCGGTGGACCGTGAGCACCACCGGTGACCGCGCGATGCCCTTCTCCCTCGGCTGGCACCCCGCCTTCCGCTGGCCCCTCGTCGACGGCGCCGCCAAGGAGGACCACCGCGTGGTGTTCGCCGAGGACGAGAGCGCACCGGTGCGGCGCGTCCGCGCGACCCTGCTGACCCCGGAGCCACGGCCCAGCCCGGTGCAGGACCGCGTCCTGCCCCTGTCGGAGGACCTGTTCGCCGACGACGCCGTCGTCCTGGAGCAGCTCGCCAGCCGGTCGCTGCGGTACTCGGGCCCGGGCACCCCGGTCGTCCGCCTCGATCTCGAGGGCTTCCCGCACCTCGGCGTGTGGTCCAAGCCCACCGGCGCCGACCTCGTGTGCCTGGAGCCGTGGGCCGGGCTGCCCTCGCCCGAGGGCTGGCAGGGCGAGGTCGCCAACAAGCCGTACAGCCTCTCGGTCGCGCCCGGCGGGGTCTGCGAGGTCGGCTGCACGGTGACCGTCGAGGACCCGGCCTGACGGCCGTTCCCGCCGCGGGGGGGAACCGATGTGCCGGGGCGCCGACCGCCCCGCAGACCGCGCCGATGCTCCTGCTGCTGCCCGCCGGTCGTGGGCGCCTCGCTCGCCAGCTGGGCGCCGCGTCGTCGGCCTGTCGGAGCGGTCGAGGGCTGAGGACGGCGCGACGCCCGCCCGGCTCAGCGCCGACGCGGGTCCCACAGGACGAGCGCGCCGGAGCGGGCGCGGCTGACGCGGCGTCCCATGGTCCCGGCGACGACGTCGCCCGACGGGTCGGCCGTGAAGACGCGGCGCTGGGCGCCGACGAGGGCGCGCAGGCGCTCGAGCTCCTCGGACAGGCGCAGCACCCTGCGCTCGAGCTCGAGGATCCGCTTGATGCCGGCGAGGTTGACGCCGTCCTCCTGGGACAGGCGCTGCACCTCCCGCAGCGTCGCGACGTCGCGCAGGCTGTAGCGCCGGCCCCGGCCCGCGGAGCGCCGGGGCTCGACGAGCCCGAGGCGGTCGTACTGGCGGAGCGTCTGCGGGTGCATGCCCGCGAGCTCGGCGGCCACGGAGATGGGCAGCACCGCGGCGTCGACGTCCACCTCGGGCGCCGCGCCCGGGCCCGGCGGGCCCGACGCCGGCGGGGTCACCGCGGCGCTCCGACCCCGCCCTGGGGGCCGCGCCCGCTCGCGCCGCGCGCCGCGCGCAGCAGGTCCGCGCGGGCGTCCTGGTCCGCCGTCGCCGCGGCGAAGGCCTCGACGGCGGCCCGGGCGTCGTCGTCGAGCCGCTGCGGGACGACGACGGCGAGCGTGACCAGCAGGTCCCCGGTCCGCTTGGCTGTCGCGACGCCGCGGCCGCGGGCGCGCAGCACCCTCCCCGACGGGGTGCCCGGGGGCACGCGCAGGCGCACCGTGCCGCCGTCGAGCGTCGGCGCCTCCACGTCGGCACCCAGGGCCGCCTCGCCGAAGGTGACGGGCAGGGTCACGCGCAGGTCGTCGCCCTCGCGGGTGAAGACCGGGTGCGGCCGGACCGCGACCGTGATGACGAGGTCGCCCGGAGGGACGCCCGGGCCCCCGGACGCCCCCTTGCCGCGGAGCCGGATCTTCTGGCCGTCACGGACGCCGGCCGGGATGCGGGCGGTGACCGTGGTGCCGTCACCGGCGCGCAGGGTGGTCGTCGAGCCCTCGGCGGCCGCGGTGAACTCCAGCGTGGTCGAGGCCTGGACGTCGGCGCCCTGCCGCGACCTGGTGGGGCCACCGCCGAAGCCCGCTCCCGCCCCGCCCTGTCCGAAGATGCCGTCGAGCAGGTCCTCGAAACCGGGCGGGGCGCCGCCCGCCCCGGGGCTCCCGGCCCGTCCGCCCGGGCCCTGCCCTGCGCCGTAGCGCACGCGCTGGCCACCGCCCTGGCCGAACATGCCGCCGAAGAGGTCCTCGAAGCCGCCGGCGCCCGCACCCGCACCCGGACCTCTGCCGCCGGCGCTGAACCGGGCTCCGCCCGCCATGGCGCGCACGGCGTCGTACTGCTGGCGCTTCTCGGGGTCCGACAGCACCGAGTAGGCCTCGCCGACCTCCTTGAAGCGGCGCTCGGCCTCGGCGTCACCGGGGTTCGCGTCCGGGTGCAGGGTGCGCGCGAGCTTGCGGTAGCTCTTCTTCACGTCCGCCGCGCTGGCGTCCTTGGGCACACCGAGCTCGGCGTAGAAGTCCTTCTCGATCCAGTCCTGGCCGGACAACGCGGCTCCTTCCCTGCCGGGGTGGTGACCGGGCGGCGCGCGGCCGGGCCGGTGCTCGTGGTGCGCGCCTTGGACGCCTGCGGTGCGGGGCGTCCGGAGCGCGGCGCCCCGCCCGGCCGCAGGGCCGGGCAGGGCGCCGGTGCGGGGCGCCGGGCCCCGCTGCTGATCTTCGCTACTGGGGGTCGGCGACGGCGACGCGCGCCGCACGGAGCACCCGTCCGCCGGCCCGGTACCCGGGCTGCAGCACCTGGGTCACCGTGGTGACCTCGATGCCCTCGGCGTGGCCATGCATGAGCGCCTCGTGGACGGCGGGGTCGAAGGCCTCCCCCGCCTCGCCGTAGCGCTCGAGGCCGAGCCGCTCGAGCGTCCCCTCGAGCTTGTCGGCGATGGACGCCGCCGGGCCGTCGGCCAGGCCGCCGTGCGTACGGGCCAGCACGACGTCGTCGAGCACCGGCAGCAGCGCCTCGAAGACCGAGGACTTCGCCGAGGCGGCGGAGACGTCGCGGTCGCGGTCGACGCGACGGCGGTAGTTGACGAACTCCGCCTGCAGCCGCTGGAGGTCGCCGAGGCGGTCCTCCGCGAGCGTCTGCGCGGCGCGCAGCGCGTCGTCGCCCGAGGTCGCGCCCGTGAGGACGTCCTCAGCCGTCAGGTCCGAGGCGCTCGCGTCCGGGTCGCCCACGGCGACGTCCGACTCGGGGCCGGGCTCGTGGACCGCCTGGTCGGCGTCCACGGGCTCCTGCCCCGGCGTCGTCCCGGCGGGGCCGGCCGGCTGCTCGCGCAGCCGACCGGTCTCCGGGTCGATCCGACGGCGGTCCCGCACCACGGGCTCGCCCTCGCGCGGGTCGCGCTGCTCCGCTCCGCTGGCGCCCGCCGTCATCGCGAGCCGTCCGCGCGGTCGCCCTCGTCGTCCACGATCTCGGCGTCGACGACGTCGTCGTCGGCCGAGCCCTGGGCGCCGCCGTCAGCAGCGCCCTCGCTCGTGGCGTCACCGGCGCCCTGCTCCTGCTGCTGGGCGTACATGGCCGCGCCCAGGGTCTGGCTCGCCGTGGCCAGCTCCTCCTGCGCGGACTTGACGGCCTCGACGTCCTCGCCCGCGAGGGCGGTGCGCAGGGCGTCGACCTTGCCCTTGACCTCGGACTTGCCGTCCTCGGGGAGCTTGTCGTCGTTGTCGGCGAGGAACTTCTCCGTGGAGTAGAGGAGCTGCTCGGCCTGGTTGCGGACCTCGGCCTCCTCGCGGCGCTTCTTGTCCTCTTCCGCGTGCGCCTCGGCGTCGCGGACCATGCGGTCGATCTCGTCCTTGGACAGCGCGCTGCCCCCGGTGATCTGCATCGACTGCTCCTTGCCCGTGCCGCGGTCCTTGGCGGACACGTGCACGATGCCGTTGGCGTCGATGTCGAAGGCGACCTCGATCTGCGGGATGCCCCGCGGCGCCGGCGCGATGCCGGTCAGCTCGAAGTTGCCCAGCGGCTTGTTGTGCTGCGCCAGCTCGCGCTCGCCCTGGAACACCTGGATCTGCACGCTCGGTTGGTTGTCGTCGGCCGTCGTGAAGACCTCGGAGCGCTTTGTGGGGATGGCCGTGTTGCGCTCGATGAGCTTGGTCATGATCCCGCCCTTGGTCTCGATGCCCAGGGACAGCGGGGTGACGTCGATGAGCAGGACGTCCTTGCGCTCGCCCCCGAGGACGCCGGCCTGGAGGGCGGCGCCGACGGCGACGACCTCGTCCGGGTTCACGCCCTTGTTGGGCTCCTTGCCGCCGGTCAGGCTGCGCACCACGTCCGCGACGGCCGGCATCCGGGTGGAGCCGCCGACGAGCACGATGTGGTCGATGTCGCCGACCTTGACGTCGGCGTCCGCGATGACCCGGTTGAAGGGCTCCTTGGTGCGGTCGAGCAGGTCCTTGGTGAGCTGCTCGAACTGCGCGCGGGTGAGCTTCTCGTCGAGGTGGACGGGGCCGTTCTCCGTCATCGACAGGTACTGCAGCGAGATGCTGGTGCTCGTCGCGCTCGAGAGCTCCTTCTTCGCCTGCTCGGAGGCCTCGCGCAGGCGCTGCATGGCGATCTTGTCCTTGGACAGGTCCACGCCGGAGCTGTTCTTCACCGTGGTGACGAGGTGCTGGACCACGCGGGCGTCCCAGTCGTCGCCGCCCAGGCGGTTGTCACCGCTGGTGGCGCGGACCTGGATCGTCGAGAAGCCGTCCTCGGCGTCCTTGCCCACCTCGAGCAGGGAGACGTCGAACGTGCCGCCGCCGAGGTCGAAGACGAGGATCAGCTCGTCCTCCTTGCCCCGGTCGAGGCCGTAGGCCAGCGCGGCCGCGGTGGGCTCGTTGATGATGCGGGCCACGCGCAGGCCCGCGATCTCGCCGGCCTCCTTGGTGGCCTGGCGCTCGGCGTCGTTGAAGTACGCCGGGACGGTGATGACCGCGTCGCTGACGCTCTCGCCGAGGTAGGACTCCGCGTCCCGCTTCAGCTTCTGGAGCACGCGCGCGGAGATCTCCTGCGCCGTGTACTTCTTGCCGTCGATCTCCTGCGACCAGTCGGTGCCCATGTGGCGCTTGACCGACGTGATGGTGCGGTCGACGTTCGTGACGGCCTGGCGCTTGGCGATCTCGCCCACCAGGGGCTCGCCGGACTTGGCGAAAGCCACGACCGACGGGGTGGTGCGGCCACCCTCGGCGTTGGCGATGACGGTGGGCTCACCGCCCTCGAGGACCGAGACGACGGAGTTGGTGGTGCCGAGGTCGATGCCGACAGCTCGTGCCATGGGAGATCCTCCTGGGTGACGCTGGTCTTCGCTCAGGTCTTGAGCCTGCTGCACTCAACTCTGCGCCGCCTGCCGACGGGTGTCAAACCGGCACCGCGTAGTTGAGCCTGCCTCACTCAACCGGAGGAGGTGGGCGGCTGTTCCCGCTGGAGGGCGGGTGAGCGGGTCGGCTACTACCACTGGCGGATCCACCGCAACGTGTCGCCGTCCGGGTTTCGTGTCACCGCCGTGTCGTCGTTCGGATTTCGTGTCGCACCGACAGCCCCCGGCGACTGACGCTAGAGGGTGGCGCCGGGGGCGCCGATGGCGACCCGGGCGGCCTGCAGGCCAGCTCGTGGGCGTCCGGGTGGCTTCTACGCTCGCGTGGTGCCTGAGCGCGACGAGGTCGTCCGGCTCTACGGGCCGTGGCGCCCAGCGCACCCCGCAGCAGGCCGGCGACCTGCTCGCCGACTACCCCGGCCGGTGGTGGATCGCCGGCGGGTGGGCGATCGAGGCCTTCACCGCCCGCGCCCGCACGCCGACCTCGACCTGGGCATCCCCCGCACCGACGTGGCCCTGCTGGTCGATCACCTCGCCGGACGCCTCCACGTGTGGAGGCCAGTAGGACCGCGGCGAGGGGGTCCAGCACGGTCAGCGAGATGAAATAGGTGCTGAGCCATGTGGGCAGGGTCGGGTGGGGGTCGCCGCCGTTGGTGAGCAGCTGGACCACGTGGACGACGGTCCCGTAGGCGAGGGCAACGACGAGGAGCAGCACCACGGCGCGCAGCGGTGCCGGCTGCCCGCGCCAGCGGTTGATCACCGACTCGGCGTGTCAGCAGACGATGGGCGACCGGGGGCGGTCGGCCTCGGTCAGCTGCACGGCTGCGGTGACTAGTGCGGCGTTGTCCGGAGCCGGGCGCCCGTCGGGGAGGTGAAGGACGTCCTCGAGGCCGATGCGGGCCTGCAGCCCTCGCCGGTGGGCGTGGGCCAGCAGGGGCCAGGCGCTGGTGCCCTCACCGTGCAGCAGGGTCGAGGCGCTCCCCCCGCCGTCGCCGAGCTGGTCGATCATCCGGTTCGCCTGGTTCCGCGCCTGCTGCTCGTCGAGACCGTCGGGCAGCTCGAGCAGGACACGGGCGCAGCGGTCGCGTAGCGGGGAGGCGAGCCAAGCGTCCACGGCGGCCTCGTCCCACAGGCCGGCCTCCACACCCACGCCTCGCTCGAGGAGCACGGAGGCGACGTCTTCCGCGCCGGTCTCGTGCCAGTTCACCGAGGCGAAGTCCGGCAGCACCGTCCAGGAGGCGATCGCCGCTGCGCGCGCGCCCGCGTCGGACGAGGCCCAGGCGCCGGTGGTCAGCCCGATCGCGACGCCGGGTGTGTGGGCGCGTACGGCCTCGAGGGCCTGGGCTGTCGGTGCGGGCGCGAGGGTGTCGAGGCCGGAGTCGTCCTTGACGTGCAGGTGCACGGCGTCAGCACCGGCTCGGACCACCGCGGCGACGTCCTCGGCCAGCGCGGCCGGCGTGACTGGTAGGGCGGGATGCTCGCTGGGACGTCGGGCGCCGTTGACGCAGGCTTTGAGGAGCACGTCCGGATCCTCCACCAGCCCTCCGCCGGATGCCGATCCTCAAGCGGGATGACCGGACGAGCGACACCATCGAGCGGTGTTCACCTGGGACCACAACGCGTACTACCACCGGCTGCTGCTGCGTCACGTGCCCCGAGGAGCAGTGCGCGTGCTGGACGTCGGGTGCGGCGCCGGAGCCCTGGCAGCCAGCGCCGCGGCGCGCGTCGACCACGTCGACGCCCTCGACCGCGATCCCGTCATGGCCGAGGCGGCCCGCCACCGAGTGCCCGACAACGTCACCGTGACCCAGGCCGACGTCATGGACCACCCGCTCGCCCCAAGCTCCTACGACGCCATCGTGTCGATGAGCACGCTGCATCACCTCCCTCTCGCGCCTGCGCTCTCGCGTCTGGCCGTAGCGCTGCGATCAGGTGGCGTCCTCGCAGCGATCGCCCTGCCGCGCATCGGCCTGCCGCGCGAGGCGCCCCTGGAGATCGCCGCCGTCGCCTGCCACCACCTGGTCGGGGCCGCCCTCATCGCGATCCAGCACCCGCTGCACACGTAGATGACCGGCGCCGATCAGAAGGCCATGCCGGTTCTCGACCCGGAGCTGACGACCCGCCAGGTCCGCGAGGTGGCCGACGGCGTCCTCTCCGGAGTACGGGTGCGCCGACTGCTGCTGTGGCGCTACTTGCTCGTGTGGCAGAAGCCACGCAGCAGGTGATCCCGACGTTCCTCACGCGGATCGCTCACCGGAGCATCGCGGTGGCTACCGCTCAGCGGTCTCGTCCACGCGCTTTCGCAGCCAGACGGCGACGGCGTCCTCGTCAGCGGCCGTCAAGGCGTGTCCGACCGGTAGGTGTTCCAGGGTGGTCACCGCTCCTGCTGCTCGAAGCTGCCCGTCGAGCGAGGGCCCGTCAGCAGGGTCCCGTCGTGCGTCGTCCTGCCCGGACACCAGCAGGGCTGGGTAGCCGTCCAGGCGCGGCAGTGCTCGCTGCGGGAAGGGCGAGAGTGGCCGCAGCAGGACTGCCCCCGCTGACAGGTGCGGGTCGCCGAGGACCGCGGCCGCCGCGCTGCGATGGCTCCGTTGGAGTACCCCACCAGGAGCGGCAGCTGCTGGGTCTTGTTCAGCAGGCGGCTGAGCAAACGCTGGACCGCTGCTGCTCCCTTCGCGAGGTCGGCCTCGTCGAGTGTGCGGTCCGGCCGTCGCCGGAAGAACGCGTAGCCGCCTTCCCACGGGATGCGGCCGCGCACGGCGGTCAGGGTGTGGCCGGGGCAGGCGGCCCGCGCGAAGGCCAGGAGGGCGTTCTCGTCTTGTCCGCTGCCGTGCAGGAGGACGACGGGCGGCAGGTCTGCCCGCGCTTGATGGGTCCATGCGAGTAGATCCGCCGAGGGCGACATGACGCCATGGTGCTGCAGTCGGATCTTCGCCGAGGGCTGCGCGACCGGCGGGGCTCGGTGGGGACCAGGAGGCGTGGCGGCCGTCTCGTCAGCCCACCGCCTGTCGGCGTAACTGCGACCCGCCGGCGCCCCGGTAGCCGACCGCCTGCCGGTCAGCCTCGGCCTGCACCGAGCACCTCGGCGCCGGTGACCTCTGGCCGTCCCGCAGCCGATCGATGCTCCTATGGACGTCAAGCGGCGAGGGTGAGGTCCTTGGCGGGGAGCTCGGGGCTGCGCAGGACGTAGTAGATCTCGCGGGCGACGATCCGCTTGAGGCAGCGGATGATCTCCTTCTTGG
>Ga0210040_10000991_pt1 | contig 44978 bp, 49 predicted proteins | sample CryGeyCG12114_NA_FD_185462 | JGI IMG/M metagenome (GOLD analysis project Ga0210040, IMG submission 185462) | Groundwater microbial communities from aquifer - Crystal Geyser CG19_WC_8/21/14_NA (SPAdes) (version 2) | ecosystem: Environmental > Aquatic > Deep subsurface > Groundwater | place: USA...
TGCTGCGCGACCTGCACGCCGCTCGCATGGCGCGCACGCTCGGGACGATGGTGGCGAGCCGGCTGCCGCTGCTTGAAGGGCTGACGCTGACCGCGGGCACCATCCACAATGCCCGGCTGAAGATCGCTTCGGACGAGATCGTGGAGAATATCCGGGGCGGCGGCAGCCTGTCGGCGGCAATGCGGCGCACGGGCGTGTTCCCGCCGCTGCTGACCTATCTGGCCGCGAGCGGAGAGGCGGCGGGGCGGCTCGACGAGATGTTGGAGCGCGCGGCGGATTATCTGGAGCGTGAGTTCGACCGCTTCACCGCGACCGCCATGTCGCTGCTGGAACCGGCGATCATCGTCGTGATGGGCGGCGTCGTCGCCACCATCGTGCTATCGATCCTGCTGCCGATCCTGCAGCTCAACACGCTGGCGGGCCAATAGGGCATGCCAATGAGGAAGTTCATGCGCACCGATGTTCAGAAGAAGCGCCGCCCTCGCGAGGACGGCTTCACTCTGGTCGAGCTGATGGTGGTGATCGTCATCATCGGCCTGCTCGCCACGATCGTGGCGCTCAACGTCCTGCCGTCGGGCGACAAGGCGCGGGTGGAGAAGGCCAAGGCCGACATCGCGCAGATCGAGGGTGGGTTGGAGCTCTACAAACTGCAGAATCTCGGCTATCCGACGACGTCGCAGGGGCTGAACGCGCTCGTTAGCGCGCCGGCGGGGCTGGCTGACCCGTCCCGCTACCAGCGCGGCGGATACCTAAAGAAGCTCCCCAACGATCCGTGGGGACGGCCGTATATTTATGCATCGCCTGGGTCCCATGGCGAGGCGGACGTGTGGACCTTCGGCGCCGATGGCAAAGAAGGCGGCGAGGGGAGCGATGCCGATATCGGCAGCTGGCAATAGAGGCCGCGCGGTCGTGCCGAAGACGGCTTCACGCCTGTGAGACGTTTCGCCGAACACGGCTTCACCGCTCCGGAGCGTTACGCCGAACACGGCTTTACGCTGGTCGAGCTGATGATCGTGATCGTGATCATCGGCCTGGGCTCTGCGGTGGCAGTGTGGGTGATGCCGGACCCGCACGGCCGCGTCACCGACGAGGCGGCGCGGTTCGCGATGCGGACGCGGGCGGCGCATGACGAGGCAATCGTCACCGCGCGGCCGGTCAGCGTGTGGGTGACCGCGGCAGGCTATGGCTTCGACCAGCGGCTGGCGGGAAGCTGGACGCCAATGAGCGAGACGCCGTTGCGCGTCGCGCGCTGGAGCGAAGGCACCCGGGCGGCGGTTCCTGACCTTTCCGGTCGAGTACGCGTCACCTTTGACGCCACCGGTCTCGCCGACCGATCGCTCGACCTGCGTCTTCAGCGGCGCGGGTCCGCGGCCACCGTGCGGATCGCCGCCGATGGGAGCGTCGCGATCGATGCCTAACGGCGCTCGCCAGGCAGGCTTCACGCTGATCGAGATCATGGTCGCCCTGGCGGTCTTCAGCCTCGCGGCCCTGGCGCTGCTGAGGCTGGAGAGCGCGACGATCCGCGGTGCGGCCATCCTCGATTCGACGCTTGCCGCGGGGATGGTGGCGCAGACGGTGGCGGTGGACGCGATGACGTCGGCCCAGCCGCCGACGGCCGGCAGCGCGCGCGGCAGTGAGGCGAATGGCGGGCGCAGCTGGAACTGGACACGCACCGTCAGCGCGATCGGCGACGGGCAGGTGATGCGGATCGACGTCGCGGTCGCCGATCCGCACGGCGGTTCGGTGCTGGCACGTGCGACCATGGTGCGGCCCCCCGTACAGCCGGTTGGCCGGCCGCAATGACGAGGGACATTTGCCTGCCTGATCAACGGGACGCGGGTTTCACGCTGGTCGAGGTGATGATCGCGCTGCTGATCTTCTCGATGCTCGCGGTGGCGGGGGTGGCGATCCTGTCGTTCAGCGTCCGGGCGGGCGCAGCGACTAGCGCGCGGCTCGACGATGCGGCGGCGCTGAGCCGCACGCTGTCGGTGCTGTCCGCCGATCTGGCGCAGGCGGTCGACCGCCCGACCCGCGACGAAGCCGGCACGGTGCGTCCGGCGTTCACCGGCGAGGCCGGTGCGACGAGCGCGCCGATGCTGCAACTGGTGCGCGGGGGATGGGGCAACCTCGACGCGGCGCCGCGCCCGGGGCTTCAGAAGGTCGCGTATCAGGTGGAGCGCGGCGCGCTGGAACGCGTCGCCTATCCGCAACTCGACGGCGCGGCGCCGCTGTCATCGGCCGTGCTGATGACCGGGATCCGCGACGCGCGGCTGCGCTATCGCATTGCGGGGGCGTGGAGCGATCGCTGGGACGGCACCGCCGGCGCCCCGCTCCCACAAGCATTGGAGCTGGTCCTGATTCGCACCGATGGCACCACGTGGCGCCAGCTTTTTCTGGTCGGCAATGGCCAGCCGCCCCAACCGGTGCTCGTCGGTGCGACCTGAGCGCGAGCGCGGCGCCGCGCTGCTCACCGTGCTGATGCTGGTCGCCGTTATCGCGGTGATGGCCGGCAGCGCGCTCGAAAAGCTGCGCCTGTCGACCCGGCTCGCGGGGAACGCCGCCTCGATCGAATCGGCACGCGGCTTCGCGCGGGCGGCCGAGACGCTGGCGTTGGGGCGCATCGACAACCTGCTCGGCCGCGATGCCAGCCGCGTAACGCTGGCGGGCGAGTGGAGCGGGCAGCCGTTCGGCCTGCCGCTGCCCGGCGGCGGCACCGCCGTGGCGCGGGTGGCGGACGGTGGCAATTGCTTCAACCTCAACGGGCTGGTGGTGCGTACCGGTGCGGGCACCTATGCCAGTAACCCGGCGGCGCGGGTCCAATTCGCGCGGCTGATGCGCCTGGTCGGCGTTCCTGGCCAGAGCGCGGAAGGCATCGCCGCAGCCGCCTCCGACTGGATCGACAGCGATGGAGACCAGCAGGCGTCCGGCGCGGAAGACGGCACCTATCTCGGCCTCTCGCCCGGCTATCGCACCGCGGGCACGCTGATGGCGGACGTCAGCGAGCTGCGCGCCGTCCAGGGCGTGACACCGGACATCTATGCGCGGCTCAGGCCCTGGCTGTGTGCGCTGCCGGTGGCGCAGCTGAGCCGGGTCAACGTCAACACGCTGCTCCCCGAGCAGGCGCCGCTGCTTGCGATGCTGCTGCCCGATACGCTCGGCGTCGAGGCGGCTCGCCAGGTGCTGCTCAAGCGGCCGCCGCAGGGGTTCGACAGCGCGGCCAGCTTCTGGGCGATGCCGGGCCTCGAGCAGGCAGGCGTGGGGGCTCAGCAGACGGCCGTCACCACGACCTGGTTCAGGCTCGATGTCGACGTGACGGTCGGCGGCAGCGCGCTGGAACAGCATGGCCTGATCGACGCAACCCGCTTGCCTGCGCGTGTCGCCACGCGGCAATGGGGTGAGGCGTCATGACCACCCTGCTGTTCCTCCCCACCGCCGATGCCGGCTGGCGCTGGTTGCGTCTCGATGGCGAGCGGGTCGTCGCGAGCGGCGAGGGCGTGCCAGCCGTCGAAGAGCCGGTCGTCGCCATCGCGCCGGCCGACGCGGTGACGCTGCACTGGGCGGAATTGCCCGACCGTTCACCTGCACAGGCAGCGGCGGCGGCGCGGTTGCTGGTCGCCGAAGCGAGCGCGACGCCCTTGTCCGAACTCCACGTCGCGGTCGGTGACGAAGGCGCCAGCGAGCGGCCGATCGGCGTGGTCGGGGCTGCGGCCATGCGCGAATGGCTGGCGGAGCTCGCGGCGGCGGGGGTGGAGGCAAGCGCGATGGTGCCCGCGCCGCTGCTGCTGCCGCGCCCGAACGATGGCTATGTACGGGCGGATATCGCGGGGCACGGCCTGGTGCGCGGGCTGACCAGCGGCTTTGCCGACGAGGCGCGGCTCACGGAACTCGTTACGGGCGGCACTGCGCCGGCCACCCTCCCTCGCGCTACGGCCGAGTCGGCGATGGCTGCCGCCGCCGCTGCGCCGCCGCTCGATCTTCGCCAGGGTCCGTTCGCGCGCCGCCGGGCGCTTGCGCTGGACTGGCGGCTGATCCGTCGCCTCGCCACCCTGGCCCTGGCGATCCTCACGGTAACCCTGGCAATCGACCTGGTCCGCCTTGTCCGCTTCAATCTCGCCGCCAGCGCCGCCGAGGAGCAGGCGGACGCGCTCGCCCGCAGCGGCCTGCCGCGGGGCGAGACGGTCACCGATCCCGACCGGCAGCTCCTTGAGCGGCTGTCGCGAGTGCGCGGCCCGGGCCGTGGCTTCAGCGCTACCGTCGCCGCCGTCACCGCGGCGGTGCATGGCGTGCCCGGCAGCGAGATCACCGCGTTCAGCTTCGAGCCCAACGGTGACCTTAACGTTTCGCTGGCGATGAGCCGCGAATCGGGCGCTACCGATCTCAAGCGGGCGATCGAAGCGGCGGGCTATGCCGTTCGCGCGGGCGTCTTCCAATCGGCGGGCGGGCGGGTCAGCGGCCAGTTTACGGTGACGGCACCATGACCGGCCTGCGCACATGGTTCCGGGCGCGATCGCTGCGCGAGAAGCGGCTGTTGTTGGCGATGCTGGCGCTGGCGGTGCTGACGCTGGTGTGGGGTGGGATCATTCGTCCGCTCGGCGACGCGCTGGCGAGCGCGCGTGAGCGGCACGCGGACGCGGTGGTACGGCTGGCGCGGACGGAGGCGGCGGTCGAGACGCTCCGGCTGATCCAGGCGCGGCGGGCGCGGCCGCTGACCGGCGCGCTCGCCGACGTGGTCCGCGCCGAGGCGAACGAGGCTGGCTTCGCGCTCGCCAGCCTCGATCAGCAGGCCCCCGACCGCGTGCATGTCGGCATCCAGTCGGCCCGGGCGGGCGCGCTGGTGGGGTGGCTGGCGCGGCTGGAGCGCAGCGGCGTGCTGGTCGACAACGCCCGCCTCACCGACAATGGCGACCGCACCGTCGGCGTCGACCTGACGCTGAGGGAGCGTGGCCGGTGAGGATCAGGTTGCGGACCCGGCCGGGCGTGCTGTTCTGTGCGATGCTGGTCGCGGCGATGCTCGTGTTCCTGCCGCTGCGGCTGGTCCTCGGCTGGTTCGGGATGGGCGACCATGGCCTGACGGCACGGCGGGTGACGGGCACGGTATGGGCAGGGACGATGCGCGAAGCGAGCGTCGGGGGCATTGCGCTCGGCGACCTGCGCGCGCGCCTGTCCCCCTGGCCGCTGCTGATCGGCCGCGCCCGTGTGGACATCGACGGCCGGCCTGACGCGCCAGGGCGCGCATTGCGCGGGGCGATCAGCCTCAGTCGGCATGGCACCGGGGTGGACGATTTCACCGCGAGTCTCGCCACGGGCCGGCTGTTCGCGCCGCTACCGGTCACCAGCCTCGACCTCGATTCGGTCACGGTGCACTTCAGTGGCGATGCGTGCGAGACGGCGGAAGGGCGCGTCCGCGCGACGCTGGGCGACAGTGTTCAGGGCGTGGCGTTGCCTCCTTCGGTGGCCGGCAACGCGCGCTGCGACGGCACGGCGCTGCTGCTGCCGCTCACCAGTCAGGCCGGCACCGAAAGCGTTACGCTGCGGATCGACGCCGGCGGCACTTATCAGGCGAACTTCCTGGTGCGGCCGCGCGACCCTGCGGCGGCGGCGCGGCTGGAGGCCGCCGGTTTCCAGCCCGGCGCAGCCGGCCACCGCCTTTCCGTGCAGGGCCGCTTCTGATAGCCTTGACGCCGCGCGGGCCGGACCGCTAGGGGCGCGGGTCTTCACGGCGACCGTAGTTCAATTGGTTAGAGCGCCGGCTTGTGATGCCGGAAGTTGCGGGTTCAAGTCCCGTCGGTCGCCCCATTTTCCCGAGAGCGCGCGATGTCCGGCTGGGGCTTCCCTGATTTCGACGACCATGAGGGCGTCCATCTGTTCACAGACCCTGCATCGGGGCTGCGCGCGATCATCGCCGTGCATTCCACTTTTCGAGGGCCTGCGGCGGGCGGCGCGCGCTTCTGGCATTACGCGAACAGCGACGCGGCGACCACCGACGCGCTGCGGCTGTCGCGCGGGATGAGCTACAAGAACGCGATGGCTGGCCTCGAGCTCGGCGGCGGCAAGGGCGTGATCCTCGCCGACGCGCCCGGCGCGACGATCGGGGAGCAGCAGCTGCAGGCATTTGGCCGCGCGGTCGAGTCGCTGGGCGGACGCTACGTCACCGCCGAGGATGTCGGCATGTCCGAAGCACGGATGAAGATCATCGCGGGTGAGACCCGCTTCGTTTCGGGCCTGCCGGTGGAAAGCGGCGCCGCCGGCGGCGATCCGGGACCGTACACCGCGCATGGCGTCTACCTCGGCGTCAGGGCGGCGGCGAAGCGTGGGCTGGGCGCCACCGACATGAAGGGGGTCCACGTCGCGATCCAGGGCGTCGGCTCGGTCGGCGGCGGGCTTGCCCGGCTGCTTGCCAAGGACGGCGCGCGGCTGACGCTGGCCGACGTCGACGATGCGCGCGCGGAGGCACTCGCGGCCGAGCTCGGCGCGCAAACCGCTGCGGCGGACGCGATCCTCGCCATCGACGCCGACGTGGTCAGCCCCAACGCTCTTGGCGCGATCCTGACCGAAACGTCTATCCCGGCGCTGCGCACCAGGGTGGTGGCCGGCGGTGCCAACAACCAGCTCGCCACTCGCGCCGATTACGACCGGCTGCATGAGCGCGGCATCACCTACGCCCCGGATTACGTGATCAATGCCGGCGGCATCATCAATGTGGGCCTGGAATATCTCGGCCATGGCGACGAGGCCGAGGTGATGGCGCGGATCGCCCGGATCCCGGAGCGGCTCGACGCGATTTGGGACGAGAGCGAGCGCACCGGCGCGTCCGCCGCCGAGGTCGCGGATCGCCAGGCGCAGCGGCTGATCGGCCGCGGCTGACCCTCCGGGCAAAGAACGAGTGACGGTGCGGGCAAATGCCCGTATTCGGGTGCAGCCGTGCCTGCCCTCCACGCCCTTGCGAACCCCGCGCGTTTCCTCAAGATCGCCCGTCCGCTCACGCCGGTGCTGCTCTGGCTCGGCGCGGGGCTGATCGCGGTCGGCTGCTGGGCCGGGCTGACGCAAACGCCGCCGGATTATCTGCAAGGCGAAACGGTGCGCATTCTCTACATCCATGTGCCAACGGCCTGGTTGGGCATGGCTGGCTGGAGCGGCATCGCGATCGCGAGCGTCACTTTTTTGGTCTGGCGGCACCCGCTCGCCGCCATCGCCGCGCGCGCGATCGCGCCAGTGGGGGCGACCTTCGCGGCGCTGTGCCTTGCCACCGGCTCGATCTGGGGGCGGCCGACCTGGGGAACCTGGTGGCAGTGGGATGGGCGGCTGACGTCGATGCTGCTGCTGTTCTTCGTCTATTGCGCCTATCTCGCACTCGCCCGTGCCGACGCGGAGCGTGGCGGCGACGGCCGGGTGCCGGCGGTGTTCGGCATTGCCGGGAGCGTGCTGCTTCCCGTGATCCGCTATTCGGTGGTGTGGTGGAACACGCTGCACCAAGGCCCCAGCATCGGCCTCACCAGTTCTACCATCGACCGTTCGATTCTGTGGCCGCTGCCGATCATGCTGGCCGGCTTCACACTGCTGTTCGGCGCGATCGTGCTGATGCGCATGCGCACGCTGCTCGCGGTGGCGAAGGCGGAGGCGCGGATGCGCCGCATGGCGCGGGCGTGAGGAGGGCTGCGTGAACCCCTGGCCCTTCGTAGCGGTCGCCTATCTGCTGACGCTCGGCGGCACCGCGGTGCTGACGCTGGCAAGCTGGTGGGCGATGCGGCGGGCCGAGGCCCCCGGCGCTCCCGACGCCGAGCGATGAAGGCGAAGCATCAACGGCTGACGCTGGTGCTGCTCGCGCTCGGTGCCGTGGTGGCTGCGGGGTTGCTGGCACTGTCTGCGCTTAAAGACCAGGCAGCCTTCTTCTACGCACCGTCGGACGTAAAGCGCGATGGGCTGCCGCTGGGACGTGCAGTGCGGCTTGGCGGCATGGTGGCGGCGGGATCGGTCGCCCGTGCCGCCGACGGCGTGACGGTGCATTTCGCGGTGACGGATGGGCAGGCGACGACGCCCGTTACCTTCGCCGGGATCGTCCCGGACCTGTTCCGCGAGCGTTCCGGCGTCGTGGCAGAGGGCAAGTTCCTCCCCGACGGCAGCTTCCTTGCGACCAACCTGCTCGCCAAGCACGACGAGAAATACATGCCGCCGCAGGTTGCCGGCGCGATGCACGAGACCAGGACCTTGCGGAAATGACGGCGGAAGCCGGCCTGGCCGCCTTGTGGTTCGCCGCGGCGCTTGCGGCGTTGCAGCTGCTCGTGGCTGCCTTGGGCCTGAGGCAGGGCCGCGACGACGTTCTTGCGGCAACCCGCTCGATCGCGGTGGTGCAGGGCGTGCTCGCGGTGCTCGCCATGGCAAGCCTGCTCGCGGTGTTTCTCGCCTCCGACATGTCGGTACGGCTGGTGGTGGAGAACAGCCATTCGGCCAAGCCGTGGCTCTACAAGTTCGCCGGGGCGTGGGGCAATCACGAAGGTTCGATGCTGCTGTGGGTCACCATCCTCGGCATCGCCGGCGGCGCGGTGGCGCTGCTCGAACGGCGCCTGCCCGAACGCACGCTGGTCGCCACCCTGGGCGCCCAGGCGACGATCGCGCTCGGATTTTACGCCTTCTTGTTGTTCGCTTCCAATCCCTTTGCCCGCGTTGTTCCCGCGCCACCTGATGGACTGGGCCTCAACCCGCTGCTGCAGGACCCAGGCTTGGCGTTCCATCCGCCGACGCTTTATGTCGGCTATGTCGGTCTGTCGGTAGCGTTCTCCTTCGCCGTCGGCGCTCTGGTGACGCGCGACGTCGGGCCGGCGTTCGCGCGGGCGATGCGGCCGTGGGTGCTGGGGGCCTGGATCTTCCTGACATTGGGCATCACAGCGGGCAGCTATTGGGCCTATTACGAGCTTGGCTGGGGCGGCTGGTGGTTCTGGGACCCGGTGGAGAACGCATCGCTGATGCCCTGGCTGGCGGCGACGGCGCTGCTCCATTCGGTGACGGTGCTGGCGACCCGCGATGGCTTGCGCGCGTGGACGGTGATGCTGGCGGTGGTCGCCTTCTCCATGTCGATGATCGGCACGTTCCTGGTCCGCTCGGGCATACTCACCAGCGTCCACGCCTTCGCGGTCGACCCCAGACGGGGTGCCTTCATCCTGGCGCTGCTGGCGATCTACATCGGCGGTGCGCTGGCGCTGTTCGCCGCGCGCGTTGGGACGGTGCGCGAGGGCGCACGCTTCGAGCTGCTCAGCCGCGAGGGCGGGTTGGTGGCCAACAACCTGCTGCTGTCCGTGATTCTGGGCATCGTGCTGATCGGTACGCTGTATCCGCTGGTCGCAGCGAGCTTCGGCGTGCAGCTGTCGATCGGGGCCCCCTTCTTCGACAAGGCGGCAGGGCCGGTTGCGCTCTTGCTTGTGATCGTCATGGCAGCAGGGCCGATGATCCGCTGGCGCCGGGACGACCCGGGCGCGCTGACCGAGCGGCTGTTGCTGCCCGTCGCCGCGGCGTGCTTCGCCTTTGCCGGGCTGTTCGTGCTCGGCGGCGGCATGGCGTGGCTGCCGATGATCGGCCTTGCGCTGGCGGCGGGGCTGGCGGTGGCGAGCGTCGCGCCCTTGTGGAAGCGCGACCTGCGCCGCACGCCACTGTTCACCTGGGGCATGGTGATCGCGCACCTCGGCATCGCCGTCAGCCTCGCCGGCATGGCGTGCGACAGCGCATTCACCGAGGAGCGGCTTGTGGCCGCGCGCGCCGGCGAGCCGGTGCAGGTGGGGCCGTTCAGCGTCACGCTGGTCGGCGTCGCGCCGGTGATCGGCGAGAACTGGTCGGGGTTGGAGGGGCGCCTCACCGCCACGCGCGGGGACGACACGATTGCGCTGCGGCCGCAGCTTCGGTTCTTCGCCAACCCGACGACGACCACCAACGAGACCGCGATCCAGACGAGTTGGGACGGCCAGCTCTACACCGTTCTCGGCCAGCCGGACGGCACCGGCCGGTGGCAGCTGCGCCTGTGGTGGAAGCCCTTCGTGACGCTGATCTGGGCTGGCGGCGCACTGGTGGCGCTGGGCGGCGTGCTGTCGCTGATCGGCCGCGTCAGCCGCGAGCGGCGGGCGGCATTGCGCGAGGTCTGGGCATGAGGCGGCTCACCCTGTGGTTGCCGCTCGGGATATTCGTGGCGATCGTGGCGATCGTGGCGGCGGGGCTGCTCGCGCCGGCAGACCGCACGATCCATTCCGCGCTGGTAGGCAAGCCGTTGCCGCACTTCGCGCTCGCGCCGATGCTGCCGGGCAAGCCCGGGGTCTCCACTGATGCCTTCCGCCGGGGGCGCCCGCGGCTGCTCAACGTCTTCGCCAGCTGGTGCATTCCCTGCGAGGCGGAGGCGCCGCAATTGATGCGGTTGAAGGCTATGGGCGTGCCGATCGACGCGGTTGCGATCCATGACAGCCCTTTCGCGGTGGCCGAGTTCCTGCGCCGAAACGGTGATCCCTACGCGGCGGTAGGCGACGATCCCAGCAGCGCCGTCCAACTGGCGATCGGCTCGTCGGGTGTACCCGAGACGTTCGTGGTCGCGGGCGACGGCACCATCCTGGACCAGCACATCGGCGCCATCCGCGACGAGGATGTCGCGGGAATCGCCAACGCAGCCGGGGTGACCGGATGAGGCGCCTCGCCCTGCTGCTCGCCGTCGCAGCGGCGCCGGCGGCCGCCGATTCGCCGCTGCCCCAGCCGCCGCTCGCCTACACCCAGCTGCCCGACCCCGCCCAGGAGGCGAGGGCCAAGGCACTGATGGAGACGATCCGCTGCCTTGTATGCCAAGGCCAGTCGATCGCAGACAGCGATGCCGACATGGCCGCCAGCATGCGCGCGCTAGTGCGGCAACGAGTCGCGGCGGGAGAGTCGCCATCTTCAATCCGGGCGTGGCTGGTCGCGCGCTACGGCGATTACGTCACCTACGACCCGCCGCTGTCGGCGCTGACCTGGCCCTTGTGGTTCGCACCATTGGCGCTGCTTGCGCTGGGCGTGCTGATCGCCCGCGGCAGCTTTCACTCGAGGAAGCGCTGATGGGCTGGGTCGCCCTTGGGGTAGTCGGTGCTTGCGCCATGGCGATGCTCGTCTGGCTCAAGCTCGGCCGCGCGCTGTGGAGCCTCGCGGGCGCGGCGTTGCTGCTCGGCGCCACCGGCTATGCGCTGCAGGGGCGGCCCACGCTGGCCCCGAGCCCCGCCGTGCCGCTCGCGGCCGCCACACCGGACGACCCGACGCTGATCGCGCTACGCGACCAGATGCTGGGCCGGTTCAGCGGCGACGGCGCCTACCTCGTTGCCGCCGACGCGATGACCCGGGCCGGCGACCAGAAAGCCGCGGTGCAGGTGATCCTGGGCGGCATTCGCGCAATCCCCGAAAGCGTGCTGCTGTGGACCGGCCTCGGCAACGCGCTGGTCGCCCATGACGGAGGCCAGGTGTCGCCGCCCGCGCTGTTCGCGTTTCAGCAGGCGATGCGGCTGTCTCCGCGCCACCCGGCGCCGCCGTTCTTTCTAGGACTGGCTTATGTGCGTGCCGGCAACTTCGCGGCAGCGGCGCCGCTTTGGAGGCGCGCCCTGGCGCTGGCTCCTGACGGAGCGTCGTACCGCAGGGACATCGCTGTGCGGTCGGAACTGCTCGATCGTTTTCTGGCGATGAGCGGACCGGCGCGGACCCAGCCCTGATCAGGAGGGCCGGGGCGGGGCCTCTCGCCGCCTCGTACCGGGCATCTTTGGGGAGGCCTGCGACACCCCAGATGCGATGAACCGCCACAAGAACGGTGTTTCGACAAGCTAGCACAGACGGGAGCGGGAGGAGGGGTGGGTGCCTACCTCCCCCACGCCTGGGGCCGACCTATTGGCCCCGCCCGGTCTTTTCCTGCAGCTCGTCGATCTTCTTCGACGCGTCCGCCTTGGTCAGCTCGTCGTCGAACTCCTCGTGTGCTTCTTCGCTCAGCGTCTTCAGGTAGCTTGCCTGCGCGCCGGTCATTGGCTGGTCGCCCGTGGTCCAGTCGTCGGGGTCCTTGACGGCGTTGGAAGTGGGGTGGGTCTTGGGGTTCTCGTGTTCGGCCATGCTGATTTCCTTTCCCCGCTCCAACACCTGTGTTCCTTATCCGTTCCATGCTTCGAACGGTAGGTTGAGGTCGTCCGCGACCGCCTTGTAGGCGACCTTGCCGCGATAGACGTTCAGCCCCTGCGCAAGGTGCGGATCGGCGCGCATCGCGCCTTCGGCCCCCATGGTGGCCAGCTTCAGGGCAAACGGCAGGGTGGCGTTGTTGAGGGCGATGGCCGAGGTGCGAGCCACCGCGCCGGGCATGTTGGCGACACAATAATGCGTGACGCCATCGACTTCGAACACAGGGTCTTCGTGGGTGGTGGCATGACTGGTTTCGAAGCAGCCGCCCTGGTCGATGGCGATATCCACCATGACCGCGCCACGCTTCATGGTCTTGACCATCTCGCGCGTGACGAGCTTGGGGGCCGCCGCGCCGGGCACCAGCACCGCGCCGATGACGAGCTCCGCTTCCCGAACAGCCTCGGCGATCGCGGCACGCGAGGCGAACTGCGTCTTGATTTGGCTTGAGAAGAACATGTCGAGCTCGGCGAGCCGGTCGTTCGAGATGTCGTAGATGGTGACGTCCGCGCGCATGCCGACCGCCATCTGGGCCGCGTTGACGCCCGAGACGCCGCCGCCCAGGATCGCGACCTTCGCCGGCGCGACGCCGGGCACGCCGCCAAGCAGCACGCCGCGGCCGCCCTGTTCCTTTTCCAGGTAATGCGCGCCGACTTGTACCGACATGCGGCCGGCAACCTCGCTCATCGGCTTGAGCAGCGGCAGGCCACCGCGCGCCGCCGTCACGGTTTCATAGGCGATGCACGTCGCGCCGGACTTCATCAGCCCCTCCGCCTGCGGCTTGTCGGCGGCGAGGTGGAGGTAGGTGAAGAGGAGGTGGCGCGGTTCGAGCATCGCGATCTCGGACGCCTGCGGCTCCTTCACCTTGACGATCATGTCCGCGCCCGCGAACACTTGCTGCGCGGTGGGCAGGATCGTCGCGCCGACCGCCTGATAGTCGGAATCGGCGAAGTCGATGCCCGAGCCGGCGCCGGTCTCGACCACTACTTCGTGCCCGGCCGCAATCAGTTCGGCCACGGAGGCCGGCGTCAGCCCGACGCGGAACTCGTTGTTCTTGATCTCCTTGGGCACACCTACCCGCATCTTGCCGATCCTCCGTCCTGTTCCCACCTGAGCAGTGCCAGGGGCTGTCCCGTTGCACCTGCGCAAGCCGGCATGCTAACGCTGCCGTCATCGCCGATAGGGGCTCAACGCGGCCATCGCCATGATTTATCCAGTGTCCGTCCCGAACCAGACACCGCCGCGTGCCTGACCCGCAAAACGCCGCCAATCCGGCGGCACGTCTCGACGGCGACGTCGGGTCTGATCACGGTCATGCCAGCGAAGGGCTGCTGAAGCTCGCCCTCGGTGCCATCGGCATCGTCTTCGGCGACATCGGCACCAGCCCGCTCTACGCATTCCGCGAGACCTTCGCGGGCCACCACAAGCTCGCGCTCGACCCGGCGCACATCATGGGCGTCATCAGCCTGATGTTCTGGTCGATGATGATCGTGGTGACGCTGAAGTACGTCGCCATCATCATGCGCGCCGACAACAAGGGGGAGGGCGGCAGCCTTGCGCTGCTCGCGCTCGTGTCCGGCCGGACCAAGACCAGGCGCTGGTCGCGCGGGATCATCCTCCTGGGCGTGTTCGCCACCGCGCTGTTCTATGGAGACAGCATGATCACGCCCGCCGTCTCGGTGTTGTCAGCGGTGGAAGGTATCGGCGTGGTCGCCCCTTCCATGACCGGGCTGATCCTGCCGATCGCGGTGGTGATCCTGATCTCGCTGTTTTCGATTCAGTCCAAGGGCACCGCGAAGGTCGGGCTGCTCTTCGGGCCGGTGATGCTGGTCTACTTCACCGTCATCGCGGTGCTGGGGCTCATCAGTATCGCACAAACCCCTCACGTCCTTCTGGCCTTGTCGCCGCATTATGCGGTGGAGTTCTTCCTCCTCGATCCCACCCGCGCGTTCCTGGCGCTGGGCTCGGTGGTGCTGGCGGTCACGGGCGCGGAGGCGCTCTATGCCGACATGGGACATTTCGGTCGGCGGCCGATCGGAATGTCGTGGCTGGTATTCGTGCTGCCCGCGCTGATGTGCAACTACATGGGGCAGGGCGCGCTACTATTCCGCGACGGCCATGCCGCGTTGGTCAGCCCGTTCTACAATCTCGCTCCTGAGGCGCTGAAGCTGCCTTTGGTGATCCTCGCCACCATGGCGGCGATCATCGCCAGTCAAGCGGTGATATCCGGCGCCTTCTCGGTCACGCAGCAGGCGATCCAGCTCGGCTTCATGCCGCGGCTTCGGATCGAGCACACCAGCGCGTCGACGGCGGGGCAGATTTACATCCCGCTGATCAACTGGCTCTTGATGACTATGGTCATCATCCTGGTGCTGTTCTTCCGCACCTCGTCCAACCTCACCTCGGCCTATGGCATCGCGGTGACGGGGGCGATGACCATCGATACCTGCCTACTCGGGGTGGCGCTGACCCGGCTGTGGAACTGGCCGCGCTATGCGGCGGCGCCGCTGCTGGCGTTGTTCTTCCTGGTGGACGGCGCCTATCTCGCCGCGAACATGACCAAGATACCGGACGGTGGCTGGTTCCCGCTGATGGTCGGGCTGATCGTCTTTACGATCCTGACGACCTGGTCGAAGGGCCGCAAGCTGATGATCGATCGGCTGACCGAGTCCTCGATGCCGGTAAAGGTGTTCATTAGTTCGGCCGCGAGCAGCGCCGCGCGCGTGCCGGGCACTGCGGTGTTCATGACGTCGAGCGCAGAGGGCGTGCCGCACGCGCTGCTCCACAACCTGAAGCACAACAAGGTGCTGCACGAACGCGTGATCCTGCTGACGGTCAAGATCGTCGATCAGCCCTATTGGCCCGACGCGCAGCGCGCCTACCGCGAATCGATGGGGGAGGGCTTCCATCGCCTGGTGCTGAAATACGGCTTCATGGATGAGATCGACGTGCCGCAGGCGTTGAAGGGGGTCCACGAATGCGGGGCCGACTTCAAGATGATGGACACCAGCTTCTTCCTGTCGCGCCAGACGCTGCTCGCGTCGGAACGGCCTGGCATGATGATCTGGCGCGAGAAGCTGTTCGCCTGGATGCTGCGCAACGCCGAAAGCGCGATGGAGTTCTTCCGTCTGCCGACAAACCGCGTGGTGGAGCTGGGCAGCCAGGTCGAGATTTGATGCAGGGTTCTGGACCGGCGCCGATCATCGTATCGGCGCTGTTCGGCCGCGCCGACCAGGCGTGGTTCGATGCTCTGAGGCGCGAGCACTTCCCCGCCGAGCGCAACCAGCTCGACGCGCACCTGACGCTCTTCCATCATCTGCCGCCCTCGGCCGAGGCGGAGCTGAAGCAGCGCCTTAATGCGGAGACCCGAGGCGTGCGTGCGCCCTGGGCGCGGGCGGCAGGGCTGATGTCGCTGGGCAGGGGCGTCGCGATCCGCGTCGAATGTCCCGAACTGGTTGGGATCCGCGAGGCACTCGGAGAGGCATTCGTCGGCATGCTCACCCCGCAGGATGCGGGTGGGTGGCGTCCCCATGTGACGGTTCAGAACAAGGTGACGCCGTCGGTCGCCAAGCTCCTGCTCAACCAACTCGGACGTGAGTTTGCGCCCAAGCCGGTGGAAATCGCCGGGTTGGCGACATGGTGGTATCGCGGTGGCCCGTGGGAGCCGTTGTCGCGCCACATGTTCGCTTGACCGGTCGAGGACCGGTTCCTATAGCCCGCGCCTCGCGAGTGAGAGCGCCTTCGCGGCGGAGTAGCTCAGCTGGTTAGAGCACGGGAATCATAATCCTGGGGTCGGGGGTTCAAGTCCCTCCTCCGCTACCACTCGCGAAGATTTTCCAGGGATCGTTGAGCACGAGGATCGCGTCCCGTCGCGCAAGGGCGGCGAGCGTCAGGCCGTGTTCGCGGGCATGCTCGATCGCGAGGCTGGTGGGGGCGGAGATGCCGACCAGCATCGGGGCGCCGGCGACCAGCGCCTTGTCGACCATTTCGAAACTGATCCGCGAGGTGACGAGCAGGAAGCCATCGACGGCCTGGCCGCCGATCGCCAGTGCCCCGATCAGCTTGTCCAGCGCGTTGTGCCGGCCCACGTCCTCGCGCGCCGCCACCATGCGGCCGTTGCGATCGCAGGCGGCGGCCGCGTGTACCGCGCCGGTCGCGGCGCTGAGCGGCTGGTGGTCGCGCAAGCCCCCTAGGGCGGCGAACAGCGCGCTCGGCGTGACATCCGGCCGCGGCGATCTCGTCGCGACCGGCCGGCGCAGCTGTTCAAGGCCGGCGATGCCGCACAGGCCACAGCTGGTGTCGCTGGTGCGGTGGCGGACCCGGTCGTGGATGCGGCCGCGGCATTGTTCGCTCAGCGCCGCCCGGACAATCCAGCCTTGCTCCGTTTCGAACGGTTCCACCGCCAGCACGTCAGCGGCGCTGTCGGCAAGCCGCTCGGTAAGCAGGAAGCCGACGGTGAAGGCCTCCAGGTCCGTCGGCGTCATCATCATCACCGCATAGCCGAGCCCGTCCACCTCGATCGCCACTGGCGCCTCGACCGCGACGCAGCGTTCACCGGGCTCGGCTCCGCCTGGGCGCAGCACAAGCGTCGGCTCGAGCCGCGACGACGTCAAAGCGCCATCAGGTCTGCGGGGGTGTTGATGTTCGGGATCGGCGCAGGCGAGGGCACCGGCAGCGCACCCGCACCTTGCGCCCACCGGCGCACGGATCGGTCCTCGCGCTCGCCAAGGCTGCTGACCAACGGCTCCGCCAGCGAGGCGGGCCAGTGGCCTAAGATCGGGGCATCGCTGCAGAACGCTGGCGGCCGGCGGAGGAGCGCCTCGATAAGGCCATCGGGCAGCCGCGGCATGTCACACCCGATGGTCAGCACGCTGTCGAACCCGTTCGCCGCGGCGTGGACGAGCGCTGCGGCGATGCCGCCGAGTGGACCCAGTCCCGGGCGCGGCAGGTCGGAAAGGCCGTTCTCGCCTCCCACGCGCACGACGGCGTCGACATGGCCGGCGAGCACGCCGGCGGCGTGGTCCGCCAGCGCCTGTTCGCCCCACAAGGCGCTTGCCTTGTCCGACCCGAACCGCGACGAGCGCCCGCCCGCCAGCACCGCGCCCAGCACGCGCATCAGGCGTTCACGCGCACCCGCACCGGTACCGACTTGCCCGCCGGCACGTGGCTTTCCAGCGCATGGTGTTCGAGCGGCACCAGGAAATTGAGCTCCGGGTAATATCCCGCAATCGTGCCTTCCGGCAGGTCGTAGCGGGTAATCCGCAGCCCTTCGACGACGCGCTCGACGCCGTCCTCCGCATCGCTCTCCAGCGCCACGAGGTCGCCGTCCTTGACACCGAGCTTCGCCATGTCGGCGTTGCACATCAGCACCACCTCGCGTGTGCCTTTGATGCCGCGGAAGCGGTCGTCATAGCCATAGACGGTGGTGTTGTACTGGTCGTTGGAGCGCAGCGTCACCAGTCGGAAGCGACCTTCCTTGTCGAGGAACCCCGAGGAATTGAGGGCCCGAGGCACGTTGAACTCGGCCTTCCCGCTCTCGGTCTCCCACTTGCGGTGTGAAGCGGGGTTGCCCTTCCAGAAGCCGCCGGGCTCCATCATGCGGCCGTTGAAGTTGGCGAATTTGTCCGGATAGGTGTTCTCGATCGCATCGCGGACCTTCGAATAGTCGCCGACCCATTCATCCCATGGCACGTTCGGGTTGGGCGGCAGCACTGCCTTGGCGATACCGGCGATGATGGCCGGCTCCGACAGCAAGGTGTCCGAGGCAGGCTTGGCCTTGCCGACCGAGCCGTAGATGTGGCTGAACGTGTCCTCCATCGACACCGCCTGGCGGCCGGTTTCCTGCTGGTCGTGCTCCATGCGGCCGAGGCAGGGGAGGAGCCAGGTGTCGCCGCCGGGCGTGATGTGCGACTTGTTGAGCTTGGTGCCGACGTGGACGCTGATCGGCAGGCTGCTCCATGCCTCCCGCATCTTGCCGTGCTCGGGGGTCGCGCGCAGGAAGTTGCCGCCGAGCTGGATGAACCCCTGGCATTCGCCGCTGATGATCGCGCGGCAGCTTTCCACCGTGTCCCATCCCTTTTCGGTCGGCGGCTCGAACTCGAACAGCTCTTTCAGGCGATCCACCGGCGCCAGTTCAGTCTTCTCGGTGATGCCGACGGTGCGCTGGCCCTGGACGTTGGAATGGCCCCGCACCGGCCCCGGGCCCGTGCCGGGCCGCCCGACATTGCCGCGCAAGAGCAGCATGTTGACGAGCATGTAGAGGCTGTCCATGCCCAGCCGGTGCTGGGTGATGCCCATGCCGTACACCGCAATCACGCGCTCGGCCTTCATGTAGACGTCGGCTGCCGCTTCGATCGCTTCGCGTGTCAGCCCCGCCTCGCGGGTGATGTCGTCCCAGCTCGCGCTGCGGCAGAAGGTGGCGAACTCCTCGAATCTTACAGTGTGCTGCTCGATGAAGTGTTGGTCGAGCACGCGCGGGCCGCCCGCCGCCTTCGCCCGGTCATCGGCCTCGATCGTCAGCTTGCAGATGCCCAGGATCGCCGAGATGTCGCCGCCCGCGCGCAGCTGGTGGTACTGGCTGGAGATCCGGGTCGGCTTGCCGACCGTCATTTCCAGCGGGTTCTGCGGGTCGACGAAGCTTTCCCAGCCGCGCTCGCGCAGCGGGTTGAAGGTGACGATCTCGACACCGCGCTTGGCGCAATCGCGCAACGTGTGGAGCATGCGAGGGCTATTGGTCGCGACGTTCTGCCCGAACACCATGATTGCATCGCAGACGTTATAGTCGTCGAGCTGGATCGTCGCGACCGGCGAGCCGATCGCGTTCTTGAGGCCCACCGAGGTCGTCTCGTGGCACATGTTGGACGAGTCGGGCAGGTTCTGCTGCCCCCACATCCGCGCGAACAGCGCGTACATGAACGAGGATTCCAGGCTCGCCCGGCCCGACGAGTACATCACCACCTTCTTGGGATCGAGCGTGCGGAGCTTGGCGCCGATCGCGTCGAATGCCTCCTGCCACCCGACAGCGACATATTTGTCGGTGGCGGGGTCGTACTTCATCGGGTGCGTGAGCCGACCGGCCTGCTCCAAATCATGGTCCGGCCATTCGCGCAGCTCGGTCAGCGTGTGCTGGGTGAAGAACTCGGGGGTGACGCGCTGGCTGGTCAGCTCCCACACAGTCGCCTTGGCACCATTCTCGCAGAATTCGGCGATGTGCGGGTTCGCGGGCTTGCCCCACGAACAGCTCACGCACATCACGCCTTCAGGCTTGTTCTGTCGACGCAGCGCGTCGAGCACATCCGGGCGGACCTTCTCCTGCCCCATGATGTAAGCCAGCGACTTCATCGAGCCCCAGCCGCCCGAGGCGCCGTGATATTCGCCGATCTTTGTCTTGCCTTCGCCTTCAGCCACGCGTCTGCCCTCCACTCGCTCCCGCAGGTCTATAACGAAGCCGCCAAGCTTTCGATGCGGAGCACCAACATCCTGCCGGTTCAAATCGCCTGCGCAACCGCCTAGATCAACTCCCGACTCTGAGGACCATCCAATGACCACCCATACCACGCGCATGCTGATCCTCGGCTCCGGTCCGGCGGGGCTGTCCGCGGCCATCTACGGCGCGCGTGCGGGCATGCAGCCGATCGTCGTTCAGGGCATCCAGCCGGGCGGCCAGCTGACCACCACGACCGATGTCGAAAACTATCCCGGTTTCCGCGACGTCATCCAGGGGCCCTGGCTGATGGAGGAGATGCAGGCGCAGGCGGAGCATGTCGGCACGCGGCTGATGTGGGACACGATCGTCGGCGTCGATCTCTCGAAGCGGCCGTTCCGGCTGACCGGCGACGGCGGCGACATCTATGAAGGCGACGTGCTGGTGATCGCGACGGGCGCGCAGGCGAAGTGGCTGGGGCTCGACAGTGAGGAGGCGATGAAGGGAAAAGGCGTTTCCGCCTGTGCGACTTGCGACGGGTTCTTCTATCGCGGCAAGAAGGTGGCGGTGATCGGCGGCGGCAACACTGCGGTGGAGGAGGCGCTGTACCTCACCAACCATTCGCCCGACGTGACGCTGATCCACCGCCGCGACTCGCTGCGTGCCGAGCGGATCCTGCAGGAGCGGCTGTTCGCGCATCCGGGCGTGAAGGTGGTGTGGAACAAGGAGGTGCGCGAGTTCGTGGATGGCGGCGGCAACGCGGGGCTTGTCGCGCTGACGCTTGAGGATACCGTGACGGGCGAGCACAGCCGGCTCGACGTGGACGGCGGCTTCGTCGCGATCGGCCACCACCCCGCCACCGAGCTGTTCCGCGGGCACCTGAAGCTCGACGAGGATCATTATGTCTGGGTCGAGCCTGGCTCGACGCGCACAAGCGTGCCCGGCGTGTTCGCGTGCGGCGACGTGATGGACAAGGTGTATCGGCAGGCAGTCACCGCCGCGGGCACCGGCTGCATGGCGGCACTGGACGCGGAGCGGTTCTTGGCCGCGGCCGAGTTCGCCGAGTTAGCGCAGGCGGCGGAGTAGGGCTGCCGCCAACCTCCGCTCGCCCTAAGCTTGTTGAAGGGCCGTCCTGCTCCGGAGAGGGGCACGGCTAATACGCTCAACCGGAACGGGGTTGGGGCGGGCCAAGGTCACCACTTGCTCGCAATGCTGCCCGGATCGCCGCTTCCAGCGCTGCCGCGTCGCGCTCACGCGCGAAGCTATGCGAAGCGGTGTCGATGATCTCGGTTGGGGTCGGCAGATCGCGCGCCGCCGCGGCGTCGGCAAAGGCGATGGCGGTGTTGTCGCCGCGCGCGAGGACGATGCGGGCTTCGTCGCCCCAGCCGCCGATTGCCGCGATGACCCGGTCGGGGAGACCCTGTGGCGCGGGCTGCGCAAGCTTGCGCAAGCCGCTGAAGAGCTTGCGAAGATCGACACCTCCGGCAACCAGTCGGACCCAGGCGCGCGGGCTCAGCAGCCGCTCGGCATAGCGGCGTCGGATCGCGGCCGCCGGGGGAAGGTGATCGTGGTCCTCCACCACCCAGGGGTTGGCGAGCACCAGTATATCCACGCCAGCCTCCCGCCCGAACAGCGCCAGCGCGCTGGCCGCGTCACAATTGCCGAAGCCGACGAGCCGGCGAACCGACGGAGCCTCGGCCCGGAATGCCACCGCCGCGACGACGAGATCGTCGCGGGAGCCGAGATAGCCGCTGTTCACACCCTCGGAGTCGCCGACCCCGCGCCGATCGAACCGGAATACCGGCACGCCATCGGTGGCGAGGCGCGCCGCGAGCATCGCCATGCCGCGGTGGGCACCGGCTCGCACCTCGTTGCCGCCGGTGACGATCAGCAGCCCGGTCGCGCTGCGTCCCTCGTCGAGCGTTCCGACCAGTGTGTCGCCTGCGCACCCGAAGCGGATCACGCGGCGCATGTGCGGGTCCAGTCGGCGAGGTCTGCGGCTACGGCGTCGGCCAGCGCAGCATCCACCGCCGGCTCGGCTGCTCGCCACAACGCACGTCCGGCGAAGCGGCGGTCGGCAGGCTGAGGCTCGCTATCGAGGCGCAAGACGCGGTCGGCGCGGCTCGGCTGGGCCTCTTCCAATGCCGTCATGAGCTCGCGGGACAGGTGATTGCCGGCAAGCTCGACCGCCGGCCCGGGGGAATGCAGCGCCGCCGCATCAAACCGCTCGCCGCTATCGCGCGCGCCCGCCTGTCGTGCCCGCACCATGTCGCGGACCAGGGCGGCGCCCGTGACGGGCGAAAGGTGACAGCGCCCCGCGAGATCGGCATCACCGTCGACCAGCGCTCCGCCGCGCACTGCGAAGCCGACCGCACGCCGCTCCGCCGCGCAGGCAGCGAAGGCGGCGCGCCAGTCCTCAAGCCGCGCATCCTCCGTCCGCATCAGACTGTCGTTGGTGCCCGGCAGGTCGGGCAGCGCGCTCGCTACCCCACGGGCAGCAAGGCCCCGCATGATCGCGACGGTGAACGCCCGCGTGCGGTTGGCCTCCTCGAACAGCGCGGGCGCGATCAGTACTAGGGGAGCGTCGGTCGGGCCGAGGCGGAGCACCGCCTCGCCTCCACCGTGCCAGGCGTAGGTGTCAGCCAATCGCCTTGCGCGTCGCGAATTCGACGAGCGCGCCGAACGTTTCGAGCATGTCGCCGTCGACCTCGTCGTCCTCGATGACGATGCCGAGCCGATCCTCGATCTCGGTCAGCACGCCTGCCACGGCCATCGAGTCGAGTTCGGGCAGCGCCCCGAACAGCGGCGTCGCGTCGGTGAACGCGTCCGCCCGTTCGGCGCTGAGGCCGAGCACATCGGCGAGCACCGCGCGTACGGCGTGCCGGACCTGGTCGGTGCCTTCGAAGATCACGTGCCCACTTCCTGTCGCCTGGTGCCCGATCCGTTAGAACGCGGGGGTGAATTCGGCAACGCCTCCGCGCTATGGGGACACGATGGTGCCGCTCGACCCTGTTCCGCATCCGATCGACCACGTGCTGCGTGGCGTCTCCGGCGATGCCGCGCTGATCGATCGTGCCGGCGCGTGGACCTTTGCCGAGATGGAGGAAGCGGTCGGCGCCTCCGCGCGATGGCTGAGCGGGCAGGGCCTCGGGCCGGGCGAGCGGGTCGCGACATGGCTGCCGAAGACGCGGCGGTCCTGCATCATGCCGCTGGCGGCCGCGCGTGCCGGATTGATACACGTGCCGATCAATCCCCTGCTCCGGCGGGCGCAGGTCGCGCACATCCTCGCCGACAGCGGCGCGCAGCTGCTGGTGACCCAAGGCTCACGCGCGGGCACGCTTGAGCCGACCGACGTGCCCACGGCCTGCCGGGTCGTCGACGAGGCGGAGATGCCACTCAGGGGGGAGGGGCTGCCGCCGTCCGAGGCCATGCCGGACGCACTTGCAGCCATTCTCTATACCTCCGGCTCGACGGGACTGCCCAAGGGCGTGATGCTGAGCCACGCCAACCTGTGGTTGGGGGCGATCTCGGTGGCGCACTACCTCCAGTTGGTGCCGCACGACCGAGTTCTTGCCGTGCTGCCGCTGAGCTTCGATTATGGCCAGAATCAGCTGTTGTCCGCCTGGGCGGCCGGTGCGGCGGTGGCGCCGCTCGACTATCTCACCCCCCGCGACGTGGTGAAGGCGGTGGAGCGCGTCGGCGCGACCACGCTGGCAGGCGTGCCGCCGCTGTGGGTGCAGCTGCTGGAGGCCGAGTGGCCGGCCGAAACCGCGGCGCGGCTGAAACGCCTGACCAACTCGGGCGGCGCGCTGACGCCGCGGCTGGTGCGGGGCCTGCGCGAGCGTTTCCCCGCAGCAGACGTGTACGCGATGTACGGCCTCACCGAGGCCTTCCGCTCGACCTATCTCGACCCTGCGCTGATCGACGCCCATCCCGATGCCATGGGTCGAGCGATCCCCTTTGCCGAGGTGATGGTGGTGCGCGCCGACGGCGAACGCGCCGATGCCGGCGAGCCGGGCGAACTGGTCCACGCCGGGCCACTCGTAGCACAGGGTTATTGGCACGACCCCGAGCGCACTGCGCGGCGGTTCCGCCCCGCTCCCGCCTTTGCGGAGCACGGCGGCACGGCGGTATGGTCGGGCGACACGGTGGTGGAGGGGGAGGATGGCCTGCTCCGCTTCGTCGGCCGTGACGACGAGATGATCAAGAGCGCCGGCAACCGCATCAGCCCCGCAGAGGTCGAGGCCGCGATCCTGTCCGGCGGAGAAGCCGCGGAGGCTGTCGCGCTGGGTGTGGCCGACGAACGACTGGGGCAGGCGGTGGTCGCAGTCGTCGCGGGAGACGGCTCTGCGGAGGAGGCGCTGCGCACCCGGCTCAGGCGCGAGCTGCCGAACTTCATGCAGCCAACGCGGTTCGAGTGGCGCCCGTCTTTGCCGCGCAATCCCAACGGCAAGCTGGACCGCGCCGCCATCCGGCGAGAGGTGACGTCATGAAGCCGACGGGGCCACTGCCACCGGAATTCGCCAAACAGCGCGGCCCGCTGACCATCGACGGGCGTACGGCCGAGAAGTGGGTAGCGGACGCGGGAGACACGCCCCTGTTCGTCTACGATCTTGGCACCGTCGCAGCGCGCGTTGAGCGATTCCGGGCGGCGCTGCCGGGCGTGGATCTCCATTACGCGATCAAGGCCAATCCCTTCGCGCCGCTTCTCGCGGGGCTGGCGCCGCTCGTGGACGGGCTGGACGTCGCCTCCTCGGGCGAACTCGCGCTCGCGTTGAAGGCCAAGCCCGCGGCCGCGATCAGCTTTGCCGGGCCGGGCAAGCGCGACGACGAACTCGCGGTGGCGATCGGCGCAGGCGCGACCCTGAACGTCGAATCCGAGGGCGAGGCGACACGCGCGCTCGCGGCCGGCGAGCGGCTCGGGCTGACGCCGCGCCTGGCGGTGCGGGTCAATCCCGATGTCGAGCTGCGCGGTTCGGGCATGCGGATGGGCGGCCGGCCGTCGCCGTTCGGGGTGGACGCCGACCGCGCCGGCGCGCTCGTGCGCCGCATCATCGACGCGGGCGCGGACTGGCGCGGACTGCACATCTACGCCGGCTCACAGGTACTCGACGCCGCGGCGATCATCGAGGCGCAGGCGGCGACGCTGGCGCTCGCCGAGCGGCTCGCCGATCAGGCGGGCGCGATGCCGCCGCTCGTCAACCTCGGCGGCGGCTTCGGCGTGCCGTATTTCGCGGGTGACCGCCCGCTCGACGTGGAGGCGGTCGGGGCCAGTCTCGCACAGACCCTCGCAAAACGGGCCCCGGCCCTTGCCGGAACCCGCTTCGCCATCGAGCTTGGCCGCTGGCTGGTCGCGGAAGCCGGCGTCTACCTGACACGCATCGTCGATCGGAAGACGAGCCGCGGGGAGACCTTCCTTGTGACCGACGGCGGCCTCAACCACCAGCTCGCCGCCAGCGGCAATTTCGGCACGGTGGTGCGCCGCAACTATCCGATCGCGCTGGCAAGCCGCATGGGCGAGGCGCCGGCGGAAAGGGTCACCGTCGTCGGCCCGTTGTGCACCCCGCTCGACAGGCTCGGCGATCAGATCGGCTTGCCGCCCGCCCAGGTGGGTGACCTCATCGCGGTGTTCCTCGCCGGAGCTTATGGCGCTTCCGCCAGTCCGGCCGGCTTCCTCGGCCACCCGCCCGCGGCGGAAGTCTTGGCGGGACGTTCCTAACGCTATCTTCACCTCTCCCCGGCATAGCCAGACGCTGAAGCCATGCCCCCGCCGGAGCCGACGCTCCGGGCGATGGCGTGCGCCGCAGGAGACTTTTGGCCATGCGTTCCGGACCTGTTGTTCGTCTCTCGCTTGCTGTCGCGCTCGGCGCCACGGCGCTGACCGGCTGTGCCGGCGGCGGCGGTGGGCGTCCGGAGCTGCCGCCGGCCTCCTATGTCGCCAACAAGGAGCTGCCGGGCGAGGAATACGTCATCGGCCCGCTCGACCAGCTCAACATCTTCGTGTGGCGCAATCCGGAGCTGTCGGCAAAGGTGCAGGTGCGCCCCGATGGCCGCATCACCACGCCGCTGGTCAACGACATGCCCGCAGTCGGCAAGACACCGTCGATGCTCGCCGACGACATGAAGAAGCAGCTATCGGAATACGTCAACAACCCGATCGTGTCGGTGATCGTGGAGAACTTCTCCGGCACCTACAGCCAGCAGGTGCGCGTCGTCGGCGCGACCGAGAAGCCCGCGTCGATCCCGTACCGCGCCAACATGACGCTGCTGGACGCGATGATCGCGGTCGGCGGCCTCAACCAATATGCCGCTGGCAACAAGGCCAAGCTGGTCCGCTACAACCGCACCACCGGCAAGCAGCAGGAATTCGCGCTGCAGATCTCCAAGCTGCTCAAGCAGGGCGATTCGAGCGCCAACGTCCGCCTCGAGCCCGGCGACGTGATCATCATCCCAGAGTCGATGTTCTAAGGCGCGCTGGCGGTGAACGGTATCTACGACGAGGCGCGGATCGCGCTGCATGCGATTTGGACGCGCCGCTGGCTGGCCCTGGCGGTGGCGTGGGGCGTCGCCGTGCTCGGCTGGCTGGTGGTGTCGCAGCTGCCCAGCCGCTATCAGAGCCAGGCGCGCATTTTCGTGCAGATGCAGTCGATACTGCCCGCGGGCATGGCCGGCGTGCCGACCGACGGCCAGAAGGACGTCGACCGCATCCGCCAGACGCTGGTGTCGGCCGTGAACCTCCAGAAGGTGGTGCGCGGCACCGATCTCGCCAACACCGTGTCGAGCGACCGCGATGTCGCCGACCGGGTGGCCTCGCTCGCCCAGAACATCAAGGTGGAGTCGCAGCAGGACAACCTGTTCCAGATCACCACCACCGCTTCGTCGCCCAAGCTGGCGCAGAGCATCACCCAGAAGCTGATCGCGATCTTCGTGGAGCAGAACCTGGCGGGTGATCGCCAGCAGTCGAGCACGTCCTTGCGCTTTCTCGACGGCCAGCTCGCCGATCTACAGACCAAGCTGCAGGACGCAGACGCCAAGCGCACCGATTTCCAGAACCGCTACATGGCCTCGCTGCCCGGCACCGGCTCGGTGAGCGACCGCATCGGTGCATCGCGCGCGCAGATGGCGCAGGTCGACGGCGACCTCGCGGCCGCGCAGTCGAGCATGGCGGCCGTGCAAGGGCAGATGGCCGGAACGCCGGCGAGCCTGCCCGGCATGGCCGGTGCTGCCGGCACGGCCGGCCCGGCGCGCGCGCGGTTGCAGGCGATCCAGGGCCAGCTCGCCGACGCACGGTCACGCGGCTATACCGACAATCACCCCGACGTCGTCGCGCTCAAGAGCCAGCTCGCGTCCGCCCTTGCGGCGGCGCGCGGTGAGCCGCTGACCGGCGGCAGCGCCGGCGGGGCAGGGGTGCCCAACCCCCTCTACCTCTCGCTCCAGTCGATGATGGCGGACAAGCAAGCCGCCGTCGCCGCGCTCAAGATGCGCAAGGCACAGCTCCAGGGCGACCTCGACCAGCTCAACGCCAAGCTCGCGGGCGACCCCGAAGTCGCGGCCGAACAGGGCCAGATCGACCGCCAATATGACTCGCTCAAGCAGCAATACGACCAGCTGCTCGCCCAGCGCGGCCAGGTCGCGCTCCATGGCGAGGCGCAGTCGCAGACGGATACCGCCAAGTTCAACGTCATCGATCCGCCGACGGCACCGCGCGCTCCCGTGGCGCCCAACCGCTTCCTGCTGCTGACCGGCGTGCTGATCGCGGCGCTGGCGGCCGGTATCGGCGCGGCGTTCCTGATGGGGCAGCTGCGCGCAACCTTCCCCACGCAGGCGCGGCTGGAGAAGGCGTCCGGCATGCCGGTGATCGGCTCGATCGGCGAAGTGGTGACGCGCGCGCAGTCGGAAGAGCGCGCCAAGAAGCTCAAACTGTTCCTTGGCGGGACAGCGGCACTGGGCCTTGCCTATATGCTGCTGCTCGGCGTCGAGGTACTTCAGCGCGGCCTGGCGGCGTGAGGGGACGATGATGCACCAAGCTCCCCCTCCACGCCGTAGCGGCTCGTTGCTCGAACGCGCGGCCGCCCGCTATGACCTTTCCAACCTGCCCAAGACGGCGCCGATCGCGGCCCCCGTCGAGGAGCGGATCGCGCCTGCGCCCGCGCCGATGCTGGATCAGGGCTTCGCCCCCGTCGACACCTTCGCGCCCCGCGACGAGCTGCGCCAGCCGGTGCAGCCGGGCGAGCCGGTCGCGATCGATCGCCTGATGCTTGCCGAAAAGGGCATGATCGTTCCCGGCGCGCCGGTCGGCCCGCTGGCCGAGGAATTCCGCCTCATCAAGCGGCAGCTGCTGATCACGCGCGAACGGCTGACCGAGGCCGGCGAGCGCGACAAGGCGCGCTCGGTGCTGGTGTGTTCGGCGCGGCCCGGTGACGGCAAGACCTTCTGCGCGATCAACCTGGCGCTCTCCATGGCCGCCGAGCGCGACATCGAGGTGCTGCTGGTCGACGCCGACTTCGCAAAGCCCGACATCATGACCCAGCTCGGACTGGAGGACGGCCCCGGCCTGCTCGACGCGCTCGCCGACAGCCACCTCGATCCTGAGACGCTGGTGCGCCCCACCGACGTGCCGCACCTGTCGGTGCTGTCCGCCGGCACCAAGACCGCGACCGATACCGAGCTGCTCGCCAGCGCCCGTACCAAGGCGGTGCTGGCGCGGCTGCTCGCCGCCAATCCGCGTCGCGTGCTGCTGTTCGATTCGCCGCCGGCGCTCGCGGCCTCGCCCGCCTCCGTGCTGGCGATGCTGGTCGGCCAGGTGATGCTGGTGGTGCGCGCCGACCATACGCCGGAGGGCGAGCTCAGCGCCGCCGTCGGCCAGCTCGACGCGTGCGAGCACATCGCGCTGGTGCTGAACGCGGTGTCATTCGTGCCGGGCGGATCCCGCTTCGGCAGCTATTACGGTCAGGAGGACAGGATATGAGCCGGACCTTCACCCGGACCTTCTCGGCGCTTGGCGCGGGCACCTCCGCGCTGGCGCTCGTCGCCGCTACCCCAGCCGACGCGCAGCGGGATGCAGGCGGCGGCAAGCAGGTCACCATCGCCCCCTACATCGAGGCGAGCCAGACGCTGGAGGCCGACCTCAACGGCGACGGCGACGTGCTGACCTATACCAGTCTCGCCGCCGGCATCGACGCAGCGATCAGCACGCCACGCGTCGAAGGCCAGGTCAGTTACCGTTACGAGCGGCGCATCGCGTACGACCGGTATACCGGTGACGATGACGTCCATACCGGCCTTGCGCGCGTCTCGGCCAAGATCGCGCCCGGCCTCAGCATTGAGGGCGGCGCGCTTGCCACCCGCACGCGTTCGGACATCCGCGGCTCGGCGCCCGGGCTGCTGGCCGGCAATGACACCAACGTGACCGAGGTCTATTCACTCTACGCCGGCCCGACGCTCGCGACCTCCGCGGGTCCGCTGGCGATCAACGGCGCCTACCGCATCGGCTACACCAAGGTGGAGGCTCCCAATTCGGTCGGCCTCGACGCCGGGCAGCCGCGCTTCGATTATTTCGACCATTCGCTCGGCCAGTCTGCGACGGTCAGCGCCGGTGTGTCGCCGGGATCGGTGCTGCCGGTCGGCCTCACCGCCAGCGCGGGCTATGATCGCGAGGATGCGAGCCAGCTCAAGCAGCGCTACGAGGACTTCTACGCGCGCGGCGACGCGCTGCTGCCGGTGACGCCCACGCTCGCCCTTGCCGGCGGTGTCGGTTACGAAAAGCTCACCACCAGCCAGAAGGACCCGGTGCTGACCGCCGCAGGCCTGCCGGTGACCGACAACAACGGCCGCTTCGTCACCAACGAAGCGTCCCCGCGCCGCATCACCTATCGCACCGACGGCGTCTATTTCGATGCGGGCGTGGTGTGGCGGCCCAACCACCGCACGTCGCTGGGCGCCTATGTCGGCCGCCGCTACGGCTCGACCAGCTACACCGGCACCTTGAGCTACCAGGCATCGCGCAGCGTCGGCCTGGCGGTGAACGTGTACGACAGCGTCGAGACGTTCGGGCACCAGCTCCGCGAGGGGTTGAGCAACCTGCCGACCAGCTTCATCGCCGCGCGCAACGCCTATACCCAGCAATATAACGGCTGCGTGTTCAGCACGTCGGGCACCACACCGGGCGGTTGCCTCAACGACGTGTTCCAGTCGATCAGCACGGCCAGCTATCGCGCGCGCGGCGTTGACGGCGTGCTGTCGATCAACCGTGGCCAGAACAGCTTCGGGCTCGGCGTCGGCTATTCCAACCGCAAGCTGTTCCAGCCGAACAACGCGGTCGGCGTGACGCTCTACGGCCTGGAGGACGAGAGCTATTACGGCCAGGCGTTCTACGCCCGCCAACTGTCGCGGGTGGACGGCATCCAGGCCAACGCCTTCATCAACTATTACGACCCGGGGCTGCCGACCGCCGATGGCGTGTGGGGTTATGGCGCAACCGCGACCTATTACCGCAACTTCGGCCAGCTCGGCACCACCGCCACCGTCGGCCTGTTCGGCTACGATTCCGGCGACCTGCGCAGCCAGCTCAGCGCCCAGGCGCTGCTCGGCGCGCGGTACACCTTCTAGGGGCCAATCGATGTACGAAGATCAATTCGGCCTGACCGGGCGTCCGTTCCAGCTCACCCCCGATCCTGCCTTCTGGTACGAGACCGGGACCCATCGCCGCGCCATGGCGTATCTCGGCTATGGCCTGGCGCAAGGGGAGGGCTTCATCGTCATCACCGGCGACATCGGCGCGGGCAAGACGACGCTGGTCGGCCACCTGCTCGCGACGCTGGACCGCCAGGCGCTCAACCCGATCAAGCTGGTTTCCACCGCGATCGATGCCAGCGACCTGTTGCGGGTCGTCGCGACCCAGCTCGACGTCAATCCGACCGGCCTCAACAAGGCGGAGCTGCTGATCGCGATTGAGCGTGGGCTGCACGCTGTCGCCCGGAGCGGCCGGCGCACACTGCTGATCGTCGACGAGGTGCAGGCGCTGGCGGTCGACGCGCTGGAGGAGCTGCGCATGCTCTCCAATTTCCAGCTCGGCGGCCACGCGCTGCTTCAGATCGTGCTGCTCGGCCAGCCCGAGTTTCGGGAGCGGCTGCAAGGCTCCGCCCGGCTCGAGCAGCTGCGCCAGCGGGTGATCGCCATCCACCATCTCGAACCGATGGCGGCGGACGAGGTCGGCCCCTATGTCGCCCACCGCCTCAACGTGGTCGGCTGGAGCGGGCGGCCGGATTTCACCACCGACGGCTTTGCGGCGCTGCACCGCGCCAGCGACGGCGTGCCCCGCCGCCTGAACCAGCTCGCCAACCGCGTGATGCTGCATGCCGGCGTGGAGCATCTGGAGGTGATCGACGGCCATGTGGTGGAGACGGTGGCGGCCGATCTTCTCGCCGATCTGCCCGGCGTGCAGGCGAGCGAACCTCGACCCGCCGTCGCAAAGCCCGATGATGCGGCAACGCCCGCTGATCCCGAGGAGCCCAAAGCGGCTGCACCATGGATGGAGGCGGAAGCGTTGGAAGAGGCCGCCCGTTCGGCTGCCCGTATGCGCGACGAGCTTGCCTCCGTCCGTGCGGAGGCGATCGCCGCCGCCCCGGCTGCATCCGCGCCCGATCCGGCGCTGGAGGAACGGTTCGCCGGCCTCGAAGCCCGCCTCGACGAGCAGGATGCCGCGCTGCGTCGGGTGCTGACGCTGCTGGTCGAATGGGTCGAGACCGAGACGCCGCCGCGCAGCCTCGAAGACCCACGGACCCTCGAATACGTGCCGATCCGCGGCGCTGCGGCCTGAGGCGATGCGCAACGGCCTGTCGGTCGACGTCGAGGACTGGTTTCAGGTCGGCGCCTTCGAGACTGTGATCAACAAGGCCGACTGGCCGACGCTGCCGTCGCGGGTCGAGCGCAACACCGATGCGGTGCTGGCGCTGTTCGCGGAGTCGGGCGTGAAGGCGACCTTCTTCACGCTGGGCTGGGTGGCGGAGCGCTGCCCGGCGATGATGCGCCGCATCGTCGATGCCGGCCACGAGATCGCCAGCCACGGCTGGGACCACCAGCGCGTCTTCACCATGACTGAAGGGCAGTTCCGCGCCGACCTTGCCAAGGCCCGCGCGGTGCTGGAGGATGCCGGCGGCGCAAGGGTGACCGGCTATCGCGCGCCGAGCTTCTCGATCGACGCGCGCACCCCCTGGGCGCACGTCGCGCTGGCGGAGGCGGGCTATACCTATTCCTCCAGCGTCGCGCCGGTGCGCCACGACCATTATGGCTGGCGCGAGGCCCCGCGCTATGCCTTTCGCCCGATCGGCGACAGTGCGCTGATCGAGCTGCCTGTCACCGTCGCCGAATTGGGAAGCCGGCGCATGCCGACCGGCGGCGGTTTCTTTCGCCTGTTCCCGGGGGCGCTGACCGACTTCGCCGTCCGCCAGGTCAACGCGCAAGCGCAGCCCGCTGTGTTCTACTTCCACCCATGGGAGATCGATCCTGGCCAGCCACGCGTCGCGACGGCGCCGCTGCGCTCACGCGTTCGCCACTACAGCCGCCTAGGCGCGATGGCGGGCAAGCTGCGCAAGCTGGTCGGGCGCCACGACTGGGGCCGCGTCGATGCGGTTGTCGCCGACGTGGCGGAGCGGCTGGCATGACGGTGCCGCTGGTGACGGCTCCGGTCGGCGTGCGCGAGGCGGACCTTGGCGATGCGTCCGAGCGTACCCGGCTCGACGGTTTCGTGCGTGCGCAGCCGGGGGCGACGCCGTTCCATCTGCCCGCCTGGAGCCTCGCGGTGCAGCGCGGCTGCGGCCAGCGCGCCCGCTATCTGGTCGCCGAGCGCGCTAGCGGCGCGGTCATGGGCGTGCTGCCGCTGACGGAGGTGCGGTCGCCGCTGTTCGGCAAGGCGCTGGTTTCGACGGGGTTCGGAGTCGATGGCGGCGTCCTGGGCGATGCCGTCGATCCGCTCGCGTCCGCGGCATGGGACCTCGCCGAGCGGCTGGGCATCAGCAGTGTCGAGCTGCGCGGCGGCGAAGCGCCGGCGGGCTGGGCCGTCGATGTCACGAGCTATCTCGGCTTCGTGCGCCCGCTCGCCGCCGACGACGAGGCGGAGCTCAAGGCGATCCCGCGCAAGCAGCGCGCCGAGGTGCGCCGCGCGGCCGGCTTCGACCTTGCGGTAGCGACCGGGCGCGACGCATCCCTGCTTGCCGAGCATTACCGCGTCTACGCCGAATCGGTGCGCAACCTGGGCACGCCCGTCTTCCCACGCGCCCTGATGCGCGCTGCCGCCGAGCTGATGGACGCCGACGTGCTCACCGTGCGGCGGGGCGACCGGCCGCTGGCGTCGGTGCTTAGCCTGTATCTCAACGGCACCGTCTATCCCTATTGGGGCGGCGGCACCGCGGAAGCGCGGACCTGGCGCGCCAACGACCAGATGTATTTCGCGCTGATGGGCCATGCCCGCGAGCGCGGCTGCACCCGGTTCGACTTCGGGCGGTCCAAGGTCGGCACCGGTGCGGCGGCGTTCAAGAAAAACTGGGGATTCGAAGGCCGGCCGCTCGCCTACGCGCGCCGGACCCGCGGTGCCGCGCGCGAGGTCAATCCGCTCAACCCGAAATATGCCGCGATGGTCGCGACATGGAAGCGCCTGCCGCTGCCGCTCGCTACGGCGCTCGGCCCCTGGATTTCGCGCGGCCTGGGGTGATGGACGTCCTGTTCCTCGCCCATCGCGCGCCCTTTCCGCCCGATCGCGGCGACCGAATTCGCAGCTATCACGTGCTGCGCCACCTCGCGCAGAGGGCGCGCGTCCACCTCGTTGCGTTCGCGGACACGGCCGCGGAATGCACGCCGGCGCCCGAACTGCGGGCGCTGACTGCGAGCTGCACGATTGTGCACCGCCGCAAGCCGCGCGCGATCGCGGCAGCGCAGGCGCTGGCGAGCGGCTTGCCCGTATCGCTCACGGCCTTCGCCGACCCGGACCTGCGGCGTGCGGTGGCCGGGGTTCTCAGGCAACAGCCGGTGGCGGCGATCTACTGCTTCTCCGGCCAGATGGCGCAATATCTGCCGGAGAGCGGCCCGGGCACGATTATGGACTTCGTGGATGTCGACTCGGCCAAGTTCGCGGCGCTCGGGCAGGGCCGCCTGACGCCGCTACGCTGGCTGATGCGCCGCGAGGCGAGGCTGCTCGAGGCATTCGAGCGCCAGGTCTCCGCCCGGGCCGACGCTGCACTCTTTGTCAGCGCAGCGGAAGCGGCGCTGTTCCGACACGCCGGCGGGCGGGGCAACATCGTGACGGTGGAAAACGGCATCGATACCGCGCGCTTCAGCCCGGCTGCCGTCCCCGCGCGACCGGTGCCCGGGCCGACCATCGCGTTCACCGGCCAGATGGACTACCAGCCCAACGTCGAGGCGGTGACGTGGTTCGCGCGCGAGGTGATGCCGCGCGTCCACCGTCGCCACCCGGACGCGCGCTTCGCGATCGTCGGGCGCGCGCCGACTGCGGCCGTTCGCGCGCTGGCGGGAAGCCATGTCGAGGTGTCGGGAGAGGTGCCGGACACGCGCCCGTGGCTGGCGGCAGCCGCCGTGTGCGTCGCGCCGCTGTCCCTCGCGCGCGGCATCCAGAACAAGGTGCTCGAGGCGATGGCGATGGGCCGGCCCGTGGTCGCGACCGGGGCCGCTGCCGAGGGCATCGATCACGCTGGCACGGTGCGAACGGGGGACGGCGCGGAGGCGTTTGCACGCGCGGTGATCGCGCTGCTCGACGACCCCACCGCCGCCGAGGCGCTCGGGGCTGCGGCGCGCCAGCGGGTGATGGCGCGCTACGCCTGGGACGCGAGCCTTGCCCCTCTCGATGCGCTGATGGGCTTCACTGAGCGGCGGCCAGAAGCAGCATGACGGCGGCGAGCGTCCCGCGTGGCGTTGCTCCGACGACGAGCGCCTGGCGCCGACATGGCGGCGTCCTCGCCCTGACCGGTGCGGCCTTGGCGATGCTGTTCGCGCGCGACGTCGCGGCGCTGGTCTCCACCTGGTGGACGAGCACCACCTTCGGCCACTGCTTCTTCATTCCGCCGATCATCGCCTGGCTGATCTGGCAGCGCCGGCAGGAGCTCTCGGCCTTGACGCCTGTCGCCTGGTGGCCCGGCCTAACTGTGGTGGCCCTGGGAGCGGCTGCCTGGCTGACCGGCGACGCGGCCTCGGTGAACTTCGCCCGCCAGCTCGGGCTGGTGCTGATGATGCAGGGCGCCGCCGTGACGCTGCTCGGCCCAAATGTCGCGCGCGGCCTCGCCTTCCCAATTGCTTATGCCTTTTTCCTGATCCCGTTCGGCGAGTGGCTGGAGGCGCCTCTGCAGATTGCGACGGTGCGTCTCGTCATGCCGTTGCTGGCGCTGGTGGGCGTGTCGGCGACCTCGGACGGCGTGATGATCCACGCCGGACGCTATTATTTCGAGGTGGCTGAGGCGTGCTCCGGCGCCAAGTTCGTCATCGCGATGGTGGCGTTCGGCGTGCTGGTCGCGGACGTCTGCTTCGTCTCGTGGCGCCGGCGCGCGACATTCCTTGCCGCGGCCGTGGTGGTGCCGATCCTCGCCAACGGCATCCGCGCCTTCGCCACCATCTGGGTCGCCGACCTGACCAGCGTCGAGACGGCGGCGGGGTTCGATCATATCGTCTACGGCTGGGTGTGGTTCGGCGTCGTCATGGTGGCGACGATGGCGATCGGCTGGCGCTGGTTCGACCGGGCACCGGATGCGCGGGCGTTCGACCCTGCGACGCTGGACCGGCCGGTGTGCCGTACCGCCGGGCTGGTGCCCGCCGCGCTCGCGGCGCTCGCGCTCGCCGCCGCCGCACCGCTGTGGAGCGCCACCGCCGCGGCTGGCGCTGCCCCGCTGCCCGCACGGGTCGACCTGCCCGAACTACCCGGCTGGCGGCGCGTGCCGCTGAGTACCCATGCCCCGTGGGAGCCTTATTACCCAGGCGCCGACCACCACCTGATCGGCCGCTACGCCGATGCGGCAGGCAATCGCGTCGACGTCGGCATCGCCGTGTTCGCCCGCCAGCGCGAAGGCGCCGAGCTGATCGCCTACGGCACCGGCGCGGAAGGCGAAGACCGTTGGCTGCGGGTCGCCGACCTGCCAGCGATCGGCGGCGGCACGGCAATGCGGATCAGGGCGCCGGGACCTGTCGATCGAGTGGTCGCCACCTGGTACGAACTCGGCGGCACCGTCACCGCCAGCCCTGCAGAGGTGAAGCTGCGCACGCTGAAGGCGCGCCTGCTCGGCGGCGACCAACGCGCGGCGGCGGTCCACTTGTCGGTCGAGGTGCCCGGCGGCGGCAATCCGGACGCGGCCATCGCTCGCTTCCTGCAAGCCGCGCCGATCGATCGACTGGTCGCCGCCGTGCTCGCCAGCGGAGCGCACCGCGCTACTGCGGCAGGCGGATCTGGTGCACGAAGCGGAGGCTGACCGCGGTCTCCCCCTTGGCGCGACGAGCGGGGTCCTTGATGTGTTGGTCGAACACCATGAGGCTCTCGCTGGTGCCGCCGGGCAGGGTGCGGACCTCCGTCACCGCGTGTACGTGCAGCTCGCCCATGTCGGTGTTCATGCCGTCGCCGGGTTCGAAGCCGGCGTGCGTCGCCTTGTAGGGCTCGACCACCTGGCGATAGGCTGAATCGTCCGTCATCCCCGCCGGGGTCATCCGCCGCACGGTGCAGGCGTGAAAAGGCGGGAGCTCCAGATAAACCTGGATGTCGCGGTCACCATCCTTGATCAGCCATCCCCGTCCCGGGTCGCTGCCCATCGTGACCTTGACCTCGTCGGCCGCCAGCGGCTTGGCGCCCTTGCGCGCCATCAGCGCGTCGACTTCGGTGTCGATCGGAAAAGTCTTGAGGCAGACTTCGTCGTAGAGGGCTGCCATGCGGGCGACGGCATCGCCCGGCGGGGTAGCGGCAGCGCTCGCCTGGGCGGCCGCGAGCGCGACGGTCGACAGCAGCATGTCACTCTCCCGGTTGACCGGCAGAGGGTGAAGGAGCGGAGGCGCCGAGTCCAGCGCCTCCGTCCCGTCCGATCAGGCTTGCTCGAACAGCTTCGCCCAGCGACGCGGCTCGCGGTCCTTCCACAGGCCGCGGTGGTAGGCGTCGGACGCAAGCAGCGGCATCACCGAACCCGCTTCGGCGAACACCATCTGCTCGATGCCGGTGTTGACCTTGCCCCAGCTCGCCGCCTCCTGAAGGGTAGACGAAGAGCAGGCGCCGTCGCGCACGTCGGCGACTGTGATCTGCACCGCGTACTTGTGCACCGCGACGTCCTCATGCCCCAGGATCTCGGCGCAGACGACCGTGTCCTGGATGAAGTTCTTGGGCACGCCGCCGCCGATCATCAACAGGCCGGTGGTGCCCGCCTGGATCTTGATGTCCGTCAGCTCGCGGAAGTCGGCGATCGAGTCGATCGTGAGGTAGGGCTTGCCCGCCTTCATGCTGTCGACCTGGTGCTTGACGAGGCCGAAGCCCGCCGAGCTGTCCGTGAACGCCGGGCAGAAGATCGGCACGTCATGCTCGTAGGCGAGCTTGACGAGGCTGTTCTCCTTCTTGCCGTGCTCGACGAGGTACTTGCCCATCTCGCGGATGAACGCACGGCTCGAATAGGCCTTGGGCTCCAGCGTCTCGGCGATCTCGAAGATCGTGTGGTCGACGTGCTGAAGCTCTTCCTCGTCGATGTACGTGTCGTAGATGCGATCGATCAGCAGCGAGCGCAGCGTGTCGTCGTCGGGCACGTCAAGCGCCTGGTAGTGCTTGTGGCCGAGCCCTTCGAAGAAATCCATGTCGACGATCGACGCGCCGGTGGCGACGATGCCGTCGACCATGTTGGAGCGGACGAGCTCGGCATACAGGTCCATGCAGCCGGCGGCCGACGTGCTGCCCGCGATCACCAGGAACACGGTGCAGTCCTTGTCGCCGAGCATCTGGTTGTAGATGCCCGTCGCGCGCGCGAGGTCGCGGCTGGTGAAGCTCATCTTGCCCATCGAATCGATGATGGGCCGGGCGTCGAAGCTGCGGATGTCGATATGCTCAACCTTGTGGGAGAGCAGCTCCGCCTTGCGCGTGTCGTTGGGGGTGAGGTCGTTCATCTCAGTTCCGTTTTCTTACACAAGAACCGCCGTCGTTTTTGGGGACGCGGAAACCCATAACTGCGTCGCCCCGCGTCCGGCAAAGCCGGTGCGCAGGACGACGACTATGTACGTAGGCCGTTACAGCTTGACGACGTTGGTCGCGACTTCGCGGTGACGCTCGCCATACAAGGTAGCCATCGGCTCGTCGGTTACAATGGCGGTTTCCTCCGAACCGAAACCGTTGAAGCCGGTGCGCATCGCCGCGCCATAGGCGCCGAGCATCCCGATCTCGAGGTAGTCGCCCGCCTGGACGTCCGCCGGCAACAGAAACGGCCCGGTCATGTGATCGAGGTCGTCGCAGGTCGGCCCGTAGAACGAGAAGGGATGATCCCGCACCGTCGACTGCGGCTCGCGCAGCAGCGTCACGGGAAAGCGCCAGCCGATGTGAGCGGCATCGAACAACGCGCCGTAAGCCCCGTCGTTGATGTACAATTCCGTGCCCCGCCGACGCTCGACACGGACGATCAGCGAGCTGTACTCCGCACAGAGCGCCCGACCCGGCTCCGCCCAAAGCTCAGCCGAGTACGAGATCGGCAGGCTTTCGAACGCGCGATGGATGGTCTCGAAATAGCGCTCCAGCGGCGGCGGCTCCATGCCGGGATAGGTGGACGGAAATCCGCCGCCGACATCGATCACGTCGACGGTCACCGCTGCATCGACGATCGCCGCACGCACCCGCTCCATGGCGTTGGCGTAAGCCTCGGGAGTCATCGCCTGGCTGCCGACGTGGAAGCAGATGCCGAGCGCATCCGCCGCCTGGCGAGCCGCCATCAGCAGCGGCTTCGCCTCATGCGGGCCGACGCCGAACTTGGAGGCGAGGCTGAGCTTGGAATGCTCGGACGACACACGCAGCCGCACGCACAGCGTCAGGTCCGCCGCATGGCGCGTGGCGCGCATGATCTTCTCGAGCTCGTCGAGCGAGTCGAGGCTGAACACGCGGACGCCATGCGTGAAATACGCCTCCGCGATCGCTTCCTCGGCCTTGACCGGGTGCATGAAGCACAAGGTCGCCTCGGGCAGCGTGCGCGCAACCAGCCGCACCTCGGCGATCGAGGCGACGTCGTAGTGCGTGACGCCGTTGTCCCACAGGATCTGGAGCAGATCGGGAGACGGGTTCGCCTTCACCGCATACATCGACCGACCCGGAAACTTCTCGGTAAAGAAGCGGGCGGCCCGCGCAGCAGCGTGGGGACGAGTCAGCGTGACCGGCTGAACCGGCTTGAGGGCGGCAGCTAGCCCCAGCGCGTTATGATGCTTGTGCAATTCAAGGGACCTCCAAGTGCCTTTCGGCGACGAAAGCTGCCTTGCGGTTGGAAGTCCCATGGGGCAGCGGGAAGGCGCACATAGGGACGGTGTTCCCCCATGTAAAGCGTGGCTGCGTGCGCGGAGACGAAACGTGACGATCGTGCGACAACCGACGCGGGCAGGGGTGCGCGATGCCGCTGCCAAAGTTGCCGGGATCCTGGCCCCAACGCCGCTGTTCGGTTCAAAGATCAATGACTTAACGGTGGCGTTCAAAGCCGAGTCGCTGCAGCCGGTCGGCGCGTTCAAGGTCCGTGGCGCGTGGCACCGGCTGACCGCACTTGACGACACGGCGCGGCGACGGGGCGTGGTCGCCTTCTCATCGGGCAATCACGCGCAGGGAATCGCCTGGGCGGGCAAGCGACTCGGCATTGCCACGACCATCGTCATGCCGGCCGACGCGCCGCGGGTGAAGCGCGAGGCGACGCTGGCGCTCGGCGCGGAGGTGGTGAGCTACGATCGCGCTACCGAAAGCCGCGAGGCTATCGCCGGCCAACTCGCCGAAGCCCGGGGCGCGACGCTGGTGCCGAGCTTCGACGACCCCTGGATCATCGAAGGCCAGGGCAGCGCCGGCATCGAGGCGGCGGCGCAAATGCAAGCCGCCGGGCTCGGCGAGCCGCAGCATGTGGTGATCCCCTGTGGCGGCGGCGGACTCGCGGCGGGCATCGCGCTCGGCCTGCCCGATGCGAAGATCACGGTTGTCGAGCCGGAGGGCTGGGACGACATGCGCCGCAGCCTGGAGGCGTCATGGATCGAACCGGTCGGCCCCAATCCGCCGCCGACCGCGTGCGACGCGCTTCAGACGACGCGGGTGTCGCCGCTCACCTTCGACGTGTTGTCGCGGCGGGACGCGACGGGCGTGGCCGTGAGCGAGGCGCAGGTCGCCCACGCGCAGCGCTGGGCGGCCGAGCGGCTGCGGCTGGTGGTGGAGCCCGGCGGCGCCGTGGCGCTGGCGGCGGTGCTGGCGGGCAAGGTCGCGCTTGGGCCAGGTACGCTGGTGATCCTGTCGGGCGGCAATGTCGACATGGCTGCCTATGCCAAGGTGCTCGCCGGGTGAACGGCACGCTCGGCTCAATCGCGTCGGCGGCCCCTTCGATCGCGATGCTCGGCTGCTTCGCCTGCGTCGCCGGCGGCGGCGTGCTGATCGTGCGGCGGGGGGATTATCGCAAGGGCGTGCTGATGCTGGTGATGGCAGCGGTGCTGCTCGGAAACGTGCTGGTGTGGGTGGGGTGACGGCGGCTGCCTCGCGGCGCGGTGTTCACCCCGTCGGCGCTCAGAAGGGGCCGCCGACCGGGCGAAAGGTCACAAAAGTCACACCGACGCGCGTTCGTGCGCGGGCCGGTTCTTCGGGGCATCAGCGAAGTGAAAGAGCGGAGGCGCGGGCTTGGCAGCTTTTGGCCGTGTAGGACAGCTGGGCGGTGGCACGTCCGCTCTCGCCCACAAGCGGACGTTCGCTGCGGAACAGTTCAGCCGCAGTAGAGGACGTTAACGAGTTTACGCGCTCCCCAGCAAGTTCCGACGGTCAGGAGGGCTACAGCGCTCAAGCCAATGTCGAGAGCCGTGTTGTCCCGTTCGCAAGGGCGCGGCTGCCCTTCGCAGCCACCTCCTGATTGAAGCACCATCACTATCGCCGGAAAGCCGATCAGGAGGAACGCAACAAAGGCAGCGAGAACTCCCGCGACTGACGCGGCGCTCGGCAACCACTTACGTTTCGGCCCATCCATGCGGGTTAGGTGCGAAACTCGCGCGTCGCCGTCAATGTCCGCTGGCGCCTACTTACTTCCATTTGCTCCGCCGCGGCAAAGCCGCGTCGTCAGTCGGCGCGCCGGGCGCTCCGCTGGCCGGGCTTGCCGGCGAGGCGCGGATTAGCTCCCGCTAATCCGCTGCGCCGAGCCTCACCGAATCGGGCTGTTCGGGTCCAGCCGCATGTCGAGATACTTGTCCACGCTGGCCATCAGCTCGGGCGTCTCGTGCTCGAAGAAGTGGTTCGCCTTCGGGATCGTGTCGTGGTGGATGGTGATGTGCTTCTGCGTGCGCAGCTTGTCGACCAGTTTCTGGACCGCGCTCGGCGTCACCACCTCGTCCGCCTCGCCCTGGATGATGATGCCGGATGAAGGGCAGGGCGCCAGGAAGGTGAAATCGTACATGTTCGCCGGCGGCGCGATCGAGATGAAGCCGCGGATCTCCGGCCGGCGCATCAAGAGCTGCATGCCGATCCACGCGCCGAAGCTGACGCCCGCCACCCAGGTCGATGATGCCTCCGGGTGGAAGCTCTGCACCCAGTCGAGCGCCGAGGCCGCATCGGACAGCTCGCCGACGCCGTTGTCGAACGTGCCCTGGCTCTTGCCGACGCCGCGGAAGTTGAACCGCAACGTGGCGAAGCCGCGCCGCTGGAACGTCTTGTAGAGCTCCTGGACGATGCGGTTGTTCATCGTCCCCATCGCCTGCGGATGGGGATGAAGGATCATCGCGACGGGTGCGCGGGGGCGGGGAGCGGGGGCGAAGCGCCCCTCGAGGCGGCCTTCGGGGCCGGGAAAGATGACTTCGGGCATGGATCTCGCGTCGCAAGGAACCGCGCCGGTGGAGCGCGGGGAGTTGCGCGCTATATAGGGCAGCACTCCGCCCACGCAATTGGAACGCTCTGGCTTGCGCATCTACCTCGATCACGCCGCGACCACGCCGATGACCGACGCCGCCCGGGCGGCGGTGGCGGACGCGATGGGCCGTTGGGCCAACCCGTCCTCGCCGCATGCCGAGGGGCGCGGGGCGCGGTCGGCGCTCGAGCAAGCCCGCGGCGCGATCGCCGCTGCCTATGGCTGGCCGGGTGAGGTGCTGTTCACCAGCGGTGCGACCGAGTCGCTCGCGCTGGCCCTCGGGCGCTGCGTTGCCGAGCGCCGGCTGATCCTGTCGGTGGAGCACGATGCGGTGATCCGCGCGGCTGCCGAGGCGCGGAGGCTGCCGGTACGGCCGGACGGCGTGGCGGACGACGGGGCGCTCGCTGCCGCCATGAGCGAGCCGGGCCGGGCGCTGGTCGCGATGCAATGGGCGAACAGCGAGACGGGGGTGATCCAGCCGGTCGCGACGCTTGCGGGAAGCGTCCATGCCGCCGGCGGGCTGGTGCTGCTCGACGCCGCGCAGATGCCCGCCGGCGCCGACCCGGAGGCGATCGCGGCGGCGGACCTGGTGGCGCTGTCGGCGCACAAGCACGGCGGCCCGCCCGGGGTGGGCGCGTTGCTAGTCCGCGATTTGGCGGTCCTGACCCCCAGCGGCGGGCAGGAGAGGGGCTACCGGCCCGGCACTGAGAACCTTCTGGGTGCCGCCGGGTTCGCCGCCGCGCTGGCCGGGCCGGACGACGTTTCGCGACTCGCGGCCCTGCGCGCGCGCCTCGACGATGCGATCGTGCGTTCGGGCGGGGAGGTCGTGGCGGGTGTAGCGAAGCGGCACCCGGCGATCGGCTCATACCGGATGCCTGGCCTCGCCTCCGCGGCGCAGCTCATCCGCTTCGACCTCGCCGGCATCGCGGTCTCCGCGGGCAGCGCCTGCGCGTCCGGCAGCATGAAGCCGAGCCACGTCCTCGCCGCGATGGGCTGGAGCGAGGAGGCGAGCCGGGAGGTCGTCCGCGTCAGCTTCGGCCGCACCACCACGGCAGATGAGGTGGAGGCCTTTATCGCAGCCTGGCGCGATACGGCGCGTTCGGGACGGCGGTTCGCGGCATGACGTACCTTGATTATCAGGCGACCACACCGCTTGCCCCGGAAGCGCTGGAGGCGATGTTGCCCTGGCTGCGCGACCAGCACGCCAATCCGCATTCGGCCCACCGCGCCGGCCGTGCCGCCCGCGCCGCGGTGGAGGTCGCCCGCGAACACGTGGCGGCGCTGCTGCCGGCCGGCGGCCGCGTCGCCTTCACCAGCGGCGCGACGGAGGCGCTCAATTGGGCGTTGAAGGGCACGGCTGGCCCGATCGTGACGATCGCCACCGAACACGCCGCCGTTCTCGATACCGCGCGGGCGGTCGGTGCGACCGGACGGGAAGTCACCGTCCTGCCGGTAGGCCTAGACGGGCTGGTCGAGGAGATTGCCGCCGATCGCGCCATCCGGCCCGGTGTCGGCCTCGTGGCCGCCATGCTCGTCAACAACGAGATCGGCGTGGTCCAGCCGATCGCCCGGCTCGCCGAGCGCGCCCATGCCGCCGGCGCGTTGATGCTGTGCGACGCGGTGCAGGGCTATGGCCGCGTGGCGGTGCCGGATGGTTGCGACATGGTCGCGATATCGGCGCACAAGGTCCACGGCCCCAAGGGCATCGGCGCGCTGTGGATTCGCGATGGCGTGACGCTCGACCCACTGCTCCACGGCGGCGGCCAGGAGGCGCCCGGGCGTTCCGGAACGCTGTCGCCCGCGCTGTGCGCCGGCTTCGGCGCGGCGGCGGCGCTGATGGCTGCCCGGCGGGACGAGGATGCGGGCCATGTGGAGCGGCTGTGGCGGGCCGCCACCGCACGGCTGGACGCGAGCTGGACGATCAACGGTGCCGCCGAGCCGCGCTATCACGGCAATCTCAGCATCCGCCGCCAAGGGCTCGACGTGAACCGCCTGATGTCCGACCTGCGCGACATCGCGTTTTCCGCGGGCTCGGCGTGCGCGAGCGGGTCCGGGCGGCCAAGCCATGTGCTGCGCGCGCTCGGCCTGTCGGACGCTCAGGCGCGGTCGAGCATCCGGCTGGGCTTCGGCCGCTACACCGGCGAGGCGGAGCTCGTCGGTGCGATCGAGGCGATCGCCGCGGCTGCCGAGCGGCAGCGGGTGGCGGCATGACGCGCGTCCGGTTCCTGCGCGCGGACGGTCGCGTCAGCGAGGTCGATGCACCCGAAGGCGCGCGGCTGCTCGACATCGCGCAAGCCGATGGCCAGCCGCTGGAGGGCACCTGCGACGGTGTGATGGCGTGCGCGACCTGCCACGTCATCGTCGATGTGGCGGACTTCGGCCAACTGCCGGTGCCGAGCCCCGAAGAGGAGGACATGCTCGATCTGGTGCCCGACGCCACGCGGACCAGTCGGCTCGCCTGCCAGATACGCGTTCCGGCCGGCACGCTGGCGGTGCGTGTTCCTGGCTGAAGCAGATCGCCCGCGATCCTGACGCGCGCACAACAGCCGGTTCAGGGAACATGCATGGCGCAGGGGCGATTGAGGGGGGCCCGTCACCCGGCGGGCGTGTAATGGAGTTTGAGCTGATGAAGCTTATCGCCCTGCTTGGCGCCGGCGCCATTGCCGCCGGCAGCATGATGGCCGCGGCACCCGCGGACGCGCAACGTTATGGATATCACGACGGCGGCTCTTACGGCCGCGATCACTATCGGCCCGAGCACCGCGGCTATCGCGGTGGCTATGGCGATGGCTATGGCCACCCCCGCGGGCACGGCCGCGGCTATGGCGCCCATGGTGGCGCGTATGGCTTCCACGGTGGTGGCTATGGCCGGGGGCGCCTCGTCTGCCGCGTGCGCCATGGCTATTACGGTCCCGTCCGTCGCTGCTTCCGCATTCACCGCTGATCAACACCGAAGGAGAAATACCATGAAACTGTTCACCCTTGCCGCCGCCGGCCTTGTTGCGCTGACCGGTCTTGCGCCCGCCGCGCTCACCACCTCCGCCTCGGCGCAGCGCACGGTGGTGACCGAGCGCACCGTGGTTCACACCGAGCGCCACGATCGTGGCTATCGCAGCGGTCCCCGCTGGCGCACCCGCAAGGTGTGCCACAACGAGCGTCGCCATGGGCACCGCGTGCGGATCTGCCGGACCGTTCGCCGCTAACGGCGGCTTGATCGCGCCGCCCGGCTCCGCCATAGACGTGGCGGGAGTCGGGCGGACGTGGTCGTCGCCAACCCGGTCAGGTCCGGAAGGAAGCAGCCGCAACGATTTCGCCGCGGGTCGTTCCGGCTCCCACCGCGCGCTGCG
>Ga0210040_10000993_pt1 | contig 44909 bp, 21 predicted proteins | sample CryGeyCG12114_NA_FD_185462 | JGI IMG/M metagenome (GOLD analysis project Ga0210040, IMG submission 185462) | Groundwater microbial communities from aquifer - Crystal Geyser CG19_WC_8/21/14_NA (SPAdes) (version 2) | ecosystem: Environmental > Aquatic > Deep subsurface > Groundwater | place: USA...
TTGTGTACATAACTTATTTTGTATGTAGTTTTTTTTCTATGTCAATCGTTATTGTTAGTTAATTCCTCTGTAATACTGTAGAGTGTAAATGACATGATCCTTTGTTTGAATAAACCACGGCAAAGACCAGAAATACATTTTTGAAAATCACAGTTTACACTTTTTATTTTTTTGCATCATTTTTTTATGTATAGAAGAATTATGGGCCTCAACTATCTGTCGGTGTCGACTAATTCGTCTGTTAGTGTCGGCTGTTTTCCATTCCCCGTTTTTGCAGGTGGTAGAATGAGGCGGGAAAAATAAGACAACGATTATTGTTGTCAGTGAATTTTTCCGCTTCTGCAGTCAATAGTCTTACTGTACTCAACTTTAATCATGTTAAAACAAAGTTAAGTATCATTTAATGTGTCACATTTGAAGCCATTTAAGTAGCTTGTTATTTGTACATTTGCTTTGAGCGTATCAATAAACGAAAGCTAAAGATCGTATTGTGCATTTCAACGGGATTCCATATCGTTGTTGTTTCCCTGCCTGAGCTGGCAGAAAAACTGCACCAGTTGGATGGCCGGCAAGATGAAGTTAGTCATTACAATTGTCCTCATCTCCAGTCTATACGGCGTTTTGCATGGAGGATCTATTCAACCATTCGAAGGGTCAAACATTGACTCCAAAGTGAAGGAAGGAGAAGCGCAATACAACAAGATGATAAAAAACTCAAAGATGCCGTCAGGATCGTGTTGGAAAGAGACTTTGGAAAACTTGGAAATGGGCTGTAGAGATTTGACTGAAGAAATGCAGGGACGACTGTAAGCAAAAACTTTTGACTGTGCAGTATTCACTGTTGGCTCATTACCTAATGTACCCTTTGTTTCTAAATTATACAGAGCCCTGGAGTTTACTTCTTGCTTTAACCAAATGGCTGGCCTGCCTGGAATCTTATGTCCTCAGACTGGGACTCCGATCCGAAGCTGCATTTCCTTGTTGTCCGACAATAATTTGAACACGTTTCGGGAATATTTTATGCATACTCATGATATGTGTGTGTATCTTCGACAGGAACTGTGGCAGCAGCAAACTAACAGTGCTGTCAATCTGTAAGCTATAGTTAGTTGATTCGTTAGAAACCTGCTATTTGTGTAGTGTGATTCAGTATGTATATTATTTGTTTGTAGTTTGACTTCGGCTGCAGCCCAAGTATCCGAAAACATGATCGAAGCGAAGCAAGTGCAAGAGGAAATTCTGGAATCTCAGAAGAGCACTTTGAACCTGACTGCTAATATTAAAAAAGAGAATGATGATCTCGTCCACGCTGTGTCCCAAGTGAAGGATATTTTTGCGGATTTCCAGTAAGTTTGACTGGACTACTATGGTTAAGGTTGTTTGACATTGCAACTACTACTTACTGGTCATTTAATTTTTGCAGAGCTACAGCTCAGGAGTCACGAGTGACCATGAATGAAATGTTTGACATCATAACTCAAGTCCAAAGGGCTGTCTCATGGGTAGTTGGAGAATTCTCTTTGTACGATGTCATGGGCTTTTATTTGCTGGCCTGTGGAGCTCTGTATGTGATCACATCCCAGAGGCGAGCTGAAGGAGCTCGCATTTGGGTTTCAATTCTTATGACCTTGTCACTTGGATTTGAAAGGATTTTGTACAACTATCTCATGGACTCTGGCTATCCTTATGCTCCTGTAAGAATAAATCCAACGATCTTGTCCAACTTTCATAGTTATTTGTTGGCTTCGCTTATGTATTTAATTGTTTGGGACTCCAAAACTTGTCTCTTATAACTAAATAGCTTGGTTTCTATGTTACAGGAAGAATTAAAAGGGTATATTTGGGTGCTCCGGAAGATTTTCCTGTTCATCACATTTTTGACAGTATTTGTGATTGTGATTAAGTATCGGGATATCCACATGGTTAACAATGGGTTACTGGCTCAGATGGCTGAACAAGTGCAGAGACTGGGCAATGAATTGGAAGGTAATGACATGAATTGAATGTTTTGATTACTTGATTTTTACCGGTCATGATTTGGTTTCCCAGAAACTCGTGCGTTGGTATGGGCCACAGCGAATGAAGCATTTCGTGGACGAAATCCCGAAACCCAAAATATGATCACAAATGGGGAAGAACATACCAGTTTCACTTTTGTTCGCAATCCAGATAATTCCTTTTCGTTGAGAAAAAATTTACCCACTGAGGCTGCTGCTAACACTTTTAACAGATCTCGTGGGCTTGATAACTCAGCCCTCAAGAACAACCAACTGGGTTCACTTGCGGATTCGAATCGGAGTACTTCGGTGGGCCCTTCCAATCAAAATGGCCAACCTTCACAACATTCCAGGTAGGACATTTACTGCAAAGTCGTGTGGCCTGTTCCAATTCTAATGCGGGCATATAAACTGCAATCGAAAGCTTCCTAATTCCTAACATTTATAATTTCTTGTGTAGCACGCCACAAACGGAGCCTCGAGGTCCTCTTGGCTATTTGAATGTACTACGCCGATCTAGAGTAGCATTTGGACAACTTTTTGGCCCAAATCGCACTCAGCAAGAAGCTAACAATAGTGTGGAAGTGGATTCTGATGATGAAGATTCATTTTCTGACTATTCTGGTGAGGACGATGACGATTTCCAGTTGGATAGAAATCTTGGAGAGAGTGACCATGAAGAAGAAAATCGAGAAAATGAGGATGAATTATTGGATGACGAAGAGAATGCCGGTCTACTTGAAGATGCTCAACAACTGATTCCTCGTCCAATGGTACGTTTATTTTTTTTTAAATGTGGACCTCAGTATTTCAAGTGAATCCATCCAACATGATCTTTTCAGGAATGTGTGGGACCCTACAACTTGCGACCAAGGCGTTCAACTATTCGGTCCCCATTGCGAATGTCTCAACTCGAATCTGTGAATGCTTTTGCACGACAACTCAAGAAACGGGCTAAACAGACTCAGTCTGCAAAATCTCCTAATTACTTCTCATCGGATGATGAATGCTAACTTAACGGAAACTTAATTGTAGTCATAAGGGAGTTAGGGATGAATCGCAACGAAAAACGAGAACGGAAACCAAACCTGAAATCTATGGTTTTCTTCGTTTTGATTCATGCTTTGGCGTCCTACTGACACAACAGAACGATCACAACGATCTTTATTTCGTTGGTGTTCGCGCCAATACGAACGAAAAAAATATCGTTTTGGGTTCATTCTTTTTCCTGTTGTGTAGGCAGGACGCCAAAGCACGAATCAAGACGAAGAAAACCATAGATTTTTGGTTTTGGTTTCCGTTCTCGTTTTTCGTTACGATTCATCCCTAACTCCCTAATACGTGCGACCTGAACATGGTACAATATTTCCCATGGGAAATCCTACTTTGGCTTCATTGTCCATTAAAAAATGTTATTTTAAGTACGTGTTCTCTCTACTTGTATACTTTTTAATATTTCCACTTACTAGAGCAAATTATGTGCTATGCATGTTTGTTTGTTGTCTAATAATTAATTACTTTAGTCTTTTGTTATTTATCAAATGTGTACATTTTAATATGCACTGTGTTTCATGGAAAACTTGTACTATTCTGGTTGGTATTTATTTCGATTTCACTGCTAGAAAAGGCCGGCGTTTTGGGCATACTGAACTATTTATATTGGAGAACTGATGCTCATGACGATATATTATAGTAATGTATGATCTATGACTTTTAACAGAATGCATTTACTAATTTATTATTATTAACGAAAACTGCCCTTGCCGTACTTAATCTAGCATACTACCATTAATTTAATCATAGTAACTAACTGACTGCGTTTGTTTACAGTGTTTTTTGCATGTTTTTTACCATTCCCAGTAAAAATTGATATACTACTTCAAATTATGTGTTTTGCACGGTGCTTTTGGACCCAACCATTCCATTATTGCTTATGATTGGCAACTTGGCAATTAATTGTATGTGTGATTCTTGTGCATAAAAAATAATAAAAAAGGATCATGAAAAGGATTATTTGCTTAAAATTCGGAACGCTTTATATCCGGAATGCATAATTATCGCAATAGACTATCTACGGTAAGTCGTCATATTCAAAAAGCCTTTGGCTCGGTTCTCTAATTAACTAGCCGGGCACACTAACCATAGTAGCATTTAAACCCGTAAAATTTTCAATGATCCTAAATTTTTTGACGTGAGGCAAGTTTTTAAATGGTTAGAAACAGATGTAAATGGGTTACTGAAAAGCGGGCCTCTGGCATTTTTATGAAAAGTAGCAACGGCGATTTAAAAATGCTGCAATAATGCCTGGAAATATTGGCTTCCAATTCCTCATAGCCAAGTTTACATATTGGCAAAGTTGACAAAACAAAATGAGAATGTGCTGGAAATGTTTGCCAAATAACTTTGAACTGAAACTATTCGATTTTAATTCCTAATTGGTACACAAAGACGGAATAGCGTCATTTTTTCAACAAAAATGTAAAGAGACGGTAAACAATAAACAAACGATTTTTTTCTTTAAGAATTTAACTCAATTTTGATTGGTAGTTTTAATACAACATTACTTTTTATAATGGTTTTCTGAAAACTAAGTACTCTAGTTAAGCATTCCGAAATTGATGTATTCCGAATCTGTAACCCAGAATATGATGGTTCCGAAAATTATGTTTCCGAATTTATTGGATTTTTGGTTCCATGCATTTTCATAGTGATTATTACGTAAATCCAAAAACATGGAAATTGGATCTATTTTAAAACTGATTCATGAGTCAAATGTAAGAATAAGCAAGAACGGGACGGGCCTATGTAAAGGTAGACGAATAAAGCCAACCATGTATGTACCTATGTAATTAATGAGTGAGCCCAATTAGCGGGCATTATGAAGCCATGAGATTTCCCCGTGTGCTTTCAAATTCCAACTAACTCCTCTCATCTTTTCCCGTATTTACTCACTCACCAGTCAGTCATGTGCAGAGGACGGATTCTACCTATTCACTTTACAGCCACACCAAATTCGTTTAAGTTAGTTTTTGGCAAACTAAGGACTTGAATTCCTAAACATGAAATTGACTGAATCATACTGCTCTATATAGACTTTGATTTGGTTTTAAAACTTAAAAAATATGTAAAAAAAGAATCTTTTTCATATCAAATATCCATCCGGGTAAAAAAACCCGACTTTGGCCAGACAGGGGAGGGATTGTAACGTAACCAAGTCTAATGAAAAAAGGACTCATTAGCTATAGCTACCTGTGTACTCATACTCATCATCCTCACAAATAGGGCTTCATACAGAGGATTTACTTTCACCCTAATTTTATCATTCTCTCGTCACAGCATTGCATATATGGATGGAACAAATCAAAATCATCCACCAATTATTCATTGTGTCTAAAAAACATGCTATAGCATAAGTATATACATCAAAAGAGTGCAAACCTTATTATACTACTTACAATCTTACATGCATTTTTCGCAAACCCGTTGTCAAATTGAACCCAATAACAAGAATGAAAATTTGTGTAAGATTTGCCACAAATAAATGTAATTCCACCTGATACATAAGAATAATTCAAATATGGGCCCGACTCATCCAATTATTGAATGGAATGTTTCAAATCAGGCACTAATGTGAACTCAAAGTGTAGAGTGGAGCACGTGCCAGCTAATTCTTGGGTAAGTCCATTGTAACCGGATCTTGCTTTCATTTCCGATTGGGAAACATTATGGAGATTAGATGGCACACAACTTGTGTGTATATGCTCCCTTTATAACTAACTAACTAACTAACTATAGTAGGTTCAAATATGCCTTGTTCTCATTAATTCACTCCACACATTTCATGTCCCAATGGCCGAAGTATATAACAACAGTAGTAGTTAAGCTAGCTTACAGTGTGCCCCCGTAAATATTTAGATGCAGTCAATGGGGCACATTGAGACAGACTCGTGGCATAGCTAATAATGCGTCCCATTTGCATTCTCTTTGAAAATTTGATACATTTATTATTATGAACCCCTATTAAGTTTGCAAGACTGGCGGATTTCTAGTAATCATCATTTGTAGACAGAGTTTTGTTTGTCTATTCCCAGATATTAGAAGGATTGGGAAGGAGATGCATTGTAAGTTGAAAAGCGGATAGTTTTATAGGTGCGTCAGTCAGTGAGTGAATAATATTTTGGTTGGTTGGTTAGTTAGTTAGTTAGTTTGTGACATGAGACTTAACGGGATGTGCTCAAGTGTTCATAATGTGAACTGCGTGCCCGTGTTTTTGGGTTTATGCCATTTGTACAGATTCATTGTCACTTGAGACACTCACAAAGTATGCACATGCAATCTATATTATTATAAAATGCTATAGTGGTGGTCACTCTGGAAATAATCAAAACATAGGGCTCCTTTCAGTTTGGACGCTGGCTTTGTAAATCCCGCAGGCTTCCTATTCTCTATCTTGTTTCCTATCTATTGAGAAAAGTGAACGGAATTTTGTAGCCCTGGACTGGATTATTAGCATACACAAGTTTGCACTAGTATGTAGAATACATTGCCTTTACATAATAAGGAGTGAGTGATGGAATTGGTATAGAAAGCAACTTTTTTTGTGGAAATCCATTCACACATTTTGATTAGTAGATTGCACACGTGATTTCAATTTCTGGTTATAGTGCATCATGCATGTATCCCGTAAATGGATGATTATGATAATGTGATCTGTGTCTTGAGCTTTTAGCCGGAAACCATGTTGAATGCGTTTGAAAGGTATATAATTATGAGAAGACCTTGTTTGCGCCCTATGGCAGACCACAGTGGCCAACAGTGTCAAAATTCTCACAAGTTTATATGCAACGGCCAGTTCAATGTCCCAAAACAAGGCACCTCATTCATACTCTTATATGATGCGCTCAGTTAGTTGGGGCCACGGCTGGTGTAAACAATTATTTTGATAAATTATTTTTTCTAAATCCAAAGCAATCATCAACACATTTTAGTCGATGGGGAATAAAGTAGATGGAGCAAGAGAATTGAAAAAATATGTGCTCGACTCTAATATTTATTTGAACGCATGTGCCTCCGCTCCTTCACAATTCATACCCAACACACTCCATGTTCCCATAAAGTATGTACAAAATGTAAGCATTCTTCTTCTCTCATTCTCGGCTCATTTTCATGAAATTTCACACACAATTGGAAAAATGTGAAAAATTCATTAAGACACACTAACAGAGAGTCTTTATAGCTCCACTGGGATCATTTAGTCTCATGGTGGCATTTAAAATGCACTATTTCGGGGGCCTCCAGTGTACAAAGGTAGGATTGTGACCACTATGCCCATTTTTCATTCAACCTCACTTTTTTACATCATTATTTGGCCCACTGGCTAACAAACTATCTTTAACTACTGCACTTACCCTATAGACAATATGGAAACATTTGACAAGCCAAAAATATTTCCCACCTTAGATGATTCGTCGAGATTTTTATACACCTTTGTTTAATCATTAGAGCTATGGAGGGATCTCTGCACACACTGTATTTACAAACATTATAGACCTGTGTATGTAGTACGAAACAAGAGTAGTAGATTTGCTGACGGGAGTCAAAATATATTCATAGGTTATTCAGGAACATAGATCCATGTTGAGCATGGGAACCAAACCAAGTCATGAATATCTCGGCCAAGATGCGGCAGTTCCCAAAAACCTTCTGCCGCTCTCTCTCACTCAGTATAGTTACAAAAAGTACACAGGTTCATCCACGGCCTCAATTTCTTCCCTGGCTGTATATAATATTGTGTATATGCACAGTTCCCCGTTGCTCCGCATCCCTTTTTACCATGTAAATAGAGGAATCGGGAGAATTGTACACATTGTCACCCAATCTTGTGAGCTACAAAGCCCAACAAGATCACATTGGTTTGTGCACCCAAAATAATTCAACATGAGTTCATTTCAAAATCTCATTTCCTCACAGTCATGCATAACTAACTGTAGATAATATATGCACGCGTCAAGCCATTTAAAAGAGGTGGTGGGGGGACTATGCAAAGCTCTGCGTTTAATTTGCACTTTCAAGGGTTCCCCAAAAAAGAGACCCTTGTAGTTAGTTAGTTTTATAGTTAGCTGCTGGTTCTAAACTAACTAACTAGCTGTAACTAACAAGGGTGCTCCTGCATAGAAACCAGAGGAGGGATGCACGGAAAACTGGAAAACATCATTTGGATATGAGTTTGATGAACTAGCACAATAACTGGAGTTGAGTATATCTATAGTAGTTTAGTTGAAGATGGCATAGCGCGTGCTTGTTTCATTTCCTTCCTTTTCCCCTTCTCCATAGTCAGTGCCAGCCAAATTAAAGGTCGCATTTTTTCATGGCCTCAATACATTTCGTTTAACAGTTCTATCGTTTGCTATAGCAAAACAAATATGAGGTGAAAAGATTTCAATTTCAATACTTGTGAACTATATTGAATACTTTTTAAGGATATTCTGATCACATATATTTTTTGCATCCCTTGTCCACAAGCATTGCCCAGAATGTCAGTGCTTACTAACTAACTAACTAACTAACTATAAGTGAGACAGTAAGTTTAGTTGGCAAATGCAATTGTTCCGATTGCTTGTTTTGAATGCTCCATAATCACACGGGTTTGTAAGCTGAAAATGCGGGGATATGGAAAAAAGACGGGAGCCGACGTCTGAGAAAAGGAACCCGCACCGTAGTATGGAAGCCAGGACCAGTGTAAGTTGGTAACTATAATAATAACAAACTAATGTAAGCCCGGACTGTAGTAAGGGAACACAAGTTTCAAACTACTACTAGTACATACCAACCAGAGTGGATTGGATACTGTGCACATGTTCGTTTTTGAGAATTCCGAGTGGAAAAAGTTGGGCTCGTTCTACACACACTCCCTATCCTTATTACTACGTCCTCCTATGATTATTATTATCCATGGATCCATCCAGTCCATGCAGTAGACTATGTATGTGGTGGGATTGGTAGCTAGCTCCTAGCTCCAGCCACAGCTATAGCCCTATAACATAGGGACTTGGTAGTTTCGTTAGTAACTAACTACTGACTACTACTACTACTACTGCCCCTGCTAAAAAAGTGGCAGTCATCGGAGCAGAGCCCATAACAACCCAATATAGAGGGACAAACTAAACTTATATATAGCAAGGAAGGATCCATGAAATTCAGAAACATCAACTCATCTAACCCGTGTTGGGAGCTCACCAAAATCCCATCTCATACACCCAAATCCAAATGAAAAAAAAGAGTGAAACTCACCCAAAAATCTGAATCACATTTGCTAGTTTGTTTGTGCCTCCAGTCTGGACAAATATAGAGTGTCAAATACAATTAAAAGAAAGAGTTTTAACTACCCTGTGCAAGTTTGAGTGAGTGACATTCATATTTGGCTAGTCCAATGATGAAGATAGTTAGAATAAATGTGAGCGTGCCATAATGATGAGAACATGGGAGAGTTGTTGACACTATTATTGTTGCTGCTGTGCTCCACTCTGTGTGAACAGTTCAATTAGAGTAATTAGGTGAGTTCTGTCAACTAATAGTGATCAAGTCAGTTTGCAATCCTATACTTACTTACTTACTTAGTTAGTTACTGACGCGAGTGTAAATATAGCTTGTAACTGGGATTTTGAGATCCATCCCAATATGTAGTATGTATGGAGAGCTATTGCAAACATTTGAGTTGTTGAGTTTAGCTACATATTTGAAAAATCTTAATTATCATCATTTCAATAGAGCGTTTTGAAATATTCGTTTCGAGCATTCCTTAGAATATTATGGTTTACCGGGCTAAAATGGTAAAATATTTCTCATTTCGATTATTCAGTCAACTGCGGGAAACTACAGGATCTGTAGTGGCTAGTGAGTAATTAGTATATGGGGATTTAGTATTGTTGAAACTTTATACCCGGTGCCAAAGAAGTGTCAGTTACCCGGATTTGTCTATGTGTTTTCAGATTGGGATCCGAAATAATGGAGCTCCCGGGTTGTTTATGAATAAGCTTCCATAGGTCAAGTCAAGTTGACCTGAGTGAACACTTTGGAGCGGCATTAGTGAGTCCGATTGTGAAGGTACATATAGGAGATGGCCCTGATGACATGGTACTTGGGCCTCCTCTTTTTATTACTCTACGTGTTCGAGTCTTTGCCCCAAGAGTCTACTTGTGTTCGTCTGCCGGACATTTACTGGAATGCCACTAATCCCATGTAAGTACAAATTCTTGTCATTTGTAGTCAAAAAAACTGTCGGTAATGCATCCTGAAGACAATTTTGAAAACGGAATCCACAATTATTGAATTTTGTTGTCCATCGTCAAATCAATAAGAGTGCGAGTTGCTGAAAAGCGGAAAATAAGTTTAGAACATGAAATGTTAACACTTCTATCCACGTTGGAGCGCTATGTAATTTTCAATAGAATAGATTCAATTCTTTTGAAAAATTCCTAAAACATGGAAAAAGTGGAGTTTTTTTTTTGCTTTTTTCTAATCAAGCATAATTATTGAATCTATCTAGCCGTTTGTAGGCAGATTATTAGAACGGCGCAGTTTTAGTTAGTATAGTCAGTTACAATTCTTCAAACCTGCCAGCTATAAAGTGAACTATTAACAAAATGCACTATGGCAATGATAGCCAAAAGGTAATGATTAGCTGTGCATAAAATTTCGAGCCTTCTTGTATGTAAGCTGTATTTAGCAGGAGCTAACAACTAACTATGGGGGGCCTATATGGTGAAAATCTTCTTTTCAATTAAGGAATTCTTCTTTTGAATTATTTGATGAGAATAAAAGGTGCTCAATCCAATTGTTCTATTCAGAACACCAAGGGGACGACGAAGACTATAGATAGACATTGTGAGAATTGTCATATAAGCTACATGGATGGAAATGTTTCCAAGACTGGAGCATGCATATACACACATTGTTTTAAAGATTTGTCAGTGGAAATCATGGCTAAGTGATAGTACGTGTGAAAATAATGGACCCGCATCCCATTCAATTATAGTTTATAGATAGTCAGTCAGTGTGTGCACATACATAAAAGGAGAATTGATTTGCTCACTCACTACACACACACTACTGGTCCATGCATATCCATCCGCTGTGACTCTCATACTTGACAAATGAATAGGTGAACTACCCGAATGCGGGAGAGGGAAAAAAGTGCATGTTCTCAAACAGGAGCAAAATATGAATGTGGTGACAAAATGTCAATCATACGAATTGAAATTGAATCTTGCTCCAGAAAAACTGTCAGCTTCTAATATATTACATTGAGTGCACTCACGAGCAAAGCATTTCATTCCTGAGATTTTTGGCATTTCTGGTGGAACAATTGGATAAAAGTCTATATTTTTTCTACAATCATTGGAAATTTTGTGTGTTGGCTACAACTATATGTGTAGTTAGTTAGTTACCCTGGGAACAAAAAAGTCGGAGCTGAAATCTGGAAATCATGTAATAATATTGCCTAGTTTGGAGATAAGAGAAGATTGAAAAGGCGGAATATTGTTATTTTCATATTTGACTGCAGGATAAAAGAAAAGGAAATTGACTAATGTGATCAAAATGGCATTCTATACACAAAAGCTCGAATAAATCACATATGGGACTTTGTGTAGCTTGTCAATAGCAGAACGAAAAAAAAGGAGAAAATATATATGCGAGTTGAAAATGAACCCTTTTTTGCCATCAGTCAATCCAAACCATGCGTCCTGCTTCCTTATATCCATTCATTCTATTTGCACCCTACCTACCTTGTCTATCTAATATCCCATAGGACGGGATCCTAAATTCAAATGTGTCCTGTGAAATGAAAATTTCTACTTTCTGTTTCACTTACAAATAATGCTTTTCCCCCAATGCTTTCAAAAAACGCTGTAGCAAGTTAGTGACATTATCTCAAAAAATTTTCTGCTTTACAATAATTGTATGCTTGTTAAAAGTTTTGCGATGGAAAACGGGATCCAATCTCAAATAACCATTGGTACTAACTATGTATAGTATGTTGTGTGCATTTTGAATGCGTTCATTCTATGCAGCTACTAGGTATATGTAATGCTATGGTGGGATCATGATGACATTATTTTTTGCAACTTGAGTGGTTAATTTTGCATGGCAAATGATGATCATATGCCATAGTAAGTTAGTTAGTTAGTTAGTTAGTTAGTTAGCCTTGTACAATAAGATACATAAGGCTAATTTTTTCTTCTTCATCTTCTTGGTGTGCTACTTAATACAAGACTGGGTGATTAAAATTGGCTAAGACGTACATTTTGTTCACAGTCCACTTGGTTGGCTCGTACACGCTGCCAAAATCATTTACTTTAGTCACAGTTACAAAACTCATCTGGATCCCATATAATCCTCCTTTCTACAATCACGCGTCTAGTTCTTTCCCTCGTTCCTGTCTACTCTGCATTTCTATCTCTTACATATAGTTCCAGCTCAAATTGATACAACCACTAACTACTAGTCCATATGTATCTATCTTCTGCGTCCATGAGGGATACATTTTTTGCCATTATTTTACCGCAGTTTCCCTCCTCGAAATGCGTGCAAAACCTGACGTTTTCACCCAAACTCGCCATTGTGTTCTGGGACCTTCATTTTTCACTAAAAAACTCTCACCATAGAGTACTACTAACTATATATGAGTGAGTTAGATTCTCTAGCAAATTCTTAATTAGTTAGTTAGTTCACAATGATAAAAAGATGCGCAACTGACTGTTCCAAAATATTCTCTAATTGGGCAAAATTTTATCCACATGAGGACGAATGGGAGCCAAAAAAAATATATTCTAGTTGAAAGGAGTTGGAAGCCAGAGTTGTCATATGTCTTCTTTTGGTCCCATTCTCAGCCAGTAATGATCTCAATTTGTGTCCTTTGACTTTTCAACAAACATATACACTTTCTCCTCAGTCAGTGTACATTCCATTGTGAGCCAACTATAGTTGCTCTCTCTAACTTGTGATGTACACAAATTGTGTATCCAATTTTTTGTACCTTTTTTGTGCACAGCCTTGTACTATGTACATACGTAAAATGATCCGTGGTGATGAAAACTGAGAGAAGAGAAAGTTTTTTTTATACATGGCATTATTTCTAACTGCGCCTTTTGCAATCATCAGCCATGTTCTTTTGTTTTCTCCTTTCAATTACCTACACAGAGACTTTCTATTCTCTTTTTATTATACAACACATCCATAGCTAGCTACACATTTCCATGGACTTTTCTATATGGAGTGCTACAAAAGTTAGTTTGTAGAATTTTGAAAAAAATCTAAGAATCTTAGCACGACTGGAGGAATAATTGCCAAGTGTATAGTTGCCTTGTAGGCAAATTTTGTTGTGCTCTTGTCAAAAAGTACTAACGAGCTCACTATAAGTAACTGACTGTGTATAGCGTGTGATTTGAAAGACTAGAAATTGAGAGAGGAATTAGAGTTGTCTAGTGTGTGCACACATGCATATGGATGTGAGTAATTAAAAAAAAGAAGGGGAAAAAAGTGGAGAGAATGAAAAGTTGCACACACATGATTTGAGTGGTTGATTGGAGAAGACCACTTGAGTCTCATTTTCTCCTCTCTGCCATTATAATGATAGAGATCCCCTTTCTCTTCTTGACAAGCCCCTCAGTTGGTAAATATTCCTTCCTCTAGCTACAGCTATCCAATGAAGAAAATAATAATCCATGCCAGCATACTTTCACTCAGTTCACTCTTTGTTTTTAGCCACGGCCCGTATATAAGTATACATTGTCACTGGTCCTAGTTAGTTAGTTAGTTAGGGAGCCATTTTTGTAGAATCACGACAATTTCTATACATTTTATGCCTAGCCAGGGGATCGATCATGAAAGTCGTGGCTTAAAACTGGAGGAAAAAACTACTCTCTGTGCATAAGAATCATCTTTCACATTTGCAATGGTAAACACAGTGAGTTTGAGAATTTTTAGATCCATTATTGGAGCAAAGTTGCTGAGCCACCCAAATAATTGCACAGGAGCTACATATAGTATGTGTACATAATAATGGATGAGTTGGATTGTTGTTGAAAAACAAAAAAAGAAGATATTTTCTCCTTTTTTTTATCCATGTGTGTTCACACATGAATGGCGTTCATTGTTTTCCATATTCCAATTCTTTTTCCCTATTCATGGAGAATTATGCTTCATCAGGCATATCATTTTGCTGTGCATACGATGGGAGACTGACAATGTTTCCCGTGTCTTATTCGAATCTCACATGATATTTATTATCAATGTTTTCACTATTATATTCTGTTTTTGACATTGTACATCTCAGGTGCACCCGAATATTTATGTATACCGTATTTGTGTATGTTCTCTGGGTTTCTCATGTGCTTGTACAAATATTATGTCTTTTTGGGGATAAAAAATGGATTTTTTGTATCTAGTATGTAACTGTAACTTTACTATTGTTTATTATTGATTCCCCCCTGTGATTAAATGAAATGACTGTGCACATATTGTGAGGCGCAATGTAATGGATGAATATTTTGGTTCCATGAGAGTTTTACAAAAAGCACACACACATTTTAATGAGCTGGTGGTTACAATATGTTGACATTATTTATTGTAAATGATAATGGTGGACATGGTTATTTTTACCTGAGGGAAGAATTTTATCGTCAACTTGTATCTCCACAAGGGAACAAGGTGGATTTTTGAACCTAATTAATACAAAAGGTCCGGTTTGACAAGAAGGAATTTCAAATATACTATATATATAATGTCCACAAGGATGAGAGTGAGTTGTCCACAATTTTTGTACTTTTTATCTCATCAGTAGATCAGTGTTCTCCATTGTAACCATCATGTGGCTTCTCTCAGTCAGTCTCCATATATTTCATGCGGCTTGGGAGCTGTAGTCGGATTTTCGCCCTCCACATGTTCAAAACAAAAAATTAACTTTTCTTTTTAGAGTTTAGTTAGTTTTGTCTTCAAACTATGTAAACAGTCAGTCAGTACAGACTAGCATGGTAACTGAACTAACTATGTAGTAGTTTACACTAATAAATAGCATTGCCTGACTAAAAGCACAATACAGACCTCTATGTAATAGTTTTTTAAAGACATTTTGAATGAAACAAATTATAGTGATGATTCCTCATTATGAAAGGAAAAATATTACACTTTTGCATGCTTTTCCTCTATTTATATCTGGACGGCTGGCAAATAACTTCATCTTTTGCAGTTAAGATTCTAAAGCAGTAAATTTGTTAGCTTAGATTAAAAAACAGGAAAAAAATTGATAGCTAAGCAGAAAAAATTTTTATAGCTTAGATTGGAAAGCAGTGAAAAATTTTATACATTATAAAATTCCTATACAGCAGCATAAGTTTTTCACAACTTAGAATCTAAAGCATTTAAAAGTTTGATAGCTTGGATTCAAAAACATTGCAAAATTCGATAGCTTAGATTCTAAAGCAGCGCCAAATTTGATAACTCACATACTAAAGTGTATGAAGCAATCTCATAGCTTCAACATTGGAAACCCACAAAATATGTGGCACCCACAAAATTGCTCATGCATCTACAAAAACAGGCAGACAGACTGACAAGACAGACAGACAGACCGAGTGGATGGATAAAAAAGGGAAGCTCAAGTGTGTGGAATGACGTCTGGAGCATCTGTGACAATTAAAAAGAGATGTGAGATTAGGAGAAATCGGGATGAGCGGCGCGCCTTTGTGAGCAGAGCACTTTACAATGAGTGTCTACATTTGACCGATGGTCCACATTGGATCTATACATTCCAACTTGTTCTTCCCAACTGACTCTGATGTTGAGAATTGGCTAAAAGCGCGGTGGACATGAGAAATTGGAGCACTTCATCTCCAATTTATCTTCAACTTAAAAGCTGGACATCAACATATTATCTCCTTTTCAATAAATTGTACAGTAATGCACACTCTATGAGTTATCTGCACAAACTTTTACTACCAGTCAGTCACATTTGGAACAACAAAGGAACCCAATCGGACCATTCATTTAGTTTCTCAACATTTTCTATAAAATAACACAATTATTCAGTATAATACGTTGAACAGACAGGCTGGACAAAGCCATCCTAGACTTTTAGACTAAAGTGCTTTAATTTTTCCCCACTAGATGACATGCATTGAGATTTTGAGATTTTTGATTTTACGAACCCGTATTGATAGATTGTGTAACTAACTTTTCATGAAGGTTGCCTGTACTTTTGGGCCACCCAAGGGATTTATTTTTCCCTTAGTTTTGTCTATGGTCAATAACTTTTAGTTACACTATGTCTACTTGGGGGCTAATGGGTTCAGATTCATTAACTCTCAAAATCCTGGTGTCCATAATAGAAGCTTGTACAATGTATAATACTGACATCCAGAGCAAACATCAGTTTCTTAATTTTTTTGGACACTAATTAACATAATGATGTGTGTGATAGAATATCTTTCAAATTGATCGGCCCACACTTCATTGATGTGAAGTTTTATTTATTATTTATTTTTGAGTCCCAATGTCTAAATACTCCTGGCATCCGTGTAGTAATTATTATTGTCTTGGTTGTGTGGATTTCCGTATTTAAGGAACTAAAGGTTGAGAAAATGTGTAAACATTGTAATAAGTTGTGTGCGTAAAAATGGAAACGGAAGGAAACCACACCCTCTATAGCTACCAAATTGTACATGTATATAATGTTTGGGAGCCAACTTTTTTTTCTCTCTCTTGCAACTTACTTGATGTGCATTATTCAATGAACAAGTTGATCCATCAATCACTCTCACTCACAATCAAATTAACAGGAGCAGGGAGAAAAAGTTTTGTACGAAACCAACAAAAAGTTAAGGTATATGCGGTCCTCATGCCTCCTTTTTTACATACCCAAACTGCATGATAGATGGATTAGGTATGCAGGATTTATAGCCAGTATAGTTAGATTTGGGAAGAAGCCTTCAAAAAAAAAAAAAGACCCCAAAAGTGAATTCCATTTTCACGTGTGGCCAAAACTTGCACAAAGTAAGAAAACTAATGCTAGATTAGTAGGAGCATTTAAAAAGATGCTATTATGCTCTAGTGTTTAGTTAGTTAGTTAGTTAGTTAGTCGGCCTTTTTTCTTTCACTGACTGACTGACTGACTGAGAATAATATTGTGCAGACGAAAAGGATTTATTTGAGGGAGAGTTTTATGGACCCAATAATGTGCCCATTTTGTGGGTCATTATTACATGATTGCTAACTAACTAACTAACTAACTGAAGGGCTCATAAAGATCACACAAGTATGTAGATTTGACTGTAAAACCAACAATGGAACCCAATGAGTCCAAATTTTATGACTGTAGACAATGTAGGTCTTCTACTAATCCTTTGGTCTACCCTTGAAGGGCTTTTAAGGACCTCCCGTTACGGTTTGAGACAAAGATATTAAAAACTTGTCTTGTTGTCGTACGAGCATTTTTCTTGTGGCGACATGCTCACAAAATATGGATTTTCTTCCTCAAAAATACCACCAACATAATTGATGCTGGAATTCCTTCATATGTATATGCAATTGCTAGGTTCCCATGGGCCCCTTTTTTTGAGTCTAGTTGCAACGCACATACATTCTTGAAATCTGTGAGTTGAATCAATATTATGAATTTGCAAATAATAATTGTTTGGAAAATACAATTGTTTGCTTAATTTTAATGTTGTTAAGACAATGGGATTGTTGCATTTAGTACTAACTAACTATAAGTAACTAAACTAACTAACTATGTACAATGGATTTAAGTCCTCATAGTTAATAAATGTAAGTAGCCCAGCTCATGTAATCACTTTATTTATTCTGGGCCGAGTCCAATTGCCGTTTGTTACAGTGGGAAAACAATTTCCGGATTGTTGTTCCATTGTGAACCACATTTTTGTTTACTTTAATCACCCGTGTTAATGTGGCTTATCAAACCAACCAGCCAGCCCTGTGTGTTTACATATGGATGCATGAAATGGAAAAAAAAGTGGACCGCCCTCCCTTGTTAGTTTCGTTCACGGCTCATTTCATATTCACATGTTTGCTATGAAAACATTGTATGCGGATCATATGACGCAAAAACTAACTACTATTCTATTTATATATAAACAATTGTCAGTAGTTTGTACGAATATGAGCAAAATAATTTTAAAAAACAAAAAAATTCGCATCACATTTTAAACTATAGTTGAAAAAAGGATGAGTAGATGGAGGGATGAGAAAATTATGGGATAATCATCATTGGAATATGGACATGTACTCATAAAAGCTTATGATGATGCAATATTGTGAATAAGAAAAATTTCGTCAAGGGCCTCACTCACTATATAGTATACCTTTTGGTCCATTGTACTAATACATATCATGTTTGTCCCTTGAGTCAAAATCATATAGACAATATTCCGAACCGAAACTTTTAACAACTATACGACTCACAATGGTCATCACACTCCCATAGTTAGTTAATGTTAATAGTCAGTATACACACCATGGCCCTTACCTTGTGCGACTCAGCTTATGCTATACGTTCTATCATCCTTATTGCATGCTAATTTATAGTGTGTGAGAAATATGAAAATTTTGAAAGCACTTTTGGGATTCAAACATTGGCTAGTACACATGTGTGCTAAAATATCAGAATGGGTTAAGATTGTCCGAATTTCCGTTCGTGTAATCTTTAAGTGGAAAGAGTGAGTTGTAAGTAAGTATTAAGCCCACCGTTTGAAAGGCTATATGGGATGGACATGATGATGTATAAATTGAAAGGTAGGGAATAAGGCATAGAGGTAACTAACTAACTATAGTGAGGATCGAGAAGAAGGACAGGAATAATAAGGAGAAGATGATTGGCTTTCAGATAAGAGAGTGGTCATAAATCTGTGTGAGAAGATTTCACGGATTACTCTCGTCTCACTCACTCACTCACTTGCTTGCTGGCTTGCTGGCTACATACAGAGGATACGATGAGTTTTGGAGTTGCTAACTTCACCTACCAAATGCATATACACACAGACTACATAAAAGAGGCTTCCATAGTTAGTTAGTTAGTGCGCACAATAGAAATCTTAGCTGGCCTGTCACTCACTCACTAACTTAACTTCTACTACTGCAGCCATTCTCAAATGGTCAGCTCAACTAACTAACTAACTAACTAAAAGAATTTAATTTGTAGGTGCAAAATTTTTTGAGCTCAACTACTTATTTGCCCATGCAAAGCGAAGGGATGGATACGGGAATTTTCCTTGCAAATGCATATAGGGAAGGAAATATGAATAGTTAGTTCTTTCAGGATTATATAGTATGAGCATTGGAGAGAAATTTTATACTTTTTTGAAATCACATCAGAATGCTATAGGTTTTCCACTTGTGTAGAGGTGATCTACACAATGAACTGTGGAAATTAACATAATCGGATGACACACATGGACCATAGTAATAATTCTCATCTACGACGAACTCTATGAGTCACTATTTGCTATTTGTTGGTTGGGATTCCTCCACTTATAGCTAGTTAGTGCTATAGCAATAATGAAATGAGCCCCTTGAGGAATGTGCACACAGTCAGAGTAATAATAATTGTATTGTCAAGTTGCACCTGTGAGACAAGGAAAGGGTTAGAATAAGAAAAGAAAAAAGTGTTAATCGATCTGTCAACATTGCATACATTTAGATTACAGACAGAGAATGCTGTATAGTTAGATGTACATATTGAGTGCGTTCTGTGATAAAAGGATCCTCTTTTCTTTACGATGGACGATAATAATATTTGGATGATGATAAAACATAGGGATATATGGAAGAAGGTTGGGTAATAAAATTCACCATGTTTTTTTGGGATCCACATAACTTTTTTTACTCTCTAGTATTAAGAGTCAGACCAATGGGGAGTGAAAAGCCTATAGAGTTTTAAAATTTGATCATGTATAGTTAGTTTGGGTTGAAAGTTAATGATTTGAGGATTTTTATATGGAAAAGATGCATACTCTTAATTGGTGGTTAAAGGGGGTAAATGATGATGATGGTCAAGTGCCAAGGTGGGATAACCTAAGTGCTGTTTTAACACATATGTACTACAACTAATGGACAGATGCAATGTACAAGAATGTTTTTACCAAACTAACTAACTGTCTTTTACTATATATGACGGCACTTTTGACTCTAGAATTAATGGACACGGCTAATTACATGCTAATTACTTGCCCTTCATATGGCTTTTTCAAATCATCATGGTTGGTGTCATAAATGTCCACTGTTCAAATTGTCATCGCCATTGAGTTTTACTTGGCTAGTAGTAAACCTAGATACGTACAAAGTAAAAAACATTTCTTTGAAGATATGTTTTGTCTCCAATCCTGTAGCAAATAGTAATGTATGAAATAGATAAAAAGTCAAAATTGCATTACAAAGTGGAAAAAGATGAAAATATTTCATACTTTGTAAAAAAATCCTACACGTTAGACTCTATAAGTAGTATTCAAAATTCGGCAGTCACATGCAGTAAATTGAGTTTTCGGAATGAATACATAAGATATTACATGAAAGTCCATAAGTGCAGTGAATGCACATTGATGAACATCCCATGGAGCACTTTATGCAGTGACATTCTAAAAGTCCTTCTAGAATCTATTCGGACTCTATTGGGTTAGTCAACTACATACAAGTAAGCAACTTGATAAAATGTACTTTTTTTTGTTGACAAAAGGGAAGAATTGTCATAATTGATTAGATAAAGAGTAGAGATAGTTAGTTGGACCAGGTAGAAAAATTCGGGTACACAACGACGGACTGTTATAGTTGCACATTAACACAAGGATGGGGGGAAAAAAGAATGTAAGGAGACCATTGTGCATGACATGTTGTAATTGAATGAGACTCACGATCTCTTTTCAATAATACCAGAGTGACAATCCCTTTGAATTTATTGATGACCAGAGACAGTTTCACAATCCAACGCTAACTAGCAATCCCGCACGAATTTGTATCTCCTCCAATCATCATCATCATCATATAATAACTAACCAACTATAAGTAAGGCCATGTAGGCCATGTCATTTATAATGTTACAGTCAATCCTGTGGAATGCCAAAAATCATAGTTCAACAAAATATTTGACTATTTCCAGTTCAATCTATAATAGTTGGTACATATTGGAGATTTTGAAAAGTTTTTTTTTTGTTTTCACACTTGTTTTTCTACACAAAAGGGATGTAACTAACTAGCATAGCATTATATAGTTAGTTAGTATTGATTTGTAAGAATCAAGTTTACAATGTAAACTATCGGACTTGTGTGGAACATTTTTTTTGGTCGGCTTGAGAAAAGAAAAGGGTTGAGCTCATCTCAAAACTTTTTGGTAGTGGCATTTAAATGCATGCATTGCTTATCTACAACATGCATCTACATTGATTCAAAACAAATGGCGGATTTTAGCCTCATGTTTACATCCTTATAGCGCTACCTTGGCATACTATGTTTTTTAAGTCTTTTAGTTTTAGTTAGATAAAATAGTTAGTTAGTTAGTTAGTTCGTAAAATGACTTTTGTATGAATCTCTGAGCGCTTTTTGTTTTAGTTTTCAATGGGGAAAAGGGAAATAGATGGACGAGGGCTGAAAAAGTCCGACGTTGGGATTGAATTAGTGAATTGATAGGGACGGGCCCCGACCGACCGACTGAGTGAGTGAGTATGTTTAGTTAGATGAAGGTATGCAATAAGAAAGTTTGAAATAAGAGTGAGAAAAGTGTACATAGAGACGCTCTATGTTCTATGCTCATATGGAATGTGAGTGTGTGCAGTATGATGAGCTATAGAAGCCCTTGAGCCATGAAATATATTGATGATGCATTTTTTTGTGAACGGGAGACCCTTGAGGCTGGAGATCATGGGAAAATATTAGCCATTATCATAAACCACGCATACAATATACTAATCCACCTCTGGCTAATCTAATAATCCCTTGTACTCATTTCAATTATCTACTTACTCTCGCCCTAACTCCATTTAAATGGCCACTCTGGAATTATCTTGCCCTTTAACATGTCCAGATTACATTCTTTCCCAAATCCTCCATGTCCTCTTTTTCATTCACAAAATTACACTTGTTTTTCAAACCATTATTACTTACATAGCCATTATTATTATTCGTGCATGGGATATTCCTTTTGGCACTCGGAAGGGACTCAAGTTGAGGCTATGCTCGGTTTTTTCCTTTCTTTTTGAGCTGAGCAAAATAGCGTTTTGTTAGCCAAGTAAAAATGGAAATGTTTATATAAAAATGCTCGGATTACAAATAAGTTGACCCATGATGGATATTTGTAGAAAGGAGCATATTTATTGTGAGCTCTATATTGGAGGCAGGGGGAACAAGTGAAGACATGATAATGATGGGAATCGGAGAAACAATGTGAACTATTTGATGAGCATTTGGTAGAAACTGACCAAACTAAATATCTAGTTAGATTGGATATGTGAAAGGGTCGGCCGCAGTCTCAAAGAATGTGAGTGAGCTCACAAGGGGGTTTCTTTCCACTCATATAATAATAGCTGCCCAAAAAACCATTCACCTGGATCCCTCAATCACATTCTAACATTCTTGAGCCCCCCACCCAATATCCACATTATTGTAATTGAGATGCCATCCATCCAATAGTGCATTTGATGACAACTTTTATGAAAATTGCCTTCTCAACATTTACGACCATAGTGTGTGAAATATGGGGCTCTGATCCCATATAGCAAACCTCATGTCCATATTTGCTCCTTGGGGTGAGGTTTAAATAATATTGTGAAATTCGCATTAATTTCTTGGGAAGAAAAAAAGAGTTGCCGAGCCCAAAAAAAGGTTTCACATTTTCAACCCATATTAGATTCCTATGGTTTCATAGTCTGCTATCTATGTGCACGGAACTGACCATTGTAGTGACCAGGCTGAGCCATTTTTTTGGGGAAGAGCAATTTGTATTAAGAAAGCTGCGGTCTGTGTAATAATTGTGGCGAATGTTAAGTAAGTTGGTGGCTAAAGAGAATAGTTATAGTTATTGGTATGATGATGATGAGATGATACACACACAGGTATATATGTACATATGTAGGAACACAGATAGGGCTAGTGAGTGAGATGATGATGAGCTGTAAAAAAGGACGTGAGCTTTTGTGAAATGGGCTTGGGGGCAGAAATGAGTTCTCCATATGATTTATTTGACGTGAGAATTGAGAAGTGACATACTTGGTTAGTTGAGGAGAGAAAACTTTTAGTTGGTCAGTCAGTTCCTCAACTCTGCTCACTTCCCACATTCAAAAAAATTACACAAGGAAACTAACTAGAACTGTACACACGATCACTTTATTACTATACAGTTGGTTCTCAGCTCCGTTTGCTAACCAACCAAGCTATAATAATGCTTTGCACACTCACCTCGCTATAATGTGTGCTATGAGGATCGTATTATGTCTTGGGCCTGTGTTCATCATCTCCGTTGTTAGCTGGTTGCTCATCATATACCTCTGTGCACTGCATTACTGTTGTTATCAGATGGGCAATTATGGTTACTACTGACAACCAAACCATGCACTGCACGTCTTGACTATTAATTTTCCCCAATTTTTGCAGCTCTCAGTGTGTATATAGATCAATGCAGGTTGAACGCTTTTCATACATAGCATAGTACAAATGGCAATATCTAGGGATATATATGACTTTGCAAAAATCGTGCCCCTTTGGTTGACTCCCATGACAACAGTACAAAGTGGATGGACGAAAAAAGTGTTGAAAAATGGAATGCATCAGAATGGCATTATATGTGCAAAAGCTTGTACAGTAAAGAAACAGGGATATGAATATTAATATGGGACAAAGAATGAATCCATAAGGCAAGCCAAAAAAGCCAAGTGCTCAAGAAAGTTGAAAAAGTGTGGAGTCCAAGCCGTAAGAAAAAGCTCCTGGTCCTCCCATTCTATTTCACACACACAATGCTAGTTAGTTAGTTAGCTGACTAACTAAAAGTTTGAGGCTTGCGTAGCCAACTAACTATAAGTTGGGAGCTAGGGATGCAGGGTAGCCAACACATTCCATTTGCATCCCCCATCCCCTATTGTGCATACAGAGTTCACCCCCCTTATGTTATTATGACGGCTGCATTCCATTGCATCTACCTAACGCACTCACATTGAACGTGTAGTTATAGTTAGTCACTTTCTTAGTTAGTTAGTTAGTCAGTCCTATAAAATACTCGGGTACGGACACACTATTTCACTCCACTCTATCTGATAGTTGATGAAATTTATTTACAAAAAGTTATGGTTACCTTGTTCATTCAGTGTACTTGTGAAAAGTGTCAATAATTGTGCTCTTGATTGTTAGTTGAGTGGGAGAAGAGAAAAAAATGGCTTTCAAATGAATATATGTGGACACACATGGTTTGTTAGTTAGTTAGTTACAATATACACAGTTGTTATAGTTATTGGTGTTTAAAGTTTTTTCCGGGATTTGTGGATGAAAATGTGAAACTTGGTTGCGAGTGAATAAAGCTACAATTTTTGGGTGAAAACGTGTCGTTTTATGATCAGCGGGGTTTCGGGAGAGTTGGCTACCCGGATTCCTATTTGTTCCTATGGTCAGGGAAGATAGATTGAGTTGTGGGCATGTATGTGATCAAGTTGGCAGTGTCCGTATTATTTTGAAATGCCGGGAGTCGGTCCGGAGAGGGTACAGTGATGCTAGTTTTCGGGAGCAAAGATGATGATTAGTTTGCGTGGATCGCATTATGGGATGCGAGTGGGCACTGGACCTGTGGTCACCATCTTGCTCATCCTGTTCTTGTGTCAACCCTTGTCAGCTTCTTCCAAAATTTATAATGTTCACTGGAATACTACCAATCATATGTGAGTGGGCCAAAAAATTACACTTTTTTTAAGTCATGGGGAGCATACATCGCAGTTTGGGATTCATTATATAATCTGGCTAGGCCATCTATAATTAACTAACTAATGGACCAATAACTAAACTGTGAGAAAATCAATGCTAAAATGATCAATTGGAGTTAGTTTTTGAATTCACCTGTTGAATCCAAAGAGTATAGAGTATTAAAGTTGGTTCAAGAAACTAACTGAAGGTGAAAAAATCCTGACTGGGTATAAAGTTGGCAACAGGTTGCACACACACACTATATGTAGTATGTAGTTGTTTTTTTCTCTCAGCCCGGTAGAGTTGTCATCTATGCAATTAGCTGATTGAAAAAGTGAGTGGAAAAAAAGTTCACATGGCTAATAATCCCCTGTTTGTAGTTAGTTAGCATGTGAAAAAGTTAACTGTTTTGTTAAGCAGATTCATCCGGTGTGTACACTGTCCGTTAGACATTGGTCGTAAAAAAAAGTGCACAAAAAATGTTACACATTTTTCTTGTGTCTATGACAATTTCAACGAAATCAAATTGCACTAGCATTACATATTATTATAAACGTTCATTTCGGTTATAAATATTTTGATTCCAAGGCGATCAGTATGGATATTTTGGGGACAATAGTATGTTTTTTGTAACTTTAAAGTTTGTTTAAAAACAAGGTAACAAGGTATGTTAAATGTATGTTAGTTAGTTAACAAATGAGTTAATTTCTGTCCCTAATAAACGGTATACAACTTGAGTAACTAACTAACTAACATAGAACGGGATTTTTTTTACCCATGTTTTCTGTATTTCCCTAATTAGTTTAACATTTGTTGATGAACATAATGTAGAGCTTGAGTGTGCCAAATTGAGCATTTAAAAACGGGGGAAACAAAGGAAATCTCATCTACATAGGATTTATGATTGTAAATAATTAATTGCTCTGCCCAGGCAAAATTAGTTCATTTGAACACATGGAAACAATGGATTGTTAAACTACTGTTATTTTCGAGCTGAATGTGTGCCCACGTTTTTTGCACACAGTGTGCCTATGTGTACTCATCTGGGAGTGAATTTTAGTGACAACACAGTGAGTAGCGTGAATTCAAAATTTATGAGGTCATGTTCATTGAGTGGCCACAGAAGGGATTTACTTTAGTCTGGAATAATGAACTGTTGCGTCGTCAACGAAGCTTATATTTTTGGGCCACTGTGGCTACAACAGGATTAGACGGGGGATCATTATGGACTGAAGAAAAGGACCCAGGAATTTATAACGAACTGTGTTGGCCAACACAATGCCATTCCAAGGGCCACTTCAGGCCTCTTTCTTCACTATTTTTCCCTTTTCAGCCCTTCTCTCAATAAGGGTCTCACATTATGCCAGTCTATATTCACAAGTCGTCCTCCAACCTTGGTCACAGTGTAGTCCTCTATACAAAAATCCCATTTTTCGCCTCTCTGTAGTAAAAGTAATGATAAAAAATGGCTCCAACACTAGTGTACACACTAAAAATCAAACAGGGATTAAATAAGCAAACATTTTTGATGACCAAATTCATTGGATAATAATGAATATGCTACATACGAATTTGTAATAATTCCAGACTGTAATGAAGAGAGCATGTGATTAACTATAAACTCTGTATTATATGTTGGGTTCGTAATGTGGACCACTACATAATAATAATAATAATAATAATGGAGTGCATATGGACAGACTGTGGTTGTTGATTCGTTGGTCCAACTAGGAGCGAAGAGCGACCTTTGTATGGCACATATTGTATTACATGTTGAGCATGTTCAATGTTGAGACTACAATTGTTGAACATAAGAAAAGGTACACTTTTAGTTAGTTAGTTAGTTAGTTAGTTAGTTAGTTAGGGACGCTTTTCTTATCACAAATCCAGCCAGCCACTTACTTACTTGGGTTAGAGTCGGCTCTCAACAAAAACACGCTTCCTCACAACATACATACTACATCTCATTCCATTAGCTAGTTTGTTTGTATGTTATAGTTTGTCCCAAACGTCAGGCTCCAATTCCATCTGGACCAAAAAAAAAATAAGAATCACATCTCGTTCATAATAATATTAAAGAGTGCCGGTTATTCAGCAAATGGGCAATATTGGTAACTAACTGGTAGCATTGACATAAGGACTGAAAATGTGAGTGAAAAGTTTCCAAATCCCCTGCCTTTTTTAATGGACCGGAAGGACTTGAGTAAAATTTGGATGAGGAGCTCACCTCTGTTAGCCAACAGAAAGAAAGGTGGTGTGTAAAAACGTGAATGGATGGCTCAGATGGTTCATTTAGTGTTCCTTCCGTCTGAGTTCTTGTTGCCATATGGAAAAGAAATAACTCAACTGATGGCTCCTACTTACATGTGTACTTGAATGTTGAATCCATCCATTTGGCTGACTACTACAAAATCATTATGTACGTACTGTGTACACAAGTCTTATGGGCAGAAATTCTCTTGTGCACACTAAAGGATTGAAAGGTTTGAGCCAAACACAAATTCCAGTCCACTCCATTTAGTTCTCGAGAGTAGACATATAGAAAATTAAAGACCATTTCTAACCAACTAACTAACTAACTAACTAACGTACTAGATGACTATTCATACATATAGAGCTTGCTTTGGAATGAAAATGGGAATTCAAATTCCATAGTTGTAGTAAGAGAGTCAGACAATATTTATGTAAAGGTGGCGGAGACATGCACACGCTATGCGGACTCAAGTGGGATTAAGATTGGACTGTGAACCCATTGTTTGTGGCATTGTTGGTGAATATAAGGTGGTAAAGAAAACCCGGCAAAATATGGAATCCTCTACTCGTTTTCCCAACGCACAGGGATCAAGGTTTTGGCCACATGAGGAGTATGCATTAGCTGAGTTGGTGAGCATGGATTAGTGTAGCCAACATACATAGATGACATGGTCATGGAAAAGGTATTCTGTTGTGGGATTCTTTGGGAGAGAAAAGTGAACTGTCCTTGAATGGTGTATTGATTGGGTTTGACAATGTGACAATAGGTTGTGACCCTTCAAGTGCTCTTTTTCCACAATCCTGAAGGCCCGCCCATTATGTCTTTTCTTTGATTCTTTTGGGTGCATCTCCTCTTCTTTTTTTTATTTTTTTTTGTCTTCTCCCCCTTCTTGTTCTCACTCTGGTTTCCCTAGCCAGGTGGAATTCTTTGGCCCATTCATTGTGTGTGAGATTGTGACACAGGGAGGACGTGAACTCCACAACGGAATTCAATAATCACTCCATTTTTAGATTCACTTGGTTTGCCCGGCTGGCTGTGAGATATACGCGCACACAAATAATTGGTTCCTGGGTTTGTTGTTTGCCTTCTTATTCAGATGGCTTTTTTCCTACCTTTTCTTTTTGCCATTTGAATGCACAGGAAAATAAGTGATAGCATTTTACTGTACTAATAGCAGCGGGCTAAAGCTATTCAGCATTTGCATTGGGTATTTTGGAGAAATGTACATATGCCTGAGAGTGCTGTTCAGAGAATATTGTAATGATGAGCTATGTACTAGATATGTGTAACTACAGATTGAGGGGGTTGAAAAGTTTTGAGGCGACTTCTGGAATGAAATTCGTGAATGCATGAAACTAACTAGCCAAGTCTGACTGTGAGAGATGAAACAATGAGTTGCGTTAATTGTTGAGGATGTGGATTGTATAGAACAAGAAGAACAATTTGGTTCTTCTCATTGAGAAAAGTGGCAAGTCATATTATTGTTGCCATTGCCGAGTTGGGTGCACAAGGCAACTATAGGGAGAAGAGGAAAAACAGTCAACATGCGTTCCACTTGACAAGTCCCAATGAAAAGGACAACTGAATTCCTGTGAGCAAAGAAGGAAAAAAAAACTTACATATGGTCAGAAAAAATAAGAGTGTATGGGTATACTTTTGGAAGTGAACTGGCTGTGAGCTTCCATGAATTCAATTGGATTGTAAATACTCAATGGGAAGGAGTAGTTTTGCAGTAACTAACTAAAAGTGTATATGGTAGAAGAAATGAGTTGTTTGTTACATTTGGTCGGGAAAAAACATGTAAAATTATTGAGTTATAGACAGTCAGTTGAGTTGATTTTAAAGAAATTAGCATAAAAATGGCCAAGGTGCATGCTTTAGAAGTGACTAATGTCACACCATCCCCCCTGCTTAAAAAAAGAGAGAAAAAAGATGGACGGTAGGTGTGAATTTTTGTGGCCAGTGAGTGAGTGAGTGAGTCAGTGAGTGGATTGCCTCATACTCATGATTGTGAACTGAAAAGAAATGATTCATATGCAATGCATATAGCTTTTTATGGGCTGCCAAGGCATTTATTAAAATGATAGTCTAGAATTACATAGTTAGTACGCCCAGCGAGTGAAATTCCCAAATTTTCGTTTGCCCATCATTTGCCGCATTGGATCATTATTGGGTGGAGCACATTCCTTGCTGGCTTGCCAATTAGTGCCCATTGTGACACATTTGAGAGCTATATAGATGTGTACGGAGGAACGCTGCACAAAAGATAAGTTTTACAACTTTGTGCTGAATAACTCTTTTTAATTGGTGCTCCTGCAACCTATATGTCATCTTAGTCAGTCCAACTACTTTTTCAATAACTTTATCGTGGTGCCCAAAAATCATTAGGCAGCTCATTCCCAGTCCTAGTTTGTTATTGTTACTAACTATAGCAATAGAGCCATATCATTGATCATTATATAGTTTGACTTTTGTAGTCACGAAAAGTTGGATTCTTAAGAAAAGACTCGGCCCACACGTATTCCCTGAAATCTGAGAGTTAGTTTTGCAATTTCATTGACCACCGTGAGGAATTGTCACCAATATACATATGTAGTAGTAGTAGTAAGTAATGTATCCAGGGAAATTATTGGGTATGATAACTATAAGTGGGCAATATGTGGTCAGCCCTATAGTGAGTCCGAAAGTCGGATATGATAGGACTATAGGTATTGGGCCTAAGGTGAAATGATGAGTAAAAAAGTGTTAGGACTGGGTACTTTGGATTGAACGTTCCCACGCCCTGATGCTGGCCCTTGAGCACGCTCTATGCACATTCCAAACACACGTAGGCGCTAGGACTGCCCTTTGAACAAGTTCCCACGTTTCACCCAAAAAATCATAATCAACCCTAATTTCACCTTCTCCGCCCACGTCCACATATATAGTCTATGGCTCACATACTATGAATTCATATGCAGACCAAGGGGTTGACTTAAAACCACTTATTATCCTTTTAATAGCATACACAACCACATTTATACAAATATTAACTATGGGTAGACTGGTTATATAGTTGGACTTGTAGTTAGTTATTAGAAAGCCTCCTTTTGGCTCTCGTAATAATAAACCTTTCCCATGTGGTCATCAATTTTTAAACGGTATTTGGCCAGCCGATACTTTGGAGGTGGGCACAATCTTATCAACTATCGACAGCTTACTCTACTTATAACGTACATATATGGGGAATATGGAATCTTTTGAAACCTCCGTTTCATGAGCTTTAGTCAGCTCCCATGTCATTTTCCCTTGTCCGGAATAAAATATTCCACTGGCTAACAAATCCCAATAAAGTTTCAATTCGCATACTCAATAAGCGTTTGATATGCGTTGATAATGTAAACAGAATTCGATAGCAGTCCTCTGTAGCGCGTCTCAAATTATAACACATTTCTAACTAACTAACTAACTAACAGTGCAAGAAAAAAACATGAGCACCAATTTTCCAAATATTTGCATACATTGCAAATGAAAAGGGACCCACAATGTTGAATCCGCACTGTCTATTGTTACTTGCTCTAGAATTAAGTAAATTACCCTCCCTTATGAATTTTTGGAGTCAACCAGTTTTGTGTCTCAAAATTTGCAATCTCACTTTTGGGATTTGTAGCCATGTTTATAATAATTAGTTTGGAGCCTCAGTCCCAATTCTTTCTCAGCAGACATGCATACCCACTAACTAACTAACTAACTAACTAACTAACTATACACATGCAAGTTTGAGTTTGAAACCAACCAACTTGTCTTGTACACATGCATGGAGTGAGGCCATTTTTCATGCGGCCAAAGAATACACAACATATAGGCAGGCACACAGGTATACACTATATGGAACCAACTAACTAACTAAAGTAAGTTGACTATAAAGAACGGGTTTCTTCTCTCTCCATATCCTCAGGCATTCTCACTCACTCACTCAATTCTTAACTTCTCTCTTTAGTTAAGAACTTGTGTGAAGCTCAAAGCTCCATTCTTTCTCTCCTATTTTTTAGTGCCTCTTGCACTTCACTTTTTCAACAGACCCACAATAATGCAATCCAATGGGCCAACCAACTATGCACAACTGTTAGGTTCCTTCCTATGTACGTGCACACTATACTTTATGTGACTATGGCTGCAAAAAAAAAAGAGGAGACGGCAATATGATCACAATCTTCACTATAGTTAGTTAGTTAGTTAGTTAGTTAGTTATGATGGGGACGAAATAAATGTTTACACGTTGTCTTATAGGGCTGTGTGCGTTTGTAGGCAGCAAAATATCATATTCACTGGCTAGCATCATCATGTAGAGAGGATTGGCCAATTCTAATGGTAGCCACCAAAAGGAAATGATTTTTAACTTTTATACATATTTACGTACGTGTTAATTGTGCATGTAGGGAAAAAGATGGATTTGTATATAGTTAGTTAGTTGCCCAAGATAGACAGTGCATTGTTTTTGAGTAGCGGGCAATTAGTAGTTCTGATGGTTTTCTCGCATATTTGGCTGACTGAGATTTTGTACATGGGTCTAGATGTGTGAATGTGTCCAGTCCCGCTAGTTTTTATAGTGTCCTGTGTATGATATGGTGACTTGGCTGACAAGAGCTGCATATGATGTACTGAGGCTGTGAACCCCTATATACGGCACGCATGCAATAAGATATGGAGCCATGGGCAATTAAAAATATGCCTCTAGTGACAATTCATCTCTCTTCTAATTACAGACCGTTATATTTACTGTGGAAAGAACAAGACGTGTTTTTTACCTTTAGAGTTGGTCCCATAGTCTCAGTCAGTCAGTCCTACTTTACTTTGTATCTTGTAAGCATATGCATAGGCATTATATAGGTTCCAAGGCTCTCTATTGTTAGTTAATTTCTTACTTGTAAACCTCACGCTTACTTGATGCATTCAATAGATTTCATTGGCGATATGAATCATCATTAAGTCTGTAATTATTTCAAGGTGACTACAATGGGAAGATTACAATATATTCTGGCCGAGTCCTCAATATACTCATTTCGTGTGGCTTCTTGTAGTTTTAGTAGTTGGCGTTCCCAAAAGTTTCTAAAAGAACATTTTAAAATGTTTTTACCATGTTATAGTTTTGGTTTGAAAGGGGAACCTCCCGTTTGGAATGCATATATCGTAGCTCTCTATAGCTATAAAAGATTGTTGTAAGATGAGAATTGTGACTGTAGAGTGACTGATTATGTGATTACAAATATTACATAGGATGTTTGGTTGGTTAGTTAGGATTAGGATGTAAATGTGAGAAACCATGTAGATTGTCTCATGATGACTTGAGAGATAGGATTGTGATGGAGCCCAAATGATTATTATGAGAAGTGGGTCGATCATCAACTCAATAATAATGATAATATAGGGACTTGCATTGTTGGTTTGTGAAGAGCGCACTTTCTAACTATAACTAACGAACGAACTAGCTAACTAACTAACCATCCACAATGAATGGATTCTGTATTCACGAATTTTCACTTGATTTATTCGTGAGTAGCCAAAATAAGAGTTTGCTTCCATGCCGAGTGAATTTTATCATTCTCTATGCAGCATATTATGTTGCCATTGTGGACCAAATGCGAATCATAATTCTTTCTTGATGTATTTTTAAACCCAGTTTGAATAGCTATAGCTAGCTAACTAATCAGAGTACTATAGTAGAATAATGTGTTATTCATGTGGCAAAGATTTTGCATGGGGACAACTTATGAAACTTTGAGTGCTATAGAATTTGTAACCATAGGTAGGTAGCCATGGTTTTGGTGTCTATAGATGAGAGTTTTGAGAAACGGATGTAGAATGTCAGTTTTGTATGTAATTTATTGTCACTAAATTGGATTGGATTTTTATGTTGTACTCTTTTTGTGATTTTCAGATTCCGAATAGACAACACGGACCATATAATTGATGTGAACCGTGAGAACCAGCCATATGACCAGGTGAACATTATATGTCCCGTGTATGCTCCGGGAACTTCTGAGGAGGATACAGAAAAGTATATAATCTACAACGTAAGTGACGTGTATCCAGTTTTTTGGGAAATATTCCCACGCTCGAATTTGCCAACATCACTTGCATGCTAACTAACTAACTAACTAACTATAGCCGCTATAGCCACATAACTAAAAATAGTGCAAAAATGGAGTGAGCTCATCATATAGTGTCGAAATTTGAGCCACTACTGACTAATGGTCACATTAAGATAAACATGTACAAAGGGACGAACAAGAACACTTTTATTTGTTCATGTGTAATCAGAGTGTTTTATTTGTCTTCCCATGGTAAATTATCTAACTAAAGTAGTAAATAGCCTATTGGATTTCAATATGGTCTCACATTATGATAAAGAAATTGTCCTTGTCATACGACTCCAGTTTAAACCAAAAGTGGAGCTGACTATAGCAGTTGAGTGAGAAAACTTGCGAGACACGTAAAAGTTCCCATTTGTGACTGACTCAGTCAGTCAGTCACTGAGAGCCTATTGTTTTAAATGGTATGTGGAAATTGATGAGCCCCAGGTCAGAGGTGAATAAATGAGCGAATGGCACACATCATTATCATTTCCCTGCAAGCCATATCATTTTCTTATTGAGTTCAACAGATGTAGCCCATGTATCGTCTCCCTTTACAATGGATACCAGTTGGTATGCTCCGCATCTGCTGACTATAAAATTTATCTTTAAAAAAACCGCTAACACTAGTTAGTTTGTTAGTCTCTATTTGATCCCTGTAACAACGCGGTCATACATGGCTATAGCTAAAACTAAGAAACTATCATCAGTCAGTAGTAGATTTAATCTGTACACCTTAGCTAGTGGTTTCTTTTATTCAGGAATGGAGAGATGATCATCAACACTAGCTCAAATCGTGTGTAGTGGGACTTGCATTGTTAGAATGTGGAGCTAGTTTAGTTGGTTAGTTAGCTGGCATATGGAAAGTCATGGCAGAGATTAATGTGTGTGAGAAAATGTGTTATGTCGAGTAGTGACTAATGGTTCATGATTGCAAACCGATCTACAAAAATTCCAAATGGCTGCTGTCTTGTAGCTCTCTAGTTGGGAATCATTGTAAAAGTGACGAAAACTTGTCTCCGGCACGTCTAGGCCATGCATTAATACAGTACAGAGTGCATTAGTTAGTGGGCAGTGAGCATTATCATCTTCATATGGGTTCATTGGTTTGCATAAAAACTTGCAACGCGCGCTAATGGCTGTAGGTGTAATAAGAAAACCGTAGCAAGTTTCAGTAGATTGATGCTTTAATATAGCGTGTGAAATGAATTAATAGTGTAGTTAACTAACGAAGAATATGCTTTTGGTTTGCGTATAGGTGTCGAAAGAGGAATACGACACTTGTCGAATCACAAACCCGAATCCTCGGATCATAGCAGTGTGTGACAAGCCGTACAAGTTGATGTACTTTACAATAACCTTTCGGTCCTTTACGCCGCAACCAGGTGGACTCGAATTCCGGCCTGGTCAGGACTATTATTTCATTTGTAAGTGGACATGGAGGATTGTACAATTTTGGGGATGATTGGTTTGTTTGCGACAAGAGTTTAATAATTTTGTTGGATTTCTGTATAGCTACGTCTTCACGTGATGATCTCCATAGACGTGTGGGTGGCCGATGTTCTTCCCACAATATGAAAGTCGTCTTCAAAGTGTGCTGTCAACCCGGAGACAACAATTCTCCAACAAGTAAGCGTTTTGGAATCGAAAGTGTGTGTTGTACATGGGGAGTGGAATGTATGTGGACTAATATGCAATGTGTTTTGTTTGCAGGGACAACAGAAGGTCCCCCAGGAGTGAGCACTTGGGCAACAAGTACGACGAAAAATATTCTGAGCGGTGGGAAAAGTGTAGGAGCGTCCCTTCGTCCTCGAATCTTGTACACAAGTCCCGTGTGGGGCAGTTCAATGATGCCTCCAAGTGTGGACACGACGCGTCCTCCCCCTTCCCCGCGTCCCCCATTCGTGTCCTTTAAACCATTTATACCCCACTCGAACTACTCGGGCCCGCCAAGAAGATCGTATGAGCCGCCGTTGTTGACGCCACCTCTGAATCATCAGCCTTCGAGACCCAATACTAATAGTAATCATCACAACCACAACAATAGCAACAAATCTAACAAGAAAAGTATGTTTTTCTACCCAAAATATTCTATTTTTTCTTCTGGAAGTATCATGTATGTATATGTGTACTGACTGATTTTTGGTTTGTTCGTTATTGTAGAGACAAGTCGAACGAAGGGTGAGAACGAAGTGGTGAAAAATGAGGAGTTGACGAGCAAAGGGGACAAACTAGGTCAAAATAGTTGGGGGCCCTTGACGCTCTCTTTAGGGCTGCTTCTCATTCTGCGCTCCCTGCTCTCGTGCAGTAGTAGTACTAGTACCGTGGACCATAGTAGTTGGATTCCTAGTGCCACCAGTTAGTGCCCGGATCCCATGGCAAACCAAAAGAGGTGGATTGCCATTGTTGTACACAGTCCATATATTTATATATGTACGACAAGGGATGTGCGGACGGACGAGAAGCGCTGCTGTCAGTGTGTACATTTAAATTGTATATAAGAAAAAAGTGCACTAATTTGTAAGACTCGGTGTTAGAATAATATGTGTATGTATAGGAAGCCGTGTTCATTTTCAAAAGAAAAACTTGCGTTTTCTTTAAGTTTCCACAAATTGGCTCTCTTGCATGTTTTAAAAAGTCAAGTCAACCATTGTCGTCTGTTCAGTTTAAATTGGCCAAGTGGCAATTATTGACATTTGTTGCTGACATTTCTTTATTTAATGTGTTGTTGTTGTTATATGATTAGTCACATAAAAAGTCTTATACAGCCTAAACATGACTACATTTGTTGGACTCTCTATATTTAACTTTGCGGCCATAAATCGTTTAGACTCTCTCCCCGTGTTTTCCTCTCGTTACACGTGACACCATATTGTTTTGTATATAACTTTTTTGTATAGTTCTGTGTAGACTAAGCGCATTTTTTCTACCGTTTATATATTGAAAATATATAAAAATGTGAATATTTAATTAGTATATACTGTAATTTATGTATAGTCGTTGTATATAAAAGAGGTGGTAAAGTTTGACTACAGGTTTGACTGATTTTTGCACATAACCATATGTGTTTTTTGTCCCCATCTTGTAAAAATATGCATAGGAATTTATAGGTAGTGCCATATATTTATTATACAAATGTACGGTGTCAGATTTTCTCTCATGCACATGAAACTTATTCATTATACAACGTTACATACGTGCAATTATTTATCTCTTCAAAAATTATTCAATTTAAAACACTCCCCCTCCCCCACAGCCTGTAACTTTTTGTACAGCGAATAATATACAATTCTCTGCGTGTATAAAAAACTAAGTCTCTCTCCCTATGAATTAAAAAAAAACACAAGTCTGTTGACAAATATTTGCTTCATGATGTAAATAAAAAAGGACAAGTGATATAGTAGTATATATATTATCTATGGTAGCACGTACTAGTTGCAAAATTTGCTAAAGTCGAAATTTGAGCTGCTCGAAATTGAAATTTGTTAGTGAGCACACACACGTGTTTGTGAAATTGTGAAAAAAAACGTCATCTTGTAGTAACTAACTAACTACACGAATTTGACACACACATGAAAATTAAAGAGGGTGGAAATTTTTCAAAGAAACTCGTGAGAATGATAATATAGTTTTTTGATAAATTAGACAAAGAAATGTGTTTCTGTGTGCGCAGCGTAGCCATATTTAATTATCTAATGCTATATATCTATAGAATGTGGTCGAAGTAATCTATTATTATGATGTAATGACCAAAAATTGTTCTCAATATATGGATACTACTATACATCTTTATATATGGGGGGTATTTTGTCCGCCTGCCGTATAAAATTATGTGCGATCATGAATAAAAATTTAAATATCGAATCAATGGCTCTTTTCTTCATATCATGAAATCCATTATGGGAGCATTCACTACTCAGATGAAATTGGAACACTGGAGGCAAATTTGGAGAGGTGACATAACTTTTATTATAATTTCCGTCAAATCTTAATATGGAACATGGGCATAGTACATTAGTCAAACACGTATCACAATAAAAATCCAAAACTCAAAAATATATACTAGTAATATGTTCAGGAATCTTGGAACAACAAAAAATGGCCAAATAGAGAGACAACAATGAAAGAAAAAAGAAAAGTTTTTTTTTTCTCCCGTTACTTTTTTTCCTCACTTTTTTCTTACATTCTTAGTTTTATGTCTGTGTAGAACTTTTTTTTTGCAGCATTTTTTTCTTCTTCATCTCATATTAAAAACAATAACATAATAATCATATTTTAGCCTATAGTATCTTCTCACAACTCAAAATTCTTTCATGTTTTTTTTACAATATGTACAATCGTACACACTACTCAACAATTACTTACATTACTATGCATCATCAGTATTATCATTATTATTGTTACTATATACCTATAACAACTAGCCAACTAATTATTAACTAAGAAACAACAGTTTTTTTTTACACGAGACAACGTATCTACACTTTTTGTACACATTTATATTTTTACAATTACCGAACATATAGTACATAGACAGTAAAGTTACATCTTGTGATGATGAATGAATTAGTTAATTAGACGATTAGTGAGAGTACGTGCATTGAGATTGAGAAAAATCTGTGAACACTGTACGCACACCTCACTAGGAGGGTGATTTTAATAATTTACCCGCTAAATGCTAATATTATGCAAGTTACGATTCACCACCTATAGTCTACTCCTTCCTATGTAAACAACCACAAACAAACTATATAACTAATAACTACAAATACAGTACTAATAATGAATAGAGGCTCCTCCGGCTAATTTCGTGTTTTGTCCTCTCTCGAGAAAATTGGCATCATCAGTACAATTGGTTGCATAAAGGATTCACAGTGAAAATAATTTTGTTCATCACTGCCTAACTAACACACACTACAGAATCCGTGCAAAACGGCATAAAACTCAAGTTACAGTCCAGAGAAAAACAAAACCCATAAAAGTAGGAAATATATGGAAATAGACAGAAAAAAACTGTCCAAAAGGAAAAGTTAAAAAAAATACATGCAAAAAAAAGTTGAACGACGTCAATTTGTAAACTCTATTTTTTAAAACTAAAGAGCAACATATAGGGCGGTTCCATCACCAAAAATCCCAAAAAAGTGCAACCCACGAAAAATAGACCGTATGACTCCATCTTGTTTATAGCCGCCACAATATAATGTAATGTACTATGTGTAGAGTATGTAAATAAATAGGTATAGCATGCACACACCTCCTGATTGTACTTCAAAGACAGAGAAGAAGATTCAATTGGAATAAAAATTGGCACTGGAAAAAAACATTGTTCACCTCATACTCCTCATTTCTGTACGCAACCGGGATTCTTCGGAAGCACCAAAAACATACTACTACCAAGTATAGCCTTTGGGGTCGTTAATAATATCAGCTGTCCGCATTTTTTTAAAATGACCCCAACCGTCCATGGATGTGTGCCCTGAAGGGATCACGAGTACACACGGAACCCATTTTTTATCAAACTACTAGACTTGAGAAAAATCCTTGGTCACCTGACCTGACAACTGGAATTTTTGTCGGCCACCGGCTTCTCATCCCGTTGCAACGAGTACCCTTCAAAACAGCGACTCAACTTTAGCCTTATGGGCATCATCTCCCCCTTGGCCTCATCCGCCGGAGGAATTTCATCCCCACCTCGTGCCTCTATCGGCGGAGGCCCATCTATAGGGGGCCCAGCATTTAAATTACTACCACTATTACTACTAGCATTTGGATGATGATGATGATTACTACTATTATTATTATTACTCTCGGTTACACTACTACTGCTCCCTTCACTACTCCCTGTGAAACCTGAGTCAACATTTTCAGACCCTGGGGTAGGATCTGGAGTCACCACACTGGGAGGGGTAGGAGCAGCTCCCTTGGCTTTCCCAAACCGCAAAATAAGTCTTTTGGACCCATCCTCGATGACTTTCACTTGAGGATTGGGTCCACCAACCGAGTCCCGTTGTTTCCCACTCTTGGACTTTTTCTTGTGCTTTTTGGTCTTCTCTTTGGATTTACCTTCTGTGGCAAACTGAGCCATCATCCTCTCCCGGAACTGCATACTTTGTCTTTTCAGCTCTTCCATGGCATTTGGAGCGTTCCCATTGTTCCCAGCCCCTGCGCCACCCGCAGAACTGGATTCCGTGGACTCGGATTTCGGAGCTGTTGATGACATATTCTCCGACATGGTCAACTCACACAGTCCTCGTTTCTTGGGTGGACGCCCTTTCACTTTCTTGTTCGGCACATCAGGGTCTGACACATGGTTATGATTCGTATCTACTTCCCCATTGTTTTTACTACTGCTAGCCACAATCCGTGAGTTGGAGTCTCCTCCGAACTTGATCTTCAGTTTCGGTGTTGGATGGGTCACGGAATTTAGTCCAGTGTCTTCTAACGTTGGTGGAATGAATGTGGACCGTCCAAAACCAGATTTGTTGGGATTGGACGTTTTGGTAGCAGTTTTGGGTCCTCGACCACGTTTCCGAGATCCAGAGCCATCATCTGTACCCATGTTGGAAGTATCTTCTGAACCCGAGTTTCCATCCCGTCTTCGGGGCTCAGTTCGGGGTGCACCGGTTGGTGTCAATCCTGTAAATACAATCCCTCAGTAATATTAACTACAGCTCTACGCAAAAGGAGTGTATCAAAATTACATTGCCGAAAAAAAATTGAGTTGAAGCCACCATTTTGTAGCCCTTAAAATTCTACGTCGAATAGTTATTTCAGTTTTTGATAAATTTCAAAAAAACTCCGTGAGGCGGGAAAATTAAAAGTGCAATACATAGGGGAGATAGGGGAATGAAAAATTTTCAAACGAGATTTTTGGAATTTGTGCCATCAATTTGCAAACTAAAACTAATACTATTGGAAAGAGAATATTTCAGAAAATATTTTGAAAGCAATATGAAAGTGTTTCACCCCCCATTCGGGGAAGTTATGGGGTTTTGAAAAAGGAAAAAAAAATTTTGCGAGATTAATGAGTAGCTAACATGAGGAAAATTTTCATTTTTAATTTTCCCGCCTCAGAGTTTTTTTTTTGAAATTTTTTCAAAAACTGAAATAGCTATTCAATGTAAAATTTTAAGCGCTACAAAATGGTGGTTTCAACTATTTTTTTTTCGACAATGTAATTCCGATACCCTCCTTCTTTTTTCAGTACATACGAACAGTAAGATTTGCTCATACCTAAAGCAGCCATTTCCCTAGAAACTCCGCGATTCCTCCGCTTCTTTTTAGCGCCACCCATGCTATAGGGACTGGCACCGCGACCCAATACGCCAGTGTCCTTGTGCGGCGCCATATTGGTACCAAATGGAAAATTGGCGCCCGACTCCCCGGACGGAGATTCCCCGTTCATGTCCATCCGGTAATCTTCCTTGGTGGGAATTATCGTCATGGAAGCAACAGCTTTTGGAATTGTGATCACGGAGCGATTGAACAGATTGGGCGCATTGTGATGCATGAACGCATGACTATTATCCGTATGATGGTAGAAGGGGGTGCTAGGCACCAAGTTATCAGAATTCATATCCTGGGCACAATACTGACGAAGCAACTCCTTCTTACGCATTCTCCTCAGAGTGTTTGAACTATTTGCATCGGTAGGGGTCCCCATGTACGCGGCCATTTGAGCGCTCGCCGCAGAGGCCACAGTTTGAGCCACAGGGGGTACTGCGGGAGATACTGAAGGGGCACATGAGTAGTTTGCATCCAAAAAGGGACCCTTGATTTTCACCTTCAACTGGTTGCGACCCATCTCTTTCGACGGAGACATTGGAACGTGCACATTTGTCGCCGCACTGGAATGAAAGGTTGCGCTTGATGTGGGCATCGCGTTCAAAGCACCATTCGATTGTTGAGGATTGTTAGCATCTGGTGCTGAAGAGGCCAGCGCCACCAAAACATTATCCAATTCGTCTTCCAGTTCTGGGACCGTGGTGGAACCCCCATAGCCGCCATTGCATGACAGCAGAAGGGACGCAATATCTGCCCCATGAGGATCTTTCATGGCATCGCTCGGGAGCGTGGGATACTGGTCACCCATGGTCATGGGAGATTTCATGTCCACCATATTAAGTTGGCCTCTGTGAGTGGACGATGGGGATGAGCCTTGGTTATTCCGTGACGTCAGAACGGAAGGATTATACGTGCGCATATCCACAGGTCCAGGTAGCAAAGGTGGTTGGAGCAAGCCAGCTGCAATTTTCTGAGGGATGGCCATTTGTTGAAGCGAAGAATTGTTGACTACAGCACTATTTGACAAACTTAAAGGAGGAGATCCGAATACACTGTTTTGCTCAGTTTTAGTGGTAACGCTACTTTGATTACTCCACACAGGGGAATGATTTAAATTATGAGAGTCCATTGACGAAGCACTTTTACGCCGTTCCCTGAGCATTCTAAATTCCTCAAACTTGTCCTCATTGTTCTCTTCAAACTCATCGAAATCGATATCGTACACAGTTCCCGCCAAATCCTTGCGCACAGGTCCCACGAAATTTTTACCCTTCCCTTTGCCTCTACCGCCTGGCTTTCTGCCCCGAGGAGAATTTCCTTTCTCTTTGGGACGACCTCTACCCTTGGTCACAACTGGTTGCTCTGGCTCCTCGGTTTTCAGTTTCTCGCTTGCCCGTGCTGCCGCAATGCGTGGCGACGCTCCTCGTTTCCCAGGCGCACTGTCTCGCGATCCACGCGCAGCCCGTACCACCGGTTGCTGTACATTTTGACCTTCAGACGGCGCTACTTGTTCCAAAATCTGGTCCCGAGACAACGGCGATCGCGCCTCTTTCAACGGAGTATCCCAAGGACTCGTGGAAGCCGAAGTGGCCGGCAAGCCAGATCCCTGTTGACCTTTGTTCAGTACAGACAACGGGGTCTTAGTTGGCATTGACGGTTGAGTACTCATTTTCGGTGGTAACGTATTCATCACTCCGAGGATATTATTGGAACTCATATTCGGTCCACTATTGTTCGTCGTCAGCGTTTGAAGAATAGATAGGGCCGTGGCCGTAGCGACACCTGACTGGGCAGAATTATTTTGACCCAAACCAATGCTAGTGGACCCGTCACCCATCCTCTGACCCTGATGATGATGGTTGTTCACTACACTTTCAATAATCTGAGCCACAGTGGACGGCATTGGAGGCCTCAACGGGCTCTTTTGCAATGAACTGGGCAAAGGTAACGTAGCAGTGGGCAACACAGATGCATTCGGTGGGGGAGCATGCACCCCTTCGAAGCAGTTCAGAGGCTCATCCCCTTCCGCCTTGTGGGCCACTCGCATGTGAAGCTCATTAATCTTCTCTTCTAGAGAGACACTGTGACAATTCGTGGTTGTCCCCATCGCCCTAGGACTTACAATAGGAGACGTGTCTTCATCTTCCTTTTCTTCTGCCTTCAAGGAAGGAGATGAAGGGCCAGACTCAGGTCCTGTGCTGCTTTTCCTCGCTATAGTTGATCTCAATTTTTCCACTAAATTCAATGTGGCCATCGCAGAGTCCTCCTTATTGTCTTCCGCAGCCAAAATACCCGCAGAAAAAGAGAAACTTAAGGGAGTACTGTTCACACCATTTGGGTCCTCATCGTCATCTTGGCCAGTGACCACACTATGAGCCAAATCATACAGATCCAATATGTCAGAAGATCGTTCTTTGGGGGGAGAAAAAAGTCCCGAGCTACATGCCTCCTGTCTCGCCCTTTTGGGAGATAGAAAACCACAAGATTCTTTATTCCCACTCAAGGTTAATGGGGACAACACAGGATTTGGATTCTGTCTGCATGGACTGGAAACGACACAGGAATTTTCCTTTTCCTCCAGGTCTGGAGAACTCTCCTTCCGTTTTCGATTACTCGTCGCAGGAGGAGCTACAATGCGGGGTGGAGTAGCTGTTTCTGCCGCTGGTTGCAATGGTTTCCATTTCGATGATGGAGAAGCCTCCACAGTGATTGGAGGTGGTGCCACAGGTCCAGGCGGTGGTTCCACCGGTTTGCATGGGGCAGGAGCAATTGGCTGAGTCTTGGTTTCTTCCGGATCAACATTCTTGGTGTTGGTTGACTTTTCTTCTTCGTCTTCACTGGAAGAGGAAGTGGACATGTCAGAACTAGATGAGGAGGAAGAGGAGGATGACAGATTGGGACCATTCTTGGGGAGGACTAGAGCGGACGTGGAAGCTTTTTGCGGCGACGCGTTCTGGAAGGTGACTCCATTGGAATCTCCGGTGGTGGAATTGGAGGTGGTGTGGTCATTCTCCTCCTTTTGAGGTTCTCCTTTGGTGGGGGACACGAGGGCAGGCGGAGTTCGCCTCTTGGGAGTGTGTTTGGGTCCACCACTCTGGGTGGCAGAAGATTTCGCTCTTTCAGCAGAGGACGGAGGTGCACCAGATTCCCCTCTGCTCCTGTACCAACAACATCACATTATTTCATCATGCAGTCACTAAAAGTCACAAGTCTATCTATCGAGCATCCCATCATCATACACTATGTGTCCACTACATTGGAACCCAAGAAATATTCTGCAATTATAAGTCATAAGGTTGCAGTTTTCAATGTGATTCATAAAAATTCCCTTTGATTTTATGCCACACTATTAATAGTAAGAAAAGAAACCCATACGTGATGTTTTTACACTTAAAAAAAATAATCTACTGAACACGATGTAGAAACATACTTTGGATGATATTCACTTTTCTCCAATTAAATGCCAGGCCAGGCCTATACATTCTTGAGTTACCTGAGTAACAGGTTAGGGCGCGAATTTTTTTTTTTTTTGAATTTTTAGTGGAAAATTGGTGCAGGAAAAATCGTACTGGCTTTCAGATTTAGCTTTTTACGGTATAAACCGTAAAAAAAGACACTAGATCTGCACGAGCTGAAAAATGAATTTTTTTTGCTCATTCCCTATTTAATTTATCCTGTTAACACGGGGAAAATCTTAGCAACGTTACCCGGGGAAACATAAGAATTTAGATTGGAGATTGGAATTGGAATTGGAGAAGTTATAGAAATCATTTCTATAACTTCTCCAAAGTCAGAAAAATACAACAGATTCTGTTAGTTCAGAGTGGGCCGGTGTGATAATCACAGTGTGATTTTCCCTGTGTGTTTGTGTGATTTAGTGTGTTAAAAATATTGGCTTGACTGTGTGTTTTGTGATTGTGATACTGTGATTATATCACAGAAATCATCAAACACACAGTAACCATAAAACACACACTAAATCACACTGTTTTAATTTTCAACTGACGCAAGTGTGTGTGTGTGTGATTTTGGGGCAAAATGATGCCGTTAATACACAAATCAGTTCTGCAATTTTTTTTCGTCCGAAGTTCGAATGTTTGCTGTATATAATAATCAAAGATAAATATCAAAGTTATTTAAGACGGTACAGTTAAAGTAGAATGTGGAATATTAACCTAATCGGTTTATTATATTATTGCTGTTGTTAATCCCCTGATCAAATCTACTCAAATATTCTTTTCACTGTATAAGGCTTGGGTCTATTTTTGCTTTTTTACCTTACTTTTATGGAAAAGCAGAGATTGCCACTTTCTATTAAAC
>Ga0210040_10000994_pt1 | contig 44858 bp, 41 predicted proteins | sample CryGeyCG12114_NA_FD_185462 | JGI IMG/M metagenome (GOLD analysis project Ga0210040, IMG submission 185462) | Groundwater microbial communities from aquifer - Crystal Geyser CG19_WC_8/21/14_NA (SPAdes) (version 2) | ecosystem: Environmental > Aquatic > Deep subsurface > Groundwater | place: USA...
CGTTGATGCGCGAGTACGACGTCAGCGACGACCGCTTGCCGTTCGTCGGGCACAGAGGTGCCGTCATCGACTCAGACGGGCAGAGGGTCTTCGTGATCGAGACCACCGGTGTCGACGTCGTCCGGCTAGGCGATGTCCCGCTCGATCATGCCGTGGCTGAAGGCGAAGGCTATTCGTCGGTAGCGGAATGGCGTGCCGCACACGAGAAATTCTGGTCCTCCGCGGAAATGCGCGCCGAGCTCGGTTCGGACTTCGAGCCGTATGACGACACGTTGGTCGTGCTCGAGCGGTTCACCGTCATCGAGTGACCCGGACGAGAGCCTGGCCTTCTGCTCAGCCGCTCAGCACTCCACATTTTCTCTTGGAACCGCTCACCGTGGCGCACGCAGAAGAGATGGTGCACGTTCTTTCCGCCGAGGAGCTTTACCGCTTCCCTGGCGGCCAGCCGCCGACGCTCGTCGAGCTGCGCAGTCGGTACGAGAGACAGTCGAAAGGGCATTCGCCGGACGGAACGGCAGGATGGCTCAACTGGATCATCCGGGACGAAGCGACGAAGGTCGCGATCGGATTCGTGCAGGCCACCGTCACCCGCGACGCCGACCGTTCCGATATCGATATGGCCTGGCTCGTCACTCCCGCGGCGCAGGGTGCCGGCGCCGCCACCGAAGCAGCGCAGGCGGCGCTCGACTGGCTTCGCAAACTTCAGCCCCGAGCGATCGAGGCTCGCATCCAGCCCGGCCACGTCGCGTCCGAGCGCGTCGCCGAACGCCTCGGCTTCAGCCCGACGTCAGCACTGAACGACGGTGAAACGGTCTGGCAGGTATTGCGCAACCTGCCATTGTCGGCAGATCCGGTATGACCTAGTCCAGGACTATCACCCAGTCGGAGAGAGCCGACCAGCCTTCGGGCGGCGTATCGCTGCCCTGGGGAAGGTATTGAAGGGAGACCTCGTCGGCATTGGAGAATCCAAGCACCGTATTGCCCACCGACCGGCCCGCTCCCCATCCCTCGGATTCGCCCTCGACCCCCGTGATGATGTTGACGGTGTTGTCGCCCGACACCCCGAGAAAGACTTCTTTCCCTTCCCATCTGCCCTGGAATCGCGTCGACGCGGGGTCCACTCCGAGAGTCGCTACATCCAACTCAGCGACGCGGGAGCGGAGACTACTGCGAGGTAGATGCGTGAGGCGGCCTAGTCAGCCGGCCTATTCGTCCGGACCTGCTGCCGTCGCACGAAGGCCCTGAGGGAGAACCACGTAACAGCGAACGCGGCGAGGAACGGCCCCGCTATCCAGTACAAGAGCTCCATGCAGTCAACGGTAGGCGCGGCTCGCCATTAGGGCTAGAGCGTCAGCTGAGCTGCGTCTGCTCGACCCAGCGGAGGTACTCCTCGGTGACTGTGCCGGTGATGTAGCGGCCGTCGAAGCAGCTCTTTTCGAGCTCGACGACGTTCGAGCCCTCGATGATCGCGGCCTGCATGTCGGCGATCTCCTGATAGATGAGGTGATCGGAGCCGATCTCCTCTGCGATCTCGGGGATCTTGCGGTCATAGGCGACGAGTTCGGTACGGCTCGGCATGTTGATGCCGTAGACGTGCGGGTAGCGAACCGGAGGGGCGGCGGAAGTGAAGGTCACCTTGTTGGCGCCCGCGAGGCGAGCCATGTCGACGATCTCTTTCGACGTGGTGCCACGCACGATCGAGTCGTCGACGATCAGGATGTTCTTGCCTTTGAACTCGGAGCCCATCGCGTTGAGCTTCTGACGCACACTCTTCTTCCGCTCCGACTGGCCCGGCATGATGAATGTGCGACCCACATACCGGTTCTTGTAGAAGCCTTCGCGGTATTCGATGCCGAGCTTCTGCGCCACCTGCATCGCCGCCGGACGGGACGAGTCGGGGATCGGCATGACGACGTCGATGTCACCCTTCGGTGCATACTTCTCGATCGTGTCCGCAAGCCGGTTCCCGAGCCGCAAGCGGGCCTCGTAGACCGAGATCCCGTTCATGATCGAGTCGGGACGCGCCAGATAGACGTACTCGAACGCGCACGGGATGAGCGTCGGGTGCGCAGCGCACTGCCGCGAAAGCAGCTCGCCGCCCATGGTGATGAAAACCGCTTCGCCGGGCTCGATCTCGCGCACGAACTCGAACCCTTGGCTCTCGAGGGCGACGGTCTCGGAGGCGACGATCCATTCGGACCCCACAAGGCCGATCGCACGGCGGCCGAGCACCAGAGGGCGGATGCCGTAGGGGTCGCGGAAGGCCAGCAGCCCGTGACCGGCGATCAACGCGATCGTCGCATACGACCCTTCGACCCGCTCATGCAGTCGCGACACGGCGGTGAACAGCTGGTCGGGGTCGAGATCGCCCGGACCGATCTGCGCCTGCAGCTCATTGGCGAGGATGTTGATCAGCAGCTCGGTATCGCTCGACGTATTCAGGTGGCGACGGTCGATGCGGTACAGCTCATCGGTGAGCTCGCGCGTGTTCGTCAGATTGCCGTTGTGCACGAGGACGATGCCGTAGGGGGCATTGACGTAGAAAGGCTGCGTCTCCTCCTGGTTGGCAGCCGACCCCTTGGTGGCATAACGGACATGGCCGAGACCCATGGTGCCGGGAAGCGCGCGCATATCACGCGTGCGATAGGCCTCACGGACCTGACCGCGCGCCTTCACCATGTGCAGCGTGCTGCCCTCGACCGTCGCGATGCCGGTCGAATCCTGTCCGCGGTGCTGCAGCAGAAGGAGGGAGTCGTAGACGAGTTGGTTGACCGGCTCGGGAGAGACGATACCGACGATGCCGCACATTGAGTCGGGTGCTCCAGACCGTAGAGTGGTGGCTTACCGAGCAAGTCTGCCACGCCTTGTCGAAGTCGTCGGCGATAGAGAGAGCTTCCCTATGGCGAACAGCTATGCCGAGGCCGGAGTCGACACTGAGGCCGGCGATCGGGCCGTCGACTTGATGAAGGCGGCGGTCGCTCGAACGCACGGGCCAGAGGTGCTCGGCGGGGTAGGCGGATTCGCCGGACTATTCGACGCCTCAGCTCTGCTCGGCTACCGCAAACCACTGCTCGCGTCCGGAACCGACGGTGTCGGAACCAAGGTCGCGATCGCTCAAGCGCTCGACAAGCACGACACAGTCGGGCAAGACCTCGTCGGCATGATCATCGACGACATCGTGGTGGTCGGCGCGAAACCGTTGTTCCTCACCGACTACATCGCCTGCGGCAAGCTCGTTCCCGAGCGCATCGCTGAGATCGTCGGCGGAGTCGCACGGGCCTGTGAAGAAACCGGCACGGCACTCGTCGGTGGCGAAACCGCGGAGCATCCTGGTCTTCTCGGTGTCGACGAGTACGACCTCGCGGGTGCCGCGGTCGGTGTCGTCGAAGCCGACGCGTTGCTCGGCCCCGATCGTGTGAAGGACGGCGACGCGGTCCTCGCGCTGGCCTCCTCAGGGCTGCACAGCAACGGCTTCTCGCTCGTACGCAAGATCCTCGCCGACGCCAAGCTCGGATACCGTGACCACCTCGATGAGCTCGGCGGACCCGTCGGCCTCGCTCTCCTTGAACCGACGCGCCTCTACACGGGTGCGCTGCTCGAGATTCTCGGCGACCCGGTTGCCGGCCCCGCAGTGCATGCGTTCAGCCACGTGACGGGCGGCGGAATCGCCGCGAACCTGGCGCGAGTCCTGCCCGTTGGGATGTCGGTCGATGTCGACCGGTCGACGTGGACTCCGTCGACCGTGTTCCAGGTGCTCAGCGACCTCTCCGACACGGCGGTCACCGACCATGAGGACACCTGGAATCTCGGCATCGGCATGTTCGCGATCGTCGACGCCGAACTCGCGGGCACCGTCGCAGCCGACCTTGCGGGACGCGGAATCGAGACCTGGCAGGTCGGCTCGGTCACAGCATCGGCGAGCGACCTGGCCGGCTTCGTGCACGGCGCCAAGGGCGTCGACGGGGGAGCGGTCCGCCTCGTCGGCGACTACGCCCGCTGAGCCGGTGAACGTGATCGTCCCGCGGGAGTCGGGCATCCTCGCGACCGATGACGGTCAGCGGATCTACTGGGAGACGCATGGCAACCCGGTCGGCAAATCTGCTGTTGTCTTGCATGGGGGACCGGGCTCGGGTGCAGGCACCGGGTGGACGACGTATTTCGATCTCGAGCGGTACAACGTGCTGCTGTTCGACCAGCGCGGGTGTGGCCGCAGCACTCCGTCTGCGGGTGACCCGCAGACGGACCTCCGGCTGAACACGACCGATCACCTAATCCGCGACATCGAGGCGCTTCGAGCTCTCTGCGGTGCCGAGGAGTGGCTCGTCCTGGGTGGGTCGTGGGGGACCACGTTGGCGCTCGCCTACGCACAGGCGCATCCCGATCGGGTTTCGGAACTCGTGCTCTTCAGCGTGACGACCACGACCAATGACGAGGTCGACTGGGTCACCAGGCAGATGGGACGCGTTTTTCCGGAACAGTGGGAGCGCCTGATGGCGCTGGTTCCAGCCGTGCGGGACGCAGGCGACATCCCCGCCGCGTACGCGGAACTTCTCGCCGACCCCGACGTACGGATTCGAGGCGAGGCCGCGCGCCGCTGGTGCGAGTGGGAAGACACTCATATCTCGCTCGCACCGGGCCATCGGCCCGATCCGCGATATCGAGATCCTGAGTTCAGAGCGACATTCGCGCGGCTCGTGACCCACTACTGGTCGCACGCGGCATGGCGTGCCGACGACGAACTGCTGGCCGGTGTGGAGTCACTATCCAACGTGCCCACGGTTCTCGTCCATGGACGCTACGACATCAGCAGCCCCGCCGCGGTGCCGTACCGTCTCCACGCCCGCTGGCCCGGGTCGGAGCTTCACCTCGTCGACGCCGGACACGGGGCAGGGCTCGGTGATCCGGTGACGGCAGCGATCAGTCGATTCGCTGCGCGCAAGAACGACTGACCGTTCTCAGGCCAGCGAACGCCGAACACGCCGGTCAGGCGCTGCGCGACTCATCCCGGTCGGTGGTGTCGTCATCGAAGTCGTCGGCCCACTTATCGACGTACAGGTCATCGCCCTTCGTCGCGAGCTCACGTTCGAGCGCGTCATAGTTGGTGGCCGGGCTGAAGTACTTCAGCTCGCGCGCCACCTTCGTGTGCTTTGCTTTCTGACGGCCGCGCCCCATGTGCGTGACCCCCTCACCACTCTTCGCCGGCCGGTAAAACCGTGCGGCGCACCTCAACAGGGAATGCGAAAAACTCGCGCCTACTTTAGCACGAGGGAGATGGGGCACCATTGAGGGGTGCAGACGGTGTCGAGGGGGTGCAGACGGTGACGCAAGGCCTCAGGACATCCGTGGTGGTGATCGGCGCAGGGCAGGCAGGGCTGTCGGTGGCGTACTACCTGCAGAAGCTCGGACTCAAAGCCGGTGCCGACATGATCGTCGTCGACCGCGGGCCATCGACCGGCGGTGCGTGGCAGCACCGGTGGGAATCGCTTCGTCTCGGGTCGGCCCACAAGGTCCATGACCTCCCCGGGATGCGTCATCTCGGCATCAGCTTCGACACCGCCGACCGTAGTGCTCCTGCCAGAGATGTCGTCGCCGACTACTACCGCCAGTACGAGCAGTTCTACGACCTCCGGGTCAGGCGGCCCGTGACCGTCGCCGCGGTGTACGACCGTGGCGCAGACCTCGTCGTGAAGACGTCCGACGGCGAGCTCACGGCGCTCGCCGTTGTGAATGCGACGGGAACCTGGGGTGCCCCGTTCGTCCCCTACTACCCGGGTGCGTGGGAGTTCCGCGGACGGCAGCTGCACACGTCCACCTATGTCGCCGCCGACGAGTTCCGCAATAAGCGGGTGCTCGTCGTCGGTGGAGGCACCTCGTCGATCGGTTTCCTGCTGGAACTCGAGGGGATCGCGGCGAAGACCTATTGGGCGTCGCGCCGACCCATCGACTATCTCGACCATGGCGCCCTCGATCTCGAAGCCGCCGTCAACGCGGTCAGTGCGCAGGACGTGGCGGCGCGGACGGGAAAGGCGCTGCCGAGCATCGTGAGCGGCACAGGGGTTCCGAAGACGCGGCGCATCGCTGCGGGGATCGAGCGGGGAGTCCTCGAAGCTCGACCGATCTTCTCCGGGTTCACCGAAGACTCCGTGGTGTGGCCCGACGGTTCGTCCGACAAGATCGATGCGATCATCTGGGCGACCGGGTTTCGGCCGGACATCCGGCATCTCAGCCCTCTCCGCCTGCACGAGAAGGCGGGCGGGGTCACGGTCGCGAGCGGAGCTGCCGAGCGAGACCCGCGTATATTCTTCGCCGGGTATGGGCCGACGGCGAGCACCATCGGGGCGAACCGTGCCGGCAGGACCGTAGCCCGGCAGGTCTTCGCAGCGATCGGCGAACGTCGCTTCGGTGGGCCGACCAGCGCGCGGTCGACCTTCACGGCACCGGTCTCCGTGATCGATCCGGTCGGTGACCCGCTCGGCGCGAACGACACCGCGACACCGGCCGACGGCATCTCCCTCTTCGCCCGCTTCTTCGCCGACGACTGAGGAGGCGGACATGAAGACCAGTCGTCCGATTGCGCCGATCGACGGTGACGCGGCGATCTGGAAGTCCGACAGGTCGCTGCGGGAGCCGCTCGTCGTCTTCCTGCACGGGTACGGCGGCAACGAGCAGGACTGGGTTCCGTACTTCGATCTGCTGCCGGAAGACGTCGGCGGGGTCTGTCTGCGAGCGCCCGTGCCGCGGGGGGATCGGTGGGCTTGGGTCGACCAGCATCAGGAGGGTGTCGGGCTCGGTGCGTTCACGGCCGCTGCCCGCGGAGTCGTGGAGTGGGTGGAGACGCTGGGTACTCGTCGCATCGCGCTGGTCGGCTGGTCCCAAGGTGCGGCGATGGCCATCCATGTCGCTAGACAGCGGCCGAACCGATTCGACGCCGTCGCTATGGGCGGAGGATTCGTCTGGGAGAGGCGCGCTCACACCGCGCTGGAAACGCGGGGGCTCCCCGTCTGGTTCGGAATCGGGAGCGAGGATGACGTCATCCCGAAGCCGATGGTCGAATCGGCCAGACGGTTCCTCGAGGCGACAACCGAAGCAGAACTTCGCACATATGCAGGCGAGCGACACGAACTTTCGGCAGGCATCGCGGCAGACGCCATAGCTTTTGCGCTGAGGCACCTCGATCGAAACTAGACGCGGATCAGCTCACCAGCTGATCGGCCGACGTCGTCTCCGTAGGCGCAGGGCCGAACTGTCGCCGACCTCGCGGGTCTGGTCGTGCTCGAACCAGGGGTACACGTCGTCCAGTAGGGCCTCTGCTGCCGATCCAGAGGCTGAGGCGATGACGATGCCTCCCCGCGCCAGCACTCGATGCCACTCCGTCGGTCGATGGGGGGCGCCAATAGCGAGGAGGACCTCTGCGGAGCCGTCACGGATCGGCAGTTCGCGGATGAGGTCGCAGAGGACGGCAGGGGCCCGGGCGGTTGCCATCGCGCGAACCAGCGAATTAGGCGAATCACCCACCGACAATGCGCTGAGGTCGTCACGCGCGTGCGCGATTGCAGCGAGGGTCGTGCCGAGATCGGAGCCGACGTCGAGCACTCGCGGTCGTCCGGGCGGCATCATCGCGACCGCAGCCTCGACGGTCGCGGTGGAGTCCGACGTCGACCAACGAGCAGTTCGCTCCTCGACCTCGCGCGTCGACTCGCGCCTGGTGGTTGCGTCAGGCGCGAGGAGGCCGAGATACCCGCGGCGGTTCAGCTCGAACCGGTGTCCGCTCGAACAGATGAAGGCGGTGCTGTCCTCGTCGAGGTCCCGACCGCAGAGCGGGCACCGCAGCCATCCGGCCAGCGGAATGAGAGCGGGTCGATTCATTCTTGGTGCCTCACCCCTGCGAGCGCGGTGGTTCGTTGCGAGCGCGGCGGTCCCTACCCCCGCGCTCGTGGCAACACACCGCGCTCGCGGGGGTATGGGTGGGTCAGTGGACCGGGGTGCCGCCGGTGACCGCGATGGTCTCGCCGCTGGTGTAGCTCGAGTCCTGCGAGGCGAGATAGACGTAGGTCGAAGCGAGTTCGACGGGCTGTCCGGGACGGCCGTAGGTCGACTCGCTTCCGAAGCTCTCGATCTTCTCGTTCGGCACGCTCGAGGGCTGCAGCGGTGTCCAGAACGGTCCCGGCGCGACCCCGTTCACGCGGATGCCCTCTTCGGCGAACTGACCGGCCATGGCGCGGGTCCAGTTGGCGATGCCCGCCTTGGTGACCGCGTACTCGGCGAGCGTCGGCGACGGCTGGAAGCCCTGGATCGACGAGGTCGTGATGATCGAAGCGCCGGGTCCGAAATGCGGCTTAGCGGCTTTGGTCAGCCAGAACAGCGAGTGCAGGTTCAGGCGGAGGAGATTGTCGAACACCTCGGTGTCGAAGTCCTCGATGCCGGAAACGGTCGGCATCTTGCCGCCGATCATGACGAGGATGTCGATGCCGCCGAGAGCCGCGACGGTCTTTTCAACCAGCTCGCTGTTGAAAGCTTCGTCGGTGAGGTCTCCGGGGATCAGCTCGACCGTGCTGCCGGTGCTGCTCGCGTGCTTGGCGGTGTCTTCGGCGTCACTCTGCTCTTCCGGAAGGTAGTTGAGTGCGAGGTTCGCGCCTTCCCGACCGAATGCGATGGCGACCGCACGGCCGATACCGGAGTCTCCGCCGGTGATGAGAGCGCGACGCCCGGCGAGGCGCCCGGAGCCCTTGTAGCTCTCCTCGCCGTGGTCGGGGCGCGGCTCCATGTCGAAGATGCTGCCGGGAACGGGCTGCTGCTGCGGGTCGAACGGGGGCTGGGGGTACTTCGTGCTGACATTCGTGGGTTCGTAGAGATCCGTCATGCCATCAACGCTAGGTCGCACCTCTCAAGAAACCCTCGACGTTCTGTCAGTCTTCCTGGGATCCAGCCTCATAGTCGCCGACCGAGCCGGCAAGCCCGGCAAGCTGATCGAGAGCGGAACGCGCCTGATCGATCCGTTCGGAAGTAGGGCGGTCCCACCAGTAGGGGCCGCGCTCACCGAGGCCGAGCTTCGCGAGACCCACGCGACGGCGAGCCTCAGCGAGCTTCTCGGCATCGTCCGCCGCTTTGGCGGTCCGGACGCCCGATCTGCCCTTGCCGAGATGAGATCGGAGCTCTTCTTGGAGGCTGGACGGCAAGGCGGGGTCGGTCCTTCGCCACCGGCGGCCGTTGATCACAAGCCAGTGGTCGTCGGACGTTCTCTCGTTGCCGTCCTCGTTCTTCGTCACGGGCGGGTCACCTCCGACTGAGCCGTCGACTGACGGGATGCGTCCGAAAAGCCGATCGCATCGGAGCAATTCTCGGGCGTAACCGTACCGATACCTGCGGCAGGGATAATCGCTCGAGTGCACCTCCTTGCCATCGCGAGTCTCAAGAACCGCGCCCTGATCGCGCTTGTCACCATCGTCGCGGCGGTGTTCGGAGGAATAGCCCTCAGCTCGCTGAAGCAAGAGCTGATCCCGTCGATCCAGTTCCCGCAGATCGCGATCAGCACGACGTACCAGGGCGCTTCGCCCGAGGTCGTGAATGAGCGGGTGAGCGCGCCGATCGAGCAGGCGATCCGCGGAATCGCCGATGTCGAAAGCACCTCGGCGACATCGAGCACGGGCCAGTCGGTGGTGAGTGCCACCTTCGAATACGGCACCGATCTCGCCGCTGCTGAGAACAAGATTTCCGCTGCCATCAACCGGATCGGCTCGCTTCTCCCCGAAGACCTCGACCCGCAGGTCCTGAGCGGCAGCATCGACGACCTTCCCGTCATCCAACTCGCGGTCTCAGGCGATGACGCAGCCGATCTGGCAGACCGGCTGGAGCAAGTCGCCGTTCAGCCATTGGAAGAGCTCGACGGAGTGCGAGCGGTCTCGGTTTCCGGCACGCCCGGCCAGCGCGTCACGATCGTCCCGAACCAGGACGAGCTCGCGGCGGCCGGACTCAGCAGCTCCGCCATCAGCGATGCGATCAGTAGCAGCGGAGTGCTGATTCCAGCGGGCGAGATCACGGAAGGTGGACAGACGCTCTCCGTGCAGAGCGGTAGTCCTCTGGGCTCGGTGGATGACATCACTGCACTGCCTCTGGCTGGTGGGACGAGGACGATCGGGGAGGTCGCGACCGTCGAACTCGCCTCAGACCCGGTGACCTCGATCTCGCGGGTCAACGGCGAACCGGCGCTGACTCTCGCCGTCACCAAACTCCCTGCGGCGAACACGGTCGAGGTGTCGCATCTCGTCGGGGAAGCCCTCGACGACATCGAGGCGGAACTCGGCGACGCGACTTTCACCGTCGTGTTCGATCAGGCGCCGTACATCGAGGAGTCGATCGAAGCGCTCGCAACCGAGGGGCTGCTCGGCCTCGCTTTCGCGGTCCTCGTCATCCTGGTCTTCCTACTGTCGGTGCGGGCGACTCTCGTCACGGCGATCTCGATCCCGTCATCGGTGCTCATCACCTTCATCGGCATGCAGTTCGCCGGGTACTCGCTCAACATCCTCACCCTCGGCGGATTGACCATCGCGATCGGACGCGTAGTCGATGATTCGATCGTCGTCATCGAGAACATCAAGCGGCACCTCGCGTTCGACTCGGGCGACAAAGCAGCGACCGTGGCCCGGGCCGTACGCGAGGTCGCCGGTGCGGTGACCGCATCGACGGTCACCTCCGTCGCGGTGTTCCTGCCCGTGTCGTTCGTCGGCGGTTCAGTCGGTGAACTGTTCCGCCCCTTCGCGCTCACTGTCACGCTCGCGCTCGTCGCATCGCTGATCGTCTCGCTCACCATCGTCCCTGTGCTCGCGTACTGGTTCCTGCGTGCGCCGAAGCCCAGCAAGCATGTGCCCGAAACGGCTGACCACGAGCCGGTCTCGAAGTTGCAGACCCGATACCTTCCGATCCTGCGGGGCACTCTCAGCGGCCCGCTCGCGATGATCGCAACACTCGGGATCTCGGTACTTCTGCTCGGCGGAACGGTCGCGCTCCTTCCATTCATGAAGACGAACTTCCTCGGCTCGAGCGGCCAGGACACCCTCTCGGTGACCGAGGAATTCGAGGCGGGTACGAGCCTCGAAGTGAAGGATGAGTCCGCGAGTCGGGCCGAGGCGGAGCTTCAGCAGATCGACGGTATCGAGACCGTCCAGGTGACGATCGGAGGCGGCGGGCTGACGGCCTCCTTCGGCGGCGGTGGCGGAAGCGACACCGCGACCTACTCGATCACGACCGCGGAAGACGCCGATACCGAGGCGCTTCAGGACGAGGTCCGCGAGCGGCTCGACTCATTGGACGGTGGCGGCGAGTTCACTATCTCCGAAGCGGCAGGACTCGGGGCGTCGAGCACCATCGATGTCGAGATCGACGCGACCACCCAGGCCGACCTTGAAACCGCTACCGACGCGGTCCTCGATACGGTGCAAGGGCTCGATGTCGTCGCGGAAGCGAGCAGTAGCCTCCAGGCCGCACAGCCGTACATTCAGGTGTCCGTCGACCGACAAGCGGCAGTGGGGGCCGGGTTCACGGAAGCGGCGCTCGCCGGATTCGTTGCACAGGCGATGCAGCCGAGCACGGTCGGATCCATCAACATCGACGAGCAGCAGCTCTCGATCTATATCGACGCCGCGTCGACGCCTCAGACTCGCGACGAACTCGCCGCCTTGACGGTTCCGACGGCGACCGGCCCGGTCCGCCTCGACGAGTTGGCTTCTGTCGAGAATGCACAGGGCCCTGCCACTGTGACGACGAGCAACGGCACACGCAACTCGGTCGTTTCGGTGACGCCTTCGTCGGACGACCTCACGAGCACGAATGCCGCCATCCAGACGGCTCTCGACGACCTCGACCTCCCCGCGGGGACCGGGGTCCAGCTCGGCGGTGTGACCGCGGATCAGAACGAGGCGTTCACGCAGCTCGGGCTCGCGATGCTCGCTGCGATTCTCATCGTCTACGTCGTCATGGTCGCCACCTTCGGCAGCCTCCTGCAGCCGCTGCTGTTGCTCGTCTCGGTGCCGTTCGCGGCGACCGGTGCGATCCTGCTGCAGGTCGCGACGGGCATCCCGCTCGGCGTCCCCTCCCTGATCGGCGTGCTCATGCTGATCGGCATCGTGGTTACGAACGCGATCGTGCTCGTCGACCTGATCAATCAGTATCGGGAGCGCGGCTACAAGGTCCGCGAGGCGGTGATCGAGGGAGCGTCGCGCAGGCTCCGCCCGATCCTGATGACGGCGCTCGCCACGATCTTCGCGCTCATCCCCATGGCGCTCGGGCTGACCGGAGGCGGAGGCTTCATCTCGCAGCCTCTGGCTGTCGTGGTCATCGGCGGGCTCGTATCCTCGACCTTCCTGACCCTGATCGTGCTTCCGGTGCTCTACGTCCTGGTCGAAGGGCTCCGCGAACGCCGCCATGAGCGGAAAATGTCTCGACAGGACGACACCGCCGTGGCGGCTCACGTCGCCTCCTGAGGTGACCCTCGGCGCTCGCTACTTGGTCTTCCTCTCCCCGAGCGAGAGCTGACGTTGATAGGACAGCGAAATCAGTTCGCTGCGTGAAGTCGCATGGAGCTTGGCGAGAATGGCGCTGACGTGTGACTTGACGGTCGCCTCAGCGATGAAAAGCTCGCCCGCGATCTCACCGTTCGACATCCCGCGCGCCACAAGCTCGAAAATCTCCTGTTCGCGAGGAGAGAGCGGATCGAGAAGAGCCGACCGGCTGTCTCCGCGCATCTCGAACATGTCGCCCGGCGCATCACCGTTCTCCGGGGGAGCCGCTGGACGTGGAGTCGGTGCGCCACGCCCCAGCCGCCAAGTGGCGAGAGAGCCCGCCACCGAGACCACGGTCCAGGCCAGCATTCCGGAGATCAGTTCCGGCGAGCTCCAGGGTTTCCCGTTGATGGTTCCCCACTCGCCGGACATCGAAAGCGAGGGCAGGTTCAGGAGAGCGGACACCGCGACGGCACACCCGATGACTGTTGCGAACGCGCGGCGTCGGAAGTTCGACGGGATGTTGGCACCCACCAGGTATGCCAGCGGAAGCAACCCGAGGTATCCGACCCAGCTCTCCTGACTGAATCGGGCGGGCCAGAACAGCAACTGGAGGACGAGCAGCACAACCGTGAGACCGAGCGACAGAGTGCGTTGTCGGGGACGGGCGGGAGGGAATCTTCAGGGTGGGGGTATCTGTTGAGGAATGCAGCGGTCGCAGTCGCGTCGCCCATTTCTTGAACGAAGGAATTCACATCATGCGCATCACCGTTCTTGGCGGCACCGGGTACACCGGCGGAAACATCGTGCGCGAGGCGGCGTCGCGCGGCCACGAAGTCATCTCCTACAGCCGGAACCTCCCCGAGGTAGCTGTGGACGGCGTCAGCTACGAGACGGGTTCGCTCCTCGACTCCGAGGTGCAGGCGAAGGCTGTCGAGAACACCGACGTCGTCGTCGCGGCCCTGGCGCCGCGGGGCGAACTCGCTGACGAACTGCGTGCGCTCTACGCGCGGCTCGCGAAGCTTTCGGCCAGCGCCGGAACCCGGTTCGGTGTCATCGGTGGTTTCAACGCGCTCCGTCCCGCCGCCGGCCAACCCCGGTTCATCGAGAGCGGCGAGGTTCCCGCTGCATTCGCTGCTGAGGCGCAGACCATGGTCGACGTGCTCGACGACCTGCAGACATCGGCACCGGAGGGACTCGACTGGTTCTTCGTGAGCCCGGCCGCTGGCTATGGCTCGCACGCACCGGGCGAGGCCACCGGGAACTACCGGATCGGGGGAGAGGTGGCCCTGTTCGACGACAACGGCGACTCGGCGATGTCCGGAACGGATTTCGCGCTCGCGCTCGTGGACGACCTCGAGAAGAGCAACCCCACCAGCGGACACATCTCCATCGCCTACTGACCCTTGCCGTCACAAATCAAGGAGAATTCGGGACTCGGAACGCTGTAGGCGCTCAAACAGCTCGGGCAGATCGAGAACTCCTTGATTTGTGACGGGAGGGCTGGCCGATCGGCGCGTGACAGGACGGGTTCAGTCCTGTAACGTCGATCGGTCGGCTCGTGACGAGAGCACCGGTGATGCCGGTGCCGCCCCGCAATCGTTGGGCAATGTGATCACGCAGGGCCGGTTCCACCAGCGGATCGCTGGAAACATCCACCGAATCGGCCCGGCCAGAGTTGTGTCCGGGGTTATGCCGCGCTCTTCGCGGTCACTCTCAGGAGCACTTTTTCATGCCCAAATCATCTTTCAATTCCAACGCCCGTAAGCAGGGCGGCAGCACGGGTCGCAACTCCGGCGGCGCCAGCCCGAAGCACCGCGGATTCCGTCCGGACGATGGCGCCCCCGCCAAGAAGCGCTGGACCGACGACGATCGCGCCGCACGCGGAGGATCCTCCCGCCGGTCCGACGCTCCGACCGAGCGTGACGGACGACCCGACTGGACCCCGCCCGAGGCGCGCCCGAAGCGCGCCGGCGCCGCGGCATCTCAGCAGCGTCGTGCCCGCTCCGACCAGAACGCTCGTTTCCGCGGCGATGCTCCCCGCTACGCAGACCGCTCCGGTGACGGACGCCCCGCTCGTTACGACCGCGACGACCGTGCGCCCCGCTACGGCCGTGATGAGCGTGCTCCGCGTCAGGATCGTGACGACCGCGCTCCTCGGTATGGTCGGGATGACCGTGCGCCGCGTCAGGATCGTGACGACCGTGCGCCCCGCTATGGCCGGGATGATCGCGCTCCCCGGTACAACCGTGATGAGCGTGCTCCGCGTCAGGATCGTGACGACCGTGCGCCCCGGTACGGCCGGGATGACCGTGCTCCCCGGTACAACCGTGATGATCGCGCTCCGCGTCAGGATCGTGATGAGCGCGCTCCTCGCTACAACCGGGACGACCGCGCGCCGCGTCAGGATCGCGACGATCGTGCTCCCCGTTACAGCCGCGACGACCGTGGCGGACAGGACCGCGCTCCTCGCTACGAACGCGATGACCGCGCACCCCGCAACGACCGGCAGGATCGCGCTCCCCGCTACGAGCGGGACGAGCGGATGCCTCGCCACAGCCGCGACGACCGCCCGGCGCGCAAGCCACGCCAGGACCGCTCATACGCTGGCGACCGTCGAGACGGGGCACGCCCGCAGCGCGACGATCGCTTCCCGCGGCCCGCGCTGGAGTCCGAGTTCTACGGTCGCCCCAACCGGGACATGGGCAACATCGATGACGTCGTCCTCGAACGTCTCGAAGCGACCGCGATCTCGGCCGAAGAGGTCGACGGCGTGACCTTCGGCGATCTGGGCCTCGGCACCAATATCGTCCGGACCCTCGCAGAGTTGGGCGCCGAGACGCCGTTCCCCATCCAGGCTGCAACGATCCCGGATGTCCTCGCCACCCGTAACGTGCTCGGCCGCGGACGCACCGGGTCCGGCAAGACCATCGCCTTCGGAGCTCCGCTCGTCGAACGTCTCATGGAAGACGGCGGCGGCATGAAGCGCGCAGCAGGCCGTGCGCCTCGCGCCCTGATCCTCGCGCCGACCCGTGAACTCGCGCTTCAGATCGACCGCACCGTGCAGCCGATCGCCCGCAGCGTCGGCCTCTTCACGACGCAGATCTACGGCGGTGTCCCGCAGGCCCGCCAGGTCGGTGGGCTGAACCGTGGCGTCGACATCGTGATCGGCACCCCGGGCCGCATCGAAGACCTCGAGCAGCAGGGCCACCTCGATTTGTCCGAAGTCGAGATCGTCGTCCTCGACGAGGCCGACCACATGTGCGACCTCGGCTTCCTCGAGCCCGTCCAGCGGATCCTCCGCATGACGCGACCCGATGGTCAGCGTCTGCTCTTCTCGGCGACCCTCGACACGGGCGTCGCTGCGCTCGTCGACGAGTTCCTGCCCGAGCCCGCAGTCCACGAGGTCGCGGGTGAGAATCAGGAGAACTCGAGCATCGACCACAGGCTGCTGCTCATCGACCAGCGCGACAAGATCGCACTCGTCGCCGAGCTCGCCGGCGGCGAAGGCAAGACGCTCGTCTTCGCCCGCACCCGGGCGTTCGCCGAGCAGCTCGCAGAGGACCTGAGCCTCGCCGGCGTTCCCGCGACGAGCCTGCACGGTGACCTCAACCAGGCCAAGCGCACGCGCAGTCTCGAACGGCTGACGAGCGGCAAAGTCAACGTCCTGGTGGCCACCGACGTCGCTGCGCGCGGGATCCACGTCGACGACATCGGTCTCGTCATCCAGGCGGACATGCCGGAGGAGTACAAGACCTACCTGCACCGCGCGGGCAGGACGGGCCGTGCCGGCAAGAAGGGCATCGTCGTGACCCTCATCGGCAAGAACCGTCGCCGCAAGATGGAGGAGCTGCTGAGCCGCGCCGAGATCGAGGTCACCGCGACCGCGGTCACTCCCGGCGACAAGACGGTCACGGAGCTCGTCGCCCGCTGATCCGGGCCCCGGCCGCTGACGAATCGAACTCCTCAGCGGCCGGCTTCGACCGCTGCTCGCACCTGTGCGGTGAGGAGCGGGACCGTCTCTTCCGCGAACCACGGATTCCGGGTGCGCCATCCGCGCGCCAGCGGCGACGGATGCACGATGGGGAACAGCGGCAGCAACGACTCCGCGGCACGCACGTTGTCGGTGAGTGACTTGCCAGCGCGTCTGCCGAGATAGTGACGCTGCGCGTACGCGCCGATGAGTATCGTCAACCGCACGTCGGTCAGAAGCTCGAGAACCGGCGGATGCCACTGCGCGGCGAAGTCCCGCCGAGGCGGCAGATCACCGCTTGTTCCCTTGCCGGGGAAGTAGAAATCCATCGGGACGATCGCGATGTTGCGTGGGTCGTAGAACTCCGCATCGGTCACGCCCATCCAGGAGCGAAGCAGTCGCCCGCTCGGGTCGTTCCAGGGTATCCCGGTCTCCTGCGCCAATCTGCCGGGGGCCTGGCTGATGATGAGCACGCGGGCACGTTCATCTGCGACGAAGAGCGGCTGGTAACCGGCCTCCAGCGCCCAGGCGTTGGTCGGATGCGCGACGACCTCGTCACGGAAACGATCGATTGCGCTCATCTCTGACGCTCCGTCACGAGATTCCGCTCGAGGCGGGGGCCGTCGCGGGCGAGGGCACAAGGAGGCCGTTGACGATGAGGACGATGCCCTCGGTGAGGCCGAACCGAAGCGGCTGTCAGCCGCAGCCGGGTCTTCGATCGCCCCATGTCATCAACCCTACGGCCGTCGCGCTGGCTCGACGGATCGGCAGTGCGCTGGGGAGGAGCAAGAGGCTGCGTCGGAGGGCGCGATTAGCATTGCCGGGTGACTTCGCCTCCTGCACTCGACGCCGGTCTCGATGTCCTGCGTTCGACTTTCGGATACGACAGCTTCCGGGGGCAGCAGAGCGAAATCGTCGAGCACCTACTCGGCGGAGGCGATGCTGTCGTCCTCATGCCGACCGGTGGCGGCAAGTCGCTCTGCTACCAGATCCCGGCGCTCGCGCGGCAGGGCACGGGTGTCGTGGTCTCTCCCCTCATCGCGCTCATGCACGACCAGGTCGAAGCCCTCCGGGCGGTCGGCGCGCGAGCCGAGTTCCTCAACTCCACCCAGGACCCGGGTGAGCGTTCGCGGGTCGAACAAGCGCTACTCGCCGGTGAGGTAGACCTGCTCTACGTCGCCCCCGAGCGTCTCGCGCTCGAGAGCACTCGTCGGCTGCTCGACAACGTGCACCGGGGCAGAGGGCTCTCCGTCCTCGCGATCGACGAAGCGCACTGTGTCGCCCAGTGGGGCCATGACTTCCGGCCCGACTATCTGACCCTCGGAGATCTCGGTGAACGCTGGCCAGGGGTGCCGCGCATCGCGCTCACCGCGACAGCGACAGAGGTCACGCACCGTGAGCTCACGACCCGTCTGCAGCTGGAGGGTGCTCGCCACTTCGTTTCGAGCTTCGACCGTCCGAACATCCAGTACCGCATCGTCGCGAAGGACGAGCCCCGCAAGCAGCTGCTGTCGTTCATCCGCTCCGAACATCAGGGCGACGCCGGCATCGTCTACGCCCTCTCCCGCAAGAGTGTCGAGCAGACGGCCGAGTTCCTCGCCGCCAACGGCGTGCCCGCCCTGCCGTATCACGCGGGCCTCGACGCTCGTGTGCGCGCGAACCATCAGGGCCGGTTCCTCCGCGAGGACGGCATCGTGATGGTCGCCACGATCGCGTTCGGTATGGGCATCGACAAACCGGATGTGCGTTTCGTCGCCCACATCGACCTGCCGAAGTCGGTCGAGGGCTACTACCAAGAGACCGGCCGCGCCGGACGCGACGGCCTGCCGTCGACCGGCTGGCTCGCCTACGGGCTGCAAGACGTCGTGCAGCAGCGCCGCATGATCGAGAGCTCAGAGGGCGACGCGGCCCACCACCGCCGACTGTCGGCGAACCTCGACGCCATGCTGGCTCTCTGCGAGACGGTCGACTGCCGCCGTCGACAGGTGCTCGCCTACTTCGGCGAGCAGCTTCCCGCACCCTGCGGCAACTGCGACACCTGCATCGAGAAGCCCGACACGTGGGACGGAACGGTGCCGGCGCAGAAACTCTTGTCGACCGTCGTGCGGCTCCAGCGTGAGCGGGGGCAGCGTTTCGGTGGCGGCCAGATCATCGACATCCTCCGCGGCAAGCAGTCGGCGCGGACACTGCAGCATCGGCACGACCAGTTGGCGACGTGGGGTATCGGCGCCGACCTGTCCGATCAGCAGTGGCGGGGTGTGCTTCGACAGCTTCTTGCACAGGGCCTGCTAGCGGTCGCCGACGATGGTTACGGCACACTCGTTCTCTCCGAGGGCAGCGCGTCGGTCCTGTCGGGCGGGCGCAAGGTCGAGTTGCGGCACGATGTCGCGCGGGCGCCGCGCTCATCCTCTTCGGGCAGCGCGCGGCGCGCGGTCGTCGACCTTCCTCCTGCGGCGCAGCCGATGTTCGAGGAGCTGCGGGAGTGGCGCGCCGCCGAAGCCAAAGGCCAGGGAGTGCCCGCCTACGTCGTCCTCAACGACGCGTCGCTCCGTGAGCTGGCGACCGTCCGGCCGACGACACGCGAAGGACTCGCAGGGATCACCGGCATCGGAGAGGCGAAGCTCGAACGCTACGGCGACAAGCTGCTCGAAGTACTCGCCGACTGACCGTTCGGGACGGTCAGCGGCGGCGCTGTCGCACGAGCACGATGATGGCCGTCACGACGGATCCCGCGGCAACGAGCATCCCGGCGGCGATGAACGCGTCGCTGTATGCCTCAGTCATCAGCTGCACCCCATCCGCTCATTCTGGCATTCCTGGCTCGAGTGGCCGAGAGGTCGGTTCTACTCGGCGGCCGCAACTATGGTGCGGGCAGGCAGAGAGCCGACGGCCTGCACGTTTGAACGCCGTGCCCACCAGATGACGATCGCGGCCGCGATGGCGAGAACTGCCATGGGGATGAGCATGAACGGTCCGCCCGTGCCTTCGCCGCGCTCGAAGATGCTGTCCTGCTGACCCGCGAGCACCGTCGGCACGAGAAGCAGGAGGTTGTTCATCGCGTGGATCAGGACGGCAGCTTCGAGACCGCCGGTGGCGGTGGACACCGCACAGAGCGCGACGCCGAAAACGATGTAGTAGGCGATCAGCCACGGGTCACCCGCGACATGGGCTGCAGCGAAGAGCGCGGACGACACAGCAGCGCCCAGCACGAACCCGATCCGCGGGTTCGACGTCCAGGACGCCGCGGCGCGGTTGAGGAGGCCTCGCGCACCGTACTCTTCGCCGGCGGATTGCAGCGGGGTCGTGAGGAGCACGATGAGGAGAAGGGCGATCGCGTCGGCGGAGAGCTCGATCTGGCCGACCGGTTCGAGGAGGAAGGTGGATCCGACATAGACGACCCAGATGGGGACGATCACGAGCGCCGATCGCAGCATCCAGCGCCGACGGAACCGTCCTGCGACTGATGACAGGCTCCCGGGGCGGATGCCGAAGATCGCCCACTGGAGAAGCATGGCGACGGGGATCATGGCGGCGAGGGACAGGTTGTTGGCCAACATGAGCGCGGGGGAGAGCGTGAGCTGGTTCGTCATCACGTCGTCGAGATGCAGCCGCCCGGATCCGAGGTCGATGAAGATGGCGATCGCGCTGAGGATTCCGCTCACCACGAGGTAGGCCGCGATGAACGAGGTGATCGCGAGCGCACCGCGCCACCAGCTGTGCGCGCCGAGTCGTAGGAAGTCGTGGTAGCGCCGCACGGGTGCAGGGTTCACGGGGTCAGGAGCCGCCGCTTCGCCAGCGTCGGCGAGCGCTGGCCGCACTGGGCCGGAGTAGGGGAGGTCGGGTGTGCTCACGGGCGAATCCTAGGCAGACCGGGGAGAGGTCTCGACGATATCTGCCGCGGCGTTGACGAGCGCCAGATGGCTGAGGCCCTGCGGGAAGTTGCCGAGGAACGCGCCGTCGGTCGGGTCGATCATCTCGGCGAACAGGCCCGCGTCGTTCGCCTGTTCGACGAGCCGGTCCATCAGCTCTGTCGCCTCATCGTGGCGACCCACACAGGTCAATGCCGAAACGAGCCAGAATGCGGCCGCTACGAACGTGCCTTCCTCATCGGCCATTCCCGTGTAGCGGTAGAGAAGGTCGCCGTCTCGCAGCTCGGTGCGGATCCGGTCGATCGTGCGGGACATTCGCTCGCCGCGATCGAATCCGCTGGGAGCGTGCAGGAGAACCGACGCGTCGAGCGCCTCGGTCCCGGGGTACATCGTGTACGCGCCGTACGCCTCGGACCAGGCGTTCTCCTCCACCCAGTCCCTGACCTGCGTGCGGTTCTTCTCCCAGGCCGCGAGCTGGTCGGCCGTGGGCGCGATTGCTCCGCTGTCGGCGAGGCGGCAGGCGGCGTCGATTGCCTGCCAACACGCCATCTTGCTACTCGTGTAGTGCTGCGACTCCGGTAGTTCCCACATGCCGGAGTCTTTTTCCGGCCACCGTTTGCATGCCTCGTCCGCGAACCCGGTGAGCAGTTCGCTGGTCGATGCGTCGAGGATGTTCCCGCCCTCGGAGTAGCCGGCCATGATGGCGAGGATGTCGGCGTAGACACCGAGTTGCAGCTGTCCCGCGGCCGGGTTGCCGGTGACGACCGGGCCGATGCCGCCCCATCCGTCCGCGTCGATCTCGCGCACGCCGTCGGGGAGGGTCCCGTCGAGCTCGAAGAAGATCCGCATCTCGCGGCCGTTCTCCTTGAGTGCTTTGAGAATCCAGGAGACCGCGGCGTGCGGTTCCTCTCGCAGCCCGAAACGGATCAGCGCGTGGGTCGTATACGCGAGGTCGCGCACCCAGGCGAAGCGGTAGTCCCAATTCTTGCCGCCCGCGAGGGACTCGGGTAGTGATGTGGTGGCTGCGGCGGCGATGGCTCCGGTCGGGCTGAAGATCAGGAGCTTGAGAGCGAGGGCGCTGCGGTGGACGGCCTCCGCCCACGGGCCATTCCAGGTGAACTCCCGGGACCATGTCGCCCAGTTCTCGATGGTGCGGTCGACGCCTTCGTCGACGATGCGGGGATTCGGGAGGTGGACCGGCTCGTCGTCGGTTCCGCACAGGCAGATCAGGTGTCGGGATCCCTCGCTCGTGTCGAAGCGACCATGGAATGCCGCCGCGGAGTCGGAGTCGGAGTCGGAGTCGGAGTCGGAGTCTTCGATCGTGTCGGTTCGGCCGTGCTCGAAGCCGACGAGCGCGAGATTCACCTCGTCAGCCCGAATGATGGGGCCGTGAGCCGTCTCGATTCGAGCGGGCGGTTGATCGCCGAAGACATTGCCCGGTTCGATGCGCCATTCCATCGCGACGCTGCCCGATACGCCGTCGATCCGACGGGCCAGCTCTGCCCAGGGCAGGCGCCCGGCGACCCCGGTGATGAGGGCGTCCGTGACTTCGACGACTCCGTCAGCCGTGGTGAACCGGGTGCGCAGCACGTTGGTGCCGTCGACGTATGACCGGGTGCTCGTGAAGTCGGCACGCGGACGCAACACGATCCGGCCGCCGCGGGAGGCGTCGATCAGCGCGCCGAAGACGGGTGGCGTGTGCAGCGCAGGCATGGGCAGCCAGTCGATCTGTCCGTCGCGGGCGATGAGAGCGACGGTGCGACCGTCGCCGATCGCCGCATAGTCGCGCAGTGGGGCGTACCCGTTCGGGCGCGACGGTTCGCGGGAGTCGTCGTTGCTCATGGACGTGCTCCTCACGAGCCGTGGTCAGGATTGCTGGCTGTGAGCCTAGGGTGTGCTTCCTGGATGGACGGCGTCGTCGTGAGAGCGTCGGCCCGCCACCAGATTGCCGGTGGCGGTGACGAGCGATTCGAAAGGGCCGCGGCTGTGCAGCAGCGTCAACGACGTTCCGATCGCGAGGGCCACGAGAAGGTGCACGACGTAGAGCCCGGCGCTCGAGGAGAAGGCGGACGACGACGCACCGCTCGCGATGGCGATCCCCGGAATCAGCACCGAGAGGAAGACGTGCACGCTGTAGACCGTGAGCGGGGCGGCTCCGGCGCCCGCGATCGGGATGAGCGCGACGCCGCGCATCCGGTTCGGCGCGGCGAAGGCGACGAGGCAGAGCCCGATGACGGCGCATGCGATTCCGGCGGTGATGAGGATGTCCGTCACGGTGCCGGTGTGGGGGAGAGCCGCTGCAAGCCAGTAAGGGTTGCCTGCCAGAGGCGCGCCGGTGCCTGAGTCGTTGAGCAGCGCATCGACGATCGGTTCACCGTTCTGGCCGTAATCCTCGGCGAGCGCCTCGTGTCCGCCGAGGACGAAAAGCGTGACGTAGCTGCCGGCGCCACCGAGCAGGGCCGCCACGATGCCTGTCAGGGCGAGCCGGCCGCCCAGCGCGCGCCTCGCATGAGCCTGGCCCGCGCGGGCGAGGGCGCGACCGATGAGGATGCCGACGATGCCGTAAACGGCCCACGTGATCGCCGGGTAGATGCCGGTCAGCAGCAGCGCGCGGAACAGCACGCCGATGTTGAGGAGGTCGAACCAGGTGGGGGTGCCCACCTCGTATTCGACGCCGAGCAGCGTCCGCGTCAGCACGTTCAGCGGCGGACCGAACAGGGTGAGCGTGAGGGCGATGACCGCAAGCCATCGAGTTCTGAGGTTGATCAACGGGACGAGCGCCCAGAACAGCAGACCGTAGTAGGCGATGATGACGAAGATGTTGGAGCCGAGCAGTCCGAGGCTCAGACCGATGACGAGAAGCGCGGCACCGCGTCCGAGGAGCAGTCCGCGCGCTCGGCTCGTCCGGCCGGCGGCGAGGTCTCGGCGGGTGACGAAGGTGATCCCGACTCCGGCGAGTACGGCGAAGAGTGCGGCGGCGCGGCCGTCGACGAGCTCGCCGATCAGAGTGTGGCTGCCGTCGTCGTTCCGATTCCAGGTGTGAGCGGCGAACATTCCGGCCAAGGCGATGAACCGTGCGATGTCGATGGCGACGACGCGTCGGGGAACGCCTATGTCGAGTTCGTGTGCCGCCATGGCTCAACGCTAGCTGCGTGTTTGCGGCACGCGGGGCGCGTGTCGAGGCGGCGCTACGCGGCACCGCCATCATGGAATGGTGTTGACCCCGGATGAGATCGCGATCCTCGACTTCGAGGAGAAGCATCCGCGCCACACAGGCGGCAAAGAGGAGAGCATCCGCGTCGGTCTCGGCATGACTTCAGCGCGGTATTACCAACGCCTCGACGCCCTGCTCGCTCGCCCGGAGACTATTGCGGACTACCCGCAGCTGGCGAGTAGGCGCCTTCGTCAGCGTTCCGCTTCGTCCGCTCGCCGCGCTGAGGTGTCCCGCCTGCGACGCTCGGCCTGATTTTTTTTGAAGCGTCTGTCGACGTCAGTCGGTGGGGCAGTGGATACGTGTCGAGTGTCGCTGATCGGTGGAGCGTTCGATGCGGTGGGCTGCGATGGGTTTTCCGCACATGGGGCAGCCGGCGTCGGCGGGTTTCGCATACGGCTTCTCCGCCTTGCCGCGACCGATACCGACTTGGGCGGCGCCGGAGAAGACGTATGTGAACGCGTTCCAGCGGTTCCAGAAGCCCTTCCCGCCTCCGTAGGGGTTCGTCACGTCTCGCTTTGCCACAGGGTGAACGCTACCTCCCAGCTATTCGTCACACCACGGCGCCAGACTGCGAGCCGCTGATCGGGGCGCCCGGTCCGCCGGTTCTGTGGTCTAAGGAGTAGCGATGCAGCGTTCGGTTCTGTCTCTGTGGTCGACGGGGTCTTTCTTATCGATCGGGTCGAGGAATTCGGTGCTTTCGATCGGCAGCGTCGGTTCGGCCTGCTCGATCGGCTCGATCGGCTCCTTCGGTTCCGTGCTTGCCGTCGGCTCCGCCCTTTCGGCGGTCGCGATCCTGTCGTGGCTGTCCGTCGGGGCGATCATGTCGGCGTCGACGAAGGCGGGCGTCATGACAGCAGGCCGCTGGCCGCGTCGCTGACGAACGGTCGGCTAAGCGCGGCGGCGCGCCAGCAGTGTCGCATCCGCGATCTCGAACGTTCGGCCGTCTCGTGTCGCGGTTCTGGGACGTTCTTCGACGACGAGGGTTTCGAAGTCGTCGGGCAGGGCGGGGATCAGGTCCGCAGCCAGGAACATGGCGTCGCGTTGGCTCGTCGCCAGTTGGGTGAACGTTTCCGACGGCGCGTGGCCGACCACCAGTAGGTGTCCGCCGGGCGCGACGGCGCTGCTCAAGCGACGGGTGACATCGACCATGCCACCGTCTGGCGGATGCAGGAAGTGGGTGGTGACGAGGTCGTACTGGCGCCCGTCGGCCGCGAAGGTTCGTGCGTCGACTTCCCACCAGTCCGTCCGGTCTGCGACTCCCGCCTGTTCTGCGTGGCGTGCAGCGCGCGCCAGACCGTTTCGAGAGAAGTCGGCGCCGGTGGTCCGCCAGCCGTTACGGGCCAACCAGATGACATCGCCACCTTCACCGCAGCCGAGGTCGAGCGCGGTGCCCGGCGTCAGGCCGGAGGCTTCGGCCACCAGCTGCGGATTGGGCTCCCCGCTCCAGATCCTCCCGTCGCCGGTATATCGCTCATCCCAGTTCGGCGCCTCGAACATGTCCATGCCGATCACCGTACGGACGAAGGGAATCGAGGAAGCCCGGTATTGCCGGATCGGCAAGACGAAGAAGTGGGCGAAAACAGCAAAGCCCCCGAGCTGCTCGGGGGCTTCAGTGGTGGCTCCGACGGGCGTCGATCCCGTGACCTCACGATTTTCAGTCGTGCGCTCTACCAACTGAGCTACAGAGCCGTGCGCCGCGACTCTCGCCGCGATGTGAAGAAACCCTCCCGTGAGGGAGGGCCTCTCTCGCGACCCTGACGGGACTTGAACCCGCGACCTCCGCCGTGACAGGGCGGCACGCTAACCAACTGCGCTACAGGGCCTTACTTTGGTGAGCTCCAGTGTAGAGGCGTTGTGACCCCAACGGGATTCGAACCCGTGTTACCGCCGTGAAAGGGCGACGTCCTAGGCCACTAGACGATGGGGCCGAATCCTCGCGAGGAACTCACCGGTGAGCAAGCATAGGGGGTTCTTCGCTGCTTCGCCAAACCGAGGGAGTGTTGCCCCAAAAAGGGTGTCATTCGGCTATTTCGCCGCCACACCCACTAGTGCTGAGAGCGCCGAATCCCGGGAGGGGCTAATCTCGTCCGGTAGCCGAAACTTGAGGGGGTGATCGGTGTGCGTCCCATGTCGCCACGACGACCGTTGCGGTCACGCGTGGGCACGAAGGTGCTCGCGACGATCATCGCCGCGCTCGCGATCCTGACCACGAGCGTCGCCCCGTCATGGGCCGTCGAATATCCCAGTTGGGAAGACGTCGAGAGCGCCAAAGCGAACGAAGAGCAGAAACAGGCTCAAATCGCCGAGATCGAAGGCCTAATCGCGGGTCTTCAGTCGCAGGCAGAGGCGGCACGTGTCGAGGCTGAGGCGCTCGGCGCCCAGTATCAGGAAGCGCAGAGCGCATTCGACGAAGCCGACTACCGCGCCAACGCTCTGCAGGCGCAGGCCGATGAGAGCCGGGCGGAGGCGGACGCCGCCACGGCTCGTGCAGGGCTGCTCGCAGCCCAGCTGTACCGCTCCGGCGGCACGGACATCAGCGCCAACCTCCTCCTCGAGGGCGACGCCGAAGCCGACGACTTCCTATCGAAGCTCGGCAGAGCGACGAAGCTCGCCGAGGTCAACAGCGGTGTCTATTCATCCGCGCTGTCCGCGAAGAACTCGGCGCAATCGCTGAGCGATCAGGCCGAGGTCGCCCGCGACGAACGCGAGAAGCTTCGTGCCGACGCCGAGAGCAAATCGTTGGCGGCCAACGAGGCGGCAACTGCCGCAGACCAAGCTCTCGCCGAGCAGCAGGAATACAGCCTCGTCCTCGAGCAGCAGCTCGCGCTTCTGAGAGACACGACCGAGGCGACCCTCGAGGAGTACCAGGCCGGCGTCGAGGAAAAGAGAAAAGCCGAAGAAGCCGCAGCGGCAGCGGCAGCGGCAGCAGCGCGTCAGAACAGCGGCAGCGGCAGCAGCAGTAGCGGCGACGCTGGACAGCTCAGCAGTCAGGGGTGGACGAAGCCGGCTTACGGCCGGATCACCGACAACTTCGGTTACCGCCCCGACCAGCCCGCCGGCGCCAACACCAACCACCGCGGAACCGACATCGGTACCGGCTGTTCCGCCAACATCTATGCGGCCACGTCCGGCACGGTCGTGTACTCCGGCTACTACGGCACCTACGGGAATTTCATCGAGATCTCCCACGGCGATGGGGTGTCAACCGGATATGCGCACATCCGCGACGGCGGACGCTTCGTTAGCTCAGGCACCTGGGTCGAAGCAGGCCAGGTGATCGCCTCGTCGGGTACGACCGGCGCATCGACCGGATGCCACCTCCACTTCGAGGTGCGCATCAACGGAACCCCCATCGACGCGGTCCCGTTCATGCGCGATCGTGGAGCTCCCCTTGGGTAGATGGCGGACGAAGTCGGGCCTGGTTCGGCCGGAAGTCGCAATCACAGCCGTGGTCATCGGCTCGGTGACCGCTGCCGTCGGCGTCACGACAGCAGTCGCCGAACCCGGATATCCGACCTGGCAGGACGTAGAGAACGCCAAAGGCGACGAGGCTGCCACCGCGGCTAAGGTCGAGCAGCTCAGCGGGCTCCTGGACGGCCTCGAGGCGACCGCGGCGGAAGCCGGTAGGCAGCAGCAGATCGCCGCAGAGAAATACCGCGTCGCCGCCGACGCGCTCGACGCCGCGAATCGTCAGGAGGCAGACCTCCAGGCGAAAGCCGCCGAAGCTGAAGAGCGGGCGAAGGTATCGAAGATGCGCGCCGGCCTGCTCGCAGCGCACCTCGCGCGCACCGCGGGCGGCGAGCTGACCCTCAACCTGGCGCTCAACGGCGCGACTTCTGACGACCTGCTCTACCAGCTCGGCGCGATGACGAAGCTGTCCGCGCAATCACAGTCGATCTACGACGACGCGATCACCGATCAGAAACAGGCCGAGTCGTACGGCGAGCAGGCCCAGCTAGCGCGCGAGGAACGGGAGAAGCTATCCGCCGCCGCGCAAGATGCACTCGATCAGGCGACGGACGCGTCAACTGCCGCTGCGACAGCGGTCACCGAGCAGGAATCGCGACAGAACGAGATGCTCGCTCAACTCGCGGCGCTGAAAGGTACGACCGCGGCCGCTGAAGCGAGCTATCGCGCGGGGCTTGCTGCGGAGAAAGAACAGCAGGAGGAGCAGGCCGCGGATCCGGCGGCCCCGATCAGCGCAACGGATCCCGCCGCGCCAGCCAACCCGTCGCCATCCGACCCGGCGCCCGTCGCCCCCACCCCAGCGCAGCCGGCGCCTGCCGCGCCCGCTCCGACGGTCCCAGATGTCGCTGCGCCCGTCGTCAGCAAGGTGTCGACCGCCATCGCGTTCGCGCGGGCGCAGATCGGGGAGCCGTACCAGTTGAATGGGGCAGGCCCTAACGGATGGGACTGCTCGGGACTCACGCTTATGGCCTACAGCGCGGCGGGCGTCAGCATCGGCACGCACTCGGCCACGAACCAGTACAACACCGCCCGCAGCCGTGGGCAGCTCGTGCCCTACTCGCAGGTGCAGCCCGGCGACCTCATCTTCTATTCCGAAGACGGCAGCGACATGTACCACGTCACCATGTACACCGGCAACGGCAAGATGATCGAGGCGCCGTACGTCGGCGCGTCCGTCCGCGAGGTGACCGTTCGCAGTTCTCAGCGCGTCGCCTACGTCGCCCGACCCACGGCATAAGTTCCGCGGTCAGGCGGCGAAAGCTGGACCGGTGCGGTCAGTGCCCGCCCTGATCCTTCAAGCGCTGGATGGCCTCGATCACGAGCTGATCGGCGGCGGCCGCGTCATCCCAGCCGTCGATGTTGACGAACTTGCCGGGCTCGAGGTCCTTGTAGCGGCGGAAGAAGTGCTCGATCTCGTTGCGGGTCTGCTCTGAAACATCGTTCAGGTCTTGGATGTGCTGCCAGCGAGGATCCTTGTGCGGCACCGCGAGGATCTTCTCGTCGATTCCCGCCTCATCGCTCATGCGGAGCACGCCGACCGGGCGAACCTTGACGCCAACGCCGGGGAAGACCGGGTACTCGAGCAGCACGAGCGCGTCGAGCGGGTCGCCGTCGCCGCCGAGGGTACCTTCGAAGAACCCGTAGTCGACGGGGTAGGCGAAACTGGTGAACAGCACGCGGTCGAGATAAACGCGACCCGTCTCGTGGTCCACCTCGTACTTGTTGCGGCTCCCCTTGGGGATCTCGACGACGGCATCGTAAGCGGCCATGATCGCCACTGCTCCTCGGTTCGGTCGCGGGCCGGAGTTGCGGGCCCGCAGTCAACTGTCGGCCGGACAGGCCTGTCGGCCTCGCGCCGACGCAATAACGTTAGTGGATGCCCCAGCGCCCACGGTTGACTCCGGCGATCGCCGACGTCCGCCGCGCTGTCCGCGAAGCTCTCGCGTCTCTTCCCGTCGAAGGCTCTCCGACCGGTGACGCGCCGCTGGTTCTGGTCGGATTGAGTGGAGGAGCGGATTCGCTCGCGCTCGCAGCGGCAGTCGCGTTCGAAGCGCCCCGAGCCGGATTCCGGGCGGGCGCCGTAGTCGTCGATCACGGGCTTCAGGACGCATCCGACGAGGTTGCGCGCGCCGCAGCCGCGCAGGCGAGCGACCTCGGGCTCGCCCCCGTCCTCGTCGAGCGGGTCGAGATCGGTGACGAGGGTGGCCCGGAAGCCGCTGCGCGAACAGCGCGTCGACGGGTTTTCGATGCCGCTCTCGAGCGCACCGGAGCCCTTCGCGTTCTCCTCGCCCACACCCTCGACGATCAGGCCGAGACCGTTCTGCTCGGCCTTGCGCGAGGTTCAGGCCCCGACTCGCTCGCCGGGATGCGGGTCGACTCGGCTCCGTATCTGCGGCCCCTGCTCGGCATCCGTCGGACGCAGACACGGGCGTTCTGCACGGACTCCGGCCTCTCGGTCTGGGACGACCCGCACAACGAAGACGAACGGTTCGCCCGGGTTCGGGTACGCGAAACCGGTCTGCCCGTTCTGGAAGCGCAGCTGGGTCCGGGCGTCGCTGAGGCGCTCACCCGCACCGCCGAGCAGCTGAGGGAAGACGCGGAGGCGCTCGATCACTTGGCGCTCGAGTGGGCCGAAGAGATCGCCGAGCATTCCGAAGCGGGCATCGCTCTGCCGGTCGCTGCGCTGGCGTCACAGCCGGCGGCGCTTCGGCAGCGGGTCATCCGGATCGCCGCGGAACACGAGTTCGGAGTGACCCTCTCCCGCAGTCAGACCCTGGCTGTTGCCCGACTCGTCACCGACTGGCACGGGCAGAAACCGCTCGACCTTCCCGGGATTAGGGTTGAACGTCGCGACGGCATGATCCGTTTCGGCGCAGCCGGCTAAGCCCCCAATCCGCGAGGAGACCTGTTGTATCCCTCCGACATCGAGAACGATCTCGTCGAAGTCCTGCTCACGGAAGAACAGATCCACGCCAGGATCGCCGAGCTCTCCCGCGATATCGAGCGTGACTACGAAGGGGAGGATCTGCTGCTCGTCGGCGTGCTGAAGGGTGCGGTCATGGTCATGGCTGATCTCGCGCGCGAACTGACCCTGCCGATCGAGATGGACTGGATGGCGGTCAGCTCCTACGGTTCGAGCACGCGCTCGTCCGGTGTTGTACGCATCCTCAAGGACCTCGACACCGAACTCGCGGGCCGCAGGGTCCTCATCGTGGAAGACATCATCGACTCCGGTCTGACCCTGTCGTGGCTGCTCGACAACCTCCGTTCGCGCGGACCGAAGTCGGTCGAGATCTGTGCCCTGTTCCGTAAGCCCGACGCAGCCAAGATCGAGGTCGACGTGCGTTACGTCGGGTTCGAGATCGCCAACGATTTCGTGGTCGGATACGGCCTCGACTATGCCGAGAAGTATCGCAATCTCAGGGGTGTCGGCATCCTCGCCCCCCACGTGTACGACGACGCCAGTGAATCTACGACGGATTCGTCCGCCTCTACCGGCTCAGCAGAGAGCTGACTGCCCTAGCATCTTCGGTGCGTCCTCCGCGCTCTTCGCGTTCGGACGGCTACCGTCTCATCGTCGAGGCACCTCCGCCCACACCAGCACGGCGCCCTCGCGCCTTCATCCTTCGGAGCTTCCGTGACACGAGATGTGCCCATGATCCCGCTCGCTCAATGTTCGGCCGTCCTGTTCGACCTCGACGGCGTCGTCACTCCCACGGCCGAAGTCCACATGAAGGCGTGGGCCGCGGTGTTCCAGGGCGTCCTCACCACGCACGGTGACCCGGAGCCCTACGGCGACGACGATTATTTCGCGTACGTCGACGGCAAGCCCCGCTACGAGGGCGTCCAGTCGATGCTGATCTCGCGCGGGATCCAGCTCCCGTGGGGCGATGCGGGCGACGCGCCTGAAGCGGACACCGTCTGCGGTGTCGGTAACCGCAAGAACTCCGTCTTCGAGTCGATCCTCGAGCGCGACGGTGTCGCCCCCTACCCCGGAACGATGCGTCTCATCGAGCAGCTCGAGGCCCGCAGTGTCCCTATGGCCGTCGTATCGAGCTCCAAGAATGCCCGGCCCGTCCTCCGCGCGGCGCGCATCATCGAACGTTTCCAGACGGTCGTCGATGGTGTCACCGCGGTCGAGGAAGGCATTGCAGGCAAACCCGCTCCTGACATGTTCCTCACTGCCGCGAAGCGTCTCGGGGTCCCTGCGGCCGCTGCCGCGGTTCTCGAGGACGCGATCTCCGGAGTCGCCGCAGGGGCTGCGGGAGATTTCGGACTCGTCGTCGGCGTGAACCGGGGGGTCGGTGCCGATCCGCTTCTGGTCGCAGGCGCCGACATCGTCGTCGACGACCTCGACGAGCTGGTCGAGGACAGCAAGGGAGAGGCACGATGACTCCGAACGACAGCACGGTTCCTCTCGCGCCGCTCGACCGGGACCGCTTCCCGGCCGACCCGTGGAAGCTCATCGACCGCATCTACAACGAGGACAATCTGGGCCTCGCAGAGACCCTCTTCGCTGTCGGCAACGGGTATCTCGGTATGCGCGGCAACCACCCCGAGGGTCGCGTCAATCACCAGCACGGCACCTACATCAACGGTCTGCACGAGACGTGGCAGATCCGTCACGCCGAGCAGGCGTTCGGTTTCGCCGAGACCGGCCAGACGATCGTCAACGTTCCGGACGCGAAAGTCATCCGTCTCTACGTCGATGACGAGCCGCTCGCGCTCGACGTCGCCGAGCTGCTCGAGTACAACCGGGAACTCGACTTCGCCGACGGTGTTCTCCGCCGTCACCTGCGCTGGCTGACCCCGAGCGGAAAACACGTCCGCGTCACCGCCGACCGGATGGTCTCGTTCGTCGAACGCCATCTCGCAGTGATGCGTTTCGAGGTCGTCGTCGAAGACGCCGACGCTCCCGTCGTCATCTCCTGCCAGGTGATCAACCGGCAGGACGGTGAGGACGAATACGGTTCGAGCCGGCAGAAGAACCCGGGCGGATTCGACCCGCGCAAGGCCGAGACCATCGGCGAGCGCGTGCTGCAGCCTGAGCTCTACTGGCAGGACGGCAACCGCAGTGCTCTCAGCTACCGCATAACCCAGTCGCGGATGACCGTCGGCGTGATGGCCGACCACATCATCGAGACCGAGAACGATGTGGTCACGCGGCACAGCATTCAGGCCGACCGCTCGAAGAACGTGTTCCGGGTGCAGGCGAAAGCCGGAGTGCCGATCACGCTCACGAAGGTCGTCAGCTACCACAGCTCTCGTGGCGTCCCCCCGCATGAACTCCTCGACCGCTGCGAGCGCACTCTCGATCGCGTCGCGGCCGAAGGCGTCGAGCGGCAGTACGAGAAGCAGCGCGAATGGTTCGACGGGTTCTGGGAGCGCTCCGATGTGGAGATCCCGCATGACCCCGAGTTGCAGCAGGCGGTCAGGTGGAACATCTTCCAGCTCGCTCAGGCGACGGCGCGCGCCGACACGCTCGGGGTGGCCGCCAAGGGCGTCACGGGAAGCGGATACAGCGGACACTACTTCTGGGACACCGAGATCTATGTGATCCCGTTCCTCACCTACACGAACCCGCAATTCGCGAGGAACGCCCTCTCGATGCGTGAGGGCATGCTGCCCGCCGCCCGGCAGCGAGCCCGCGAGCTCAATGAGGCCGGTGCGCTGTACCCGTGGCGGACGATCAACGGTGAAGAGGCGTCCGCCTACTACGCGGCAGGCACGGCGCAGTACCACATCAACGCCGACATCACTTTCGCTCTCGCGAAGTACGTCAGGGCCACCGGCGACGTCGACTTCCTCGCCCGCGGCGCGGCCGACATCGCCGTCGAGACGGCGCGCCTGTGGACGACGCTCGGCTTCTGGCGACGAAACGAGGCCGATACCTTCCATATCCACGGCGTGACAGGGCCGGACGAATACACCACGGTCGTCAACGACAACCTCTTCACCAACACGATGGCGCGATTCAACCTCCGCTACGCCGCCGAATCGGTGCGGTTGATCGAGAAGTACTTCCCCGAAGCGTTCCAGCGCATGGTCGACCGGCTCGGCCTCGACATGTACGAGCTCGTCGAGTGGGAGCGTGCAGCCGACGCCATGCACATCCCGTATGCCGAGAACATCGGCATCCACCCGCAGGACGCGCACTTCCTCGAGCGCGAAGTGTGGGACCTCCCCGCTACCCCCGAGGACAAGAAGCCTCTCCTGCTGCACTTCCACCCGCTCGTCATCTACCGCTTCCAGGTGCTGAAGCAAGCGGATGTCGTATTGGCTCTCTTCCTCCACGGCGACGAGTTCACCCAGGACGAGAAGCAGGCCGACTTCGATTACTACGATCCGCTGACCACGGGGGATTCGACGCTCTCCGCGGTCGTGCAGTCGATCGTGGCCGCAGAGATCGGCTACCGGGATCTCGCGTTGCGCTATTTCGAGCACTCCCTCTACGTCGATCTCGCCGATCTGCACGCGAACACCGCGGACGGCGTGCACGTCGCCTCCGTCGGCGGAGTCTGGAGCGCACTGGTCTACGGCTTCGGTGGAATGCGCGACTTCGACGGGCGACTGACTTTCGACCCGCGTCTTCCCGCATCATGGCCCGAGCTGCGTTTCCGCGTCCAGTGGCATCGCTCGTCTCTCGTGGTGACGGTGACGCGCGACTCGATGCGTATCGAACTGCGCACAGGAGATGGCGTCGACTTCTCGGTCCGAGGCGCCGACTTCACAGTGCGTTCCGGCGAACCCGTGACGGTTCCGCTCGACGGCCAGGGACCGTTCCTCGCGGGAGCGCCCACCACCAGATCGCGCGTGGAGAACCGACGGGAGGACGGCACCTTGATCACCGCCTCGGTGCCTACAATGCCCGCTCTGCCGCTCGAATGAGGGGCGCTCGGCCCGTCGAGCGCCGGCGAACACTTGGTTCGCCCATGGAAAACAGCGCTCTAGCGCCCAGTTCTGCGGCTGTACCCTTAGTCGCATCATGAACCTCAAGCGCTTCGCCCGTGGGCCGATTCCCTACATCGTCATCGCGATCATCGTGGTCTGGGTCGCGTCGAGCCTTCTCATGGGCTCCGGCTTCCGCGCAGTGACGACCGATAAGGGTCTCGAACTGCTGGCGAGCGACAACGTCGAATCGGTCAAGATCGTCGACGGCGAGAACCGGGTCGATGTCACTCTGATCACCCCGGACGAAGAGTTCGGTGAGCAGGTTCAGTTCTACTATGTGACCCCTCGCGGTGAAGACGTCATCGACGCGGTGAACGCGGCGAACCCCTCCGAGGGGTATGACGACGAGGTGCCGCAGGCCAGTTGGCTCCTCTCCGCGATCAGCATTCTGCTCCCGCTGCTGCTCATCGGTGTCTTCATCTGGCTGCTGCTTTCGGGCATGCAGGGTGGCGGCAACCGGGTCATGCAGTTCGGCAAGTCCAAAGCCAAGCTGGTTTCGAAAGAGACACCGAAGGTCGGCTTCGAGGACGTCGCAGGCTCCGACGAAGCCATCGAAGAGCTGCACGAGATCAAGGAGTTCCTCAAGGAACCCGCCAAGTTCCAGGCCGTCGGCGCCCGCATTCCCAAAGGCGTGCTCCTTTACGGCCCTCCCGGAACCGGTAAGACGCTTCTCGCCCGTGCTGTGGCAGGGGAGGCGGGAGTCCCGTTCTATTCGATCTCGGGTTCCGATTTCGTCGAGATGTTCGTCGGTGTCGGTGCGAGCCGTGTTCGGGACCTCTTCGAGCAGGCGAAGCAGAACTCGCCCGCCATCATCTTCGTCGACGAGATCGATGCCGTCGGCCGCCACCGCGGTGCAGGCATGGGCGGTGGGCACGACGAGCGCGAGCAGACCCTCAACCAGCTCCTCGTCGAGATGGACGGCTTCGACGTCAAGACGAACGTCATCCTCATCGCGGCGACGAACCGTCCCGACATCCTCGACCCCGCGCTGCTGCGCCCGGGCCGCTTCGACCGGCAGATCGGTGTCGACGCCCCCGACTTGAACGGCCGCAAGAAGATTCTCGAGGTGCATTCCAAGGGCAAGCCGATGGCCGAAGGCGTCGACCTCGAAGTCCTCGCCCGTAAGACCCCCGGCTTCACGGGCGCCGACCTCGCGAACGTGCTCAACGAAGCCGCTCTTCTCACGGCGCGCTCGAACGCTCAGCTGATCGACAATCGTGCCCTCGATGAGGCGGTCGACCGGGTCATCGCCGGTCCTCAGCGTCGCACGCGGGTGATGCGCGATCAGGAGAAGCTCATCACGGCGTACCACGAGGGTGGCCACGCCCTTGTCGCTGCTGCGATGAATCACACCGACCCGGTCACGAAGATCACGATCCTGCCCCGCGGACGCGCACTCGGTTACACGATGGTGCTGCCGCTCGAAGACCGATACTCGGTGACCCGCAACGAGCTTCTCGATCAGCTCGCGTACGCGATGGGCGGTCGAGTGGCGGAAGAGATCGTCTTCCACGACCCCACCTCCGGGGCCTCCAACGACATCGAGAAGGCCACGGGCACTGCGCGCAAGATGATCACCGAGTTCGGGATGAGCTCCCGGATCGGCTCGGTCAAACTCGGGGGCGGGTCAGGCGAGATGTTCCTCGGCCGCGACATGGGTCACCAGCGTGACTACTCCGACGATCTTGCTCGACGCGTCGACGAAGAGGTGCGCGGACTCATCGAGAACGCGCACGATGAGGCATACAAGGTGTTGAACGAGAACCGCGCGGTTCTCGACCGGCTCGCAAGCGCACTGCTCGAGCAGGAGACCCTCGACCAGAACCAGCTCGTCGACATCTTCCGTGACGTGCGCAAATTGCCCGAGCGTCCCTTGTGGCTCTCGAGCGACAAGCGGCCGCTCTCCGATCTCCCCGCAGTCTCGATGCCGACGGCTAAGTCTCCGATCGACGCGGACGCCGTCGATGGGGGAGTCGGGTCGAGTCCGAGCGCCGGTAGCCGCCCGCGTCTGCCTCGCGTGAAGCCGCGGCCTGCCACGGCCTGACCCAGTGGCTGCGATCGACGACGACAGGATCCGCCGCGCAGTCGGTGAGCTCCTCGCCGCCATCGGCGAAGACAGCGACCGTGAAGGGCTACGTGAAACCCCCCAGCGGGTGGCGCAGGCGTACGCCGAGCTCTTCTCGGGAGTCGGCGTCGACGCGGCCTCCGTGCTGACCGAGGCCTCCGATGTCGTCGGTGGGAACGCGGACGAGCCCGTCATCCTCGCCGGTGTCGCCTTCCGTTCGACCTGCGAGCATCATCTGCTTCCGTTCGAAGGCACTGCGTCGGTCGCCTACCTTCCGCGTGAACGGGTGACGGGACTCGGCCGCATCGCTCGTGTCATCGATGTGGCCGCCTCTCGTCCTCAACTTCAGGAGCGACTCACCGACGAGATCGCCGATGCAGTCGAGCGGGGGCTCGAGGCTCGCGGTGTACTCGTGGTCCTCTCCGCCGCGCACGCCTGCCTCTGGGCGCGGGGAACTCGCACCCGCGGCGCGCGGACGGTCACCATCGTCGGGCGCGGCGCATATGCGAGCGTTGAGGGCCGAGCTGAGGTACTCGCATTGATCCGGGAAGGGGACACCGCCTGATGGGTGAGCGCGCGAAGATTCTGGGCATCCTCAACGTGACGCCTGATTCCTTCAGTGACGGCGGGCGGCATCTCGATGTCGACGCTGCGATCGCGCATGCCGAGACCATGGTGGCCGAGGGAGTCGACATCGTCGACATCGGTGGCGAATCGACGCGGCCCGGAGCCGAGCGGGTCGATCCCGAGGTCGAACGCGCGCGTGTGCTTCCCGTCGTCGCGGCACTCGCGAGGCGCGGTGTGGCCGTGAGTGTGGACACGATGAACGCGAGCACGGCTCGGGAGGCGATCAGCGCGGGGGCGGCGATCATCAACGACGTCTCCGGCGGGCTCGCCGACCCCGAGATGGCGACCATCGTCGCGGGGGCCGAGGTGCGCTACATCGCGATGCACTGGCGCGGGCACAGCGATGTGATGGCGAAGCAGGCGAACTACGGTGACGTGGCTGACGACGTCCGACGCGAGCTGGGCGCGCGCGTGACAGAGCTCATGGGGCGCGGTATCCGCGAAGAGCAGCTCATCCTCGATCCCGGACTCGGTTTCGCGAAAGACGCGCACCACAACTGGCAGGTTCTCTCACACCTCGACCGGATCAGATCGCTCGGCTTCCCCGTGCTCATCGGGGCCTCTCGCAAACGCTTCCTTGCGAGGCTGCCGAGGCGCCGTTCAGCCGAGCCCCTGGGCGACGCCCGTGACCTGCCGACCGCCGTGGTCAGCGCGTTGGCAGCCCAGGCGGGTGCGTGGGGTGTCCGTGTGCATGACGTCGCGTCGACGGCGACAGCTCTCGATGTCGTCGAGGCGTGGCAGGGTGGCGGCAGAGGGTGACCGGCGACCGCATCGAGCTTCGCGGACTCCGGGCCTTCGGTCGGCATGGGGTCTACGACCATGAGCGAGCGGATGGTCAGGAGTTCGTAGTCGACGTGCGGCTCGAGCTTTCCCTCGAATCGGCTCTGCGGAGCGACGCGGTCACGGACACCGTCCACTACGGCGAGCTCGCCGAACGCGTCAGCGACATCGTCGCGGGTGAACCGGCCGACCTCATCGAGACCGTGGCCGGACGGATCGCCGACGCCGTGCTGGAAGACCCGCGGGTCGACGAGGCGAGCGTGACGGTACACAAACCCTCGGCACCGATCGCCGTTGCGTTCGGCGATGTCAGCGTCACTGTGTCTCGGCGACACGAGAACATCGCCGTCCTGTCGCTCGGCAGCAACCTCGGCGACCGGATGGGACTACTGGAGTCGGCCATCGAAGCGATCTCTCGCCTGCCGTCCGTTTCGATCACACGGAAGTCACCGGTGGTCGAAAGTTCCGCTGTGACGCTCGAAGGCGTCGATGACGAGAAGCCCGCCTATCTGAATCAGGTCCTCATCGTTCGCACTGGGCGCGGCCCGCTCGATCTGCTGCAGGCGTTGCAGAGCATCGAGTCCGATCACGGGCGGGTACGGCAGGAGCGGTGGGGCAACCGCACGCTCGACCTCGACATCATCGACTACAACCATGCTCAGATGAATCTGCCGGGGCTCGAGCTGCCGCATCCGCGCGCCGTTGAACGAGCCTTCGTTCTCGTCCCGTGGGCCGGTGCCGACCCGGACGCCGTGCTCCTGGGCCACGGATCCGTCGCCGAGCGTGCGGCCGCCATAGCCGACCAGGTGACCGTGGTGCGGGAATGAAACCCACGACGCCGGGTCTCCCGCTGACGCTCGCTGTCGTCGGCGCCGCACTCGGCTACCTGCTGCAGGTCGCGCTGGTCGCTTCCGGGCGGGCCGCGATCTCGCCTCCATACACGTTCGCCCTGTCTCTTCTCGCTATCGCGGCTGCTGCCCTGATTCTCGGATGGCCCATCCGTCAGGCTGTTCGCGGCAGAAGCGACAAGAGGGTCGACCCCTTCCGGGCCACGCATGTCGTCGTGCTCGCGAAGGCGTCCGTGCTCGTCGGAGCCCTCCTCGGCGGAGCAGCGCTCGGGGTCGTCGCGCATATCGTCGGGCGGCCCGTGCTCGGCTCCGGGGACGATCTCCCGCGTGCGGTTCTCGCGGTCGCGGCGGCCGCCGTGACCGTTGTCGCGGGGCTGATCGCGGAACGCTGGTGCCGCGTACCGCCGGACGATCGTGATGGCGACGTGTCCTCGGTCGGTCTGCGAGGAGAATAGGGGCCATGAGCGCTCGATTCGATCTACCCGACATCGAGTGGCGTCGTGTTTCGCCGAAACAGGTCGGAGTCGAACTGGTCGGTTCGGCGATCTGGGTGTTGCTCTGCGTCGCGGGCGCAATCGTCGCGCTCGTGTTCGAGATCTGGCCGGTCGCCGCCGTTGTGGGCGCGGTCGCTGTGATCTCCGCGATCTCGGCAGCACTGATCCCGCGACGGGTTCGTTCATATGGCTACGCGATGCGCGATGACGATCTGCTGTTCCGCCGCGGTCTGCTCTTCCAGCGTTTCGTCGCCGTGCCGTACGGACGGATGCAACTCGTGGACATCAATCGGGGGCCGATCGCGCGGATGCTCGGTCTCGCCGATCTCAAGCTGGTGACGGCCGCCGCGACGACCGGAGTTGCTATCCCCGGGCTGACGGAGGCGGATGCAGGCGAGCTTCGCGACCGGCTCGTCGAGTTGGCCGAGACCCGTCGGGTCGGTCTGTGACTTCTGCTTCCGCTGCGCGCATCGACACGAGCGCACTCGCCGACGGTGAGTGGCATCGGCTGCACCCTGCGACACCGTTGTTGCGAGGTGGAATCGCGCTCGTCGCGATCGGCGGCATCATCGTCGCGAACCTGCGCGATCGCATCTTCGAGCTGCTCCTGCATTACGAGGAGTCCGATCCCCTCGACCTGCTCATCGATCGCGGGTGGTTGATTCCGGCGCTGCTCATCGCCCTGGCCGTGATCGCCGTGGTCGTCGCAGGCTTCTTCCTCGCGTGGCGGATGCACCGCTTCCGCGTCACCGACGAGATCGTCGAGGTCCGATCGGGAATCGTCTTCCGCACGCACCGCAAGGCACGGCTCGATCGCGTGCAGGGTGTCAACATCGTGCGGCCGTTCCTGCCGCGACTCGTGGGCGCAGCGCGACTGCAGATCTCAGTCGCCGGCGACGCCTCGGGGGTCACGCTTGACTATCTGTCGTCTTCCGCTGCTGATCGGCTCCGCCGTGACGTGTTGACTCTTGCCTCTGGGGCGCGGCGCGAGTCCGTAGCCGACCACGAGCCGTCGCCGCAGGGCTCGGTACTCGAGCAGCGGATGAGTGAACTCCTCGCTCCCGAGCTCGACCCGAACGAGGCAGAGCCGGAATCCGTCGTCCACCTCTCGCTCGGTCGTCTGATCGGCTCGATGGCCCTTCGCGACACGACACTGATCGCCGCGGTCGTCGTCGCAGTGGGGCTGCCATGGATCATCGTGACCGACTCGTGGTTCGCCCTCGTGGCCGTCGTCCCGGGGTTCATCGGTCTCGTGAGCTACACCGCCAACCGTTTCCTGCGATCGTTGCGATATTCGATCGCCGGAACCTCGAATGGAATCCGCATCGGCTTCGGGCTGCTTTCGACGACGAACGAGACGCTGCCTCCCGGGCGCATCCACGCCGTCGAGGTATCTCAGCCGCTTCTCTGGCGGACCACCGGATGGTGGGAGGTCAAGATCACCAGGGCGAGTCAATCCCGCGTTCAAAGCGCAGGGTCCCAGTCGAACACGACCGTCCTTCCCGTGGGAGACAGAGGGGATGTCCGCCGTGTGCTCGGCCTTCTCCTCCCTTCGGTCTCCAATGCGCTGCTCGACGAGATGGTGAGCGACGGCATGCTCGGGCGCGGAAGCAGCGACGATGGCTACACGACGTCCCCTCGAAGCGCTCGTGTTCTGCGTCCCTTCTCATGGCGACGCAACGGCCTGCGCCTCGCCGACGACCTCCTCTTCCTGCGTCGTGGTCGGATTTGGCGATCCGTCGTCGCACTTCCACTCGCACGGATGCAGAGCATCTCGGTCGGACAGGGCCCGCTTTATCGTTCTATGGGGCTCGCTGAGTTGCATGCCCAGACCGTTGCCGGGTCGATTTCGACGCGCATCGGAGCTCTCGCTGCCGACGCGGTCCAACGCGAATTCACCGCGATAGCCCGAGCGGCGGAGAACGCGGGCGGCCACGATCGCAGTCATCGATGGGGAGAGGCGACGAGCGCAGTGGGTGAACTCTCATGACGGGTCGACGTTCCGGGCGGCTCGGGGTCGGCATCGTTGGCGCAGGCAGGGTCGGGCCGGTGCTCGGCGCCGCCCTCGCCGGTGCGGGCCACGCGCTCACCGGTATCACCGCGGTATCCGACGCCAGTCGGGAACGAGCCGCCGCGATGCTGCCCGATGTGCCGATCCTCGATATCCCCGCTGTTCTGGAGCGCAGTGAACTCGTCCTGCTCGCCGTTCCAGAGGCCGCGCTCGGCGCGCTCGTCGAGGGACTCGCAGCGACCGGGGCATGGCAGCAGGGACAGATCGTCGCGCATACCGCGGCTCGCTACGGCACATCGATCTTGGCCCCCGCCACAGCCGCCGGCGCCATTCCTCTCGCCATCCACCCGGCGATGGCGTTCACGGGAACCAGTATCGACCTCGCGCGTCTTCCCGAAGCGTGGTTCGGTGTGACCGCGCCGGTTCCTGTGCAACCGATCGGTCAGGCGCTGGTTCTCGAGATGGGCGGCGAACCGATCCTCATCGCCGAACGCGACCGCGAGGCGTACGCCGAAGCGATCTCGACGGTGTCCTCGTTTTCGGGCGCCATCATCGATCAGGCCGTCGGACTTCTGCGCACGATCGGTGTCGAGCAGCCAGGACGTGTCCTCGGCCCCCTCGCGCGTTCGAGCCTCGACGATGCACTCACACGTGCGCAGCCGGATAGCATCGACGTCGCCGCCCTGCGAGAGCCCGGCGACGAATTGTCTTGAGGAGGACCGGTGACCGATCTGGTCCTGTCGCACACGATCGACGACGTCCGGACGCGGATCCTGGAGCTCCGACACGAGCTCCGCGCGGCCGATGACACACCGCCGCGGGTAGTTCTCGTCCCGACGATGGGCGCCCTGCACGCCGGTCACCTGGCGCTCATCCGACGTGCGACCGAACTGGGCGAGATCGTCGTGGTCTCCATCTTCGTCAATCCGCTCCAGTTCGGTGAGGATGCGGATCTGCAGGCCTATCCGCGCACCCTCGACGCCGATCTCGCCCTGTTGCGGGCCGCCGACGTGGCGGTCGTCTTCGCGCCGAACGCCGACGAGATGTATCCGGCGGGTGAGGCGACCACGCGAATCACCGGCGGCGCCGTATCGAACCGGTTGGAAGGGCGCAGCCGACGGGGACACTTCGACGGGGTACTGACGGTCGTCGCGAAGCTCTTCGCCATCGTCGCCCCCGATGTCGCCGTTTTCGGCCGGAAGGACGCGCAACAGGCGTTCCTCGTCTCCCGTATGGTCGCGGACCTCAACCTCCCGATCGAGGTGGTCGCCGTCGACACGGTTCGCGAGGACGACGGCCTCGCCATGTCGAGCCGCAACCGCCGCCTGAGCCCGCGCGAGCGCGATGCGGCGCGGTCCCTCTATCGAGCGCTCGAGGCGGCTGTGTCCTCGGCCGACGGTGGGGTCGACTCCGCGGTTGCCGCCGCCCAATCGGCGCTCGCCGGAGAGGCGCTTGTGACGCTCGACTACGTCGCGATCGTCGAGCCGAGCACATTCGCCCCGGTCGGGGACGACTATCGCGGCCCGGTCGTGATCCTCATCGCCGCGATGGTCGGGGAGACACGACTCATCGACAATGAGTCCGCCTACCTCGGGCAGCCCTCTTCGGTCGGCTGATCAGGGAAGGGAGCGAGCGTCAGTGAAGTCGGCGGCGTCATGCCCGGCGCGGTACCGTTGAGGCGCCGTTCCACCGATCCGGGAGCTTTGTTGTCCGACACTGAATTCGCGCCAGAACCTCAATCGTCCGAAGACGAGGTGAGCGAACAGAAGGCTGTGCGCCTCAGCAAGCGTGAACGACTTCTCGATTCTGGCGCCGAGGCATACCCCGTCTCCGTCCCGATCACCGACACTGTCGCGGCGGTCCGTGCGCGTCACGCCGATCTCGAAGCCGATGTCTCGACGGGTGAGACCGTCGGGCTCGCAGGCCGGATCGTTCACCTGCGCAACACCGGAAAGCTGTGCTTCGCGTCGATCCAGTCCGGTGACGGCGACCGCATTCAGGCGATGCTGAGTCTCGCGGAAGTCGGCGCTGACTCCCTCGAGCGGTGGAAAGACCTCGTCGACCTCGGAGATCATCTGTTCATCAAAGGCGAGGTCATCACCTCTCGCCGTGGCGAGCTGTCCATCCTCGTCGCCGAGTGGCAGATCGCAGCCAAAGCCGTCCTTCCCCTTCCGAACCTGCATGCCGAGCTCAGCGAGGAGACGCGGGTCCGCTCTCGTTATCTCGACCTCATCGTCCGTGAGCAGGCTCGTGAGACGGTGCGAGCGCGAGCGCGAGCGGTGGCGTCCCTGCGTCGCACCTTCGACTCGCACGACTTCCTCGAACTCGAGACCCCCATGCTGCAGGTCCAGCACGGTGGTGCAGCAGCGCGTCCCTTCACCACTCGCAGCAACGCGTTCGACACCGACCTGTACCTGCGGATCGCTCCCGAGCTGTTCTTGAAGCGGGCCGCGGTCGGCGGTCTCGAGCGCATCTACGAGATCAACCGCAACTTCCGCAACGAGGGCGCCGACTCGACTCATTCGCCCGAGTTCGCGATGCTCGAGGCGTATCAGGCCTACAGCGACTACAACGGCATCGCGGATCTCACTCAAGAGCTCATCCAGAATGCTGCGAACGATGCTTACGGCTCTCACCTCGTGACGTGGGCTGACGGCACCGAGTACGACCTCGGCGGCGAGTGGGCGCGCATCGGCATGTACGAGTCGCTCAGTGAGGCAGCGGGCGTCGAGATCACTCCCGAGACCCCGCAGTCCGAGCTGGCCGCATTGGCCGAGCGGGTCGAGATCGAGATCGAGCACCCGTTGCGCGGCAAGTATGTCGAGGAGCTGTGGGAGCACTTCGTGAAGCCGGACCTCGTGGCGCCGACCTTCGTGATGGACTTCCCGGTCGACACGTCTCCACTCGTGCGCGACCACCGCACGACGCCCGGTGTCGTCGAGAAGTGGGACCTCTACGTGCGCGGCTTCGAGCTCGCGACCGGATACTCGGAGCTCATCGACCCGGTCATCCAGCGCGAGCGTTTCGTCGAGCAGGCGTTGCTGGCTTCGAAGGGCGACCCCGAGGCGATGCGGGTCGATGAGGAGTTCCTTCGTGCCCTCGAGCACGGCATGCCGCCGACGGGTGGAATGGGAATGGGGATCGACCGGCTCCTGATGGCGTTGACCGGCCTCGGTATCCGGGAGACGATCCTCTTTCCGCTCGTAAAGTAGCTGCCGTGAAGTATCTTCCCGACGACGAGCTGCGCGACCAGAACAAGCCGAAACCGCCGTCGTTCAACCGCATCGCGATCTGGGTGAGCGTCGGGGCACTCGGCCTGTACATGGTCCTCTCGGGACTGATCGGGCAATTTTCCTGAACTCGCCCGGCGCGGTGTGTCTCCGGTGTCGAGGAAATGTATGAAGATCGTGGCGACGCGCAAGCGTCTAGATACTGTCAATCACCCCTGAATCCAGGGGCGCGCTCATCACTCCGCACAGCACCCGAAGCTGGAACGTAGGTGCGTGGTGTGCCCGTAAGACGAAAGCGCAGACTCGTGTCAACGATGAGAAGATCCAGCTCGGCCGCTGCGGTCGGAACCGCATTCGCCATCCTCGGTCTGCCACTGACTGCGCTCTCTGGTGCCACGGCGCTCCCCGCCACTCAGATCGATGCGGCGATGCTGGCGATCGCTCCGGAGTCGGCCGACTTCTCGGCTTCCTCGCTCGATCTGCGGATGCCGACCTCGGACGAGACCGCGGCTGCGGACTACCTCCCGCTTCCGCTCGTCGGAACGGCCTTCGCGGCCTCGCCGATCGCTGATCACGCCCTAGACATCGCTCAGCAGTCAGGGGTTGCAGACTGCGTCGCACTCCTGTCGGGCAGCGAGCTGAGCCCGCTCGCCGTGGCACCAGTCGATGCCGTCTCCCCGGCACCTGTCATCGCTGCGCTCGCGGTGCCGACGAGCCAGGCGACAGAGGTGGCTGCGACGCCGCCGACGCTGGAAGCGCCGTCGGATGAACTCCGGACGGGGGAAACGCTTGAGGGCGAAGAGACCCCGGGCGAGGAGATCCCCAGCGAGGATG
>Ga0210040_10000995_pt1 | contig 44838 bp, 35 predicted proteins | sample CryGeyCG12114_NA_FD_185462 | JGI IMG/M metagenome (GOLD analysis project Ga0210040, IMG submission 185462) | Groundwater microbial communities from aquifer - Crystal Geyser CG19_WC_8/21/14_NA (SPAdes) (version 2) | ecosystem: Environmental > Aquatic > Deep subsurface > Groundwater | place: USA...
CGAGGTAGGTGGCTCCGCCGGCGGGGTCGAGCTGGCCGGTGGCGGCGACCATGCCGGTGCGGTCGACGCGCACGTCCCAGGAGCGGCGTTCGTGGGCGTGGTCTTCGAAGGCGTCCAGGCCGTCGGGAGCAGCGGTCGCGATCAGGTGGGTGGCCAGGGTCTTCGCGTCCGGCGGAGAGAAGGAGCGCGCGTGGTCGGTGAGCAGGGCGTCGAGGTCTTCGCCGCGCCCGGCGACCAGTCCGGTCGGGAGGTGGCGCAGGGCCCGCACGGCGACGTCGACGTGCGCCCGCGACACCTCGCCGCTGCTCAGCGCCGCGCCCAACCCTGGCAGCGCGCCGCCAGCGGGATCCACCGCACGAGCGGCGGCGACGTCCGCGCGGGCCGCCGCCCGCCCGGTGCGCAGGCAGTGCGTCATCCAGTGCACGGTCGCCCCGTCGGGGTCGCCGGGGTCCTCGCGGTCCAGGAGCATTCGGACCAGGTGCAGGCGGGCGGCGTCCACCGCGGCCTGCGCGCGCACCAGCCCGGTCAGCGCGGTGCGGACTTCGGGCAGGGTCAGCGACAGGCCCGTGCTGCCCAGCACCCCTGAGGCCGCCGCGGCCAGGGCGGCGGGCGCGGACAGCACCGGGTGCTCCTCCACCGACCCGCCATCGAACACGTGTACGAACCTACTGGGGGGCACCGACAACGCGCTGGGCCCGCCACCTCCCCTGTGGACAGGGGCGGCGGCGGGCCCAGCGGACGCGTCAGCGGTGCTCAGCCGACGTGGACCGGCCCCTCGACCGCGGCCACGTCGTCCTTGCGCGCCCGCACGAGGAAGAACGCGATCGGGGCGATGAGCAGCGTGAGCCCACCGGCCCACCAGAAGACCGCGGAGTACCCGGCGACCAGCGCCTGCATCCCGGTCTCCGGCCCGGCGGGGCCGGAGGGCACGAACGACTCGGTCGCCGACAGCGCGATGGTGCTGAAGATCGCGGTCCCGAGCGAGCCGCCGATCTGCTGGCAGGCGTTGACCAGGGCGCTGGCCACGCCGGCGTCGTGGTTCCCCACCCCCACCAGCGCGGTGTTCTGCAGGGGCACGAACAGGAACGCCAGGCCGACGCCGAGCACCAGGACGCCGGGCAGCACGTGGAGGGCGAAGCCGCCGTCCGCGGAGATCTGCGTCAGCCAGAACAGCCCCAGGGCGCCCAGCACCGAACCGATCACCATGAGGGGGCGCGGCCCGGTGCGCGGCATCAGCCGGGCCACGTTGGGCGCCGTCACCATGATCGCGGCGGTCAGCGGCAGGGACGCCACGCCGGCGCGGATGGGGGAGTAGCCCAGCACGATCTGGAAGTAGAAGGTGAGGAAGAGCAGGCCGCCCAGCAGCGTGGCGCCGGTCAGCAGGGCCGCGAGGTAGGCGGCGCCGCGGTCGCGGTGCAGCGGCACCCGCAGCGGCAGCAGCGGGTTGGCCACGCGGCGCTCGACGACGACGAACGCCGCCAGCAGCACGGCGCCGGCCGCGATGCAGCCCCACGCGGTGGGCTCGCTCCAGCCGTCCTCGGCCTTGGTGAAGCCGTAGACGAGGAAGCCGAGGCCGAGCGCCACGAGGACGACGCCGGGCCAGTCGTAGCGGGTGCTGCCGGAGGCGCGCGACTCGCGCAGCAGCGGCACCGCGGCGGCCATGCCGACGAGCGCGATCGGGATGTTCACCAGCAGGCACCAGCGCCAGGACGCGTACTCGGTGAGGACGCCGCCCAGCACCAGGCCCACGGCGGCGCCGCCACCGGCGATCGTGCCGAAGACGGCGAAGGCGGTGCCCCGCTCGCGCCCGGAGGGGAACGTGATGGTCAGCAGCGCCAGCGCCGCCGGGGCCAGCAGGGCGGCGAAGACGCCCTGCAGGGCGCGGGCGGCGAACAGCTCCCACGCGTTCTGCGCGAGGCCGCCGATCGCCGAGGCGATCGCGAAGCCGGCCATGCCGGTGAGGAAGGTGCGCTTGCGGCCCCAGTAGTCGGCGATCCGCCCGCCGAGCAGCAGCAGCGAGCCGAAGGCCAGCGCGTAGGACGTGACCACCCAGGCGCGGTCGGCGTCGGAGATGCCCAGGTCCGCCTGGGCGCGGGGCAGGGCGATGTTCACGATGGTCGCGTCGAGCACGACCATCAGCTGGGCCAGGGCGATGACGACGAGGGCCCACCAGCGGCGGTCGTGGGCCGTGGTGTCGTCGGGGCCCGGCAGGGTGGAGGGGGACGCCGGGGCGTCGGGGGATGCTGGCACGGGGGCCTCTCGGGAGCGCGCGGACGGACGCGCCGGACGCGAGGCCCCACCGGCGCGCCGGAGGAGCCCGACGACGGCAGCGGAGCCGCCAGGATAGGCGCGCCAGGTGGTTGCCGCAGGCTCCCGACCCGCCGGGCGGACGCCCGTCACGCAGCGTCCGCCGGCCGTTCGCCGGAGAGGAGCGGGCTGTCGGGGGCGTCGGCCAGGATGCTCCCGTGAGTCGACGTGCGGCCTGGGCGTTCGCGGCCCTGGGGCTGGCCTGGGGCATCCCCTACCTGCTCATCAAGGTCGCTGTGGAAGAGCTGTCGCCCTCGGCGCTGGTGCTCGCGCGCACCGGCCTCGCGGCGCTGCTCATGCTGCCGCTCGCCCTGGCGCGCGGGCAGGTCGCGCCGGTGCTGCGGCGCTGGCGGCCGCTCCTGGCGTACACCGCCGCCGAGATCGCCGTGCCGTGGCTGTTCATCAACCGGGCCGAGCAGTCCCTGCCCAGCTCGACCACGGGACTGCTGATCGCCGCGGTGCCGCTGGTCGGGCTGCTGGTGGCCTTCGCCTCCGGTCGCGCCGAGCGCCTGGGCGGCGCCGGCTGGGCCGGCGTCGCGCTCGGCACCCTGGGCGTGGCCGCCCTCGTCGGCCTCGACGTCTCCGGCTCCGACCTCGGGGCCGTGGCCGAGATGGCCGTCGTGGTCCTGGGGTACGCGGTGGGAGCGGCGGTCCTGGACCGCTGGCTCTCCGACCTGCCGGGCCCCGGCGTGGTGGCGGTCTCCCTCTCCGTCGCCGCACTGGTCTACCTGCCCGTGGTGCTCCTCGCCGGCTCCCTGCCCTCCGCCCTGCCCTCCGGTCGTGTCGTGGCCTCGGTCGTGGGGCTCGCGGTCGTCTGCACGGCCGCGGCCTTCCTCCTGCTGTTCGCGCTCGTGCGAGACCTCGGGCCGGTGCGGGCCACGAGCGTCGTCTACCTCAACCCGGTCGTGGCGGTGGTCGCCGGCGCTCTCGTCCTGGACGAGGCGGTGACGGTGTGGACCCTGCTCGGCTCCGCCCTCGTGCTCGCCGGGTCGGTCCTCGTCACCCGCCGGCGGCCGTCCGCGGTGCAGCCGGCCCCCGACGCCGGCCCGGCCGCCGTACCCGCCGCGCCGTAGGCCAGCCGCCCGGCCCCGTGCGCGTCCGTGCGCGTCCGTGCGCGTCCGTGCCACCAGCCGGGGGGTTCCCCGCTGCTCCGTGGTGAACGTCACGCGGCTGGAGGTGCGTGAGCATGATCGCGTGGCGCATGCTGCCGGGGCAGCCCAGCCCCGAGGAGCCCCGCATGACGGTCGAGAACACGGCCGGCGGACCGGTCGACGGTCCCGCACCTGCACCGACCCGGCCCCCGGCGACCCCGCAGCGCGGTGTGGCAGCGGCCCTGGAGCGCGTGCGGGAGGCCCCCTTCCTCCTCGACGCCCTGCGCGCGGCGCAGCTGCTCGACCAGGCGGCGGCGGCCGACCGCAGCGCGGACGCGGTGCCGGTGCTCGAGGCCGCGCTGGCCGACCGGGACGACGACGTCACGGCGATCGCGGCGGTCCACGCCCTGTCCCGCGTGGTCGACGACCGGGCGGACGCCGTCCTGTCCGAGCTGCTGTCCTGCGACCGGGTCTTCCTGCGCGAGCACGCCGCCTGGGCGCTGGAGCGCCGGCTGCCGCGCCTGGACGCGATCGGCCGCCTCGTCGGCGCCGTGACCGCCGGCGGCTTCACCGGAGTGCTCGCCCAGCACACCCTGGAGCGCTGGGCGCGCTCGGCGCCCGACCACGTCGCCCTCGCCGTGGAGGGCGCGCTCGCCGCCGGCCACGACCGCGCGGTCCGCGCCCGGCTCGTGGAGACCCTCGGCCTCGTGCCCGGGCCGGTCGCCGCTCGGGCGGTCCTCCGGTTCGCCGGCGACGAGGGCGAGGAGCGCGAGGGCCGCCTGGCCGCGGTCGCCGCGCTGGGCGACCGCGGGGCGCGGCGGCGGGCCGGGCGGTGCCCCTCGCGCACGCCGGCGGGGGCGGGCGAGGACGCCGCCCTGGACGCCGCGGCCGAGGCGCTGGTCGGGGCCCTGGCGGCCGGTGACGGCGACCTGGCCGCCACCGCGCGCCTGGCCGCGATCGACCTCGGCCTGCTCGTGCCCGCGCCGGTGCCGGCCCGCGAGGGGCTGACCGTGGCGCAGCTCTTCCTGCACGCCGACCTGGACCGCTCCCTGAGCCGGGCCGGCGCCGGCGACACCGGCGGCGTGGCGACGCTGCTGGTGCGCCTGGGCGACGCGCTGGCCGAGCACCCCTGCGTGGCGCGCGTGCTGACGCTCTCGCGCGGCAGCGCCGAGCGCGCTGCGCAGGCGCTCACCGCGGCCGACCCGGTGGGCGAGGCGCACCACCAGCTCGTGCCGGTGCCGCTGCTGGAGGAGTCCGCGGCGATGGCGGCCGCGTGGCCGGCCCAGCGCGGGCTGCGCCGGGCGCTGTCGGTGCTCGGGCCCGTCGACGTCCTGCACCTGCGGATGGCCGACGTGGGCAGCATGGTGGCCGCGGAGGTGGCTGCCGAGCTCGGCGTCCCGACAGTCTTCACCCTCGCCCCGGACCCCCACGGGGTCATCCACTCCCTGGACATGACCGGCGCGCTGACGCGCCGCGACTTCGGCGCCGCCGACGAGCGCGAGCACTACTGGTTCCGCACGAGCCTGGTCGCCCGCCTGGCCGCCTCCTCCGCCCACCGCGTGCTGTTCCCGCGCCCGCGCCTGGCGGAGGAGCTGCGCGAGCTGCTCGGCGTCGACGTGACCGGGCCGCGGGCGGCCGGTGCCACGGTGGTGCCCGAGGGCATCGACCTGTCCGTCGTGCGCGAGGCCGCGGGCGCTCACGCCGCCGGTCGCCGCGCCCGCGTCGACGGCCTGGACGACCTCGAGGAGCTGGTCGCTGCCCTGCCCGCGCACCGCCGGGGCCTGCCGGTGCTGCTGACCGCCGGCCGCCTGCACCGGGTCAAGGGAGTGGCGACGGTCGTGCAGGCGTGGGCGCAGGACGCCGGCCTGCGCGCCCGCTGCAACCTCGTCGTGGTGGGCGGCGACCTCGCCGACCCCTCGACCGAGGAGCGGGACCAGCTCGACCGGATCGCCGCCGCCCTCGCCGACGCCGACCGCGGCGCCGCAGACGGCTCGCGCGCGGCCGACGGCCTGGTGCTGGCCGGCCACCGCCCCCACGCCGTCGTCGCCCGGTGGATGGCCGCCGCGCGCGCCGGGACGCAGCCCGGGCCCGACGGCGTCCGGCTGGTCGCCCCGCAGGGCGCCTACGTCTGCGGGAGCCTCAAGGAGGAGTTCGGCCTCGCGCTCGTGGAGGCGCTGGCCGCCGGGCTCGTGGTCGTCGCCCCGGCCGGCGGCGGTCCCGCCACGTTCGTCGACGACGGCGCGACCGGCGTCCTCGTCGACACCCGCGACCCGCGCGACGTGGCCCGCGGCACGGCCGCGGCGCTGGACCTCGCCGCCGCCCCCGACCGCCCGGCGCACGAGGCCGCAGCGGTGGCGCTGGTCGCCGACCGCTTCACCGTCCAGGCGATGGCCACCGCCCTGACCGGCGTCTACGCCGGCGTCGTGGGCGCGGTGCGCGCATGACGCTGCTCGTCATCAGCCCCGACTACGCCTCGCACCTGCTGCCGCTCGCGACGCTGGCCACCGCCTGGCGCGACGCGGGGGAGGACGTCGTGGTCGCCACCGGACCGGCGACCGCGGGCATCGTGGAGTCCTTCGGGTACGCCCGCCACGACCTGCGGCTGGGCCGCGGCTCCAACCCCGGCGTGATCCGCGCCGAGGAGCAGGTGCGCGGGGAGGACGACGCCCTGCGCGGCTTCTTCGCCGCCACCGAGCGCGGCATGGTCGAGACCCTGGCCTTCCAGGCGCGGGCCCGGCGCACCGACCTGCTGTGGGACCCGGTCGCCAGCGGCCGCGCGGTGCTGGCGGCCGTGGACGCCGTGCGCCCGGACGCCGTGGTCGTGGACCACCTGGCCTTCAGCGCGCGCCTCGCGCTGCGCGCCGGCGGCGTCCCGCACGCCGACGTCGTGCTCGGCCACCCCTGCGCGCTGCCGGTCGGCGAGGAGGTCTACGGCTACCCGACCGCGTGGCCGGCTGCGTTCGCTCCGGACGCGCGGGAGCTGGCGGAGCTGCACGCGCTGTGCCGCTCGGTGGCCGCGCAGTTCACCGATGAGTGGAACGCCGCGACGGCCGCCCTGGCGCCGGGCGCGGACGCCGTCGAGGACGCCTTCGCCGTCTCCGGCGACCTGCTGCTGCTCAACCACCCGCAGGCGCTGAACGACCCGGCGCGCACCGCGCTCCTGCCTCCGCACGCCTTCCTGGGCGCCGCGCTGCGCACCGAGGAGGTGCCGGCCGCGGTCACCGCGTGGCTGGCCGAGCACGCGGGGGAGCCGGTGGTCTACGTGAGCTTCGGCAGCTTCCTGTCCGCCCGCTCGGACGTGCTGGCCGTGGTGGTGCGGGCGCTGCGCGACCTCGGCGCGCCCGTGGCTCTGGCCGTCGGGTCCGCCGACCGCGAGGTGCTCGGCGCGCTGCCCGACGACTGGCTCGTGGCGGAGTTCCTGCCGCAGGTGGCGATCCTGCGCGCCGCGCGCGCGGTGGTCACCCACGGCGGCAACAACTCCGTCACCGAGGCGGCCGCCAGCGGCGTGCCGATGGTGCTCCTGCCCTTCTCCACCGACCAGTTCGCCGGGGCGGCCGCGGTCGAGGACGCCGGCCTGGGGCTCGCGCTGGACCCGGTCACCGCCACGCCCGCCCAGGTCGCCGCCGCCGTCCGGGAGGTCCTGTCCGGGCGCATGCACCCGCGCGCCCGCGCCCTCGCCGAGGAGCTGGCCGCCGCCCCCGGGCCGGCGGTCGCCCGTGCGGCGGTGCTCGCGGCCGGCGACCGGGTGGCGCCCGGGCTCAGCTGAACAGCGTCGGGCCGGCGGGGGCCAGGGCCAGGGCGACGGCGTCCGCCTGGCCCTCGCGCAGGTCGGCCGGCAGCGCGTCGGGGGAGAACCAGCCGACCGCGAGGGACTCGTCGTCGGCCACGTGCGCCTCGCCGGAGACGGCCCGGGCGGCGAAGAGGTGGTCGACGAACTGGCAGCGGTCGCCGTTCGGGTAGGTCAGCGGCGCCTGGGTCTGCACGCTCAGCAGGCGCTCGAGCACCGCGGTGACGCCGGTCTCCTCGGCCACCTCGCGCACGCACGCCTCGCCGAGGTGCTCGCCCGGCTCGGGGATGCCGCTGGGCAGCGCCCACCGCCCGGTGTCCGAGCGCTGGCCGAGCAGCACCCGGCCCTCGTCGTCCAGCACCACCGCGGTCACCCCCGGCAGCCACAGCAGGTCGTGGCCGATGCGCGCGCGCAGGGACGTGATGAAGGCGGGGACCGGCACCGGGCCAGGCTAGGCGAGCGGGTGCGCCGGCGCGGGCGGCGGCACCGTCGCAGCGGCCTGCGAGGACGCCGGCGCGGGCGGAGCGGCGGGCGCGGTGGATCGCCGCTCCCCCCGCGGCACGATCCGGAGCGGGCGGCGGGCGGCGACGTCCTCCACCCACCCGAGGAGGAGCACGACGACGAGCAGCACCGTGCAGGCGGCGCTGAGCTGCAGCGCCATCCCGACCCAGCTGTCGGTGTAGTAGGACGCCAGGGGCGAGGCGTCCAGCAGGGGCGTCGCCGCCCAGATGCTGGCGTTGCCCCACAGGTAGATGGTCATGGCCCGGCTGTTGACCGCGCCGACCAGGCGGTCGAGCGCCGGGACGCGCTCCATCCAGGCGAACGAGGGGTACAGCCGCAGGAGCACCAGCACGAACCCGAGGCTGTAGAGGGTGTTCGCGAGGGGGACGTCGTCGATGTCCCAGCCCTGCCCGCTGGCCGGGTGGACCGCCCAGGCGGCGCCCGCCGCCATGAGCAGCGCGGCGACCGGCAGCACCACCCGCAGCGAGAGCCGGCGGAGCGCACCGTCGTGGTGGGCGAAGCCGAGCAGCCAGCAGGCCCCGAACACCGCGCCGTCGAGCACGGCGTCGCCGGAGCGCCCGGACAGCTGGACCACGCCGGCGGTGCTGAGGGCCGCGGTGAGCGGGAAGAGCACGAGCACCCGCCCCGGCCAGCGGCGGAACAGCCACAGGAGGGCCGGTGAGAGCAGGAGGAACCACAGGTAGGAGCGGATGTACCACAGCGGCACGACCCACTCGTAGCCCTGGTCGTCGGCGGGGGGCGTCCCGAGCGGGAGCAGCCACAGCAGCAGGTGGCCCCACCGGAACGGCTCGCCCGGCCCCTGCGAGGCCCAGCCGCCCACGAGCATGGCGGGCACCAGGACGAGGCCCAGCGCCCACACCGGGGGCAGCAGGCGGCGCAGGCGGCGGGCGATCACGCCGTAGTGCCCGTGCGGGGCGCGGGTGAGCGAGCCCGCCACGAGGGAGCCGGCCAGGGCGAACATCACGCCCATCGAGGGGAACAGCAGCGGCAGCCACGCCCACCCGAACGTGTGGTAGACCATGACCCGCCCCAGGGCGAGCACGCGCAGCGAGTCGATGTACCGGTCGCGGCGCGCCGGCGGGCCCGGGTCGGCGGGGACCGGTGCGGCCCCCGCGTCCTGTGCGAGCACGGCGGTCATGCGACCCCCTCGCGGGTGCGCCCGGCCAGGCGCGTCTCGGGCAGCACGACCTCGACCGGTGCTCCGACCGGCACCTCGCCCGGCACCTCGACCGACACCGCGCGGGGGGCCGGGACGGCGTCGAGCACACCGGTGCGGGAGAGCTTGTTCCAGCCCAGGGACACGCCCCGCACGGCCGTCAGGGCGCTGGTGTACAGCAGGTAGGCCCGCAGCGGCTCGTAGGCGAGGCGGTACAGCGGCACGACCCACAGGTGGTGGCAGTCCTCGCCCATCATCCGGACGGCGACGGCGGAGACGACCACCTGGACGGCCATGAAGGCGACCGCGTACGGGAGCACCGCCCCGAGGCCGTCGGCGCTGACCAGGGACACCGCCATCACCACGATGAGCGGGAGGAAGACGAGCGGCACCACGATGGAGAGCACGTAGGCCGGGAGCACGAACATCCCGAGCCAGCCGTGGCGGGGGTCGAGCACCATGCTGCGGTGCTTGACCACCGCCTGCATGGTCCCGAACATCCAGCGGGTGCGCTGCTTGAGCAGGGCGTCCACCGTGTCCGGCGCCTCGGTGAAGGCCACGCCCTCGTCGTCCTGGGTCACCCGGTGGCCGAGGCGGTGCAGGGTCAGGGACAGGTCGCAGTCCTCGGCCAGGGTGTCGTGGCTGTAGCCGCCGGCCTCCAGGACGGCCGTGCGCCGCCACGCGGCGCACGCTCCCGGGACGATGCTGATCGCGCCCAGCGCGTCCTGGGCCGCGCGCTCGACGCCGATCTGCACGAGGTACTCCAGCGCCTGCCACCGGGTCAGCAGGTTGCGGGTGCGGTTGCCGACCTTGACGGTGCCCGCCACGGCGCCCAGCTCCTCCGCGCCGCTCCCGCCGAAGTGGCGGACGAGGCGCTCGACCGTGGTCGGCAGGATCACGGTGTCCGCGTCGAGGGTCACGACCACCTCCGCGCGGGACAGGCGCAGTCCGTGGTTGAGCGCCGCGCTCTTGCCCCGGTTCGCCTGGGAGACCAGGACGACGCGGGGGTCGCTAGCCCGGACCCGCTCGACGGCCGCGGCGGTGCCGTCGGTGGAGCCGTCGTCGACGACGATCACGCGGCCGAGCAGCTGGGTGGAGGCCAGCACCGAGGTGAGCGTCCGCGCGATGACCTGCTCCTCGTCGTAGGCGGCGATGACCACGTCGACCGGCCGGTCGTACCGCAGGCCCACCAGGCGGGTGCGGCGCCGGCGGTGGCGGGCCACGCCGAGGGCCAGCTGGAAGGCGCCCACGAGGGCGACGCTGGCGAGGGCCAGGACGAACAGGGCGCGGAGCACCGCGTCCGGCCAGGCGAAGAGGACCCGCAGCTCGAGGGCGGCGACCTGGTCGAGCGGTCCGACGGGCTCACCGGCGACAGCCGCCTGCGCAGGGACCGGCTGGGAGGTCTCGAGGGTGGTGAAGGTGTAGCCGGCGGCCTCGGCAGCCGGCAGCAGGCGCTCGAGGTAGGCCAGGGTCGCCGACCGGTCACCCCCGGCGTCGTGCACGAGGACGGTCAGGGGCCGGCCGTCGAGCTCCGGCAGCTCGATGGCGTCGGGGTCGCCGACGTGGTGCCAGTCCATCGAGTCGAAGTCGTAGGTCGAGACGGTGTAGCCCAGGCGCTGGGCGGACAGGACCGCGCTGACGAACTCCTGGCCGTCGCCGCCGTCGTAGGGCAGCCGCACGTACGCGCTGCCGCTGCCCGTGACCTGGCGGATGGCCCGGTCCGTGGTGACGAGCTCCCAGCGCTGCTTCCACGCGGGGATCGACGCCAGGTCGGGGTGGGTGCTGGTGTGGTTGGCGACGAGGTGGCCCTCCCGGTGCGCCCTCTCGGCGATCTCCGGGTCGTGGGCGAGGCGCTCGCCGACCGCGAAGAAGGTCGCCTGGGCGGAGTGGGCGGAGAGCAGGTCCAGGACCGCCGGCGTCCACCGCGGGTCCGGACCGTCGTCGAAGGTGAGGGAGATGGTGGACCGGCGGTCGGCGTACCCGTAGTACTGCAGCGCGTAGCGCGAGCCGTCCAGCTCCTCCTGCTGCTCGGGCGTGACGGGAGCCACCACCTCGTCGGAGAAGGGGTCGCGCAGCACCGCGCCGTCGACGCGGACCACCCTCACCAGGGGGCCCTCTCCCACCGTCGCGGCCTCAGGACCCACGTCCGCCGCGCTGACGCCCGCGCCCCCGGAGGGCTGCAGCGGCGGCGCCGTCGCGGCCAGCACCGCGACCAGCGCGGGCACGAGCACCGCGGCGCCGACCACCGCCGCGAGGCGCGAGGCGCGCCGCCACCGGCGCCCCGAGGGGTCCAGGAAGACGCTGCGCGCCTCGCCCCCCGCGGGGGCAGGAGCCGCTACCGCTGGTCGGACGTGCACAGGGTCCTCCGTCATCGTCGGCGTTCCGGCCCGACCGCCCCGGGGGGCTGGGACGTGCCGGCACGTCGATCGTCACGACGGGTGGTGCTCGGGGACAGGTGAGGAGGAGGAGGTCCTCCGGTCGCCACGCGCTGTCACCGAAGCGGGTCAAAGGGCTGCCGGAAGGGGATCCGGTAGCTACGCAGCGTCATCTCAGCTAGGCGAGGGCGGCTCCGGCGGCCCGGCGGCGGCACCCGCGAGCACCGCGGCGCACAGGCGCTGCAGCTCGGCGAGCTGGTCGGCGTCCAGGGCCGCCCCCAGGTGCGCGGCGACGCTCGCGGCGTGCCGGCGCCCCACCTCCTGCTGCACCGCCGCACCGGCCGCGGTGAGGGAGACGACCACCCCGCGCCGGTCGGCCGGGTCGCTCTCGCGGGTGACGAGGCCCTTGGCCTCCAGGCGCTCCACGAGCCGGCTCAGCGAGGGCTGGGGCAGCAGCACCTGGTCGGTCAGGGCGCCGAGGCGGGCGCGGGCGCCGGGGGTGGTGGTGAGCACGTGGAGGACGTCGTGCTCGCGCAGGCTGATCGGGCCCCAGACGTCCTCCGCGGCGAAGCGCCGCACGAGCGCCGCCTGGGCGCGGAACAGCGCCTCCCACGCCGCGACCGCGGCGCGGGAGGCGCTGGGGGAGGCGTCCTCAGGCACCGGCCGGCGCCGCCGCGGCGGCGCTCGCGGCGTCCAGGCCTGGGTTCGCAGCCGCGTTCGCCGCGGCCACCCGCGAGGCGTGGGTGGGCGGGTCGCTCGGCACGTGCGCCGGGCGGCGCGACTCCAGCTCCGCGCGCAGCACCGGCACGACCTCCTCGGCGAGCAGGTCGATCTGCTCCAGCACGGTCTTGAGCGGCAGGCCCGCGTGGTCGACGAGGAACAGCTGGCGCTGGTAGTCGCCGAAGGCCTCCTGGAAGGTCAGGGTCTTCTCCACGACCTCCGCAGGCGACCCGACGGACAGCGGGGTCTGGGCGCTGAAGTCCTCCAGGGAGGGCCCGTGCCCGTACACCGGGGCGTTGTCGAAGTAGGGGCGGAACTCGGCCACGGCGTCCTGGCTGCGGCGCCGCACGAACGCCTGCCCGCCGAGGCCGACGATCGCCTGGTCCGCGCGCCCGTGGCCGTGGTGCTCGTAGCGCTGGCGGTAGAGGCCGATGAGGCGCATGTAGTGCTCCTTCGGCCAGAAGATGTTGTTGGCGAAGTACCCGTCGCCGAAGTACGCGGCGATCTCGGCCACCTCCGGGGTGCGGATCGAGCCGTGCCAGACGAAGGGCGCGACGCCGTCCAGCGGTCGGGGCGTGGAGGTGAAGCCGCGCAGCGGGGTGCGGAAGCGGCCCTCCCAGTCCACGACGTCCTCGTCCCACAGGCGGCGCAGCAGCTGGTAGTGCTCGACGGTCAGCGGGACGCCGTCGCGCTGGTCCTGCCCGAACCACGGGTAGACCGGGGCGGTGTTGCCGCGGCCCAGCATGAGGTCCATCCGCCCGCCGGCCAGGTGCTGGAGCATCGCGTAGTCCTCGGCGAGCTTCACCGGGTCGTTCGTGGTGATCAGCGCCATGGACGTGGACAGGGTGATCCGGCTCGTGCGCCCGGCGAGGTAGCCGAGCATCGTCGTCGGCGAGGACGGCACGAACGGGGGGTTGTGGTGCTCGCCGGTGGCGAACACGTCGAGCCCCGCGGCGTCGGCGTGCTCCGCGATGGTCATCATCGCCCGGATGCGCTCGCCCTCGGTCGGCGTCCGCCCGGTCGTGGGGTCGGGGGTGACGTCCCCGACGCTGAAGATCCCGAACTGCACGGCTGCTCCTCCTCGTCCACGTCCATGCAGATGCATGGGACGTGGACGGCAACGGCGGGCGGCGGCCGGAGATTCCCGACCGCCGCCCGCCGCGAGAGCGGAGGAGCCGGATCAGCCGATCTTGGCGTCCGCGGCCTTCTCGCCCTTGTCGATCGCCGAGCCGCCCTTGCCGCCGGTCTTGGCCTCGGCCGCGTCGCCCGCCTTCTCGATGCCGGCGTCGCTGGCCTTCTCCTTCATGTCGTCCAGGCCCATCGTGGTCCTCCTGCTGGTCGAACGGGGACGCCGACCGGGCCGGCGCCGGGCCAGGGGCTCTGGTCCTGCGACCAGTCTCCGGCTGAGCGGGCGCGTCCGCCCGCTCAGGACGGCGAGGACGCCAGCAGACCCGCAGGGGTGGGCGGGCGCCGTCGCCCCTAGAGGGGCTGGGCGAGGTCCAGGGCCGCCGGGGGCAGGGGCGCCCCCGTGCGCAGGTCGATCACGGTCGCACCGGCGGGCTCCCCCCACACCTCCAGGGGCACGGGGTCGGGCACCGGCCCGACGCCGCGGGAGATCAGCAGGCTCACGGTGCCGAAGCGGCCGGCCAGCGCCGAGTGCCGCTCGTGCACGTGCACGCGGTCGCCGGGGCGGACGTCGCCGCGCAGGTCGCGGTGGTGCCAGGCCTCCACGGCGCCGGCCTCGCCCGCGGGGCCCGGGACGACGTCCACCACCACCCAGCCGTCGCCGTCGACGGCCGCCACGGTGCCTGCGCGCCAGCCCCAGGGGGAGCGGCGCAGCAGCTTCGCGCGCAGCGCCGGCAGGCCGTGCCCGGGGCGGGGGGAGCGGCACCGGCGCGCGTGCTCGCCGCCGGTGCAGTCGCTGGGGATGCCGGCCTCCGCGGGGTGGGTGCTGGGGCGTCTGGGACGGCGCCGACCCTAGTGCTCGCCGGGCCACGGCGGGCACCCGGGAACCCCGTCGGAGGACGCCCGGCACCAGCCGTCACCGCACGCGCGAGCCGGGCGGAACCGGACGGAACAGGACGGACACGCCGCGTGCGACACGCGGACCCGCTACCGTGCAGCCACCGCGCGCCCGCCAGGACGAGCGGCGTCCAGCCCAGCTCTTCCCCGGAGGCCCCCCACCATGATCCGTGTCCAGCCCGTCAAGGGCAGCGATGACGTCAAGGTCACGTTCGTCGTCGACTCCGACGCCCCGGAGGGACCGATCTCGGTCGTCGGCAGCTTCAACGACTGGAGCCCCTTCGAGCACGTCCTGCGCAAGCGCAGCAACGGCAGCCGCAGCATCGCCGTGACCGTCCCGGCCGGCTCCGAGGTCCACTTCCGCTACCTCGCCAGCGACGGCCACTGGTTCGACGACGCCGACGCCACCGAGCACACGGCCTCCGGCGGCGTGCTCAAGGTCTGAGCCCCACCGCCGCGCGCCCGGCGGTCCACCGGCCCGCGGCGGTGTGGTGGACTGCCGCGGTGCGGGCAGCGGTGCCCTGCGCGCGAGGAGGCAGGGCATGGGCGACGTCGAGCGCAACTGGGCCGGCAACTACACCTTCCGGGGCCGGGTCCACCGGCCGCGGACGCTGGAGGAGCTGCAGGAGGTCCTCTCCCGCTCCCCGAAGGTGCGCGCCCTCGGCTCGCGCCACTCCTTCAACGACCTCGCGGACTCCGTCGGCGGCGACCTGGTCGACCTCTCGGGCCTGAGCCGCCCGGTCGACGTCGACCGCGTGGCGGGCACGGTGACGGCCAGCGGCTCCACCACCTACGGCGCGCTGGGCCTGGAGCTGCAGCGCCAGGGCCTCGGCCTGCACGCCACCGCGTCCCTGCCCCACATCTCCGTCGCCGGCGCGATCGCCACCGCCACCCACGGCTCGGGGGTCGGCTGCGGCAACCTGGCCACCGCCGTCTCCGGCCTGGAGCTCGTGCGCGCCGACGGCGAGGTCGTCCACCTCGCCCGCGGGGACGCCGACTTCGACGGCGCGGTGGTCGGCCTCGGCGCCCTCGGCGTCGTCACCGCCGTGACCCTGGACACCGTGCCCACCTACGACGTGCGGCAGGACGTCTACGAGGGCCTGTCCTGGGAGGAGCTGGACGCCCACTTCGACGAGATCACCGCCGCGGCCTACAGCGTGAGCCTGTTCACCGGCTGGGGCGCGCAGGTCGACCAGGTCTGGCTGAAGAGCCGCGTGCCGGCGGGGGAGACCGGTTCGGCGCCGGCGGAGGTCTTCGGCGCCCGCCCGGCCACCCGCAAGCGCCACCCGCTGCCGGAGATGGACCCGCAGAACTCCACCGAGCAGCTGGGCGTCCCCGGCCCGTGGATCGACCGGCTGCCCCACTTCAAGCTGGAGTTCACGCCGAGCAACGGCGACGAGGTCCAGGCCGAGTACCTGCTGCCGCGCTCGCGCGCGGTCGAGGCCGTGCAGGCGCTGCGCGAGGTCGCCCCGGCGTTCGCACCGCTGCTGATCGTCGCGGAGATCCGCACCGTGGCGGCCGACGACCTGTGGCTGAGCACCGCCTACGGCCACGACACCGTCGCCCTGCACTTCACCTTCGTCAAGGAGGAGGCCGCGGTGCTCGCCGCGCTCCTCCCGATGGAGGAGGTGCTGCTCCCGCTGGGCGCCCGCCCGCACTGGGGCAAGCTCTTCCGCGCCGACCGCACCCAGCTCGAGGGGCTGTACGAGCGGCTGCCCGACTTCCGCGACCTGGCGAAGCGGTACGACCCCGACGGCGTCTTCCGCAACGGCTTCCTGGACCGCTACGTGCTCTGAGGCGCGTGCTCGGCCGGGACCGCCTCGGCCGCAGGCGGCGGCGGCGGAGGGGTGCCGTCGCCGAAGGGCCGCCCGCCGAGCGCCTCGCGGCCGTGCGGGGTCAGCCAGTTCGCGAGGTCGGGGCCCTGCGGCACGATGCCGCTCGGGTTGATGTCCCTGTGGACGCCGTAGTAGTGCTGCTTGATCTGCACGAAGTCGGTGGTGTCCCCGAAGCCCGGCGTCTGGAACAGGTCGCGCGCGTAGGCCCACAGGGCGCCCATCTCGCTCAGCTTGTTCCGGTTGCACTTGAAGTGGCCGTGGTAGACCGCGTCGAAGCGGGCCAGCGTGGTGAACAGGCGCACGTCGGCCTCGGTGATGGTGTCGCCGACCAGGTAGCGCTGGCCGCTCAGCCGCTCCTCCAGCTCGTCGAGGCGGGCGAACAGGCGGGTGTAGGCGCGGTCGTAGGCGCTCTGGGAGCCCGCGAACCCGCAGCGGTAGACGCCGTTGTTGACGTCCTTGAAGACGACGTCGTTGATCTCGTCGATCTGGTCGCGCAGCGCCTGCGGGTAGAGGTCGGGCGCGCCCTCGCGGTGGTGGGCGGTCCACTGCGTCGACAGGTCCAGCGTCATCTGCGGGTAGTCGTTGGTGACCACGGCGCCGGAGGGCACGTCGACGATCGCGGGCACCGTGATGCCGCGCGGGTAGTCGGGGAAGCGGGCGAAGTAGGCCTGCTGGAGCCGCTCGACGCCGAGCACCGGGTCGACGCCGCCCGGGTCGAGGTCGAAGGTCCAGCTGCGCTCGTCGTGGGTGGGGCCGCACAGGCCGAGGGAGATGGCGTCCTCCAGGCCGAGCAGCCGCCGCACGATCACGGCGCGGTTGGCCCACGGGCAGGCGCGGGCGGCGACGAGGCGGTAGCGACCCGCCTCCACCGGCCAGCCGTCGCGCGCGTCGGTGGTGATCCGGTCGTCGATGTAGCGCGTGTCCCGGGTGAACTCCTTGCCGGGGGACGAGTAGACGCCGCCGGTGGAGTGCTCCTCGTGCGTGCTGGTCATGGGGCGCTCCGATCTGCTGGTGCTCGTGCCGGTGCTCGTGCCGGTGCTGGTGGCCGCCGGTGGTGCAGGCCGGCCCGCGCGACCACCGTAGGTGCTCGCCGTGCGGGCGGCGCGGGCACCGGGCACCCTGGCGCGGTGTTCGCTCTCGTGGTCCGCTTCGACCTCCTCGACCCCGCCGCCGCCGACGCCTTCGACGCCCTCGTGGCGCAGGTCCTGCCCGGCATCCGCTCGTCCGAGCCCGGCACCCTGCTGTACGCGACGCACACCGTGGAGGGCGAGCCGCTGACCCGCCTGTTCTACGAGGTGTACCGCGACCGCGAGGCCCACGCCGCGCACGAGGCGCGCCCGGAGGTCGCCGACTTCCTCGGCCGGCTGGACGGGCTCGTCTCCGGCGTCCGCGTCGAGCGCCTGGAGCCGGACGCCGGGGCGCTGGGGGCCGAGGCCGCCGGGGGCCGCTAACGTGCGCGGCGGCGGGCTGCTGCGCACCGGGCTGCGGCTGCTGCTGCGCGCCGCTGCGCCCCCCGCGCCGCCACCGGACGCGCCGCCCGGGACGCCGCCCGCGCCCGACCGGAACGCCCACGGGGACTACGCCGGGGACGAGACCGGGCCCGTGCGCACCCAGTACGCCCCCCACCTCGACGGCGACCCCGACCCCGGGGAGGTGGTGTGGGCCTGGGTCCCCTACGAGGAGGACCACGCGCGCGGCAAGGACCGGCCGGTGCTGGTCGTCGCCCGCGACGGCTCCCACCTGCTCGCTCTGATGCTCACCAGCAAGGACCACGACCGCGACGCGGCGCAGGAGGCCCTCGCCGGGCGCCACTGGGTCGACGTCGGCTCCGGCGCGTGGGACCGCCAGGGCCGCCCGAGCGAGGTGCGGGTGGACCGGGTGCTGCGCCTGGACCCCTCGGCGGTCCGGCGCGAGGGCGCGGTGCTCGACCGCGCGCGCTTCGAGCGGGTGGCCGCCGAGGTCGTCCGGGTGCGCGGTTGAGGGGGGAGGAGGATGGGGTCGTGCGCGACGTCCCGATCTCCGAGCCGATGATCCGACTCGGCCAGTTCCTCAAGCTGGCCGACCTGGTGGAGACCGGCTCCGACGCCAAGCCGCTCCTGGCCGCGGGCGACGTGCGCGTCAACGGCGAGGTCGTCACCGAGCGCGGGCGCCAGCTGCACCGCGGCGACGTGGTGGCCCTGGGGTCCGACGAGGCCCGCGTCGCCTGACTGGCCCGCGCCAGTACGCGACGTACTGGCCAGAACTGGCGGCATCCCGCCGAGTACGCACTACACGAGTGCGTCGCGTGAATGACAACGGCGTCAGTCACGGCGGTACGTACTCCACAGCCGGTGGGGAAAACTCGGCGTGCTGGCGTCGACGCGGACTCCCCGTCGCGTCGACGCCGCGCGTGGACGCCGCTACGCTCGCGGGGCGGTGCGGAGGACGGCTCCAGTACCGGCGGACCCAGCGCGGAGGTGCACGTGGACGCGACCCAGGCCCTCCGCCAGGCGCTGGAGGCGGTGGAGCACGCGGCGATCCCGGCCGACCTGCGCCCCCTGGCCTTCACCACGGCCGTGGAGCTCGTGGTCAGCGGCCGGGTGTCCGCCCACGGCGCGGGGCCCGCTGCGCCGGTGCCGCCCGCCGTCTCCGCCCGCACCGCCTGGCCGGCGAGGGCCGTCGAGCCCGAGGCCGCCCCGGCCACCCCGCGAGAACCTGCGCCGGCCTCCGCGCCGCAGCCGCCCGAGCCCGCAGCCGCTGACGAGGTCCCCTCCCCGCGCGCCGCCGGCCCCCGGGCGGTGCCGCCGCTGGCCGCCGTCCCCCCGCCGCGCCCGGAGGAGGTCTGGGACCGCATCGCCGCCCAGCTCGGCGTCCGCGCGGAGCTGCTGGACCGCCTCTACGACGAGCACGCCGGACGCCTGCGCCTGACCGGCGACGTGTCCCGCCTGGGGCGCAACCGCGCCGAGCGGGTGGGCAACGCCGCCCTGCTCCTGCTCGCGGCGCTGCGCTGGAGCGGTCTGGACGAGGGCCACCCGGTGCCGGACGCCGTCCTGCGCACCGAGGTGGAGCGCCTCGGCCTGCTGGACACCGGCAACTACACCAAGCACCTCGCGGCCCGCCGCGGCCTGCTGCAGATCACCGGCTCGGGCCGCGCGGCCACGTACAAGCTGCGCTACGACGGCGCCGAGGAGGCGCGCCGCCTGGCGCGCACGCTGCTCGAGGAGGGCTGAGCCGGCCGGAGGTCAGACCGGGCGGCGCCGGTTCCGGCACGCCAGCGCGGCCAGTGCGAGGGCGACGGCGTCCTCGACCAGCCCCGCCTGCAGGCCGCTCATCCGGCCCTGCGCCCACCGCCGCCACGCCGCGCCGCCGTACGACCCGGCCGCCGCGCCGGCGGCACCGGCCAGCAGCGGGGCACCGGCGTCGGCGCGCTCGCGGCGGGCCAGGACCACCGCGCCCCCCGCGCCGCTGGACACGCGCAGCGCCAGGGACGGCGGCTGCAGCCGGCTCGGGGTGGACGGCAGCTTGTCAGCGGTCAGCTCGCCCGCGGTGGCCAGCAGGACGCCGGCGCGGCGCGCGCGCTGGCCGGCGCTCGGGCCGTGGACGGAGCCGGGGAGCTTCTTCGGCGCCGTGAGCGCCGGGCCGGCCACGCCCAGCGTGCTGCGGCTGCCGGCGGCCACCCCGAGCAGGGCCGAGCGCGCCACCAGGCCGGCGCCCGCGCGGCGGCGGGGGCCCGTGGGCGGCTCCAGCAGGTCGAGCGCGGCGCGCACGCCGATGCCGTACGCCAGGTGCGTGCTCGCGTCGGTCACCCAGTCCTGGGTGCGCCAAGTGCGCGGGTCGCTGGCACCGGAGAAGGCCATGACCGAGTCGGTCAGCGCCATCGCCGCAGCGCCGGTCAGCGTCGCGCCGACGGGCCCGGAGAAGCGGACGCCGGCCCGGCGGGCCAGGCTCGCGGCCACCCCGACCGCCAGGCCGTTGACCGTGCCGCTCAGCTCCCCGAGTGCTCCGCGCCGGTGCGCGCGGGCCTCGCCGGTGCCGGGGACGGCGCCGCCGACCTTGTGCAGCAGGCCCTCCACGGTGTCGCCCGGGGCGGGACTGGCGGGCCGCCCGCGCAGCACCATGTCGAGGTAGCCGGCGGCGTTCAGGGCCAGGGTGCCGGTCGCGCCGGCCACGAGGCCGCGGGAGAGGGGTCCGCTCATGCGGCCATGCTGGCCCCCGGCGCGGCCACCGGCCACCGGGGCGGCAGCCGCTGCCGCAGCCGCTGCCGCCCCGGTGGCCCGTGCCGTCAGCGCCCGCCCTCGATCTTCCGGTGGCGCTGGGCGATCCCGGCGCGCCCGTAGGGGTAGTCGCCCACGGCGGGGTGGCTCGCGGCGTCCAGGGCCGCGGTCTCCTCGCCGGACAGGTGCAGGCCCGCCGCCCCGAGGTCGTCCTCCAGCTGCTCCAGCGTCCGCGCGCCGAGGATCACCGAGGTGACCGAGGGCCGGTCGGCCAGCCAGGCCAGCGCCACCTGGGCCATCGAGGCGCCCCGCGCGTCGGCCACCTGCTGCACGGCCTCGATGACGTCCCAGGTGCGCTGCTGCACCGAGCGGGTCCCGTACGCCTCCATGCCGCGCTCGGGGTCCTCGCCCAGGCGCGTGCTGCCGGTGGGCCGCTCGTCGCGGGTGTACTTGCCGGTGAGCCAGCCGCCGCCGAGCGGGGACCACGGGAGCAGCCCGAGGCCGGCGTCCAGGCAGGAGGGCACGACCTCCCACTCGACCTCGCGGACCAGGAGGTTGTACTGCGGCTGCAGCGTGACCGGCGCCGCGAGCCCCAGCGCGCGGGCCGTGGCCACGGCCTTCTGCACCTGCCAGCCGGTGTAGTTCGAGAGGCCCACGTAGCGGACCTTGCCGGCGCGGACGGCGTCGTCCAGCGTCTCCAGCGTCTCCTCCAGCGGGGTGAGCGCGTCGAAGGCGTGCACCTGGTACAGGTCGATGGTGTCCACGCCGAGGCGGCGCAGGGAGGCCTCCAGCGCGCGCTGCAGGTGCCGGCGGGACAGCCCGAGGTCGTTGGGGCCGGGGCCGGTGGGGAAGCGGCCCTTGGTCGCCAGGACCACGGAGTCGCGCACGTCGGCCGGGGCCGAGGCCAGCCAGCGCCCGACGATCTCCTCCGAGGCGCCGGCGTTGTAGACGTCCGCGGTGTCCACGAGGGTGCCGCCGGCCGCGGTGAAGGTGTCGAGCTGGGCGTGCGCGCCCTCCTCGTCGGTCTCCTTGCCGAAGGTCATCGTGCCGAGCGCGAGCGACGAGACGGCGCAGCCGCTGCCGCCGAGGGTCCTGGTCTCCATGCGCGCCATCGTGCTCGCCCCCTCCCGCGGTCGGCACCTCGAGAACGAGCCGCCTGCAGAACTGCCGCGCGTAGGAGCGCGTACGACCGAGTGCGGCGCCAGTGAACGACACGCAGGTGCGCCGTATGGCGTGCGTGAAGCACACGCGCGACAGCCGTACTCGTTCCGTGAACCACAACGGGCGTACGCGTGGGGCGGACGTGAACCACATCCGGAGGAGCCGTCGAGCGGACGTGAACCACAACGGGCGTACGCGTGGTGCGGGCGTGAACCACACGCGTGCAGTGCGTGGTCACTCGCAGTCTCGCCGTCCTCGCGGCCCCGGGAGCGCAGGCGCGCCGCCGGCTGGCGGCGGCAGCTCGCGGGCGCTGCGATGGGGGAGGAGGCCGCCGCGCGGCGGCCGGAGGTGGGAGGCGTCGTGGAGCAGGTCCGGCTGGGCAGCACCGGTCTGGAGGTCTCGCGGCTGTGCCTGGGCTGCATGAGCTACGGGGAGCCGGACCGCGGCGCCCACTCCTGGACGCTCGGGGAGGAGGAGAGCCGCCCGTTCATCCGGCGCGCCCTGGAGCTCGGCGTCACGTTCTTCGACACCGCCAACGTCTACTCCGCGGGCAGCAGCGAGGAGATCCTCGGGCGGGCGCTGCGCGACTTCACCACCCGCGAGGAGGTGGTGATCGCCACCAAGGTGCACGGGCGGATGCGCCCCGGGCCCAACGGCGGGGGCCTGTCGCGGGTGGCCATCATGCGCGAGATCGACGCCAGCCTGCGCCGCCTGGGCACCGACCACGTCGACCTCTACCAGGTCCACCGCTGGGACCCGCACACGCCGCTGGAGGAGACCCTGGAGGCGCTGCACGACGTCGTCAAGGCCGGCAAGGCCCGCTACCTCGGGGCCTCCTCGATGTGGGCGTGGCAGTTCTCCAAGGCCCTGCACACCGCGGACGCGCGGGGCTGGACCCGCTTCGCGACCATGCAGGACCACTACAACCTGCTCAACCGCGAGGAGGAGCGGGAGGTGCTGCCGCTGTGCGCCGACCAGGGCATCGGGGTGCTGCCCTGGAGCCCGCTGGCCCGCGGCCGCCTGGCCCGGGCCTGGGACGAGCAGACCGAGCGCTCGGCGACCGACGCCTTCGGAGCGACCCTCTACGCCGCCGGCGGCACGCCGGCGAGCACCGTGGACGCCGACCGCGCGGTGGTCGAGGCGGTGGCGCACGTGGCCGCGCAGCGCGGGGTGCCGCGCGCGCAGGTGGCCCTGGCCTGGGTCGCCCAGCAGCCGCAGGTCACCGCCCCGATCGTCGGGGCCACGAAGCTGCACCACCTCACCGACGCCGTGGCGGCGCTGGAGCTGCAGCTGTCCGCCGAGGAGCTGGCGCTGCTGGAGGCTCCGTACGTGCCCCACGCCGTCGCCGGCTTCTGAGCCGCAGGGCTCAGGCGAGCACCACGGCGTCGCGACCGCCGACCTTGGCCCGGTACAGGGCGCCGTCCGCGGCGGCGACGAGGTCTTCCGGGCGGCCGTCGCGGTCGGGCACGAGCGTGGCGGCCCCGATGCTCAGCGACACGCGGTCGCTGACGGTGGAGCCGGCGTGGGGCAGGGCGAGGGCCCGCAGGGCCTCCACCAGCCGGGTCGCCACCCTCGCGGCTCCCGGTGCGTCGGTGCGCGGCAGCACGAGCACGAACTCCTCGCCGCCGAAGCGCGCCGCCACGTCGGAGGGGCGGGCCGCGGCCGACCGGATGCAGTCGGCCACCAGGCGCAGGCAGTCGTCCCCGCCGAGGTGGCCGTAGGTGTCGTTGTAGGACTTGAAGAGGTCCACGTCGCACATGAGCACGCTCAGCGGCTGGCCCGAGCGGGCGTGCGCCGCCCACTCCCGACGCAGCAGCTCGTCCAGGGCCGGGCGGTTGTACAGGCCGGTCAGCCCGTCGTGGCGCAGCGCCCGCTGCAGCTCGGCGTTGGCCAGGCGCAGGTCGTCCTGGGCGGCGCGGCGCACGGCGACCTCGGCCTCCAGCTGGCTGGTGCGCTCGGCGACCAGGCGCTCGAGCTCGGCCGCGCGCTGGGCGGCCTGGCCCGCCCGGGCGATGACGTCGACCGCGCGGCTGACGTCCAGGCGCAGGGCCTCGCCGGTGTAGCCGCTGGAGCGGCCCTGCTCGTACAGCAGCAGGCCCTGGGCCTGCTCGCCGACGAACAGCGGCTGCAGCACCAGGAGGCCGGTGTCGAGCTCAGCCGCGAGCTCCGGCGGCAGGAGGTCCTCGGCGCGGAAGGGGTCGCCGTCGGGCGACACCTCCCCGTGGCGGTCGCGGAAGCAGTAGGCCAGGCGCGCCCGCTCCAGCGGCTGCGGGCCCTCGAAGAGCACCAGGAAGCAGCGGCTGACGCCGAGCCGGGGCAGCTGGGCGTCCAGCTCCTCGGCCAGCTCGGCCATGGAGCGGGCTCCGGACAGCGCGCGGTTCATCTCCACGATGTCGTCCAGGGACGCCGCGTCGGCGCGGTCGCCGGCCTCGCGGGCGTCGGACAGGGCCCGCTCGGCGAGCAGCTCGCAGCGCTGCCACAGCAGCGCGGCGCGGCGTCGCGGCGCCCCCCGCGGTGAGTGGCGCAGCAGGGCGTCGCCGACTACGGCCAGGGACCGGCGCCACGCGCCCGGCTCGGGATCGGCCGCGACGGCCGCGGCCAGGCCCCGCTGCAGGCCCTGCTCGACGGCGTCGACGACCTCCGGCGCGAGCACCGCGGGCGCCAGGACGGCGGCGCAGGCCGCGGTGACCAGCTCACGGGTGCGCCGGGCCGCGGGGCTGTCGCCGTCGGTGCGCAGCCCCGACGCCGCGATGTCGGAGAGCATGGACGCGACCAGCGCGGGGACCCCCTCACCGGCGGCCGTGCGCGCCGGGGCGCGGTCGGCCGCGGCGGCCGACGGTGCGGCCGGGCCCTCGGGGGGGCGGGTGGAGCCGCGGACCAGCAGCCGGGTGGGCAGCGGGGTGCTCGGCGGCAGCGGCGCGCCGGCGAGGCGGGCCAGCAGCAGCTGCGCCGCCAGCTCCCCCTGGCCGCGCAGCTGCTGGTCGACGGTGGTCAGCGGCGGGTCGGTGCGGGCCGCGGCCCGGGAGTCGTCGAAGCCGGTGACCACGACGTCCTCGGGCACGCGCAGGCCGTGCGCCGCCACGGCGTCCAGGACGCCGATCGCCATGTCGTCGTTCGCTGCGACCACCGCGTCCACCGGCGTCCCGGCGCGCAGCAGGCGGCTCATCTCGCGGAAGGCCAGGCCCCGGTCGTAGCTGGCGCACACCACCAGCGGCTCGCTGGCCCCGGCCAGCCCCCGCTCGGCGGCGGCGGCGAGGAAGGCGCGCTGGCGCTCGACGGAGTCGAGGTTGTCGGCGGGGCCGGCGAAGAAGACCGGATGGCTGCGTCCGCACTCGTCCAGCACGTGGGCGGCCACCTGCGTCGCCGCCGTGGCGTTGTCGGCGCGGACGAAGGGGTGGTCGGCCATCTGCTCGCCCGTGGTCACCAGGGGCAGGTCCGGCAGCCGCGTCAGCAGCTGCGCCAGGCGGCGCTGGCGGTCGTGCCCCATGGCGCGCGCGGTGGCGACCAGCCCGTGCACGTGCCCCCCGCGCACCAGGCGCAGGAGCAGCTCGTCGCCGCTCTCGTCGTGGGGGTGGCTGACCACCACGAGCACCGAGGTGCCGGCCGCGGACAGCCGCGCGTGCACGCCCTGGACGATCGGCAGCTGGTAGTCGTGGAGCTTGTCGACGACGACGGCCACGCGCGCGCTGGTCGTGCTCATGGCCCTCCTCCACCGTCCGCTCGGGTGCTGACGACCTCACGTCGGCACGCGGGGGCCCCGACCTGAGCCCTGCGCGCCTCAGACCTGCTTGTGCAGCACCAGCGGGTAGACCGGGCCGGACCCGGCGCCGCGCAGCAGGGTCGAGGCCACGGTCAGGGTCCAGCCGCTGCGGGCCGTGTCGTCCAGCAGCAGCACGGGACCGGACGGCAGCGGGGCGGACGCGGCCAGTCCGAGGCGGCCCAGCGGGCCCTCCGCCGCGGCGGCCGCCGTGCCGGCGTCCTCGGAGTGCGGGCCGGCGGGCGCCGCCGACAGCGCCTCGACCAGCTCCATCCGCCCCAGGGCCGCCACCCGCTCGGCCAGGTCGCGCAGGAGCGCCTCGCGCCGGCGCGAGGGGACCCAGGTCACCCAGGTGGGGCGGCCGGCGGGCCAGCCCCAGCGCGACAGCGTGCGCACCACGCCGTCCAGGACCTCCTGGGGCACCGGGCCGCCCGCCCGCAGCGCCGCGCCCACGACCGGGCCCCAGGCGGGGTCCTCGGCCAGGGCCAGCGCCCGGCCGGGCTCGGCGCGCAGGCCCTCGGCGATCCGCCCGCGCCGGCTCGCTCCTGAGGGCCACATCTTCCGCGGCTCCACGACCGTGGTCTGGGAGCGCAGGTGCGCCAGCGCCGCCGCGACGCCGTCGGGGTCGAGGGAGGCGCCGGGGGCGGGCAGGGCACCGGTGCACACCGAGCAGCGGCCGCAGTCGGTGGCGCCGGGGTCGTCGAGCTCGGTGCGCAGCGTGCGCATGAGGCACGCGGTCGCCGCGGTGTAGCGGCGCATGACGTCCTGCTCGGAGCGGCGCGCGGCGGCCACCCCGGCGATCCGCTCCGCGTCGTAGACCCACGGCTGCCCGGTCGAGCGCCAGCCGCCGGCCTCGCGGGAGACGGCGCCGTCGACGTCGAGCACCTTCAGCAGCGCCTCCAGGCGCCCGCGGCGCAGCCCCGCCTCGTTCTCCAGCGCCGGCAGGGTCATCGCCGCGCCGGCGCGGTCGAGGACGTCGAGCACCCGGCGCACCACCGGCTCGGGCGGGAAGGCGGTGGAGTCGAAGTAGGCCCAGATCCGCTCGTCGGCGGCCGTGGGAAGCAGGACGCCGATCGCGCCGTCCAGCGCGCGGCCGGCCCGGCCCACGTGCTGGTAGTAGGCGACGGGGGAGGACGGCGCCCCCAGGTGCATGACGAAGGACAGCCGCGGGTGGTCGTAGCCCATGCCGAGGGAGGAGGTGGCCACGAGCGCGCGGACCTCCCCGGACAGCAGGGCGCCCTCCAGCCGCTCGCGCTCGGCCGGGTCGGTGGCCGAGGAGTAGGCCGCCACGGCGTGGCCCTGCGCGGAGAGGAACTCCGCCAGCCGCGCGGTCTCGGCGACGGTGAGCGCGTAGATGATGCCGCTGCCCTCGTGGACGTGCAGGGCCTGGGCGATCCAGGCGTAGGCGGTCGCGACGTCGGGCGTGGGGACCACCGACAGCGCCAGGCCCGCGCGCTCCAGCGGGCCCCGCAGGGTGAGGGTGTCCTGGCCGAGCTGGGTCGCGACGTCAGCGCTGACCCGCCCGTTCGCCGTCGCCGTCGTCGCCAGCACGGGGGTGCCCAGCGGGAGCCCCTCCAGCACCGTGCGGATCCGCCGGTAGTCGGGCCGGAAGTCGTGGCCCCAGTCGGAGATGCAGTGCGCCTCGTCGACGACCAGCAGGCCCAGGCGCGGCGCCAGGTGGGGCAGCACCCGGGCCCGGAAGCCGGCCGAGTTCAGCCGCTCGGGGGAGATGAGCAGGACGTCGACGTCGTCGGCGGCCAGGCGGGCCTCGACCGCGGGCCAGTCGTCGACGTTGGAGGAGTTGATCGTCACCGCGCGCAGGCCCGAGCGCTCCGCGGCGGCCACCTGGTCGCGCATGAGGGCCAGCAGGGGGGAGACGACGAGGGTCGGGCCGGCGCCGGCCGCCCGGCGCAGCGCGGTGGCCACCCAGTACACGGCCGACTTGCCCCACCCGGTCCGCTGGACCACGACCACCCGGCGGTCGTGCTCGACCAGGGCCGAGATCGCCGTCCACTGGTCGTCGCGGAGGGTGGCGCCGGGCCCGGCCAGGGCGCGCAGCTGGGTCTCGGCCCGCTCGCGCAGCCCGGTGGCGGGCAGGGAGCTCACGTCGTCCGTGGAGGTGTCCATCACCGCCCATCGTGCCCTGCGCGACCGACAGCCCGGTGCTCCGGACGAGGGGCGGTGGACAGCGGCGGGGCACGGGTGTCCCGGTCGTGGTGCCGTCGCGCCCCTCGGGGGAGCACACTGGAGGTGATGAGCCCACGGCCTGCGGTCCGCCGCCGCTTCCTGCCCACCAGTCCCTTCAACAAGCCTCCCGCGGAGGCCGTCATCTACGAGGAGGGTGACTGGGTCAGCAACGACAAGCACGGCCTCGGTCGCGTCCTCAGCTTCGACGCCGGCACCTCCGACGCCCCCGCGACGGTCGTCGTCGACTTCCGCGGCGGCAACGTGCGCCGGATCACCCTGCCCAGCGCCAGCCTCAGCAAGCTGGACGAGTCGCCCGCCACGGACGAGATCCAGGACGAGATCCAGGACGAGGCCGACGCGCCGGCCGCGACCCCGGCGACCGCGGCCCTGCCCGATGCCGAGCCCGACGGCCCGGCGGCCGGCGCCCAGCCCGCCAGCTAGTCCGAGCCCCCACCCGCTCCGTCTGCGAGGCCGAGCACGTCGAGCACCCACGCGTGCTCGAACGCCCGCTCGCGCCAGGCCTCGTAGCGGCCGCTGCGCCCTCCGTGGCCGCCGTCCAGCTCCGTCTTGAGCAGGATCCGGTCGGCGTCCACGGAGAGCTCGCGCAGCCGGGCCACCCACTTCGCCGGCTCGACGTAGAGCACGCGCGTGTCGTGCAGGCTCGTGGTGGCCAGGATCGCCGGGTACCGCTGCGCGGTGACGTTCTCGTAGGGGGAGTACCCCTTCATCACCGCGTACACCTGCGGGTCGCGGATCGGGTCGCCCCACTCCTCCTGCTCGGGCACGGTCAGCGGCAGCGACTCGTCCAGCATCGAGGTCAGCGGGTCGACGAACGGCACGGCGGCCACGATCCCGGCGAAGGCGCCGGGGGCCAGGTTGGCCACCGCGCCGACCAGCAGGCCGCCGGCGCTGCCGCCCATCGCCACCAGCCGCGCCGGGTCCACCCACCCACTCGCCCCCAGGTGGGAGGCGGCCGCCACGAAGTCGGTGAAGGTGTTCGGCTTGGCGAGCAGCTTGCCCTCCTCGTACCAGTGGCGGCCCAGCTCCCCGCCGCCGCGCACGTGGGCGACGGCGAACACCACGCCGCGGTCGAGCAGCGACAGCCGCGAGGCGGTGAAGCCGGGGTCGATGCTGTGCTCGTAGCTGCCGTAGCCGTAGAGCAGTCCCGGGGCCGACCCGTCGCGCGGGACGTCGGCGCGGGCGACCACCGAGACCGGCACGGCCGTGCCGTCCGGGGCCTGCGCCCACTCCCGGCGCTCGACGTAGTCGGCCGGGTCGTAGCCGCCCAGCACGGGCGTGCGCTTGCGCAGCACCCGCTCGCCGGTGGCGACGTGGAGGTCCCACACGGCCGCCGGGGCGGTGAAGGAGGCGTGCTCCAGGCGCAGCAGCGGTGAGGAGGGGTCCCGCGTGTCGCCGACGGCGGTGGTCGACAGCTCCTCGCCGAAGGCGACCTCCTCGGGGGCGCCGAGGCCGTCCGGGCCGATGCGCAGCACCGCCACGCGCGGCAGCGCCTCGCGCCGGTAGGACAGCGCCACGAAGCCGTCGAAGGCGTCGACGTCCTCCAGCCGGGTGCCGGGGGAGTGCGCCACGACCGGCCGCCAGTGCTCGCGGCCCGGGTCGGCGGCGTCGACCACCGCCAGCTCGAAGTCCTGCGCGCCGTCGTCGTGCAGCACGAGGAAGACGTCGCACCCGCCCACGACCGCGTGCTCGACCGCGTACTCCACGCCCTCGCGCCGCGCGGCCACGAGGCGGAACTCGCCGGTGGGGTCCTCGGCCTCCAGGACGCGCACCTCGCTGGTCGTCTTGGAGTCGCTGCTCATCACCAGGAAGCGGCCGCTGCGGGTGAGGCCGACGCCGAGGCCGTAGCGCTCGTCGGGCTCGGTGTGGACGACGACGTCCTGCGCGGTCGCGGTGCCCACCCGGTGGCGGTGCACCCGGTGCGGGCGCCAGGCGTCGTCGACCGTGACGTAGAAGACGGTCGCGGAGTCCGCCGCCCAGGTGGCGGAGTAGAAGACGTCAGGCACCTCGTCGGGCAGGTCCCGCCCGGTGGCCAGGTCGCGCACCCGCAGGGTGAAGCGCTCGTCGCCGGTGGTGTCGGCCGACCAGGCCAGCAGGGCGCCGTCCGGGCTGACCGACGCCGCCCCGAAGGCGAAGAAGGCGGAGTCGCCGGCCTCGGCGTTCCCGTCGATCATCACCTGCTCGCCCGGGGCCCCGGTGCTGGCGCCCTCGGCGTCGCTCGTCGGGGGCGGGGTCCAGTCGTCGGGGTCGGCCACCGGCGCCCGGCACAGCAGCGGGTACTGCTGCCCCGCGACGGTGCGGGCGTAGTACCACCAGGCGCCGTCGCGGCCGGGCACCGACAGGTCGCTCTCCTGGGTGCGCTCCCTGATCTCGGTGAAGATCTGCTGCCGCAGCGGCTCCAGGTGGGCGGTGCGCGCGGCGGTCCAGGCGTTCTCGGCCTCCAGGTGCGCCAGCACCGCCGGGTCCTGCGGGTCGCGCAGCCACTCGTAGGGGTCCACCACGACGTCGCCGTGGTGGGTGCGCTCCACCGGCACCCTGCGGGCCACCGGGGGAGCGGCCGGAGCAGCGGCTGAGGGGGCGGCGGTCGCGGGGACGGGCAGCGCGGCGTCGTCGGTCACGGACCGACCCTACGGACCGGCCGGCCGGACGCCGTGTCGACGCCCGCCACCCGGTGTGCGCCTGGTATCACAATGGGTGCGCTCCGACACCTGTCGGCGCGGGGTCAGGAGGACGGCGATGGGTCTGCTCGAGCGCTTCCGGCGGGCTCGCCCCGCGGCGCCCGAGGTGACCCCCGAGCTGTCGGTGCACCACGCGGAGCCGTCGCCTGCGGAGCCGGCGCCCGCGGAGCCGCCGCCCGCAGAGCCGCCGCGCGTCGTGCTGCCGCCGGACGAGGCGCCGACGATGCTGCTCCCGGTCGTCCGGGACCTCGGCGAGCCGCCGCCGGCGCTGGCCGAGCGCCGGGGCCGCCACCGCGCGCCCGTGCTGCTGCCCGAGACCGGGCCCGCCCCCGTCGCCGGCCCCGAGGAGGCCGCCGCGCCGGCGCCCACCGAGCCGGCGCCCACCGAGCCCGCGCCGACCGAGCCCGCGCCGCCCCCGAGCAGCGGCCCGGGCTTCGCGGTCGTCGCGGTGGAGACCACGGGGCTGTCACCGACCTGGGACCGCGTCGTGGAGGTCGCGGTCGTGCGCTGCGACCCCTCCGGGGCCGTGGAGGACGCGTGGACGACCCTGCTCGACCCGGGCCGCCGCTCCGCGGGCACCGCCCGGCGCACCGGCCTGCGCGGGGACGACCTGCGCGGCGCCCCCGTCTTCGCCGACGTCCTGGGCGAGCTGGCCGACCGCCTGCGCGGGCGGGTGCTGGTCGCCCACCACGCCCCGGTGGTCACGGCCTTCCTGCGCGAGGAGGCCTCGCGCGCCGGCTGGCCCCTGCCGCCGTCCCCGCAGCTGTGCACGCTGCGCGCCGGCCTGGACCTGCTGCCGCCGACCGGCCGCCGCGGCGTCCTGGACTGCGCGGCCGCCGCGGCGCTCGCGGTGGTGCCCGAGCGCTCGGCCCTGGGCGGGGCGACGGCGGCCGCGGCGCTGCTCGCGGCGCTGCGCCACCACCCGGTGGCGGCCTCCGCGTTCGAGCACCTCGTCGCGCTGGCCGCCGACACGTCCTGGCCCCCGGCGCCCGCGGTGCGCGCGGTCGCGGTGCCGCGCACGCCGTCCGGCGGGCCCCCGCCCCCGACGGGCGAGGGCGGGCCGGTCGCCGGGCTGGCCGCTGGTCTGGTGCCCACGGACGTCGTGGCGCGCGCGTGCGCGCCGCAGCCCGCGCCGCCGCACGCCGCCGGGTACGTGGAGGTGCTGGCGGGCGTCCTGGCCGACGGCGTGCCCTCGGAGGTCTCCGCCCACGGGCTGCGCGAGATCGCCGAGCTCAGCGGCCTGGACCGCGACCAGGTGCAGGCCCTGCACGCGACCGCCCTGTCCGACCTGGCGGCCTCCGCCTGCGCCCGGGGTGACCTGACCCGGCTGACCCGCGCCGAGCTGCTGGCCCTGGGCACCGTGCTCGGGCTGGGGCCCGCGCTGGTGCGGAGCACGGTCGCGGAGGCCGAGGCGTCGCTCGCGCGGTCCACGGCGGCCCGGGAGGCCGCAGCGCGGTCCACGGCGGCCCGGGAGGCCGCAGCGCGGGAAGCCGCGGCCCGGGAGGCCGCAGCGCGGGAAGCCGCGGCGCGGGAGGCCGCAGCGCGGGAGGCGGAGGAGGCGCCGCAGCCCCGGCTGCAGGTCGTCGAGGCGCCGCTGCTCGTGCCCGGTGACCGCGTGGTGTTCGCCCTGGGCGACGCGGTCGAGCGCGGCCGCCTGCAGCGCCGAGCGCGGGCGGCGGGTCTCGTCGTGGCCGAGGTCGTCAACGGCATGACCGACGCCCTCGTCGTCGACGGCGCCGGGGCGCGCACCGCGAAGGCGGCCACCGCGGCCCGCCTGGGGGTGCGCGAGCTGTCGCCGCAGGACCTCGCCGGCGTCCTGGAGCACCTGGGTCCCGTGGCCTCCGGGGGAGGCCCGGTGGTCCCGGCCGCGGCCGGGCAGTGGGCCGCCGCGGTGCGCGCGTGGGCGCGGGCGAACGGCTACCCGGTGGGCGACCGGGGCCGCCTGCCGGCCGCCGTCCTGGAGGCCTACCACGCCGCCCAGGGCGGTGCGGCGTCGCCGCCGCGCCGGGCCGGCGCCGCGGGGGACTGACCGCTCAGACCGCCCGCGTGGACCGCAGCGCCAGCACGGTGGTGTCGTCGGCGTGGCTGGAGACCGTGCCGACCAGGCGGGCGCACAGGGCGTCCAGGTCGGCGGCGGGGACCGCGGCGTCGCGCAGCAGCACCTCCAGGCGCTCGTCCCACGCCACCGTGCGGTCCTCGACCAGGCCGTCGCTGTAGAAGAGCAGCATCTCCCCGGGCTCCAGCTGCAGGTGGGTCGTCGCGTAGGTGACGCCGCCGACCAGCCCCAGGGCCGGGCCGCGGCCGTCGTCGGCCACGAGGGAGGACACCCCGGCGCGCAGGGTCAGCAGCGGGGGGTGCCCGGCGTTCACGACGTCCACCGCGCCGGTGCCGGGGTCGAGGACGGCGACCACGGCGGTCGCGAGCTCCCCGGGCATCAGCGCCACGACCAGGTCGTTGAGCTGCTGCACGGCCGCCGCCGGGTCCTCGGTGCCCAGCAGGTAGGCCCGCAGCCCGTTGCGCATCTGCGCGGAGATGGCCGACGCCGACAGCCCGTGGCCGGCCACGTCGCCCAGCACGACCGCGATGCACCCGCTGGGCAGCGGGATGATGTCGTACCAGTCGCCGCCGACGACGTCGGCGCTGTGCGGGGAGTAGCGGACGGCGAGCTCGAGCTGCGGCAGCGTCGGCAGCTCGGCGAGCAGCAGCGTGCGCTGCAGGGCGGTGGCCAGCCGGCTGGTGCGCTGGACCTGGCGCAGCAGCGACTCGGACAGGTGGGAGGCGAGGCCGGTGGCCGCGGCCACCTCGTGCGGTGCCCACCGGGCGGCGGTGCCGCGCACGGTCTCGCTCCAGGCGTCGAAGGAGTTGCGCGGGCTCAGCCGCACTCCGCCGCCGCCGACGGTGACCACCTTGTTCCGGTGCGGGTCGCCGCCCCAGGTGACCTCCTCGACCAGCTCGGGGCGGAACCAGGCCACGGCGTCCCCGCTCGCCCCGCCGTCCAGCGGCACGGCCAGGACGCCGCTGGCGGTGGCGGCCAGGCCGGCCCGGCGCGGGTCGTCCAGGCCCAGGGACGCGGTGACCAGCGGCTCGTCGCCCAGCTCGTCCAGGAGCGCGGCGACGTCGGCCGCGGGCGGGGTCAGGCCCAGCAGCCGCAGCTCCCCGTGCAGGCGCAGCGCGGCGCCGCCGCAGGGGACGAGGTCGGCCAGCGTCGGGGTCTCGCGCGTCAGCGCCTCCAGGGGGAGGTCGGGGTGGGCGGACAGGTGCTCGGTCAGCCGCGACCGCACGGCGCTGGCGGCCAGCACCTGGCCCGCGGCGTCGCCGCCGATGGCGGTGGGCAGCAGGACGGAGGCGGTGCGGCCGAGGAACTCCGCGGCCGAGCGGACCGGCTGGGACGGGCGGTGGGGACCGGCGTAGTGGTGGCAGGCGATGAGCCCCCACAGCCGCCCCTCGTGCAGCAGCGAGATGGACATCGAGGACCGCACGCCCATGTTGCCCAGGTACTCCAGGTGGACCGGGGAGACGCTGCGCAGCACCGCCTGCGACAGGTCCAGCGGGCCACCGGTGGCGGGCACCGCCGCGGGCAGCAGCGGCACGGGGGTGTAGGTGGCGTCCGGGATGATCCGCAGCCACTGGCGGGCGTACAGCGCGCGGGCCTGCGCGGGGATGTCGGAGGCGGGGTAGTGGAGCCCGAAGAAGGGCTCCAGGTCGGGACGGCGGTCCTCCGCGACCACCTCGCCGTTCCACTCCTCGTCGAAGCGGTAGACCATCACCCGGTCGAAGCCGGTCAGCCGGCGCACGCCCGCGACCAGCGCCTCGGCCAGGTCGGTCACCGAGCGGGCGCTCTGCAGACGGCGCAGCGCGGTCGGCAGCTGGGTGTGCCACGCAGCGGCGGAGGTCGCCGTCCCGGGCGGGCCGTCGTCCTCGTCGCCCCCGGCCGCCTCCAGCTCCAGGACGACGAGGCCGTCGCTGCGGTGGGCCAGCAGGTCGACCCGGCGACCGGCGCCGGGCAGGGCCACCGCGGTCGGGCTCGCGCCCGCGTCGTCGTCGCCCGCGGCGACCGCCGCCACCACGGGCAGGGCCTGCGGCACGAGGTCGGCCAGGGCCGCACCGACGACGTCGGCCACCGGGGCGCCGAGGTGCTCGCCGGCACCGGCCGAGGCGACGACCACGCGCAGGTCGGCCGGGTCGACGGCGAGCAGGACGCCGTGCGGCTGGACGCTGCCGGGCACCCGGATCGGCTCCACCGCGCACGCCAGGGCGGCGGCGGCCAGGGCCTCGGGGGACACCTCGGAGGCGGCGACGGGCTGGTCAGCGGGAGCGGTCACCGGACGGCCGGGCCGCCGGTGAGGGCGGCGTCGAGGTCGTCGTGCACGGCCATCACCGCGGACAGGCCGACGTGGTCGACCACGCGGCGCACCGCGGTGACGGACGGCGGGCTGACCAGCGACACCAGGACGCCCTCGCGGTCCCCTTCGCGGGCGGCCATGCCCACGGCGCGCGAGCCGGAGGAGTCCAGGAAGGTGCACAGGGTGAGGTCGAGGACCAGGGGGGTGCCGTCCGCGGTCGCGGCGAGCACGGCAGCCGCGACCGCCTCGGTCAGCTCGGGGGCCGTCGCGATGTCCAGCTCGCCGACGACCTCGAGCACGTGGAGGCCGCGCGCGCGGCCCGGGGAGACGCTGAAGCCCTCCACGATCCTCCTGGTGTTCCGGTCCGGGTGCGTTCGCCAGCGTGTCATCATCGCACTCCACATCGGCTGAGGGGGACCGGATGCAGCTGTCGTACGGCCTGCGCCTGCCCACGGACCTGCGCTACGTCTCGGTGGTGCGGCGCCTGTGCGTGACCACCCTCGGCGAGCTCGGGGTCCGGCGGGACAGCATCGACGACATCGCGCTGGCGGTGACCGAGGCCTGCGCGAACGTGGTCGAGCACGCGCGCACCCAGGACGACTTCGAGGTGCGCGTCTCCGTCGACGGCAGCGTGTGCACGGTCGAGGTGATCGACGCCGGCAGCGGCTTCGACCCGGCGCTCGCCGAGGCCATCGTGGCCGACAGCGGTGACCCCCTCACCCACGGCCGCGGCCTGGGCCTCATGCGGATCCTCGTCGACGACCTGCACTTCGAGCCCGACGGCGGCGGCATGCGCGTGGTGCTGGTGAAGAACCTGGAGCTGGAGCCGCAGTCGGTGCTCGTCTGAGGAGGCCTCCCCGGACGAGCACCGGCTCCGGCCGGTCGCGCGTCAGTCCAGCGAGGCGTCCAGCGTGATCTCGACGCCGGTGAGCGCCTTGCTGACCGGGCAGGTGGCCTTGGCCTCCTGGGCCGCGGCGACGAAGGCGTCGGCGTCCAGGCCCTCGACCTCGCCGGTGACCACCAGGTGGATGCCGGTGAGGCGGAAGCCGCCCGCGGGGTCCGGCCCGAGGGAGACGTCGGCCCCGACCTCCAGCGACTGCGGGGTGCCGCCGGCCTGGGCGATGACCGCGGACAGCTGCATGGCGAAGCAGGAGGAGTGCGCGGCCGCGACGAGCTCCTCGGGGCTGGTGGTGCCCCCGGCCTCGTCGGCGGCGCGGCGGGGGAAGGACACCGTGTAGGTGCCGACGCCGGAGCTGGTGAGCTCCACCTGGCCCGAGCCCTGCTCCAGGGTTCCGTTCCAGGCGGTGCGTGCGGTGCGCGTGGGCATGGGGTCTCCCGTGGTCGGTGCCGGACGGGCCCGGACCGGACCCGTCGTCCCGAGCGTCAACCTCCCGTCCGCGCCCCGCGATTCCCGCTCAGGCGGCGGGGGGCTCCTGCGCCAGCTCCTCGTCGACAGGGGCCAGGAGCAGCTCTGCCAGCGGGCGGCGGCTGCGCGGCGCGCTCTCGCGGGCCCGCAGGTCCTCGGGCAGGTCGGCGGTGGCCCCCAGGCGGCCGAGGGCGACGACGACGAGCGGGTCGGTGCCCTGGGGCAGGGCGTAGAGCGCGCGGACGGCGTCGGCGTCGAAACCGCCCATCGTGTGCACCGCGACGCCCTCGGCCGCGGCCTGGAGGGTGAGGTGCCCCAGCGCCTGACCGGCGTCGAAGCGGGCCCACGGCAGCGGTCGGCCGTCCTCGGCGGTGGTGACCGCGGCGACCACCAGCAGGGCGGAGGCGGCGTCCGCCCAGCGCCGGTTGCCCGGGACCAGGCTCCCCAGCAGCGCCGCGTGCTCGCCGGTGCCGCGCACGGCCAGGGCCAGGCGCCACGGCTGGGTGTTGGAGGCGCTGGGCGACCAGCGGGCGGCCTCCAGCAGGCGGTCGAGCACGGCCGGGTCGAGCTCGGCCGCCGGGTCGAAGGCCCGGGTGCTCCAGCGGTCGGCGAGCAGGGGGTGGATCGAGGGCGCGGTCGTCGAGGTCACGAGGGGGGCAACCAGCGGGCGGGGGCATCGCTTCCCCCCGGCGAGGGTGCTCGGGCGGGGCTAGCGTGGCGCGGGTGCTGGACGCCCCCGGAACGCTGGACCCGAGCAACCCCTACGCGAGCGCGAGCGAGCTGCCCTTCGCGCTGCCGCCGTTCGACCGGATCCGCCTCGAGCACCACCGCCCGGCCCTGGAGGCCGGGATGGCGGCCCAGCGCGCGGAGGTCGAGGCGATCGCCACCGACCCGGCCGAGCCGACCTTCGAGAACACCGTGGAGGCCCTGGAGCGCTCCGGCCAGCTGCTGACCCGCGTGGCGAACGTGCTGTTCAACCTCACGAGCTCGGTCTCCAGCCCGCAGCTGCGCGCCCTGGAGGGCGAGGTCGCCCCGCTGCTGTCCGCGCACGCCGACGCGGTCGCCCTCGACGGCCGGCTCTTCGCCCGCCTCGACGCCCTGCACGCCCGACGCGCCGACCTCGGCCTGGACGCCGAGCAGCTGCGGGTGCTCGAGCGCCACCACACCGACCGGGTGAGGGCCGGCGCCGCCCTCGGCGAGGCGGAGCAGGTGCGGCTGCGCGCGCTGAACGAGGAGCTGTCCCGGCTGACCACCGCCTTCGGCACCCACCTGCTGGAGGAGACCAACGACCTGGCCGTCCACGTGCTCGACCCGGCAGAGCTGGCCGGCCTGCCGGCGGGCGCCCTCGCGTCCGCGGCCGCCGCGGCCCGGGCCCGCGGCCTGGAGGGGCACCTGCTGCCGCTGGCGCTGCCCACCGACCAGCCCGTGCTGGCCTCGCTGCGGCACCGGGGGCTGCGCGAGCGGGTCTTCACCGCCTCGACCACCCGCGGCGCCCGCGGCGGCGAGCACGACACCCGCGCGCTCGTCGTCGCGATCGCCGCCCTGCGCGCCGAGCGGGCCGCGCTGCTGGGCGCCGCCAGCCACGCCGAGCACGTCATCGCCGACTCCACGGCCGGCTCGGTCGGCACCGTGATGCAGCTGCTGACCGCACTGGTGCCCTCGGCCGTGTCCAACGCGCGCGGGGAGCAGGTGGCGCTGCAGGAGGCGCTGGCAGCGGACGGCGTCGACGGCCCGCTGCAGCCGTGGGACTGGTCGTACTGCAGCGAGCGGGTGAGGGAGCAGCGCTTCGACCTCGACGCCGACGCGCTGCGGCCCTACTTCGCGCTCGACGCCGTCCTGGTCGACGGGATCTTCTGGGCGGCCGGCCAGCTGTACGGGCTCACCTTCGCCGAGCGCACCGACCTGCCGGTCCACCACCCCGACGTGCGGGTGTGGGAGGTGGCGGACGCCGACGGGCGGGCGCTCGGCCTCTTCCTCGGCGACCTCTTCGCCCGCGAGTCCAAGCGGGGCGGGGCGTGGATGAGCAACTACGTCGACCAGTCCCGCCTGCTGGGCACGCGGCCCGTGGTCGTCAACAACCTCAACATCGCCCGCCCGGCCGACGGCGAGCCGGCGCTGCTGACCCCCGACGAGGTCGACACCGCCTTCCACGAGTTCGGCCACGCCCTGCACGGCCTGCTCTCCGACGTCCGCTACCCGCGCCTGTCGGGCACGACCGTGCCGCGCGACTTCGTGGAGTACCCCTCCCAGGTCAACGAGGTGTGGGCCTGGGACCCGGCGGTGCTGGCCCGCTACGCCCGCCACCACGCCACCGGCGAGCCGCTGGACCCGGGCGTCGTCGAGCGGCTGCGGGCCGCGCGGTCGTGGGGCCAGGGCTTCGCCACCACCGAGATCCTCGCGGCGATGCTGCTGGACCAGGCCTGGCACTCCCTTCCTGCGGGCCGGCAGGTGGCGGCAGAGGACGTCCAGGCGTTCGAGGCGGAGGCGCTGGAGGGCTTCGGCATCGCGCTGGAGCTGGTGCCGCCGCGCTACCGCAGCACCTACTTCAACCACGTGTTCGGCGGCGGCTACAGCGCCGGGTACTACTCCTACCTGTGGAGCGAGGTGCTCGACGCCGACACCGTGGAGTGGTTCGCCGAGCACGGCGGGCTGCAGCGCTCCAGCGGGGAGGTGTTCCGCCGCGAGCTGCTCTCGCGCGGGGGCACGGTCGACCCGATGACCGCGTACCGGGCCTTCCGCGGCGCCGGGCCGCGCATCGAGCCGCTGCTGGAGCGCCGCGGCCTGACCGGCTCCACGATGACCGGCCAGCCGAGCGGGACCCCCGAGCCCGCCTGACCCGAGCGGCCCCGGCTGGGGGTCAGGCGCGCAGGGCGGTGAGCGCCGCGGCGATCCGCTTCTCCGACACCGGGGTGGGCGTGCCCAGGGTCTGGGCGAACAGGCTGATCCGCAGCTCCTCGAGCATCCAGCGCACCGCCCGCACGTCCTCGCCGCCGCGCCGGTGCGGGGGCAGGGCCCCCACCGCCTCGGCCAGGGCCTGGGCCTGGCGCTGGACGATCCCGGTGCGGTCGCGGTCGCGCACGGGGTCGCGGTCGAGCACCTCCAGGCGGCGCAGCAGGCCGCGCAGGTAGCGCTGGACGTCGGGCAGCCGCTCCTGTCCGGTCTCGGCCACGAAGCCGGGGTGCACCAGCCCGGTCAGCTGCGCCCTCATGTCGGCCAGCGACGGCAGCAGGGCCAGGGTGGCCGGGGTGCGCTCCAGGGCGCGGTCGACCTCCGCGGCCGAGGCGATGACGCGCTGGACGACGGCCAGCACCGCCGAGGTCGTGGCCACCAGCTCCGGGCGCACCGCCGCGACGAGCGCGTCGAACGCCGCCCGGTCGCGCACCGGGCCCCGCGCGTGCCGCGCCACCAGGGCGTCGACGGCGGCGGCGGTGCAGTCGGCGAGCAGGGCGTCGACGCTGCCGTGGGGGCTGCGCGCCAGGGCCAGGCGCGCGGGGGTCGGCAGCTGCTCCAGCACCGCCTTCGCCGGGGAGGGCAGCACCGCCCGCACCAGCGCCCGCAGCCCGGCCGGCCCGGCGGCGGCCTGCTCGGCCGCGGTGGCCAGCACGCGCAGGGCCACGCCGGTGCCCGCGCCCGTGGCCTCGGCGACCAGAGCCGGGTGCCCGAGCACCGGTCGCCCGTCGGTGCCGACCCGCTCCACGGTCTCGGGCACGACCAGCCCGTCGGGCCAGGTGTTCAGCCCGGCGCGCTCCAGCTCGGGCGCGCTGGCCGTCACGGCGGCCACGACGGCGCGGCGCTGGGCCGGCTGCAGGCGGGCGCGCAGGGCGTCGAGGTCCTTGCCGCTGGCGACGACACGGCCGCGCTCGTCCTCGATGGCGTAGGTCAGGCGGAGGTGGTCCGGCACCCTGGACCAGTCCCACGCCGAGGGCGGCACGACGACGCCGCGCCGCTGCGCCAGGAGGCGGGACAGCACGTCGACGAGCGCCTCGTCGTCCGAGCGACCGGGCGGCAGGGCGTCCACCAGCTCGCGGGCGGTGTCCGGCACGGGCACCAGCTGCACCCGCAGCGGCTTCGGCAGCGCGCGCAGCAGCGCGGTGACCAGGTCGGCGCGCAGACCGGGCACCTGCCAGTCGAAACCGGTGCCCGGCACCTGGTTGAGGACCGCCAGGGGGATGTGGACGGTGGCGCCGTCGTCCGGTGTGCCCGGTTCGAACCTGTATGTCAGGTTGAAGGTGAATCTTCCGTTCGCCCAGGTCAGAGGATTGGCCTCCTCGGCGATCTCCTCCGCCTCGGGCGTGACCAGGTCGTTGAGGCTCAGGTCGAGCAGATCGGGGCGGGTGCGGCGCTCGCGCTTCCACCAGGCGTCGAAGTGGCGCGCGGAGACGACCTCCGCGGGGATCCTCGCGTCGTAGAAGGCGAACAGCACCTCGTCGTCGACGAGCAGGTCGCGCCGCCGGGCGCGCGCCTGCAGCTCCTCGACCTCCTCCAGCAGGGCCCGGTTGCCGGCCAGGAACCGGTGGTGGGCGGACCAGTCGCCATCGACCAGGGCGCGCCGAACGAACAGCTCGCGCGCCACCTCCGGGTCGACCTTCCCGTAGCCGACGGTGCGCCCGGTGACCAGCGGCAGGCCGTACAGGGTGACCCGCTCGGTGGCCACCACCGACCCTCGCCTCCGCTCCCAGCGGGGCTCGCTGTAGCTGCGCTTCACGAGGTGCCCGGCGAGCTCCTCGGCCCACAGCGGGTCGATCCGCGCGACCGTGCGGGCCCACAGCCGCGAGGTCTCCACGAGCTCCCCGGCGACCACCCACGCGGGCGGCTTCTTGCCCAGCACCGAGCCGGGTGCGATGGCGAACCGCACTCCGCGCGCCCCGGCGAACTCCTGCGGGCGGCGGGTGGCGGTGGCGTCCTTGAGGCCGAGCTGGGAGAGCAGGCCCGACAGCAGCGCCTGGTGCAGCGCGTCCTGGACCGGCACGAGGTCCTCCCCGGAGCGGACGCCGTCTTCGCGGTCCCCGACCGCCATGCCCATCGAGCGGGCGATCCGGCGCAGCTGGGAGTGGAGGTCCTGCCACTCGCGGATCCGCAGGTAGTGCAGGTACTCGGCGCGGCACATGCGGCGGAAGGAGCTGGAGGAGCGCTCGGCGGCCTGGGCCTGCAGGTAGGCCCACAGGTTCAGGTGGGAGGCGAAGTCGGAGTGCTCGGCGGCGAAGCGGCGGTGGCTCGCGGCGGCCGCCTCGGCGGCGTCCAGCGGGCGCTCGCGGACGTCCTGCACCGACAGCGCGGCCACGACGACGAGCACCTCGGGCAGGACGCCGCGGGTGTCGGCCTCCAGCAGCATCCGGGCCAGGCGGGGGTCGACCGGCAGGGAGGCGATGCGGCGCCCGGTCTCCGTGAGCCGCTTGCGGGGGTCCTCCTGGCTGGGGTCCAGGGCTCCCAGCTCGTGGAGCAGGGCCACGCCGTCGCGGACCTGCCGGCGGTCGGGGGCGTCGAGGAAGGGGAACGCCTCCACCTCGCCGAGGCCGAGGGAGGCCATCTGCAGGATCACCGAGGCGAGGTTGGTGCGCTGCACCTCCGGCTCGGTGAACCGCGGCCGCGCCTCGTAGTCGGCCTCGCTGTACAGGCGGATGCAGATGCCCTCGGCCACGCGCCCGCAGCGCCCGGCCCGCTGGTCCGCCGACGCCTGGCTGACCGGCTCGATCGGCAGGCGCTGGACCTTCGTGCGCAGGGAGTACCGGCTGATCCGGGCCGTGCCGGTGTCGACGACGTACCGGATGCCCGGCACGGTCAGCGACGTCTCGGCGACGTTGGTGCTCAGCACCACCCGCCGCCCGGTGTGGGAGGAGAACACCCGGTGCTGCTCGGCCGCGGACAGCCGCCCGTACAGCGGCAGCACCTCGGTGTGCCGCAGCGCGCCCTCGCCCACCTCCCGCTCGAGGGCGTCGGCGGTGTCGCGGATCTCCCGCTCCCCGGAGAGGAACACCAGCACGTCGCCCGGGCCCTCGGCGGCCAGCTCGCGGACGGCGTCCACGACCGCCTCGGTCTGGTCGCGCACCACGCCGGTCGGCACCGGGCCGGCGGGCGGCTCGCCAGCGTCGGCGGCTGGATCATCGATGTCGTCGGGGTCGAGCGCGTCCGCCTCCTCCACCAGCGGCCGGTACCGCACCTCGACCGGGTAGGTGCGCCCGGACACCTCGATCACCGGCGCCGGCCCGGCGGCGGTGGCGAAGTGCTCCGCGAAGCGCTCGGTCGCGATGGTCGCCGACGTGATGATCAGCTTGAGGTCGGGACGGCGCGGCAGGAGCTGGACCAGGTACCCCAGCAGGAAGTCGATGGTCAGGGACCGCTCGTGGGCCTCGTCGATGATGATCGTGTCGTAGGCGCGCAGCTCGCGGTCGCGCTGGATCTCCGCGAGCAGGATGCCGTCGGTCATGAGCTTGACGAGGCTGTCGGGCCCGACCTGGTCGGTGAACCGGACCGCGTAGCCGACCACCCCGCCGACCTCGCCGCCCAGCTCGGAGGCCACCCGCTCGGCGACGGCGCGCGCGGCGATCCGCCGCGGCTGGGTGTGGCCGATGAGCCCGCGCACGCCGCGGCCGAGCTCCAGGCAGATCTTCGGCAGCTGCGTGGTCTTGCCCGAGCCGGTCTCCCCGGCCAGGACCACGACCTGGTGGTCGCGGATCGCCGCGGCGATCTCCTCCCGCCGCCGGCTGACCGGCAGCTGCTCGGGGTAGACGACCGCCGGCACGGCCGCCCGCCGCCGCTCCAGCGCCGCCTCGGCCTGCTCCACCGCCCGCGCGATGCCGGCGAGGTCGCGCTCGCGGCGCTGCGGGTCGCGGGTGCGGCGCAGGCCGTCCAGCCGCCCGCCCAGCCGGGCGGCGTCGCGCAGCCCCACCCCCGCCAGGCGGGCCTGCAGGTCGGCCGGCGCGGGCGCCGGGACGGAGGGGTGCTCGGACGGGGCGCTCGCGGTCTCCATGCTGCCGGCCAGCCTAGGCGCCGGAGGCGACAGCGGTGGTGGTGCTCAGCGGACCAGGCGCACCGGCCCGGCGTCGATCGCGACGCGGAACAGCGCGTACGGGTGGCGGCGCTCGTCGGTGCCGCCCCGGTACTTCGCCTGGCGGTGCAGCTGGTTGGCCGTGACGTACAGCCAGCTGCCGCCGTCGTGGGCCGCGATGCTCATCGTGTCCGGCCACAGCAGCGCGGGGGAGTGGACGAGGGTGTCCCAGGTGCCGTCCGGGCTGCGGCGCAGGACGGCGTTCACCTCGCCCGCGGTGGCGTACAGCCGCCCGGCGTCGTCGGTCTCCAGCCCGTCGGACGCCGACCCCTTGTCGCCCTCGTCGACCACCGTCGCGGACACGCCGGCCTCGGGCAGGTCGGCGTCCCACAGGGCGTCGGTGGCGACGCTGTACCAGTGCCGCGCGGCCAGGGGGCAGTAGAACAGGCGCGCGCCGTCCGCGGAGATCGCGATGCCGTCGGAGCCCATGGTCAGCGGCGACGTCGTGCCGTCCTGGGCGCGCTCGGTGAACTCCTGGCCCTCCACGACCATCCGCAGGCCCGGCGGCACCTCGGCCTTGGTGCTGGGGTGCTCGTGCAGGCGCCGCCAGCTGCGGCCGGTGGCCAGGTCGACGACGATGATCCCGTTCGGCCCGGAGTCGGAGGAGTCGGTGATGTACGCGGCGCCCGCCTCGCCGCGGCGCAGGTCGAAGCGCACGTCGTTGAGGTAGGTCGAGGGCAGCGCGACGTCGGCGCCGAACGCGATCACCTGCTCGACGGTGTCGGTGGCCAGGTCGACGCGGACGAGCTTGGGTCCGCCGGGGGAGGTGGGCTCGAACATCGGGGAGCCGGTGTCCAGCAGCCACAGCCGGTCGGCCGGGTCGACCACCACGCTCTGCACGGACACGAGCGCGTCGGCGGAGTCCTGCGCCGCCGGGTCGTTCCACGCCTGGTCGGGGTAGGCGACGACCTCCCCGTCGCGCAGCTCCCCGACGGTGAAGACCACGTCGTCGCCCCACTTCGGGTAGCAGACGAAGACCCGGCCGGTGGCCGAGACGCTGACGCCGGTCGGCATCGGCCCGTCGGTGAACAGGTGCACGGTCTCCAGCTCGCCCACCGGGGCGTCGGTGACCAGGACGTCGGTGGAGGTGCTCGCGTCGCTCGGCTCGCTCATGCCGCCCTCCTACCCCGGGGCGGTGCCGCGACTCCCGCTCACAGGGCGGAGCGGTAGCGCTCGCGCGCCTGCGTCACGTCGCCGGGGATGAGCTGGCGCAGCTCCTCGGGCAGCAGCGGCAGGTCGAGCAGGCTGAGCTTGAGGGTGCGGATGCCCTGGTGGGCGTGGGCGTCCAGGCGCACCACCTGGCCGGCGTCGCGCTGGCGGCGCACGGTGACGCGCCCGTCGGGCGCCAGCGCGCCCACGAGGGTGCCGTCCACCTCCAGCGACACGGCGCCGCTGTCGGGGAGCAGGCCGAGCTCCAGGCCCTCCTCGCCCGCGATGACGAGCGGCCGGGCGACCCCCTGCGCCGGCGCCGACGGCGTCACGAGCAGGACGTCGGCGGCGGGGGAGACGACCGGGCCGCCCGCGGCGTAGCTGTAGGCGGTGCTGCCCGAGGGCGTGGCGACGACGACGGCGTCCGCCCGGTAGTGGCCGTAGCGGCGCCCCTCCACGGCCAGGCTGGCCCCGACCATGCCGGTGCCGGGGGTGCGCACGAGGGCAAGGTCGTTGAACGCCACGTGCTCGGCGCCGTCGACGGTGATCCGCAGGCACGGGTGCGGCTCGAGGGTGAACTCCTTCGCGGCCAGGCGGGCCAGCGCCGCCGGCAGCTCCGGCGGGTCCACCTCGACGAGGAAGCCGAGGTTGCCGAGGTTGACCCCCAGCACCGGCACCGGGCGGTGCACGACCATCCGCAGCGCGCCGAGCATCGTGCCGTCGCCGCCGAGGCTGACCAGCGCGTCGCACGTGGAGGCCAGCTCCGCGGCGTCCACCGGGCGCACCGGTGCGGGCAGGCGGGCGGAGGCGGCGGCGTCGCCGACGACCTCGACGTCGTGCGCGGCGGCCCACGCGGCGACCTGCGCGACGGAGGCCGCGACGTCGCGGGTCGGGTGCACGACGAGTCCGAGCCGGGCGACCATCGACCCATCGTGGTGGGTGGTCCGCGCGGCCACCACCTCCCCCCCGGTGCAGCGGTGGCGGTCGGCCGGGCCGGGCCGGGGGTCAGCGGCGCGCGGCGGGGTAGGAGGGGGCCATGAGCGAACACGGGCACGAGCAGGGTGCGGGCAAGACGGGTGGGCTCCCGGGGGCGAACGCCGACCCGGTGACGTCGGAGTCGTCCGCG